>QLIP01033007.1_pt1 | contig 27911 bp, 26 predicted proteins | sample 1769771 | NCBI WGS metagenome assembly QLIP01 (sample SAMN09428762, study PRJNA476227) | Gut metagenome, whole genome shotgun sequencing project. | isolation source: cecum | host: Rhizomys sinensis | place: China: Jinsha town of Minqing, Fujian Province | collected 2013-09-23 | reverse complement strand
GGGCATGGAATTTGAAACGCTGCAAGCAGCGGGGTTATTGACTGAATGTCTGCCAAAACTTTATCCTTTAGTGTTGTGTTGCTTTATGGTTAGCTAAGGTTTTCCAGCCTTGCTTTTGGCACTTTTGCTAGTCAAGTTGCCCATCCCGCTCTAAAACATATTTATTCATGTGATTTGCCCTGCCTTTCGGGTACATTTCTACAAAATGTATATAGCACAAAAAACAGAGACGCTAGAAATCGGGTATTATTTTCAAGCATTATTTTTCATCTTCCAGATGCTTAGAGCACGCTAGGGCGAGCGAGCCAGGGCCGATGTGGCAGGCTACGCTAAGCGACAGATGGCCGATGGCAATATCCTGTCCCGGGAAAACGGCAAGGACTTCCTCGCGGAATGCTTCTGCCGCCGCCTGATTGTCTGAATGGGCAATCGAAAGCGATACGCGCAGCGGGTCAAGCCCGCCAAAACGTTCGGCCGCATCGCTTTTGATGGCATTTAACATAATGGTCTTTGCATGTGCCATCGTCCTTGCTTTTGCAAAAGCATCGAGTTTTCCACCCTGGATTTGCAGGACGGGCTTGATTTTTAACAATGTGCCAAGCGCAGCGGCAGCGGCCGTGATGCGTCCGCCTTTTTTTAAGTAATAGAGTGTATCAAGCGTAATGTAAATGCTGGAATTTAATTTTTCTTTTTCCAGGATGGCTTTGATCTGCGCGGCATTTTTCCCCTGCTCTTTTAATGTGAGCGCATCAAGCACCGACTGGCGCTGTGTCACGGAAATACGCTGGTTGTTCACAACCTGTATTCTGCCGTCATAGCCGTTGGCAAGCATAAGGGCCGTCTGGCAGGAGCCGCTTAAGGAGCTTGACATTGGGATGTGCACGATTTCATCGTATGTCTTTAAAAGCTCATCCCACAAATTCATCACGGATTCCGGGGACGGCTGTGACGTGGAAATATCTGCCTTGTCTTTTAACTGTTTATAAAACTGCTCACGCGTTAAAGTAATTTCCTCATAAAAAGTTGCTTCACCTACCGTAAAGGGCATTGGCAGTATTGTAATGCCAAGCGATTTTGCCTGTTCCTGCCCAATGCCGCTGTTGCTGTCTGTCACTATCGCAATTTTTGCCATGATGTTCTCCATTCTGCGGCCGATTTTACGCTTATCTGCCGCTTTTTTTATCATATGCCATTTTGCGTTGATTGGCAAGCCCTAAAATGGCTGCGTGTCCATTATAGGACGCCAAAGTCTTTGTTTTCCATCATCTTTTCTTTTAAAAAGCGGGCAAGGCCTATATGTTCCGGCTGGCATAAGGCGCTGTCTTTTGCCAGGAGGCTGTCTGCCGCTTCTTTTGCCTCCTGTAAGATGGACGCGTCACGGCAAATGTCCGCAATCTTAAAATTCATGATGCCGCTTTGGCGCACGCCAAACAAATCTCCCGGGCCGCGCAGTTTTAAATCTTCCCCGGCAATATAAAAGCCGTCGTTTGAGCTGCTAAGGAGTTCTAAGCGTTTGGATGCAAGGCCGTTGTCGGATGTATTGACAAAAATGCAGTATGACTGGTGCTTTCCACGGCCGACGCGCCCGCGCAGCTGATGCAGCCCGGCAAGGCCGAAGCGTTCCGCATTTTCTATGAGCATGACGGTCGCATTCGGGACGTTGACACCGACTTCGATTACGGTAGTTGAAACAAGCACGTCGATATGCCCGGCGGCATAGGCATTCATGAGCGTCTGTTTTTGTTCTGGCTTCATCTGTCCGTGCAAGTAAGCAATCTGGATATCCGGCGGGAATACGGCTTTTAGTTTCTCACAGTAGTCGATGACGTTTTCCACTCCGGCAAGTTCTCCCGCCTCTACCATCGGACAGATGACGTATGCCTGTCTGCCTGCGCGTACTTCTTTTTCTATAAATTCATATGCTTTTTTGCGGTATTTTGCGCTAACGACGCAGTTTTTGACCGCGAGGCGGCCGGCCGGAAGTTCGTCAAGGACGGAAAGCTGCAGGTCGCCGTAAAGTATCGTTGCAAGGGTGCGGGGAATTGGCGTCGCGCTCATGACAAGCACATGCACGTTTTCTCCTTTTCCCGCGAGTGTTTCCCTTTGGCGCACGCCAAAGCGGTGCTGTTCGTCGGTAATGACAAGCGCAAGGCTATGGTATACTGCTTTTTCCTGAAACAGGGCATGGGTGCCTATGATTAAGTTGGCGTCACCGGCGGCGATTTTTTCATGGGCGGCTTTCTTCTCCCGCGCAGGAAGCGAGCCTGTTAAAAGCAGCGGGCGAAACGGCAGGCCGTATTGTGCAGTCAGCGACTTTACCGCCTCAAAGTGCTGGCTTGCTAGTACTTCTGTTGGCGCCATCAAAACGCCCTGAAAGCCGTTTGCCACAGTCTGAAGCAGGGCAAGGATGGCAAGGATCGTTTTGCCGCTTCCAACATCGCCCTGTATGAGGCGGTTCATGCTGTATGGGCCAGCTAAGTCTTCCCTGATTTCTTCCCACACTTTTTTCTGGGCGTTTGTCAAGGCGTAAGGCAGGGCTTCTAGCAGTCTTTTGGCATGCGCCGTTTCGATCATCGGGAAATGGTTTTCCTGCATCCGGTTGTATTCTTTTGCAAAAAAAATCTGAAGCATAAAAAAGAAAAACTCATCAAAGGCGAGGCGTTTCCGGGCTTTTATCATTTCTTCGCAGTTTTTTGGAAAATGCAGGTTTTCTAACGCTTCTTTGTATGGCTGCAAATGATAGGCCGTGCGTATCTCTTCCGGCATGACATCTGCATCCGGCATCCGGTCGATCGCCTGTCTGACCGCTTTTTTGACTGTCTGGTTTGTCAGGCCGGACGTTAGCGGATAAACCGGCTGCAATGTGCCGGCAAGTTTGTCGTATTCTTCTTTTTTGTACAGGCGGGGCTGTTCCATGACGCTAAGGCTGCCCCTGCGCTCTGGCATGCCACGGAAAATGTAGCAGCTGCCTGGCTTTAGAACGGTGCGCATATATGGCATATTAAAAAAAATGATTTGCATCGATCCTGTTTCGTCTTTGACCGTGGCAGTCAATATCGTAAGATTCCTGACTTTCTTTATGGCAGGCATTCCCGCCACTGCCGCCCTGACGGCGCATATGGCACCGCCGTCTTTTTGTATTTGCGCAATCGGCACGCACGGGGCAAAAGTATCGTAATCACGCGGGTAGTACTCTAGGAGGTCTTCTGCTGTTTCAACAAAAAGCCGCCTAAAGAGGGCCGCTGTTTTGTCTCCGATGCCTTTTAGTGATGTAATAGGGGTATTATTTTTCATGGAGATTCCTTTCGAAGGAGGGGGATTAAATACGGATTGCACGGGGTATCGCATCCGCTGCGGGCACGCTCTCGCTGCACCTCAACCGCAGCGGTACTAAGGCGGTAAAAGACACCGCCCAAGTACCGGCGGTTTCGCAGCACCCGCTTGCGGTCTGCGATATCCCGCACAATCCTTACTGTACTCCCGCATGATGCATACGTATAAAAGGATTGCACAAATTACAAATCCGTAAGCGGGTGTTTTGGCGCCGCCGGTACTTAGCGAGGTTTTTTCGAGCTTAGTACCGCTGCGAGCGCCAATACAGCGAGAGCGTACCCGCGCCGGATTGTAATTTAGCGCAATCCAAGCACAATTTGACCGTTTGCTACCCTAGAATGGGTATTGTTACTCTGCGGAAATAATATAGTAGTAGATCGGCTGCCCGCCGTACTGCAGCTCCACATCACAGGATGGATATGCCTGTGCTATGCGCTCTTTTAACGCCTGCGCCGCTTCCTCGCCTGCATCCGCGCCATAATAGATGCTGACTAACTCATATTCCTCTTCCATCATCGCCTCCACCATCTGGAAAGCGACGTCTGGAATATGCGTTCCGACAGAAAGGATGCCGGCATCTCCGATTCCCATATAATCGCCCTGCTTAATCTCCTTATCGTCGATGACCGTATCCCGGATTGCATAAGTCACCTGGCCGGTTTTTACGCTCTTTGTCTCTTCTATCATCGTCTGCTCATTCTCATCGGCAGATACGCCCTCCCTATAATTGATGACCGCCGTAATGCCCTGGGGCACCGTCTTTGTCGGAATGACGCGGATATCTTTGTCTTTGACAAGCTCTTTTGCCTGATTTGCGGCAAGGATGATATTTTTGTTGTTCGGCAGAATATAGACTGTTTTCGCACTGACTTTGTCAATGGCGTTTAACATATCTTCCGTGCTTGGATTCATCGTCTGGCCGCCTTCGATGATATGATCCACGCCAAGCTCCTTGAAAATCCCGCAAATTCCATCGCCCGCAGAAACTGCGATAAAGCCGACTTCCTTCTTCTCCATGGGCGTTTCCGGCAAAGGTTCCTGCGTGCTTTCATTGCCCGACATTTTAATGATCTTTTCATGATGCTCTATCCGCATATTGTCAATCTTCATATTGGATAATGCGCCGTACTTTAAAGCCTTCTGGATTGCCAATCCCGGGTCATTCGTATGTACGTGCACCTTCACGACATCGTCATCCGCAACAACCACAATGGAATCGCCTATGGATTCCAGATATGCCTTAAAGTCTATTTCCTGCTTGATATTAAACGTCTTATTTAATAAAATAATAAATTCCGTGCAATATCCGAACTTGATCTCTGCCTCTGCCTGCACATCCACAGACCGCTTCACGGATGCGGCCCCTTCAGGGATGGACAAGTCTGCTTCTTTGCCAAGGAAAGCGTCATAGGCGCCCTTTAACACTTCCATAAGCCCCTGCCCGCCGGAATCAACTACGCCTGCCTGTTTTAATACGGGCAGCATCTCCGGCGTCTGGCTTAGCACATAATCGCCATGCTTGATCACTTCATCTAAAAACTGCGAAAAATCTGTCACGCCTTCTTCATAAAGCTGTACAGCTTTCTCCGACATGCCACGCGCAACGGTCAGGATAGTGCCTTCTTTTGGCTTCATGACCGCCTTGTAGGCTGTTTCTACCGCTTTTGTGAAAGCATCCGCACAAATTTCTACCGTAATCTCCTGATGATCCCGGATGCCTTTTGTAAACCCGCGCAGAAGCTGCGATAAAATAACACCGGAATTGCCCCTTGCGCCGCGCAGGGAGCCGGAAGATACCGCCTTTGCAAGCTGCATCATATCAGGATCAGAAAGTGCTGCCGCCTCTTTTACGGCCGCCATAATCGTCATCGTCATATTCGTGCCTGTATCGCCGTCGGGAACAGGAAAAACATTCAATTCATTTATCCATTCTTTCTTATGCTCCAGGCTGTTTGCGCCTGCCAGGAACATTTTAGAAAGCATCTTAGCGTCGATCGCATTTAAAGTCACAGCAATAGTCCTCCTTAATCAATCACTCGTACACCTTCTACAAAGATGTTAATTTTCTCAATTTCCAGTCCTGTAAATTCTTCTACTTTATATTTGACATTGCTGATCAGGTTGTCCGAAACAGCAAGGATGCTGACGCCGTAGGCCACGATCACATGGAAGTTCAATGTCAGCCTGTGCCCGTTTTGTATTACGGCAATCCCTTTTGTCAGGCTGTCGCCGCGCAGCAGCTTCACAAGGCCGTCCGTAACATTGACAGACGCCATGCCTACAATGCCAAAGCATTCCACTGCCACCGTGCCAGCATACTGTGCAATCACTTCTTTATCAATCTTAATGCTTCCCATATGGGTATCCATAGAAGATCCTTTCATATCGTACCTCCTTTTTATTAGTCTTTACAAAGATATAGCTATTATAACCTCTTTCTTGCAAAAAAGGAACTGTCATTTTTCAGATTTTTCAGTTTTTTTAAAAACAACCTAATTTCTACTTGCATTCTATAAATTTATCTGCTAAAATAATCACGTTGCGAGCCTTAGAAGGCTTAGTTTCCTTTGTTTAGGAGGTGTTCATATGGCTAAATGTGATATTTGTGGAAAAGGTGCGCATTTTGGAAATAATGTAAGCCATTCTCATAGAAGAACCAATCGTATTTGGCACTCAAACATTAAAAGGGTAAAATGCAAGATCAACGGAGCTTTCAAAAGATTACACGTCTGCACAAGCTGTTTACGCTCTGGCAGAGTGGAAAGATCCTAATAATCACCCACAGCAAAACTTACGAAAAAACGTCGCCATCCGGCGACGTTTTTTTACGTTTAACGGCAGCAGAACAAATGGTATCCGACAAACAAAAGCAGCACAATGATCACAATGCCTATAAAGTTATTCGGAAGCAGCATCATAAGAAACATGCCAACGGCAATCCAGAAAGCAGCAAACCCAATGATCTTCTTAATATCAGGTCACTTCCCCACCTTTCTTCCTTATAACAGTATATGCAGCTGCAGTTAAAATCTTTCTTAATCCACGTCCGCAGCGTCCGGGAATGCAATGTCCACTGCTTCCTCATCTGCCATCATCTCCGGCTTTTTTGACGTCAGCCTGTCTACAACGTCCGGTATCAGATCAAGTATCTTTGTCACGCTGTCCTGATGTTTGATGTTAACAAGTTTTGTATAGCCGTCTTTGATGACGATGACCGCGCTTGGCGTCATCTTGCCAGTCATCCCCCCTGCGCCGCCGCTTTTGGAATTCCCGGCGTTAGCCCCTGCGCCCATGCCAAAAGTAACATCCACTAACGGCAGGATGATGGTGTCCCCTATTTTTGTCGCTTCGCCTACGACCGTCTTTGCGGAAAGCAGCGAATCCATCCCTTTTAACAACGAATCAACTACCCCTGTAAAATTATTTTCAGCCATTTACTTGTCCTCCTTTTTTTAATAGACGATACAGACGCCTGACATCTTTATCATAATACAGCACCCACAATATTTGAAGCAGGAAAAAAACAGAGATTCTTCCTTTTGCTGTAAGATTGCCTTCCAGCATCTTATGTTCAAAGTCGGGGCAGATATGCACATTTTGCCCAAGAAGCGGATACAAAATCCCATAAACCGAAAGGATCTGCCCTACCGCCGCCGGATCTTCCAGCCCAAAACGGATGTTGGCCTGGAGTTTAGAAGGCTTGCAATGCTTTAACAGGCGAAGCGTTTCCCCCCAGATGACGGCAAGTGCGCACTGTGACCTCTCCTGCCCTAAAATTTCGCCATAATACGCGGTTTTCTTGGCCGCTTTCCTTATTTTACCATACAACGCGGTAAATGTGTACCGGATATTTTCAAGAAATTGTAAAATTTTAAGCAGCAGTGCTTTGAGTTTCCAGAAAAAAAGTTTTATCTTTTTTGAAAATTTTTTCCAAAAAGGCTCCGTTTTTTCCTGTGCTGTTTCGTCCTTTTCCTCCTTTTCCTCTTTGCCCTCTTCCTCTTGCAAGTCATAAAGCTGCTTCGCATAGGGGGGCGTGCTTATGGGGTTTGGCGGGGGTGCCGCATCAGGAGCGCTTTCCTTCGAAAGTTTTTTCGTGGCTGTTTTTTTCTTTTTGGACATGTCATAAACCGTCACGCCGCATACTTTTACTTTGAAAAACAGCTTTTTTTCATACCCTAGCATTATATTAAGCAAGCAAAACAGCCATGTGGCCTTCATGATGGCATACGCGCCGCCGGGATTTATTGTATCTTCCCTGGCCGCCTTTATGCGGTATTTGATCGGCCAAAACAGCATGGCCAGCACGCTAAGGAGTGCGCACGCAAAGGCGATAAGCAGGAAAATTCCTGAAATTTTTAATAATATCCACAATAGATGCAGCATACGGCTCCTTTTTGATGAATGGACTGTTACTGTTTTATGCGCCAAAACTGTCACTGGCAAAATAGTCTTTTACGGCATACCCGCCAGTGTTTTGGCAGACTTCTTCTACGATTGCCTGCACAAGCAAAACGGCCTCGTCATAGCTGCCTGCTATGCCAACGATAAAAGGCGGATATTGTTTGTAAAATTTTTGCAGCAGGTAAGCACAGTGATAGATTTCCAGCAGATTGTCCCCAGATGCCAGCGCAATCACATAAACATGCAGCGTTTTCGCACCGCGTGCGAGCTTTCGTTTGACTTTCCCGGGGTTTTTAACGCTTTCCCCAACATATAATTTTTGATAGAATTTCATACCGCAGCCATATCTCTCCCGTTTTGTACAGCTTAAGGAGCTGTCAACTGACCATGACGGCTCTTTGGCATTATCTGAAGTATTTTCTGCAGCCCCAGAGCCTTCTTCTCTTTAAGTCCAGATACTCCTGATACGCTCTTTCCAAAATCTGCTTTTCATTGAAAAACTTAAGCAGATGGTACGCTTCATGGTATTTATAAAATCCTGAATCAACAAAAAATTCCTCGCGCTGTGGTTTACTGTAATAGCTGTCCGCCATCATCAAATACCAATGGACTTCTTTTTCCACAGTATCTTCCGGTACATTAAATGTGTAGTCGCTTTTGCCTACATATTTAATAATGGACGCTTTTGCGCCCGATTCTTCCAAAACTTCCCGAAGCGCCGTTTCTTTTAACTCTTCTCCCGGCTCTACCGTTCCCTTTGGCAGTACCCATCCGTCGTACTTGCTTTTGTAATTTTTGTACAAAAGAAGGATCTTACCCCGAAAAATGACCACACCGCCACAGCTTGTTGCCTCTATCATTGCAATCCCTCCTGTGGTTGTGTTGTTCCCACGGGCAATCCGCCAAGGCGCAAGTGCGCGGGAACTTTGATTATCCTGTTTTTTCCAGTATAAACGAACTTGTCCCATAAGGCAAGCACGGATTTTAGTGTGTCCTTTGTTTATTCCACCCCGCGCTTAAAATGCCCGTTTGTATAATCCGCGTATGGCGGCGCACTGTCTTTTATCCCATGCAGCTTGTCATAAAAAAAATTTATGATCTGCGCAGTTTCCCTGCCGGTTTCTACCGTAAAAGAAAGACGCATGCTATCCGGCGCATACCCGGCAATCTCCTGCACATGCTGATGCAGCGATAATGGGACACTGTTATAAATCATATTATAACAATGACTGCAGTAAGTTATCACAGGAAATATTTTTTTAAAACGGTCTGTGAGCACGGCCTGTCCATTCTGCCGGCCTTGCCCGCCCATGTCTTGGCACTGTCCGTTTGTTTTGCGGATGCAGTTTGCCGATGCCATCATAGGCAGCCGTCCATATACGACTATTTCCATTCCAGAAAGCCCAAGGCAGCGCAGTTCTTTTTCATTTAATTCAAGCGGCGCAGTCGGCGTAATCCCCCATTTTTCAAAAAAATCCCTGCTTTCTCCATTCCACGCATACAAATTGGCATCTGCGGCTGCTTCTTTCGTCCAGCCGGATGCGGACAGCCATTCCAGTTCTTCCAGATTGCGCAACAGCATTCCTTTGGCCTGTTTTGCCAAATGCGGCTTATGCGCCATATTTTCCAAAGCTTCCTGCAACTGTTCTAAATGGCGGCTGCTTTGCCTGCGCAATATGTGCGGCAGTGCAATATAAAATGCGGGGGCTTCTTTTATATACCCGGTATGGATATTTTGCATGGCGTTTTGGCCAGCCAGCCATTCCTGCACATCATTTTCCAAAAACAAGTCCGAAGGCACATAAATTCTGCCTAATCTGCCAGATGCGCATGCCGCCTGCAGCTGTTCTTTTGTTGTTGTTTCTGCTGTAAGAAACGGCATCTGTTTCCCCGCACTGTCTGTTTTTGGCTGCAAAAAACGCCGGTGTGGCGCACTTTCTGCCATAGGCGCATCTGTTTTTTGCCTAGGGGCACAAAGCGCCTCTTCCAATTCCTGCAGTGCTTTTCTGCGCAGTTCATTGATCGTTTTTACCGGCAGAAAAACCGGCTCTTTTATGTCAACCTCTATGCTGGAAAATACAAACGGCGTATTGCCGGTTTTTTGCAGCTGTTTTTTTAACCCTTCCGCTGTTAACGGCTGCTTTTTTGCTCTTTCTACGATGCCTTCTTCCACTTCTGCCGCCGCTATGCCCCTTGCTGCGCGAAGTTTTGCCGGGAATCCCGCCCGCAGCGTGAGCGTGCCAAAAACAGGCAGTTGGCCGCCGCGTTCTATATAAGTCTTTCTAATATTTGCAAGCAGTGCTTCGTCACAGCCCATATAACTTGGCTTTTTTGGCGTTATCATTTCCGCGCCGTTATGCCTGCCATAGTAGCCATCCTGCAGGCCGCTCCTGCAGTACAGTGTCTGCAGCTGCAAAAGATCCTGCTCTTCTACCCGATACAATGCCCCGGGGTCTGCATAGTACCGGTCGATATATTTGCGGTAAACTGCCGTGACACCGGCGGCGTATTCCGGTTTTTTCATCCTGCCTTCTATTTTAAACGAGTCGATGCCAGCCTGTATCAGCTGTGGCAGCATCCATACCGTGCACAAGTCTTTTAGGCTGAGCGGATATGGTTTTTCACCGTTTCTTTTGCCATCCGTCTTGTATGGGAGGCGGCATGGCTGGGCGCATCTTCCACGGTTGCCGCTCCTTGCGCCAAGCAGGCTGCTAAAGAGGCAGCATCCTGAATAACAGTAGCACATCGCGCCGTGGATGAATGTTTCAACCTCGATTGCCACACTGTCTTTTATTTGCGCCAATTCAACAAGCGAGAGTTCCCTTGCGGGCACGATCCGGCGTGCCCCCATCTCTTTTAACAGTTTCGCGCCATAGGCACCCGTAATGGACATCTGTGTGCTGGCATGCAGGGCGAGGCCTGGGAAGTGCCGCCTGATATAGGCAAATGCGCCAATATCCTGTACAATGGCCGCATCTAAGCCGCATTCATAAAAGGGCGCAAGGCAGTCTCGCATCTCTTGCAGTTCTTTGTCTTTAAACAGTGTGTTGACTGTCAGGTATACTTTTTTCCCATGCAGGTGTGCATAGCGGATAGCCCTGCAGATTTCCTCATCCGTGAAGTTTTTTGCGTAGGCTCTTGCCCCAAAACGCTGCCCGCCCAGATATATGGCATCCGCACCTGCATGGACCGCGCCAAGAAATGCTTCGTAGTTTCCAGCAGGAGCCAATAATTCTACTTTTTTCCCATTCATAAGTTTTGCTCCAGTTTCATCTGGCAGGGACGCTTTTCCACTGCCCGCCGCATCTGTGTGCATAGAAAAATCCAGGCTGTCTATGCGACAGCCCTTAAAGTTTCTTACCCTTTATGTTTTCCCTGCTCTTTTAGCTCTGTTTCCAGCCGGACAATCGTCTTGGAATTTTCGTTTAGCTCTGCCTGCAGGTTTTTCACTGTTTTCTCACTGCCTTCAAGTTTGATCTGGGCCGCAATCAGTTCATGCTTTAAGTCATAAAGCTCTTTTTCTTTTAGTTCGACATCTTCTTCTAAAAGCGTAATTTGATGCTTTGCCTTAAAATAATCATCTGCAATATTTAGCTGGAGCAGGACATGCTGTTTGTCAAGCGACTGCCGCCTGAAACCATCCACTTTGCTATATTCTGCCATTTTATTATTGATGTACGAAGCTACTTTCTGTAAATATTCTTCACTTTCATAACCGCTTAATGTAAGCACTTTTCCGCCGATGATGACTTCCGTATCTGTTTTCGCTGACATGCCCTATCCTCTTTCGTCAATGGTATTTCTGCAAACTTTACCATTCTATTATACCAAATCACAAAGGATTTTCAAGTCCTAAATGGCCATATGCCAAATCTGTCACAGTGCGGCCTCTTGGCGTGCGCATAAGGAAGCCATTTTTTAGCAGGTAGGGTTCATACACGTCCTCAAGGGTGCCGGAATCTTCTCCTATCGCGGCAGCAAGCGTATCGAGCCCGACAGGGCCGCCTTTAAATTTTTGGATCATTGTAAGGAGGATGTTGCGGTCGATATGGTCAAGGCCCATTTTATCAATATCTAACAGGTTTAGGGCGGTATCTGCCACTTCTTTTGTAATGATGCCGTCGTATCTTACCTGTGCAAAGTCACGTACCCGCTTTAAGAGGCGGTTGGCCAGCCTTGGGGTGCCACGGCTTCGCCTGGCAAGTTCCGACGCGCCCGCATCGTCAATCTGGACTTTGAGTATTTTGGCAGAATGCAGGATGATCAGCGTCAGTTCTTCTGTCGAATAAAATTCCAGTCTATGGATAACGCCAAAGCGGTCGCGTAACGGTGCGGTCAAAAGCCCTGCCCTTGTCGTCGCGCCAACAAGCGTAAATTTGGGCAGATCTAAGCGGATGGAACGCGCAGACGCGCCTTTGCCGATCATAATGTCGATGGCATAATCTTCCATTGCAGGGTAAAGGACTTCCTCAACTTGCCTGTTTAAGCGGTGTATCTCATCTACAAAGAGCAGGTCGCCTTCCTGGAGGTTGTTTAAAATGGCGGCAATCTCGCCTGGTTTTTCAATCGCGGGACCGCTCGTTATTTTCATGTTAACGCCCATTTCATTGGCAATGATGCCGGCAAGTGTTGTCTTGCCAAGGCCGGGCGGGCCATAAAAAAGGACGTGGTCTAGCGTGTCTTTGCGCTGTTTTGCCGCTTCGATCGAAATTTTAAGGTTTGCTTTCGCTTTTTGCTGGCCGATATAGTCACAAAGGCGCTGCGGCCTTAGGGTGCCTTCTATTTTAATGTCTTCTTCTGTTACATTGGTTTCTATCATACGCTTTGTCATCACAATCCGCTGGCTCCTTTCTGGCTGTGCGGCATGGCAGGCTAGACTGCCAATCCTCTAAAACAGCATAATTTTCCCCAAAGCGGCTTTGAGTATTGCCTCCACGTCCATATCTTGTGCCAGTTCGACCTGTTTTACGGCCTTTAGGGCATCGGATGCGCTATAGCCAAGCGCTGTAAGCGCTTCGATGGCTTCTCTTTTGGCGTCTTCCATCGGTGCATCGGATTGCGGTTTTGTATTTTGGCAGAATGAAGTTTCTTCCAGGGAAACTTTATCTTTTAAGTCAAGGATCAGCCTTTCTGCCGTCTTTGCGCCAATGCCGGGCGCCTTGGCAATGGCGCGGGCATCGCCTGAAATGATGGCAAGGCGCAAGTCATCCGCCGTCATGGCAGAGAGGATGGCAAGGCCGCCTTTTGGCCCGATGCCGCTTACAGTGATCACCTTTTTAAAAATATCCAAGTCATCTTTTGTCAAAAAGCCGTACAGGAGAAACGCATCCTCCCTGACGAGCGTATACGTATAAATCTTGATCTCTTCCCCGCTTGGCGGCAGTGCCGCTGCAATGGCAGAGGAAATTTTAATATTATAGCCGATAGGACCAGCTTCCAGCACGAGATTATCTCCCGACACTTCAGCAATCCTGCCCTTTATATATGCAAACATGGCGTCTCCCCGTTTCTTTTATGCATACAGATGCGTAAAAAATTGTGCCGCTGCTATTTTATTTTAGCATAATCGAACATATGTTTCAAGTATTTTGCGGCAGTTTTTTTAAAATTTTCAGGATTTCTGCAGCGGCTGCGCCGATAAGCAGTCCCGTCAATGCGCCCGCCACTGTTAAAGGCGGCGCGTAATAAAATATATGCAGATTTTTTACAATAAAGGCCGCCACGGCGCACTGCCCTAAATTGTGCGCAATGCCGCCCGCAATGCTGACGCCCGTTTGCAGGAAACGGCCGCTTTTTTTGCAAATATACATGACAGAAAAGCTGCACAATGCACCCGCAAGGGCATAGAGCATGCCAAACATGCTGCCAAACAAACAGGCGCTAAGGACGATGCGCGCCGCATTGACCATAAAAGCCTCCCGGCCGCCGTACAAATACAGCATTAAGACGATAAGCAGGTTAGGAAGCCCTAATTTTATGCCCGGCATGCCAAAACTGATAGGAATCAGCGTTTCCACATAAGACAAAATGAGGGCGGCCGCAGCCGCCATTCCCATATACGCTGTTTTGTTCCGGTTTTCTGCCATTTTTCCCATAATACCCTCTCGATAACATAACACATGTTATGTTATAAACGCTTAACCTTACCGCTGCGGTGCGGCCCTTCCTGCCTGTACGCTTACTACAAGCCTGTGGGGAAGGCAGATCAGGCTCTCTCCCTCTTTTGCGATCGGCTTCTGCCTTACGCACAATTTATCCGGGCAGTCCGCCTCTATCATAAAAGCCGTGCCGCCCTGTATCCTCATGCGGTTGATGCCATACGGGGTATGGATCAAAACTTCCTGCTCTTTTAAAAGCGGGTAAGACTCCGTCACGGCTCCTTCTTTCATGATGACGGCATACGCCCCCTCTTTTGCAAAAATCCAATAAAAGAGCAGCATAAGACAGCCGACAGCCACCGCGCCGCCAAACAACAGCCAGTCATTTCTTTTCATAGCCGCCTCCTATCCTATAGGGATACCCCGTATCGCTTCATCCTCAATGTGCGATGAAATCTCTGCCGTGTGCGCTTCCAAAAAACTATCCTCCACTGTTGTCAGCCCCTGGCGCCGCAGCTCCCCGATTACCATCCCGCATATTGTTTCGATGACCGGCACCTTCTCATCTTTTAGATTAAGCGCATAAAGATAATCCGACGCTCTTGCGCCCGCCCATGCCTCCTGCTGGCACAGACTTTCCGAAAGCATCGTAAAAAGCTCTGCCGTTTCAGACAAAATAGGAAGCTCCCAAAGCCCCCTGTGCATCCACTTATAAAAAGGCGTATACCGCTTATTTAACAGATAAACCATCGAAATTGCATGACGGATAAACTCGCTAAGTGCAAGCTGCGCCGCCGTTGTTTCCCCGCGCTTCATCAGCCTTGCGTAATTGTACTGCCCCGCCTGTGCCATCACCGCCGCCCGCGCCGCAATCTTTTTTATCCTGACATCTTCCGGGTAAAACGCCTTTAAGCCGTCCCGGAAAGCGCGAAACTCCCCAAGGTCATCCCGAAACAGCTCCCCGTTTGTCGCCGCCGCAAGGCGGTTTTCCGGCAGATACAGCCAATCGCGTGCTAAAACGGGGACTTTTTCAATGCCAAGAAGCCCAAAATAAAAACTTTGTATCTCATGCACGCCGACCCGGCCGCCGCCGTGCGCACTCACAATCCTCCCCGAAACGCCCAAAAAATCGCCCGGCAGGCTCGCATAAGCCTTCGCTAACGCCTGTCCATGCTGCCTGTAATCTTCCCTCGTCAGCCACATGCAAAATGCCGGCCCATAATCATGATCCATCGAAATCTCATCATCAAAGCCAAAACATTCCGAACCCTGCCCAATGAGCCCTACTGCGATCCGCGCCTCTAAGTGCGGAAACAAAGAGGCTATCATTTCTTTTCCATAGGCTTCATAATATCTGCGCGATAATTCCAATCCTTTCAATAAAATACCCCCGTATAGTATATAGCGCCGCCCTGCTCAGACTTGTCCTGCAAACAGCCTTTTTCTGGCCGCGTCTGCCATTTCTTCATACTGTGCCGCTTTTGCCGCATCCTGCAAAGCCTTGCAGATAACGGCGCAGTTTTCGCATAAGAGCGCATAATGTTCGTTTTCGCCAAAATGCTTTTTTGTTTCTATTGCCGCCTTTTCATAATAACCAAGCGCCGCCGCATAGTCGCCCTTTCTATAATACGCCTCTCCAACGCCAGCCAAAGCCGCGCCGTAATGCGCATCCGATGTCTTGCCGCCATTTTCAAAAAGCGCAAGCGCCTCCTGCAGGCACTGCTTCGCCTCTTTGGCACGCTGCATCTGAAAATACACAAGCCCCATATTTGTTAAAGTTGATGCCCATTCTGGCAGGGCATCCGGCAGCTTCTTTATAATGTGCAGTGCCTTTTTTGCACAAGAAAGCGCCTCCTGGCTCTCCCCAAGCTCTAAATGCAGCAGGCTTTTGTTGTTGTAAAGCCCGGCAAACCGGTAATCTTCCGGCGAAAGCAGCGTTTCATAAATGTGCAGCGCCCGCCCGTAATATTTAGTTGCTTCTTTTAGGCACCCGCCCGCCCGGTACGCTGTTGCCGCATTTAAAAGCGTCGTCGCAAAATGCTCCGTGCCGTCTAACTGCAGCTCTTCCATAAGCGTTAACACATCCTGCGCCGCAGCAAACGCCTGCTGGTGCTTGGAAATGCTCCGGTAAAAGCCAATCAATTCATTCGAAACGGCGATATAGGCGGCATAATCTTTTGTTTCCGCCGCTTCTTTTTTGCAGGCTGTCAAGTACGTCTCAGCCTGCCCTATTTGATTATTGGCAAAAAACGCATCCAGCGTCTTAAAAATTTCTTCGATTTCCATAAATTTTCCTGCTTCCTGCATTTTAAAAAAGGGGCCGCAAAAGCCCCTGTTCCTGCAAATGTTTGGATAGCGCAATCCTTTCCTCACTTTTCGTTAATATAATTTACAAGCCCTTCCGCCGCAATGATCTTTTGCATAAATTCCGGGAAAGGCTGTCCCTGGAAAGTGCCGCCGCTTGTCAGGTTTTTTATGACACCCGTGTCAAAATCCACCTCTACGCTATCTCCTGCGGCAATGCCCTTTGCCGCTTCCGGGCACTCTACGATAGGAAGGCCGATGTTAATCGCATTGCGGTAAAAAATACGCGCAAACGTTTCCGCAATCACACAGCTTACGCCCGCAGCCTTGATGGCGATCGGCGCATGTTCCCTAGAAGATCCGCAGCCAAAATTTTTATTGGCAACGATAATATCCCCTTTTTGTACTTTTTTTATAAATTCCGTATCAATGTCTTCCATGCAATGCTGCGCAAGCTCTGCTGGGTCTGAAGAATTTAAATATCTGGCCGGGATGATGACATCCGTATCCACATTGTCGCCGTATTTAAACACTGTTCCTGTCGCTTTCATCCGCATATACCCCCTTCCATCAGCCTGCACGGGCAGGTAATCTTACCGGCTATTGCACTTGCCGCAGCTACTGCCGGGCTTGCTAAGTATATTTCTGAATTGACATGCCCCATGCGGCCTACAAAATTGCGGTTTGTCGTAGATACACACCGTTCGCCGTCTGCTAAGATGCCCATATACCCCCCAAGGCATGGGCCGCATGTCGGCGTGCTTACAATGGCGCCCGCTTCGATAAAGATTTTAAGCAGCCCTTCTTCCATCGCATCCATATAAATTTTCTGTGTCGCCGGAATGACAATGCAGCGCATGCCTTTGGCAACGTGCCGTCCTTTTAGCACTTTTGCCGCAATGCGAAGGTCGTCTAGCCTGCCGTTTGTGCAAGAGCCGATGACTGCCTGGTCGATGCGGATATCTTCTGTAATCTCATCGATTGTCTTTGTATTTTCCGGCAAGTGCGGAAAGGCGACCGTCGGCCGAAGCGTCCTAAGGTCAATCGTATAGGAAGCGTCGTATACCGCATCTTCATCCGCTTCATAAATGGCGTAAGGTCTTTTGGAATGTTCCTGCATATAGGAAATTGCAAGGCCGTCCACCGGGAAAATGCCATTTTTTGCACCCGCTTCAATCGCCATGTTGGCAATCGTAAAGCGGTCGTCCATGCTAAGGGAGGCGATGCCATCCCCCGTAAATTCCATAGATTTATAAAGTGCGCCGTCTACGCCGATCATGCCGATGATATGCAAAATGACGTCTTTGCCGCTCACCCATGCGGGCAGGCTTCCCGTCAGGCAAAAGCGGATCGCGCCCGGCACTTTAAACCATGCTTTCCCTGTCGCCATGCCGGCGGCCATGTCCGTGCTGCCAACGCCTGTCGAAAATGCGCCAAGCGCCCCATACGTGCATGTATGGGAGTCCGCGCCGATGATGACGTCCCCAGCGACCGTCAGGCCCTTCTCTGGCAGAAGCGCGTGTTCTATGCCCATTTCCCCTACTTCAAAGTAGTTTGTAATGTCATGTTTTTTTGCAAATTCCCTGACGCATTTGCAATGCTCGGCCGATTTTATGTCTTTGTTTGGGACAAAGTGATCCGGCACGAGGGCAATCTTATCTTTATGGAATACGCCGTCCGCTTTCATTTTGTCCATCTCTTTTATCGCTACCGGGCTTGTAATGTCATTGCCAAGCACAAGATCCAAATCCGCCTCGATCAGCTGTCCTGCCTCCACTGTGGCAAGCCCCGCGTGGGCGGCTAAAATTTTCTGTGTCATCGTCATTCCCATAATGCCGCGTTCCTCCTGTTTCCAGTCAAGTTTTGCAGGATATGCAATCCGCAAAACATCAATATGTTTCATGCTTTAGGCACACTGCTTCCTATCTTATATAAATAGCTTCTCCCCTTTTTGCCAATCCGCTCCAGCAGGCCGATAAAATACAGCACATATAGGACATCTTGCGCCCTTTCTATGCGGATATGCGCCTCTTTTGCAAACTCTGCCGCCGTAAAACGCTCCGGCAGGGACGGGGGAAGAAACTGCATATAATCTTCTATTCTTTCAATGCGGATTTCTTCCACAAGTTCTGTTGGTATCCTGTCATAGCGCGTAGAACCTCTTTTCCTGTCGCGGCTCCAGCCGTTTAAGAGGCGGTATTCTTCCATGTCCAGCAAGGCAAGGACAATCCGAAGATGCGGATCTTTCAAATAATCTTTAATTTTCCGAAGCTCCCGGAAAGCATCGCAGGCGTTTCCTGTTTTAGGGGATTTCCGCTTGCTTGTGCATTCGCCGCTTTCTTCATCAATCCATGCCAGCCATTTTTTGTGCGGAATTGGATAAACGACCGTCACAATGCAAAGCGGCAAAAAAGCATCGAGTTTCTTTGGCAGCTTATCAAAATTGCGCGTCTGGATCTCAATAATCTCCCCGCCTGTATAAATATCCGCAACGTAATTGTTCACCGGTATCTCATGCATGTCTTCTTGTGGCGCGTAATAATGCTTCAATACGGCGTGCACTGTTTTTTCAGACAGCGTGCCAATCCCGTGCCGCTTTTGCTGCATTCCGGCCGCTTTTGCTAACGCCTGTTTAAAGAGCTTTGGGTCCATTGCCATTTTCTTTCCATCTGCTGTAGCGCTTTATAATATTTAGCAGGATCTCTACCGTTTTTTCCATCGACTGTATGCAGATATATTCATATTTTCCGTGGAAATTGTGCCCGCCCGTACACAAATTAGGACACGGCAGGCCCATATGCGACAGGCGCGCCCCGTCCGTGCCGCCACGGATAGGCTCAATATTTGGCGCAACCCCCGCCTCTTCCATCGCCAGTTTCGCGTTCTCAATCAGGTGCATATGCCCCGCAAGCATTTCCTTCATATTAAAATAGCTGTCTTTCATATCTATGGCAATCGTGCCTTTTCCATACTTTTCATTTAAGAAATCGGCTGCCTTTTGGAAATATTCTTTTCTTGCCAAAAAACGGGCTTCGTCATGGTCGCGGATGATATAATGCAGCATGGCATCTTCCACGCCGCCGTGCATTTTTTCTAAATGGTAAAATCCCTCATAGCCCTGCGTATACATCGGATTGTCAAATACCGGCAGCATGCTTTGAAATTCCATGCCGATCAAAAGCGCGTTTTTCATTTTCTTTTTTGCCGTGCCCGGGTGCACGCTTTGGCCCCGGACTGCCAATTTTGCCCCAGCGGCATTGAAATTTTCATATTCCAGGCTTCCTAAGGCGCCTCCGTCCACCGTATAGGCAAACTCTGCGCCAAACCCTTTTATGTCAAAATGGTCTGCCCCGCCGCCAATTTCCTCATCCGGCGTAAAAGCGATGCATACCCTGCCATGCGCAATCTGCGGGTTGGCAAGAAGCGTTTCTGCCATTGCCATAATTTCCGCGACGCCCGCCTTGTCATCCGCGCCAAGCAGTGTCGTCCCATCTGTTACGATCAAGTCTTTTCCAATATAATGCCGTATTTCCGGGAAGTCACTTACTTTTAGGACAACCTGCCCTTTTTCATGCAGCACAATGTCCCCGCCGTCATAAGCATATACGATACGGGGGTTTACACCTGTACCGCTAACGACAGGCGCCGTATCCATATGCGCAATAAAGCCAATGGCGGGCGCACAAACACCTTCTGGCAGGTTGGATGGAATCTGCGCGTAAACATAGCCGTATTCATCCATCCGGGCAAACTCTGCGCCAAACGCTTTTAATTCTTCCACTAAAAGACGCGCCAAGTCTTTCTGTTTTTCTGTGCTCGGAAAGCATGCCGCATCTTCTTTTGACTGTGTATCAATTTTTACATACCGCAAAAAAGCATCTGTTACATTCATTTAGGCCTCCTAATATACGGTATCTGGCACATTTCAAACTATACTGCGTCTTTTTCCAGGTTTTGCTTTTTATCTGCAAACTCCAATATGGAAGCGTGGAACGCCTCTAACAGTTTTGGGTTGAATATGCCGCATTCCCCATTGCATATCATCTCGACGGCCTTTTCATGGTCAAACGCCGGTTTGTAAACTCTTTGGGAAGTTAACGCATCGTAAACATCCGCTACGGAAACTACCTGCGCCCAGATTGGTATGTCATCCCCGGACAGTTTGTCAGGATACCCCCTGCCATCCCATCGTTCATGGTGGTACCGGCATATATCATAGCTGTAGCGGTATACTTCATCGTCCATAATATCCGGAATCTGGGAAAGGATCTCGCAGCCTTTTACCGTATGCAGCTTCATCATATCATATTCTTCTGCCGTCAGTTTCCCCGGCTTTTTCAAAATGCTGTCAGGAATCGCAATTTTGCCGACGTCATGCAGTACGGATGCCGTCACGATCTTATCAATCGCATTTTTTTTCATATGGTACTGCGGGAAACGCCTGCTGACTTCTTTCATCAGTATTTCCGTAAAATGGCATATTCTCTTAACATGCTCCCCGGATTCGCAGTCACGGGATTCGATCAATGCAGCAAGTGTCACAACCATGGACTGGTTGAGCCTATTGATGCGCTCCACTTGCTCGGAAACGATATTTTCCAAATCGTTCCTATGCCTGTAAAGCTCGATGATGCTGCTGATCCTCTTTTTAATGAACTGCAGCCGAAACGGCTTGGAAATGACATCGACCGCGCCTAAGTCGTAGGCGCTCATCAGCGTCTGCTCACTCTCTGACGCCGTAATGATAAATACGGGCATCTGATCTATCCTGCCGCTTTGGCTTAACTTTGCGAGCACTTCCATCCCGTCCATGTTTGGCATGATCAAGTCCAATAAAATTGCCGCAATATTCTTATTATGTTCAATAAGATCGATCGCCTCTAGGCCATCTTCAGCTTCCAGTATATCATATTCTTCTTTAAAGCCTTCAGCCAGAATCGCACGGTTGACCTCCATATCGTCAACAATCAAAAGAGAGTTCCTCATTTCACCCATGCCCCTTTCTGTACCGGAAAAACCATTTGCTGCGATTCACACGGCACCCCTCCCCGGCTGATAGAAGAGGCACCGCGTTTTGCATTGTCAGTTGTTGATAAATTTATCTTCTTCGTTATTCCAGCTATAGAGCTTCCGAATCTCCTCGCCTACGATTTCAGACGGATGCTCTAATGCCCGTTTCCGCATTGCCCTAAAATGAGCCTGCCCGCCGGCTGCCGACATATCCAGCAGAAAATCCTTTGCAAATGCGCCGTCCTGGATGTCTGCCAATATTTTCTTCATCGTTTTTTTCGTTTCTTCCGTAATGATCTTTGACCCGGTAATGTAATCGCCATATTCTGCCGTATTGGAAATAGAATACCGCATGCCCGCAAAGCCAGACTGGTAGATCAAATCCACAATCAGCTTCATCTCATGGATGCATTCAAAATATGCGTTCCTCGGATCATACCCTGCTTCCACAAGCGTTTCATAGCCTGCCTGCATCAGTGCGCAGACGCCGCCGCAAAGCACTGCCTGTTCGCCAAAAAGATCGGTTTCCGTTTCTGTCCTGAAAGTCGTCTCAAGAACGCCTGCCCTTGCGCCGCCAATGGCAAGCGCATATGCCAACGCTTTCTCAAGCGCTTTGCCGGTAGCGTCCTGGTAAACTGCCACAAGGCAGGGAACGCCTTTGCCAGCCTGGTATTCGCTCCTTACCGTATGGCCAGGCCCTTTGGGCGCGATCATCGTCACATCAACATCCTTTGGCGGCACGATCTGTCCGAAATGGATGGAAAATCCGTGCGCGAACATGAGCATATTGCCAGGCTCCAAGTTTGGCTCAATATCTTTTTTGTACATAGCCGCCTGCTTTTCATCGTTGATCAAAATCATGATCACGTCTGCTTTTTTCGCTGCCTGCGCTGCCGTATATACTTCAAATCCCTGCGCCTGTGCTTTGGCCCATGACTTGGAGCCTTCATAAAGGCCGATGATCACGCTGCATCCCGATTCTTTCGCATTCAGCGCATGCGCATGCCCCTGGCTTCCATAGCCGATTATGGCAATCGTCTTGCCTTCTAACATGCCAAGGTTACAATCTTCCTGATAATAAATTTGTGCCATTTCTTTTCCCCATTTCTGCGCTGCTTTTTGTATGCGCCATTCTGCGGCAGACAGCGCGGACGCAGATGGCTTATAGCGGTTTCCTATTATAAATATGTGACGTTGTCAATGCCACGGCTAAGCCCGGCAATGCCTGTCCTTGCCAGCTCTAATATTTCATAGCCGTCTAAGAGGTTGATAAACGCTTCGATCTTCGCCTGGTTGCCAGTCAGCTCGATCATCAGGCTCTCGGCTGCAACGTCGATGATCTTCGCACGGAAAATATCCGAAACGGCAATCACGCCCTGCCTTTGCTGCGCAGATGCCTTTACTTTGATCATGACAAGCTCACGGTATACGCTGTCTTCTGGCTTTAATTCTTTGATATCCTGAATGTCCACAAGTTTTGCGACCTGTTTTTCAATCTGGTCCAAAATTTCATCATCCCCGGCTGTCACAATCGTAATCCGCGTAAAGCGCGGATCCGCCGTCACCCCGGCGGTAATGCTTTCGATATTATACCCCCTTCTGGAAAACAAGCCGGAAATGCGGCTTAATACGCCGGCCGTATTGTCTACTAGAAGCTGGAACACCTTTTTTTGCATTCTTCTTTCATCCCTTTCTCTCATACTTTGCGCTTTCCAGATATTGTACCAATTTCCGCAAAAAAAGTCAATTCATCGATTGTCCTATTTCTCAGATTCTAAACATTCCGGCAGCGCAAGCGTCCCCGTCCTTGCGACTTCCACAATGCTGACCGACTGCATCATGCTGATAAACATTTTCACTTTCGCCGGCACATCGCAAAGCTGGATGACCATAAACGATTTGGACATATCCACAATATCCGCTTTCATAATATTGCACGTTTCCAGAATATCCCGCCTGTTGTTTTTGTTGTATTTTATTTTCATTAACATCAGTTCCCTGCTGATGCTGCGGTTTTCATCAAATGTCTTGACTTTGATGACATCCAGCTTTTTGTTTAACTGCTTTTCGATCTGCTCGATCGTCCTTTCATCACCGCTGCTTACGATCGTCATGCACGATACGGAAGCGTCGTCGGTCTCCCCTACCGCCAGGCTGTCAATGTTAAAACTGCGCCTGGAAAAAAGCCCGGCAACTTTGCAAAGCACGCCCGATCGGTTTTCCACTAAAACAGAATAAATTCTTTTCATAATCTGCCATCCCTTCCTTACTGTAAATAATACCCCTGCCCCCTATACAAGATCCATCGGATCAATGATACACTCCATCAGCACGCTCTTAGTTTCTGCAAGCAGTTCCTCAATCGCCGCTTCGCACCGCTCCATTGTATGCAGACGGATAAAGTGCATCCCGTATGCCTGTGCAATCTTTTCAAGATCCGGGCTGCCCGCAAGGTCAATGACGGAATAGTTGTCCGCATATGTAACATGCTGGAACTGGCGCACCATGCCAAGACAGTTGTTTTTTAACACGACCATCTTGACCGGGATATCATGCTGTTTCATCGTCGCTAGCTCCATCATGGACATTTGGAAAGAGCCGTCGCCGCAGACTGCAATGACCTGTTTGTCTTTGTTGGCCAATTTTGCCCCGATCGCCGCCGGGATGGAATAGCCCATCGTCCCCATGCCGCCGGATGTCAAAAACTTCCCTTCTTTTACGATATGATAACCGCAGGACCATATTTGGTTCTGCCCGATATCCGCAACGTAAATGGCATCTTTTTCCATTTTCTGGGAAAGCCGCGTAATAAAGGCGGCCGGGTCTACAAAATCTGGATTCGGACTGCGTTTTGGCGCCATCGACTCTTTATACTGCGCAAGCTGTACAAGCCACGCATCGTGCGCACAGTCGGCATCCTGCTTTGCCATCTCTTCGAGAATGTGGCTGGCATCGCCTACAAGCGGGATGGACGCGCCCACATTTTTGCCGATTTCTGCAGGATCCACATCGATATGCACGAGCGTTTTGTTTTCTGTGATCAAATCCGGCTGGCTGACTGCGCGGTCTGCCACCCGCGCCCCTACCATAAGCAGCAGGTCCGACTCATTCATTGCCCGGTTGGCATAGGCTTTTCCGTTGTTGCCTACCATGCCAAAATAGAGCGGATGCTCTGTTGGCATAACGCCGATCCCCATCATAGTCGATACGACTGGAAGTTTATATTTTTCAGCAAAAGCACGCAGTTTTTTCTGTGCGCCGCTAAGCAGCACGCCGCCGCCACAGCAGATGAGCGGCCGTTTTGCATGTTCAAGTTCTTTGAGCACTTTTTTGATCTGTACCGCATGCCCTTTGACCGTTGGCTTATAGGTTCTAAGGGAAACTGTTTCCGGGTAAGCAAAATGCGAAACGGGTGCGTTTTGCACGTCGATTGGCACATCGATCAGCACCGGGCCTTTCCTTCCCGTATTGGCAATGTGGAACGCCTCTTTTATAATCCGCGGTATATCGTTTGCATTCTTTACAAGGTAGCTGTATTTGACAAAAGATTCCACAGCCCCGGTAATATCGGCCTCCTGGAAAACATCGCTGCCAATCAGCTCACTGTCTACCTGCCCTGTAATGCATACTAGCGGAATGCTGTCCGCAAAAGCTGTTGCAATGCCGGTAATCAGATTGGTTGCGCCAGGGCCTGACGTCACTGCGCACACGCCGGGGCGTCCAGCCGTCCTTGCCAGTCCGCTTGCCGCATGCGCGGCATTTTGTTCCGTCCTTACTAAAATTGTCCTGATATGGGAATCTAAAATGCTGTTGTAAAAAGGACAGATTGCCACTCCCGGATAACCGAAAACAACTTCCACCTGCTCTTCTTCCAGGCATTTTACGATTGCATCTGCTCCTATCATCTTGTTTCCTCCTCTTCTGCCTGTCTATCATAAATTTCCCCGCCTGTAAGGCGTGCCACTAGCTTTACTGCGTCTGCCGCATCTTTCGAATAGCCGTCTGCGCCGATTTCATCGGCATAATCCTGTGTCGTCACAGCACCGCCGATGATGATTTTTGCGCGTATGCCCTGTTCCCTTGCGTACTTGATCACCTGGCGCATCTGCTGCATCGTCGTCGTCATAAGGGCCGACAGCGCAATGATCTGTGCATCCGCTTTTTTTGCCGCTTCCACGATCGCCTCTTTTGGCACATCTTTTCCAAGGTCGATCACCCGGTAGCCGTAATTGCGAAGCATCAATGCCACAAGGTTTTTGCCGATGTCATGGATATCGCCCGCCACAGTGGCAATGACAACGGCTGCCATGCCGTCCTCTTTGCGGTCTTTGGCCAAAAGCGGCTGAAGGCATTCGATCGACAGGCGCATCGTTTCCGCGCTGTAAATCAACTGTGGCAGGAAATATTTCCCCTGCGCGAACAGATCACCGACTTCGCCTATCGCCGGGATCAGCACGCCGTTTAGCAATTCCTTTGGGGCGTTTCCTTCCGCGAGTGCTTGCTGCGTAATTCTGGCTGCGTCGCTTCTGCTGCCATGTATGACGGCCTTTCGTAAGAGCTGCGCCGCCGTCTGCCCTTGTTTTTCTATCATTTGCACGCTGCCGGTTTCTTTTTTATCTTGCCCGCTGCATTTTTCTATATAGCGCAGGTCCGCATTTTCTTTTGCCATAAGCAGATCCGAGACGGCCGCACAGGCAGCAAGCTGCCCCTGGGAAGGGTTGGCGATCGCCATCGTTAATCCCGCCTGGATTGCCATTGTCAAAAAGGCGGTATTGACGCTGCTTCTGTCAGGCAGGCCAAAAGAAATATTGGAAAGGCCGCAGATTGTCGCAAGATCCTGCTTTTTGCAATAGCGGATTGTTTCTAATGCATCAATGGCAGCCCGTTTGTTGGCGGCAACGGTCGTCACGAGCCCGTCCACGACGATGTCTTCTTTTGCCATGCCAATTTCATAAGCACGTTTTATTATCTCATCAATCAGGCGTTTCTTTTCTTCGAAGTTTTCCGGCAGCCCCGCATCCGATAGGGGAAGCAGGATGAACATCGCGCCGTACTTTTTGGCAATGGGCAGCAGTTTTAGCCGTTCTTTCTCAAAAGAGATGGAGTTGATCAATGCCCTCCCCGGGTATCTTCTAAGCACTGTCTCGATGGCTTGTGCATTGCTGGAATCTATGGAAAGGGGGAGGGAGGATGCTTCGGCAACGGCTTCCACCACACGTAACAGCATCGTTTCCTCGTCAATCCCGCCCATGCCGACGTTTACATCCAAAATATCCGCGCCGCACAGTTCCTGTTCTTTTGCAAACTGGATGGCCAAGTCAAGTTTTCCTTCTTTTAACTGCGCCTGGAGCTGTTTTTTGCCAGTCGGGTTGATTCTTTCCCCTACAATCAGGCATTTATCAAAAAGGCCAAACGCTGTCGCATTCCGTTCCGATGTCAGATACCTAAGCCCTGTTCCTTTGCGGAAGGCGGGTACGTTCCTATCCTTTGTTTTTTGCACCATTGCCGCGATATGTTCCGGCGTCGTTCCGCAGCAGCCGCCCACAAGTGATGCGCCGCACCCTATCAGCTTGTCCACGCCATCCGCAAATTGCTCCGGCTGCATGCCATATACCGTTGCGCCATTTTCATCAAGCACCGGCATTCCCGCATTTGGCTTGGCAATGATGGGGATTTTTGCCACTTCTGCCATGGCGCTTATGATGCCCTGCATTTGCCCTGGCCCCGTAGAGCAGTTTGCGCCAATGGCGTTCGCGCCAAGGCTTTCTAGTACGATTGCTGCCGTGCGTGCATCCGTGCCGTACAATGTCCTGCCGTCGTTTTCAAATGTCATTGTCACCATCACGGGAAGGCCGCACGTTTCTTTTGCCGCGATTAACGCCGCTCTCGCTTCCTGCAGGCTCATCATCGTTTCTATGATCAAAAGATCCACGTCTGCCTCTGCCAGGATGCTGATTTGTTCTTTATATATGTTGACTAGTTCTTCAAAGTCCATCCTGCCAATCGGTGCCAGCTGTCCGCCCGTCATAGTCAAATCGCCAGCCACCCATGCATCGGCGCCCGCTGCTTTTTTTGAGAGGGCAACAAGTTCCTTGTTGATTTCCACTATCCGTTCCTGCAAGCCGTATTCCTTTAGTTTGATTCTGTTTGCGGTAAACGTTGGGGCATACAAAATATTGGCACCCGCTTTCACGTATTCCCTCTGCAGCTGTAAAAATGTTTCTTGATGCTGCAAGATCCATTCCTCCGGGCATGCGCCGGGCGGCATTCCTTTTTTTTGCAGGTTTGTGCCGACCGCGCCGTCCAAATAGACTGGGATGTTTTTTTGTAAAAAAATTTGAAATTCTTGTTTGGTCATGATGCTCCATCCGCTATGTTGGTGTTTATGGTATTTTCTGTGTGATGAATATTATTCTATCATGAAATTTTGAAATGTACAATTATATTTGCAAAATGGGCAGACAGGTTTTGGGGAAGTTTAGGGATTTTGGAACATTCATCCTGGCATTGCTGACATTTATGCATATCATATGCCAGTAATGCCTTAAAGCGTAGAAAAATCCACCCCGAAACTTTGACCAAGCGAACGGGTGGATTTTTCTACCTTATCTAACGGCCAACCCACCTTGTGGGCGGTTGTTCTTTTTATGCCTTTAGTGTAGCATGGTTTTGCATGGTTTGCAAGATGTTTTTTTGTTTGTACTATGCCCCGGACGGAACTTTTTCCAATACGGACACGCTCTCGCTTGAATGGACACGCAGCAG
>QLIP01067294.1_pt1 | contig 28097 bp, 19 predicted proteins | sample 1769771 | NCBI WGS metagenome assembly QLIP01 (sample SAMN09428762, study PRJNA476227) | Gut metagenome, whole genome shotgun sequencing project. | isolation source: cecum | host: Rhizomys sinensis | place: China: Jinsha town of Minqing, Fujian Province | collected 2013-09-23 | reverse complement strand
GAGGGGCCGACGCGGCTTGCGGGTGAGGGGGGAGCGCCTCCTGCGGGAAGGGGTTGGGGATCACGGTCATTGGCTGGGCGTGCATCAGCGAGGAGGCTTCAGCGCGCTCCTTGAGCCAGTTGGATACCGGCACGAAGTGGATGCTACTGCTTTTTTCTTGTACCGGTTGTCCCATTTGTCCCGTTTGCCCCATTTGTACCGTTTGTCCCATTTGTCCCGTTTGTCCCGCAGGTGGGACAGTGGGACAGTGGGACAAGCGGGACAAGGTGTATAGCTTCTCTTTTTTGCTCCACACGGAGTGGGCCAGGGTTTTGTGGGCCAGGGGGGAGGCGAGGAGCGGGCAGCGGCGGCATTCCCCCTTCCTAACATGGCTACCGCTAGCATGGCTACCGCTTTCTTGGGCGTGTTGGTCCTGTTCGAACTGGCGGCAGTAGCTGGCGTGGTGGCAGATGCCGGTCATGTTCCACATGTCGTGCATGGTCCATACTAACGGTTTGCCGAGGGAAATAAGTTTGTTTAGGGTTTTAAATGAGAGAAACCCCTGGTTCACCCAGTTCAGGGCTATGATATCCGCATCCTTGATGAGGGGGTGGGTGGTGATCTCTACGCCGTCAGAGGCGGTGTCAATCTGGAAGAGGGTGGAGCGGTTGAAGCCGTTCTGGGCAAAAATTTTGGCGCGCTCCTTAAGGAAGGCGCGTTTGCGCTCCTTCTGTGGCACTTCTTCCACATATGGTGAGTCGGAACTTTTGCGTGCCACGAGCATGCGGGCGTCCACACCCTCGGCACGGAGGGCATTCATGAGGCGGAAGGTGACAACGGCGGCCCCTCCCACGGTGTCGGAGGTGCAAAGGAGCGTAACTTTCATATATGGTTATTTGCGTGTGTAGGTAAGAAAACGGTAGGGGATACCCTTGGTCGAGGTTTCCCAGTCGGTGGCTTCGGTAACCTCCCAAAGTTCGGGGTCGATGGGGGGGAAGAAGGTGTCGGCATCGTCGATTTTCATGTCGACTTCGGTCACCATCAGTTGCGAACAGAGGGGGAGTGCCGCGGTGTATATGCTCCCTCCGCCGATAATGAAGGGGGCGGGGTCGTTGCAAAGTTGCAAAGCCTCTTCAACGGAGGTGGCTGTTTCCCCACCCATGGCGACAAACTCGGGGTTGCGGCTCACCACGATGTTCTGGCGACCGGGGAGGGGACGCTTGGGAAGCGACTCCCAGGTTTTGCGCCCCATAATGACAGGGTGCCCCATGGTGAGGGTCTTGAACCGCTTTAAATCTTCGGATAGATGCCATGGCAGGTCGCCGCGACGCCCTATCACGCGGTCCGAGTTTAGTGCAACAATGGCCAATGGTTTGAGTTGAGAGTCAAAAGAATTAATCATACCTTATATTTTACCGCTAAATTAATAAATTTCTCAAAAAAAATCTCTAAATTTGCTCCGTGAATAAGGATACGTAATAATTATTTCTGCAACCTATTTTTTTTGAATTGCGTATCTAAGACTCTTTTTCCCCGTATTGTCAAAAAACGGGGCATTGAGTCTGTGAGAAAAAGCGATTTCTACAGTAAATTAAAGAACCGATGAATTATTCGATTTTGGATTTTGTGAGTCTGCTCGGAGCGGTATGCCTTTTTCTGTATGGTATGAAGGTAATGAGCGAGGGGCTTCAGAAAGTGGCCGGCGACCGCCTGCGTAACATCCTTGGTATTATGACCAAGAACCGGGTGACAGGTGTAATAACCGGATTTTTGATTACAGCCCTTATACAGAGCTCGAGTGCGTCGACCGTGATGGTGGTGAGCTTTGTGAATGCCGGGTTGATGAGTTTGGAACAGTCCATGGCTGTTATATTCGGTGCCAATGTGGGGACCACGGCTACAACCTGGATTATATCCGCCTTCTCATACGAGGTGAAAATCTCGGACTATAGCATTATCCTTCTGGCTATCGGAGTGCCGATGCTGTTTATGAAAAAGAGTGGCTACAAGAGCTTTGGTGAGTTCCTGATTGGCTTCAGCTTCCTCTTTATGGGTCTCGACCTGATTAGCGCCTATGTGCCTAACTTGAAGGAAAATCCTGAAATGCTTGCATTTGTGAAGGATTATACCGACCTCGGATTCATGTCGATATTCATCTTCTTTATGATAGGTGTGATTGTCACCGCCGTGGTGCAGAGTTCGGCAGCTACATTTGCCGTGACGCTCATCATGTGTTCGCAGGGGTGGATTTCCTTCCTGCTCGGGTGTGCCATCATCCTGGGTGGTAACATCGGTACCACCATCACACCGGTGCTGGCATCGCTCAGCGGTAACTTGGCAGCCAAGCGTACCGCAATGGGGCATGTGCTGTTTAATGTGCTGGGATCGCTTATAGTTTTGGCGTGCTTTGTGCCGTTTGTGAAACTGGTGGGTAACATCACCGAGTGGCTCAACGGTGTCAATCCGCTCGATATCAGTGCCGCTCAGGAGGCAGGTATGCGTGGCACCACGCTGCTTGACGACCACGGAGGGATGACATCCAAGGCACAGAGTGTTGTGGCAATGGGTCTGGCGGTGTTCCCGACAGTATTCAATACCCTCAACCTCTTTGTGATGATATGGTTTACCAAGCTCTATGTTAAGATTGTATGCTGGGTTATGCCTGCCCGTCACAAGGATGATGAAGATGCCTTTACACTCAAGTTCATCGGCCGCGGTCTTCTTTCCGCTTCCGAGCTCAACATAGCTCAGGCCGAGAAGGAGATTGCGCTCTATGGCGAGCGTGTCGGCAGAATGCTCGATATGGCCCGCGACCTGCTTCACACCGACCCCAAGGACGAGCATTGGCAGGATATTTACAACCGACTTGAGAAATATGAGGAGATTTCAGACCGTATGGAAATTGAAATTGCCAACTACCTCAACAAGGTTGCCGAAGGGCGCCTGAGCCCCGAGGGTAAGATGCGTATTTCGGGTATGCTTCGCGTAATCAGCGAAATCGAGTCGATTGCCGACGGTTGCTTTAACGTGGCTAAGACTCTGACTCGCAAAATTCAGAACCAGGTGTGGTTTAACGACAATGTTTATCATCAGATTGACCAGATGTATGACCTTGTCGACGGAACCATGAAAAATATGATAGATATCCTGCGCGAGATGGAGACTCCGGACAGCAGCAAGATTATCTCGGCTTACAACCGCGAGCGTGAAATCAATAATTTCCGCAACAAACTCCGCGATGGTAATATTTCGAGCATCAACAACAAGGAATATGACTACCAGGAGGGTATCTTCTTTATGGACCTTATCGGCGAGGCTGAAAAGCTTGGCGACTACATGCTCAATGTAGTGGAAGGTGTAAAACATCAGTTCAAACCTGTTGAGGGGTAGGGAATCACCCTACCTCGGCGCGGGTTGAATCGGTCAGACTGCAACAGTCGGCAATAGCTTGATTTTTGCAGTTTGCCTGACAATAATAACTAACTCTCTCAGTTTTAAACTCTCAATTCATCTGTTATGAACCCGCACAGATATTGCGTAGTGTTGTGCGGCGGAGCAGGCTCACGATTCTGGCCTGTCAGCCGCGTTGGGATGCCCAAGCAGTTTCTTGACTTCTTCGGCACCGGGAGCTCGTTGCTCCAGTCCACTGTGGAGCGTGTGCTCCCGCTGGTGGGTGCCGACAATGTGGTGGTGGTTGCCAACGCCGCCTATGGCGACATTATCAGGGAGCAGCTACCCTTTGTGAAACCTGAAAACATACTCCTCGAGCCCGCACGGCGCAACACGGCGCCAAGCGTGTGCTGGGCTGCACATCATATCCATGCCATGGACCCTGAGGCCTCTATACTAACACTCCCCTCGGACCAGCTGGTGCTTAAGGAGATGGCGTTTATCGAGGCTTTGGAACAGGGGTTCCGCTTTGTCGAGGGTGGCGACCGCCTACTCACCATGGGGATAAAGCCGACATTCCCGGCTACTGCCTACGGCTATATACAGCGTGGCAAGGGGGTGGATGGATTCACCGGCATCTGCAGGGTGAAGTCGTTTACCGAAAAGCCCAACCAGGAGATGGCCAAGGTGTTTATGGCCACCAACGAATTTTTCTGGAATGCCGGGATGTTTCTGTGGCGCGCCGACAGTATAATACGCGCTTTTGAGAAGAACGATCCCGACACGGCAGCGGTGTTTGCCCGCGCATCGGAGCTATATGGCACCTCTGGTGAAGGGGATTATATCAACAAACACTACCCCAACACCCCGTCCATATCGATAGATTATGCCATCCTCGAGAAGACCGACAATGTATTTGTCGAAATCGCCGACCTGGGGTGGAGCGATATCGGGTCGTGGAGTTCGCTCTACGACTGTTCGCCGCATGGTCAGGATGGGAATGTGAGTCAGAACTGCCGGACTTTGCTGCGCAACTGCCATAATTCGGTCTTTGCAGTGCAGGGTGATAAAATCATTGTAGCCTCCGGACTCGACAATTATGTAGTGGCCGACAACGGCAACGCACTCCTAATCTACCCCATAGCCGAGGAGCAGCAGATAAGACAAGTTGTAAATGAAGTGAAAAGCCTGTTTGGCGAAAATTATGTATAAGAACATCTCAAAAATAAAAAGGGGGGTGAGCCGCATGCTCGCTGCCCCTTTGTTTGTAATCTCTATTCTTCTTTTGCTCCCGGGATGCCTCAAAAATGAGGTCGATGTGGAGTTTGAAATTCAGGGGGTGGGGCTCTCGACCTGCCAGTTGCAGTATTATGCTTCCGACTCTCGCCAGGGTTGGTTTGTGGAGACTGCCGCCACCATTCAGAACGGTAAAGGTGCCGTCAAGCTCATTACCCGCAATCCGACCATAGTCTATGTTACGGTATCGGCAGAGTTCCCCGAGGCTGCATTTTATGCCGAACGTGGAGACAAGATTACGGTGCAGGGTAGTTCCCCCTCTCCGTTTGAATGGAAAATAGGTGGAAACTCAATCAATGAGGAGTGGACCGCATGGCGCCTCGAAAATAAGAATATTCTCATGAATCGCGAGCCGATGGCTCTCAACGCGGCTGTGGCGAAGTATGTAAAGAAAAATGCCGACAACCCTCTGGCAACAATCATCCTGCTGCTGTACTACAACCGCAATGAGGATGAAACCGGATTCCAGAAGTTGTTCGCATCGCTCAAGGGTGATGCCCGCGATGCAGAATGGGTAAATCTCGTGTCGGGAGCTGATATGGTCAACGGCGACTTCCCCGCAGCGGAGGGTGTCAAGAACCTGGTGATAGGGTCTGCCGGAAACGGTGTCGACACCGTGGTGATGGGAACCAAGCCGGTGATGCTTTTCTTTTGGCGTGGTAGCGACAATACCCGCTCAGAGGGGATAGAGGCACTGCGCCGTCTGGCAAATGATTTCCCCGACTCGGCATCGCGTGTGCTTGCCGACATCTGCTTTGACCCCGACTCGGTGGCATGGCGCTTCCCGATGCAGGGGGATTCGCTGCGTAAGGTGATACGCGGGTGGAACCCGATAGGGGAGTGCGATTCGGTAATAAGCCGACTGCGGGTTATGCGCACCCCTTACATCATTGTTTATGACCGGAAGGGTAAGGAGAGCTACCGCGGATCGGACTTCCCTAAGGCTGAAGAAAGCTTCCGCAAGGTTATGAATAAAAAATAGCGAGGCAACTCGGTTGCTTCACATGTCGAGCAAAATCAGAGTATTCTGCTTATCTGTCACTATCAACAACAATAACACCTATCCATAAATGCTGACAAAGGTATATACAGCGGCAATCAACGGGATTGACGCCTTTCCGGTTACTATTGAGACCGACTGCCACAAGGGGGCTGGCTTCTCAATTGTCGGGATGGCGGACCTGGCTGTGCGCGAAAGTTATCAACGCATTGCATCGGCACTGCGTTCGTCGGGGCTCAAGTTCCCGCATTACGGAACAGTGGTGAATCTCGCTCCTGCCGATGTCCGCAAGGAGGGGGCGGCGTTCGACCTCCCCATTGCCATGGGGCTCCTGACCGCTTCCGACTCGATACAGTGCCCCAATCTGCAGGATTTCATGATGCTTGGAGAGCTTAGCCTCGACGGCTCGGTGCTTCCGGTCAAGGGTGCACTCCCCATAGCCATCAAGGCACGCGAAATGGGTATCAAAAAGCTGATAGTGCCCGAGGCAAATGTCACCGAGGCTGCTGTGGTCAACAAGCTGGAGGTGTATGGGGTTCGGAATATAGCGGAGGTGGTGGCGCTGTTGGCGGGTGTCTCGGATGCGCATCCTACAGAAATAAACACCCGTGAGCTCTTTGCAAGCAGTTGCGGCATCTTCGACTTCGATTTCTCGGAGGTTAAGGGGCAGGACACGGTGAAGCGCGCCTTTGAGGTGGCGTGTGCCGGCGGTCATAACCTGCTAATGGTTGGTCCCCCCGGAGCAGGAAAGTCAATGATGGCAAAGCGCATACCATCCATTCTCCCTCCGCTAAGTATGGCCGAGGCGCTCGAAACCACCAAAATTCACTCCGTGGCTGGTAAACTGAACCGCGGGTCGATGCTCATGACCACGCGCCCCTTCCGCACTCCGCATCACACCGTCTCCCCCGTGGCACTTGTCGGGGGTGGGGCGTCCCCGATGCCGGGCGAGATTTCGCTGGCGCATAACGGGGTACTTTTCTTAGATGAGTTTCCAGAGTTTCCCCGTCAGGTGCTCGAGGTACTGCGTCAGCCCATCGAGGACCGGGTTATAACCGTGGCGCGTGCCAAATATACCGTCGATTACCCCGCAAGTTTTATGTTGGTGGCATCGATGAACCCCTGCCCATGCGGGTATTACGGACACCCCACCAAACAGTGCACCTGCAATCCGGGTGAGGTGAACCGATATATGAACCGCATTTCGGGTCCCCTTCTGGACCGCATCGACATACAGGTGGAGATTGAGCCGGTGGCTTTTGATGATATGGCGAACCGTCAACCTGCAGAGCGCAGCGAGTGCATCCGCGAGCGGGTTATCGCCGCGCGTGCCATACAGCAGGAGCGGTACAAGAACCTCCCCGGGGTGCACTGCAATGCGCAGATGAATTCACGCCTGCTCCATGAGTATGCGTGGCCCGACGAGGAGGGGTTGGCAAAACTCAAGGAGCGGATGACCCGACTTAATATGTCGGCACGTGCCTTTGACCGCATCCTCCGCGTGGCACGTACCATAGCCGACCTCGACGCCTCGCCGACGGTGCTATCCTCTCACATTTCAGAGGCAATTTCCTACCGCTCGCTCGACCGCGAAACCTACGGACGCACCTTCTAGCCGGAGTCCGGCTGACAATTCGGAGTCCGGCTGACAATTGGTAGAGGTGGATAGTGGAGCTGTGATAATAATTAAAGCAGAAATTGAGAAATAAACTGATATGAGGAGATTTTTTATAGGGTTGGTTCTGGGTTTGATAGTGGTGCAAGGTGCTTTGGCGATGCAGGCAGCTAGGTATCAAACCACCGACATGGCTGCCGACAAGAGTCAGGTAAAGTGCGAGATGGCGTTCGAGGATACGGTGCGTACCTATACCATGTATATCCCCGAGGGGTTGAAGCCGGGTGCACCACTGGTGGTGTTTACTCATGGGTATGGCTCTAAGTCACGATGGAAAACCGGGCTGAATGCTGTGGCAAAGCGTGAAGGTTTTGCTGTCTGCTACCCCGATGGCTCCCCCGACTCACGCGGCAAGGATGGGTGGAATGTCGGTTACCCTCCCCAGCGCACCATGCCCGACAATGAGGTGGATTTCTTCCGCCGGTTGAAGCGCGAGGTGTGCTCGCGGTTTTCGCTCAGCGAAGAAAACTGCTTTATGACCGGGATGAGCAACGGTGGTGACCTCTGTTATCAACTGGCATTTACGGCTCCCGGGCTGTTCCGTGCTTACGCCTCGGTGGCGGGACTCCTTTTTGAACATGTATATCTCAACAACCCGTTGCCGCGCCCGGTTCCCTTTATGGAGATTCACGGCGATGCCGATACAACCTCCTATTGGACCGGCGACCACGACAACAAGGGTGGTTGGGGGGCATACATACCGGTTCCTTTGGCAGCGAGCACTATGGCAGTGGCAAATAGGTGCACGGTGATGACCAGCAGCAGCTTTCCCGCACACAAGGACCCTGACCGCAAGGTGGAGTGTACCGCCTACACCAACGGACCGGAAGGTTTTGATGTGCTTTTGTACCGCATCGAGGGTGGCAAGCACTCCTGGGGAACCGATATCGTGAATACTCACGAACTGGTATGGGAGTTTTTTGCCCGATACGTCAAAAAATAATGATTTTGGAATGTTGCAAGAATTTATTAAATTTGCACACTTGATATAATATATTTATGCAAGTTTTTATAAAAGGGTAAAAATTTATTAAAACAGCAACTTAGATAATTAATTTATACTCTTAAAATGCATGAATATTTGTTGATTAAACTTAATTGTTGTGTCGACGTCAAAATAAGGTCCAGGATAAAAATTTATGCAACCGATTATAGACAAGATTGAGCCGAATCTAATTCTTTCAGAACTCACCCCCGAGCGCTTTTTGCGCAAAACCAACAAGGGGGATAATGAGATATATGTTGTAGACGCCTTTAACGCACCCAACACGATGCGCGAGATTGGGCGTCTGCGCGAAATTGCATTCAGGGCTGCCGGTGGTGGCACCGGGCTCGAGTGTGATATTGATGAATTTGACACAATGGATCCCCCCTGTCGTCAGATGATAGTATGGAATCCGGCGGCCAATGAAATAATAGGTGGTTATCGGTTTATTCTTGGTGAAGATATCAGAAAAGTAGACGGTGTGCCACATATTGCCACCTCACACATGTTCAAATTTTCGGATAAGTTTGTAGACGAAATCCTGCCGGTAACCATCGAGTTGGGGCGTTCGTTTGTTTCGCTCGACTATCAGAGCACCCGTGCCGGTGCCAAAGCTCTATATTCGCTCGACAACCTGTGGGATGGACTCGGTGCGTTGATGGTGCTCAATCCGCAGATTAAATATCTGTTTGGTAAGGTTACCATGTATCCGGCCTACGACCCTGAGTGTCGCGACCTGCTTCTCGGCTTCCTTCACTGTCATTTTGCCGACCCCGACGGGTACGTGCGCCCCATAAAACCTCTCCCCACCAAGGCTCATTCCGGGGAGATACAGCAACTCTTCAAAGGGCTTGCATATAAGGAGGGGTTCCGTCACCTCAACCAGATGATTCGTGAACGCGGCAGCAATATCCCCCCCTTGGTAAATTCGTATATGGCACTCTCACCCACCATGCGCATGTTTGGCACAGCCATCAACGACGAGTTTGGAGATGTCGAGGAGAGTGGTATCCTCATCACAGTCAGCGACATCGCCCCCGATAAGCGCAAACGTCACCTCGACTCCTTCCGCAAGGAGCTTGCACTTGCCGAATAGTAGCAGTAAATTCCCCTCATTCTCCAAATTTTTTGATGCAGAGGGTTGCCAACAACCCTCTAAGATTGTTATACATAATAAGCATAGAAAAAATGAAAGATAAAAAGATAAGCATAGACTATAAGGAATATTCGTACGACGAACTGCCGGCTCAGGACCGTGAGTTGGTAGATGCCGCAAAGAAGATGACCGAATCTTCCTATGCCCCTTATTCTGAGTTTCATGTAGGAGCCGCAATCCGTATGGAAAACGGCGACATCGTGACCGGATGCAATCAGGAGAATGCCGCATACCCCTCGGGCACCTGTGCCGAGCGCACCGCCTGCTACTATGCATCGGCCACCCACCCCGGAATGCCGATGAAGAAGATTGCCATAGCAGCCTGGACTCGTCGCCACAAACCGGAAGGTGCCACCGATGCAGAGTGCTTTCAGGACACCCCCATCTCACCCTGCGGAGCATGCCGTCAGGCGCTGCTCGAATACGAGAACCAGTACGGCCCGATCGAGGTGATTCTGTATGGTGCTGACCACACCAGCGTCTTCCCCTCGGTAGCCTCCCTGCTCCCCCTCTGCTTCACCGAGTTCTAACGCCCCGCCCGCGCTAACAGCCCCGCGCTAACGCCCCGCCCGCGCTAACAGCCCCGCCCGCGCTAACAGCCCCGCGCTAACGGCTCCGCTCTAGCAGCTCCGCGCTCTAACGGCTCCGCGCTAACAGCTCCAACCGCGCTCCGCCCCGTCCCCCTCGCCCGCGCTGCCAGCCGCTTTTAGTTGTGTGTGAGCCCGCCGGGCGAAAAAGGGGGGCAGAGCCCCAGCGGAAACAGCTCCGCGCCACAGCCCCGGCGTCAGCTCTAATGACTAAAGACTACTGACTTAGACATAAAAAAAGCCTAATGACTTAGACATAAAAAAGACTACTGACTTAGAAAAAACTTAATTATATTGCTATGAAAAAAAGGTTCCAACAAATCATCAAGGCAGTTATGGCGGTGGCGATGGTCGCTATGCTAAGCCTGTCGTTTACTTCGTGTGTGGACGACCCCGACGACACATGGTGGGGAGGTCCCCCCTACGGATGGGATACATTCAATGACTCACGTCTGCGTGGATACTGGGGGTTGGTGCAGGCCGACAGCGAGCCAATCAGTTCGCAGGATGCCAACTATCTATATTTCAACGGCAACGGACGTGGCTATTACTACTATCTCAGCCGCGGTCAGCAATATGTGGAGAAAACCGTGTATTACAGCCAGAACTCAAACACCGGCACCTCCAACTATCAGCTCAATATCCAGTATGAATATTCAAGCCCGATTACCGTCAACTACTGGTTTACCCATGGTGGTGACACCCTATGGATGCAGTGGCGCACCGGCAACGGACGCGTGGTGACATATGTCTACGACCGCTGGAGCGGCGCCCCATGGTAGGGTAAGTTTTCAGATATCAGAAATTTTGCGTAATTTTGTAATCAATTTGTCTTGCGGGCAATTGATGCAAAATTACGCAAATTTTTTATATAACGATATATGTCTTTAAAATGTGGAATTGTGGGTTTGCCCAATGTCGGTAAGTCCACACTCTTTAACTGCCTGAGCAACGCCAAGGCTCAAAGCGCCAACTTCCCCTTCTGTACCATCGAACCCAACGTGGGTGTGATTTCGGTTCCCGACGACCGTCTCACCAAGCTTGTGGAGATGTGTAACCCCAAAAGCACCGTACCCGCTACCGTGGAAATCGTGGATATCGCCGGTTTGGTGAAGGGTGCGTCCAAGGGTGAGGGTCTCGGCAACAAGTTCCTTGCCAACATTCGTGAAACCGATGCCATTCTGCATGTGCTCCGTTGTTTTGACGACGACAATATCACGCATGTCGACACCACTGTCGACCCAGTGCGCGATATGGAGGTAATCAACTACGAACTCCAGCTCAAGGACCTCGAAACTGTGGATGCCCGTATCGCCAAAACCGAAAAGGCTGCCAAGGCCGGTGGCGACAAGAGCGCTAAAATGCAGCTCGAGGTGCTCAAAGCATATAAGGAGGCGTTGGAGCAGGGTAAGGGTGCAAGAACGGTCACCTTTGAGAGCAAGGAGGAAGAGAAGTTCGCCCGCGAACTGTTCCTGCTCACCAACAAGCCCGTGCTTTATGTCTGCAACGTAGACGACACTGCGGCTGTCGACGGCAATGCATATGTGGAGCGTGTACGCGAGGCTATTGCCGGTGAGGATGCCGACCTGATGATTGTGGCTGCCAAGACCGAGAGCGAAATCGCCGAACTCGACACCTGGGAGGAGCGTCAGGAGTTCCTGCAGGAAATCGGTCTGAGCGAGTCGGGGGTGTCGCGACTTATCCGTGCGGCATACGCTCTGCTTGACCTTCAGACATATTTCACCGCCGGTGCCGACGAGGTGCGTGCGTGGACATTCCTTCGCGGCACTAAGGCTCCGCAGGCCGCCGGTATTATCCACACCGACTTCGAGAAAGGGTTTATCCGCGCTGAGGTCATCAAGTATGACGACTTTGTGGCACTCGGCAGCGAGAACGCTGTGAAAGAAGCCGGCAAGATGGGTGTGGAAGGTAAGGAGTATGTGGTCCAGGACGGCGACATAATGCACTTCCGCTTTAACGTATAAGCAGGCTGCGCCCAGCCGCAGTGCCGCCAGCACAAGCAGGCGCAATTGCAGCGGCACAAGCAGGCGCCGCTTTTACTGGAGCTGAGCTCCAGAACCGAACAAGCTCCGCGAGGGTAAATGCCCCCGCGGAGCTTTCTGCATTTGTGCGCCCCCGTTGCGCCCCCGTTGCGCCCGCAGCGGCAGCAGCCTCTGTGTGGGCATGGGCGTCCGCGCGGAGCTTGTTCTGTTCCAGAGCCCAGCTCTGGTAAGGAGGCAGGTAAGGAGGCAGGGCAGGTAGCAGGGGGGTAGCAGGGTAGGTAGCAGGGCTGGCAGCGGGAGGGGAGCGAGAGGGGAGGGGAGCGGGAGGAGGCGGAGGAGGAGGCGGGGAGGAGGCTAACTTGCGGTTTGAAACCGGATTTAATTAAAGACTTTTGCGATGAAACAAAAATTTTATAAAAATTATAAAATCTTTGACAAATAAATCGTATATTTGCACCACAAATAATACTATATCCTACTAAACCTAAACCAATATCTATGAAAAGATTAGGATTGTTGCTTGGTGCGGGTGTACTTGTTTCTGCTAACTTGTTGGCGGGAAATAAACTACACTATAGCGCTGGCAATTCTATAACTGGTGCGCCTATAGCAGCGCAGCAGATGGCTAACCCTGTGTCAGGGGTGGTATATCAGGACGGCACCGTGCGTTTTACAGTAGTGGCCGACGGACTTATCCGCATGGAGTATGCTCCCGACGGAAAGTTTGTCGATGACAAGTCGCTGCTTGCCGTAAACCGCAAATATGCCGACTCCCCCAAAGCCACCGTAAGCTCCCAGGGTAGCAAGGTGACAATCGTCACACCCAAAATGAAACTTGAATATAAGAAAAACTCCGGTCCCTTTACCGCTGCCAATCTTAAAATCACCTCTGCCAAGGGGATGAAAAAATTCCAGTGGAAACCGGGGGACAAGCAGACATCCAACCTGCTTGGCACCACCCGCACGCTCGACCAGTGGGACGGTCCGGACATTATGGTCAAGAAGGAGGATGGTAAGCGTTACCCCACCCCCGGCAAGGTGGACGACGGTCTGCTGGCACGCGACGGCTGGACACTTATCGACGACTCCAAAAACTTCCTCTTTGACAACGACCCCGAACTGGAATGGGTAAAGGTGCGCGAAAAGAAGGATGGCGCCCAGGACTGGTACTTCCTCGCCTACGGCACCGACTACAAAGGGGCTCTTCAGGACTTTACCAAACTTGCGGGTAAAATATCGCTCCCTCCCCGCTATGCGTTCGGTTACTGGTGGAGCCGCTGGTGGGCATACTCGGAGCATGAGTTCCGTCAGCTCATCAACAACTTCAAGGACTACCAGATACCACTCGAAGTGCTTGTTGTCGATATGGACTGGCACTATACCGACGAGGCTCACGGCGGATGGACCGGGTGGACATGGAACAAATGGCTCTTCCCCGACCCGCCCCGCTTCCTCAACTACCTCCGCGACAACAACCTGAAGGTGACCCTCAACCTCCACCCCGCATCGGGCGTGAAAAAATTTGAGGCCTCCTATCCCGAAATTGCCCGCGAAAACGGTATTGACCCCGCCACCGAAAAGGATGTGCCTTGGGTAACGTCCGACAAGCGCTTCATCAACTCTGTCTTCAAGCATATCCTGAACCCGATGAGCAAGGATGGTGTGACATTCTGGTGGCTCGACTGGCAGCAGGATCCGTACGATTCAAAAATCGACAGCCTCAGCAACACCTGGTGGCTAAACTACACCTTCTTCACCAAGATGGCCAAGGACCGCCCCGAAATCCGCCCGCTTCTGTATCACCGCTGGGGTGGGTTGGGTAACCACCGCTATCAGATTGGCTTCTCGGGGGATAACTACCATACCTGGAAATCGCTTGACTTCCTCCCCTGGTTTACCTCCACCGCAGCCAACGTATGCTACGGATTCTGGAGCCATGACCTTGGCGGTCACTATATGGCGCAGGGAGACACGGTAACTGACCCCGAGCTTTATGTGCGCTCAATGCAGTTTGGCGCCTACAGCCCCATTATGCGTACCCACTCCAACAAGAAGGCTCAGCTCAAGAAAGAGCCGTGGAACCACGACCGTATCACCGTGAACGGTATCCGCAGCGCCGTGCAGCGTCGTTATGAGATGGCACCCTATATCTACACCATGGCACGCAAGAGCCACGACACCTCGATAGCTCTGTGCCGCCCCATGTACTACGACTACCCCAATGCCGAGGAGGCATATTCGTTTAAGAACGAGTATATGTTTGGCGACCAGATGATAGTGCGCCCCGTCACCGCTCCCGGCAAGGAGGGTTGGGCCGAGGTGCAGGTTTGGCTCCCCGAGGGGGAATGGTATGACAACAACATGGGAGAACTTGTCAAGGGTGGTCAGACCATAACCCGCAGCTATCGCCTCAACGAAGTGCCGGTGTTCATAAAGGGAGGTTCGGTGATACCCTACCACGCCGACAAGGAGAGCACCCTTCGTCACAACACAGCCCCGATAGCATTTACGGTATATCCCGGCGGCGACGGTGAGTTTACACTCTACGAAGACAATGGCGACGACCAGAAGTATGAAAGCGAATATGCCACCACCCGCGTGACCGCCACCCGTCAGGGTGACAAGCTCACCGTTAAGGTAGCACCCCGTCAGGGTAGCTATGCCGGTATCCCCGAAAGTCGCCGCTTTGAGGTACGCACCCCCGCAGCCAAGCGCCCTGTGAGTGTGAAGGTAGACGGTGTGGAGACCCCCTTCAGCTATGACGCCCAGCAGCTCGCCGCGGTTGTTTCGCTCCCCGAGGCACCCTGCACCCGCGAGCGCGTGGTTGAGATAGAGTATCCCGCCGACTACTCGCTTGCCAACGGCGTCCTCGGTGAGATGCGCCGCTTTGTTGAGACCTTCGGCGACCTCAAAAACCAGTATGCATCGCTCCGTGTGGATGAAACCTTCGGCCCGATGAGTGTAATCTACGAAGCCATAGACTATGCTCCCGAAAACTCCGACTCGCTTCTGGACACCTTCCACAAGAACTATCAGAATCTGCAGGAAGTGGTAGGGAAGCAGCCCATGAGCAAGACAGCCCGCAACTGGTTCCGCAAGCAGATGCAGCTCCCCATCCCCGCAGAAACCGACTCCAAAAAGGATGAGAAGGAGAAAAAGAACGAACCTCCGGTAGCCTAACAAACACTTAAGCAGCTCACAGAAATTAACCGGCATCTCTTATGTCCATTGATTTTTGTGAGCTGCCTCCACCATAAACTATACCTAAAATATGAAACTAATAAACTTTTCAGGAATGAAGGGGAGGGTAGCATTGCTGATGCTGCTTATGGCATCGCTCTACGGCTTTGCCGCCTCTGCCCAGACTGTAAAGGGGACCGTGGCCGACTCCAAGGGTGAGCCGGTGATCGGAGCCTCGGTTACGGTACAGGGGACCCGCATCGGTACGGTTACCGACATGCAGGGTAAGTTCACAATAAAAGCCTCGCAGGGGGAAACCATTAAGGTGGCTTGTGTGGGTTACAAGCCGGTATCGGTAAAGGTGAAGAGCAACTCCCCGTTAGGGATTGTGCTCACCGAAGATGCCTCTCTGCTCGATGAGATGGTGGTAATCGGTTACGGTACCACCGAACGCAAGCGAGTTACCACCGCCATCTCCAGTGTGAAAGGAGAGGACCTGCTTCAGGGTGTGGGTGGCTCTACAATTGCAACCGCCATCAAGAGTAAAATCCCCGGACTCGTAATCGACTCGAGCAACAACCCCAACGGTTCACCCACCTTCCAGCTCCGTGGTGTGGCATCGGTAAAGGGCTCGTCGGGTCCGCTGATTGTAATTGACGGTATCCCCGGTGGAGACCTCCGCTCAATCAACCAGGATGATATTGAATCGATCGACGTGCTCAAGGATGCTTCGGCAGGTGCCATCTATGGCACACGTGCCGCCGGGGGTGTGATACTTGTCACTACCCGCAACGGTAAGAGTGGCAAGGTTAAGGCCACCTTCTCGAACGAAATAGCCATGGACCATATCCGCAAGCGCCCAGTGATGCTTTCTGCCGATGAGTATGCCAGCGAATTTGTGGCCAATGGTATCGGTGCCGACTATCGCTATCAGCTTGACGAGAACGGAGAGCCGGTAAGAAAATATGATACCGATACCGACTGGTATGGCGAGATGCTCAACAACAATGCCGTGTCGCACAAGCATACCCTCACCCTGACCGGTGGCAGCGAGCTTGCAAATGTGTACGCATCGCTGATGTATGGGGAGGACAACGGTATCATCAAGCGCAACGACCGCACCGACTATTCTGGTCGCATCAACGCCAACTTTAAGCTCTTCAAGCAGCATGTGGACCTCAATACCCGCCTGCAGGTGCGTCAGAGCAACCGCATGAACTTCGGTGGCACTGCCGGTCTCTACACCGCCATGCAGGCCAACCCGACCATACCGAACATGAACCCCGAGGACCCCACTAAGTATAACGTGGACAGCTGGGGTCTAACCGGTACCAACCGCAACCCCGTGGCAGACATGATGCTCCGCGACGGGGAGGTTGCCGACCAATGGATTACCGCTTCCGGTACGCTCAAGTATCATGTGTTCAAGGGTCTTGACCTTATCGGTTCTGCCAATATTGATATGCGTCAGAGCCGCACATGGACCACCTACTTCCCCGAACACCGCGACATGGTGGACAAGAAGAAGAACGGTAGCGCCACACACTCCTTCAGCCGTTCGCGCTATAACAGCTATGAAGCTTACGCCTCGTATAACACCAATCTCTTTGACAACTCCAAACTCGACGCCGTGGCAGGTTGGAGCTTTGCCGAAAACAGCGGCGACAGCTTTTCGCAGACCAACAGCGACTTTACCGTTCCCGGCATCGGACCGTGGGCCATCGAAGAGGGTGCCGACCTCAAGGCAGGTCTTGCCTCGATGAGCTCGGACAAGGATATCCGTCAGCGTCTGGTGGCGATGTTCGGTCGTGTCAACTTCTCGTACGACGATCGCTATCTGGCCATGGCATCTTTCCGCCGTGAGGGTAGCTCCAAGTTCGGCCCCAACAACCGTTATGGTAACTTCTGGGCGGTCTCCGGGGGCTGGCGCGTGAATCGCGAGGCATTTCTGAGCGACTACGCATGGATTGAGGATCTCAAGGTGCGTATCGGTTACGGTGTGACCGGCAACAACGGTATCCCGTCGGGTATCTATACCCCGGTGGTGGGTTATTATGGTGATATCCCCGTCGACGGGAAGTGGATTCATGCCTATGGCACCGCAGCCTCTTTCAACCCCGACATCAAGTGGGAGGAGAAGCATGAGTTTAACGTGGGTCTGGACTTCTCGCTGTTCAACGGCAAGCTATGGGGGCGCTTCGACTGGTACAAGCGCAACGTGCAGGACCTTATCTACTCGGTGCTGGTACCCCTCCCGGATTATATGTACGATCATTGCTACAAGAACGTCGGTTCACTCTCCAACACCGGTTGGGAGGCTGAAATCGGCGGCACTATCCTCAACATGGGTGGTGTGAAGTGGACAAGTACCCTCCGCCTTTCGGGGAATAAGTCTAAAATCTCCAAGCTCGGTGATGAGGGTGCCTATATGGACTCATCGGCACTGCCGGCACCCGGATCTCCCGGTTCGGTGATGCGCATTTCGGCCGAGTCCAATATCGGTCAGTACTGGTTGTATCGCAATGCCGGTGTTGACGAAGATGGAAAATGGATGATATGGAATGCCGCCGGCGAACGTGTACGTGCCGTGTCGGCTAACCTCGTCAATGAAAACCGGGTGTTTATGGGTAATGCTCTCCCCAAGGTAATGCTCTCAATGGACCACAACCTGAGCTGGAAGCGCTTTGACCTCGGTATTCAGCTCCACTCGTGGCTCGATTTTGATGTTTACAATGCCAATGCCATGTATAACGGCATCCGCACCACAACCGGCACCAATGTGCTCCGCGACTGGTATTATAGCCACAAGGAGATTAATGACGGCGACCATGTGCTCTCCGACTACTTCCTTGAGGACGGATCGTTCCTGAAACTCGATGCGGTGACAATCGGTTACACCCAGCCCATGAGCAAGCTTACCGACGGGTATATCAGTTCGCTCCGTTTCTATGTTACAGGTCGTGACCTGGCCTGCTGGACCAGATATTCAGGTTATAACCCCGAGGTTGCAGCCACTGGTCTCTTCCCGGGCACAGAAAACCCCAATATCGGTTATCCTCAGGCCATGCGTTTCACATTTGGCGTGCAGATGAATTTCTAACCTTATTCAATGAATTGCAAAATGAAAAAGATAAAACTGTTATCAATCATAACTCTGGGAGTGTCGATGTTTACCTCCTGTAATCTGGATGAGGTGAACTACACGTCGATTACCCCGCAGGTATTCGCCACCGACAAGGATAAGGTAGATGCACTTGTGGCTTGCGCTTTTGTGGACCGCACGGTGTTCCTTATCAACGAGCGCTGGTATGCACAGGAATACAGCACCGACGAGATGATTTGCCCCACACGCACGTCGGGCGACTGGTTTGACGGCGGCAACTATGTGCGCATGCACAACCACGAATGGACAGTAAACGAAAGCATAGTCCGCTCCACCTACAACGGTGTGATGCAGGGTGTGAGCCGCACCAACGAGGCACTGCGCTTCCTTGCCATGGTGGACCTCAACAAGATGGGGCTCCCCGCCAGCTACCGAACAGAGCGCGAAGCCCAGCTGCACACTCTGCTCGGATGGTTCTATATGCGCGGTCTCGATTACTTTGGCGGTCTCCCTCTCTTTATAGGCGACGACCATGGGATGCGACCCCGCTCCACCGCAAAAGAGACTTTTGATTTCTGCGAAAAACTGTTCAAGGAAGGTATCGAGAACCTACCCACCAAAAAGGATGGTGCTGCGCAGGACGGATTTTTGAGCAAGGGTGCGGCTGCCACAATGCTCGCCGAACTCTACTTCAACGCCGAGCCTTATATCGGTGAGAACCGTTATGCCGATGCCGAGAAACTGTGTCAGGAAATTATTGACGGTAAATACGGCAAGTATGAACTGGACTCGAAGTGGAACGGTATCTTCACTTTTGATAACGACAAGTCACCCGAAATGATATGGACTGCACCGTCGGAATATAACAACGCCAAGTATGGGCAGTTCTCTTGGTGGTGGCAGCGCTCCATGCCCAAGAATATCCGCGACTATGTGGACAATACATATGTCGGTGCCGGTCAGAACGGTTTCTGCCTTGCTCCGTCGCAGGCACCCACAGGTGAGCTGTACACCATGCTCGACCCCGAAATCAAGCTCGGTGGCCCCTATGGTAAGTTCCACCGCAAGGACCTCCGCAAGAAAAACTATGTTTATCTTGGCAACAAGCAGTATCAGGGTATGTTCCTTGCCGGTCCACTTTCCAACCCCAACACCGGCAAGGAGGTGCTGGGTAACAAGGAGGACCTTGGTCGTCAGGTGAACCTTATCGACAAGATGTATGCCTACACCAAATACCCCAACCCGGACGAAAACACCCCGTCGCAGATGAACGGCGTGGATGAAAGCTGCGGTATTCGTCTTATGAAATTCCCCATCCCCACCAACGATGATAAAACTCTGACCTGGAATGCCGACTTCCCGACAATACGTCTGGCCGAGGTCTACTATATGCTGGCAGAGTGCAAACTGCGCAAGGGTGACAAGCAGGCGGCCTGCGACCTCATAAACACCGTGCGCAAACGCAACTTCGAGGTTGTCGACGGGCGTGCCTGTACAGTAGAGAATCTTGATATGTACCGCATGGCCGACGAGTGGATGGTTGAATTCCTTGGCGAGGGTCGCCGTCGCACCGACCTGATACGTATGAAATTCTTTGTGCACGAGAAGTGGTGGGACCACACACCGTCGCACAATGAGAACCTGAATCGTTATCCGATTCCTCACAACGCCCTGTCGGCCAACCATCTGCTCAAGCAGAACCCCGGCTATGACGATGAGGGGAACGGTGTTCTTGCTGAAAACGAACGTTAGTTTAATGCATAATGCATAATTCATAATTCATAATGCATAATTATGGGTTGATGCCGTTAGTTTAATTCATAATGCATAATTCATAATGCATAATTATGGGTTGATGCCGTTAGGATAATTCATAATGCATAATTCATAATGCATAATTATGGGTTGATGCTGATAGTTTAATTCGCAATTCATAACGCAGGTGAGTCTGTAAATTATGCATTATGAATTATGAATTATGCATTAGTTTATGGGAATCGCAAACAACTTCAATAAAGAAATTAATAAAAACAAGTATATGAAGAAAAATCTACTTTTTGCGGGTGTGGCTGCTGCTATCCTCGCTCTCGGATACCCGGGGTCGGCTTTTGCCAAGAGTAAGCTCGATGCCTCGGCTCTGCTTAAGGTTGCAGAACTCCGCAACGCGCGTACCCGCGCTGCGGCTGCCGAACTTGGTGCTGAACAGGTGACCGTACTCGTGTCGCTGGCTCCCGGCTTTACTGCCGCTTCGCTCGAAAAAGCGGGTGTGGAGGTTTCAAACGAAATCGGTAATATCGTTACCGGTGCCGTGGAGGTGTCCAAGCTCGAAGCCGTGTCGGCACTGCCGGGTGTTATGACTGTGGAAATTGCCAAGCAGTCTCAGCCCAAGATGGTGCACGCACTCATCAACACCAACGCATCGAAGGTGCATGGTAATATCACCCCCGACTGTCCGTGGAACGAGGCTACTCACGGTCGCCCCTTCAAGCAGGGTTACCTTGGTCGTAATGTCGTACTCGGTCTTCTTGACGACGGTTTCGACCCCAACCATATTACCTTCTACAAGGCTCCCGAATATAAGGAAAGCCGCGTGAAGCTTATTGTGCAGTTTGATGCCTCCGGCAAGGAGGTGAAGCGTTGGGATACCCCCGAGGCTATCAAGAGCTTCACCACCGAGGATGAGCAGAACCCCGCAGGGCACGGCACACACGTGCTCGGCATTATGGGTGGCGCATACCGTGGCAAGGGTGAGTTTGTAGAATATGCATGGCACGAAAAGGACTCAATCGAGGGTCGCAAGAATTCGGACCCCCAGGGTTGTGCCGAGCGTATCAAAACCACAGCCCCCTCGGTATACGGCGTAGGGGAGAAGAGCGACATCCCCTATGTGGGTATGGCCCCCGAAGCCGACCTGGTGGTCTGCATCGGTCCCCTCAACTCGGCTACTGAACTTGCCGCAGCAAATGCCATTACAAAATATGCCGAATCAGTAGGTAAGCCCGCCGTAATCAACTACTCGCTGGGTCAGACCTTCGGCTCATGCGACGGTACCGACAACTTCAGCAAAGCTATGTCTGAAATCGGTAAGAAGGCGATTGTCTGCATCGCTGCAGGTAACGACGGTAACAAGCCCAACTGGATTTCAAAAACTTTTACCGCCGACGACAAGAAGGTAGCAACCACCTTTGTTGCCAAGAGCACTAACGAACAGAAGCAGACCACAACACTGCAGGGTGCCACAGTCGAAATCTGGGGTAGCAACGACAAACCGTTTACCGTACGCCTTATAGCCTACGATAAGGACCTGGAGGCGTCCAAGAAGGTGTATACCATCTCCGAGGTGACGGAAGAGACCCCTAACGGTAAGTACTTTGAGGGTAAAATTGCCGGTGTGGGAACCGTGTTCAAGGGTGTCGGTTCGATCACAACGTCGGTGATGGCTCAGAACAACCGCTATCACGCTGTGATAAAACTCCCTACCGACTTCTGGATTGACGACAACTATATCGACCCGATTATCGGCATCGAGATTGAGGGTGCCGAGGGGCAGCGTATTGACCTTGCTTCCGACCCGGACCAGATGACCCTCTCAAACCAGGCCGATGTTAAGCTCTTTACTGCTGGTACCGGAGATATGTCCATCAACAATATGGCATGTGCCCACAATGTGTTTGGTGTAGCAGCAAGCGTGAACCGCAACATCTACGGTACACTACATACTACAAAATATTCGCTCTCCGGCACAGTCGGTTCTTATACTCACACCGCCACATACATTGCCATTATCTCGGGTTACGGTAAGTTGGTGGATGGTCGCCAGATGCCGCTGATTACCGCCCCAGGTTACTATGTGGTTTCAGCACGCAGCCGCTATGTAAACAATAAGTCGTTTACCGACGAGGCTCCCAATGCAGTGGGTGAGGACGGCAAGACAGCCATCACAACCTCCAAGTATTACAACAACACAGCCGTGGCTGAAGTGAACGGCGAGAAGTACTGGTGGTTCAACACACAGGGTACGTCGATGGCGACTCCCGCCTTTGCCGGTATCTGCGCACTCTGGCTCGAGGCTAATCCGAACCTGAAGTATCAGGATATCTATGAGGTAATCAAGAACACTTCCATGCTCCCCAAGATGAAGGGTGAGGGACTCCCCTACGGAGCCAAGAAGGCCGGTGTATGGGACGAGACCGAAAACGGTATGGCTCAGTGGGAACTCAACAAGCACCGCTATGGGTTTGGTAATGTCGATGCCTATGCCGGTCTGAAGTATATCCTTGCTCACCCTGAGCTTGGCAGCTCGGCAGTGCGCGAGGTTGAGAGTCAGGTGGCATTCAAGCACGAGGGTGACTTGATTGAAGTTACCGGCAACTGCGGTGCGCTCAGTGTGTCGCTCTTCGGACTCAGCGGGATGCAGGTAGCTGCCGTAAGCGGCGACCAGACTGTGCAGCTCAATGTGGCGGGTGTGCAGAAGGGTGTGTATATCCTCAAGGTGACCGGCAACGGTGTGAACCGCAGCTTCAAGATTGTAATCTGATTCGAACAGACAGAGCAATCTGATTCGAACAGGATGAGCAATCTGATTCGAACAGACAGAGCAATCTGATTCGAACAGGATGAGCAATCTGATTCGAACAGACAGAGCAATCTGATTCGAACAGGATGAGCAATCTGATTCGAACAGACAGAGCAATCTGATTCGAACAGGATGAGTAATCGGAATCGAACAGCAGGAGCAATCTAATTCGATTCTTATTAGATAGATACAAAAGCGGCAGGGGAGAGGCTCGAATGTGAGTCTCCCCCCTGCTTTTTTTTGCGTGAATCAAAAAAAATACCTATCTTTGCAGTTGCAAATGCGATGCAAGTGTTGAAAGGATATCCTTGTGGCTCCGAAGGGGCAGGCGGGGAGTCTCTTTCGCCTATGTTGTATATTGCGGTAAGCCTCTGTAGTTCAACGGATAGAATAGAAGTTTCCTAAACTTTAGATAGGGGTTCGATTCCCCTCGGAGGTACGAGCCTTCCAAGTGGCGACCCTCCCTGATGTTACGGAATTATGGTTTCTGCTGGACGGACGGAGTTAAAAAAAGTTAGTATTGACCGGGAAAAACGGCCTCTTGATTTCTGTTTTTTTGATTGGACAGAGTTTAAAATCCGTTTTTTTCATAAATTCTCAAAAAAATTGGGAAAGTTTACGGCATACAAGGTACAGCTTGCCCAGCTCCCCGACGGGAAGCATGAGCAGGATTTTGTGATCGATACCGAATTTTTCAAGAATATGGAAAATCCGGACGTGTTGAGTGCCGATGTCAAGGTGCATCTAGACTTGGTAAAGAAGAATGACACCTACGACTGCACGTTCCACTGCAAGGGGATGCTTCAAATCCCCTGCGACCGCTGTCTTGATCCGATGGACCATGAGGTGGATGCGGAATATCACGTGATAGTGAAATACGGCGATAACTATGATGACGGGGCCGACAACCTGTTGGTGATACCCTACAGCAGCAGTTATCTGAACGTGGCCTACATTCTCAACGACACGGTAGTGCTTACCATCCCGTTGCGCCATGTGCACCCGATGGGTAAATGCAACCGCGCCATGGCTTCGGTGCTTTCGCGTCACCGCAGCGGGGGCGAAGAGTTCGAGGAGGTGGAGACCGGCATCGAAGAGGAGGAATCCGACGACTGAAAAAACGGGGTCGACCGTCCGGCCCTGAACCAAAATAAGATTAAATAAAAACTAAAAGAATAAATAAAAATGGCACATCCCAAACGCAGACAATCGCACACCCGTACGGCGAAACGTCGTACCCACGACAAAGCTCTCATCCCCACACTCGCAATCTGCCCCAACTGCGGCGCATGGCATATCTATCACACTGTATGTGGTGAGTGCGGATACTACCGCGGCAAACTCGTGATCGAGAAGGCTGAGGCTTAATAAAAAGGCTTTGCGTGCGGACCGGTCCCGTTTTCCGACCCCTCCGCGAGTGCGTGAATTTGATGAAGTTATAGTCCGGAGTCGCTTCTGGCGACTCCGGTAAACATTTTCAAAAATTTCGACTATGGCAAATGCCAAGATTAGCGGTATCGCTTCCTACGTCCCCGAAGACATCCTCGACAACGAGATGCTCTCCAAAATGGTGGACACCAACGATGAGTGGATCACTACCCGCGTGGGAATCAAAGAGCGCCGCATACTCAAAGAACCCGGAAAAGGATCAAGTTTCTTAGGTATCAAGGCCGTGCAGAAACTGCTGGCCGAGACCGAAACAAATCCGGACGAAATCGATCTTCTGATCTGTGCTACTTCGAACCCCGACTATCGATTCCCTTCCACTGCTTCTGTCATTACCCATGAGGTGGGTCTCAACAATGCTTATGCCTATGATATTCAGGCCGCTTGTGCCGGTTTTATCGTTACTATGCAGGCTGCAAGAGCATATATCGAGGCTGGTCTCTACAAAAAGGTGATAGTGGTTTGTGCCGAGAAGATGTCGAGCATGACCGATTATGAGGACCGCGCCACATGCCCTCTGTTTGGAGACGCTGCGGCTGCTGTGCTCGTTGAGCCTACCGACGAACAGGTGGGTGTAATCGACGGTGAATTCCACATCGACGGTTCCGGACTCCCCAACCTGGTGATGAAGGCCGGCGGCAGTGTGCTCCCCGCTTCGGAGGAGACCGTGGCTGCACGTCAGCACTACGTTTATCAGGAGGGGCGCACTGTCTACAAGAATGCGGTAACCGATATGCTCAACTCATCGCGCAGCGTGATGAAGCGTAACGGTCTCACCACAGAGGATGTAGACTGGTTCGTACCCCACCAGGCAAACCTCCGCATTATCGAGGCTGTTGGAGACCGCATCAAAATCCCCGTGGAGCGTGTGCTCGTCAACATCCAGCACTATGGCAACACTTCGGCTGCTTCAATCCCCTTGTGTCTCGACGAATTCAAGGGTCAGCTCAAGAAGGGTGACAAGATACTGATGACTGCATTCGGCGCAGGTTTTACCTGGGGTGCAATGTATCTTATCTGGGCTATCGATCCTAAATGATTATAAAAAACAACGGAATAAAGGGCATCAGATTCATATCCGGTGCCCTTTAACATTTCTTACCCAAAGATTCCTAACAAAAGCAGTTGCAGAGCGGTTTTAATACGAGGAGAGGTATACTCTCGCCACCCGCCGCTCGGTCCCTGACTTGCCCGGAGGGTGCAACTTGCAAACTATAAAAACCAAGATAGAAATTATGGAAGAAAAGAAAGATATTGAGGGAATCGAAACCAGCGAAAACCTGAAGGTGAAGGAGGGTCACAAGGCAGGATTTGTGAATATTGTAGGTAACCCGAACGTCGGCAAATCGACTTTGATGAACGACCTGGTTGGTGAGCGCATTTCAATCATCACCTCCAAGGCGCAGACCACCCGCCACCGCATCATGGGTATCGTCAACACCCCCGAATATCAGATTGTATATTCCGACACCCCCGGTGTGCTGAAACCTAAATACAAACTTCAGGAGTCTATGCTCGGTTTCTCCGAGGGTGCTCTCACCGATGCCGACATTTTGCTCTATGTTACTGACGTGGTGGAGGACCCGGAGAAGAATGCCGACTTCCTGGACCGTGTTGCCAAGGAGACTATCCCCGTGCTCCTGGTTATCAACAAGGTCGACCTGCTCAAGGGTAACGGTGAGCTCGAGGCTATTGTGGAGCGCTGGCACAACCGTCTCCCGAATGCTGAGATTTTCCCCACAAGCGCTCTCGAGGATTTCAACGTGCAGAATCTGAAGCGTCGCATCGAGGAGCTGCTCCCCGAGTCGGCACCGTTCTTTGGCAAGGATGCCCTTACCGACAAGCCTGCCCGCTTCTTTGTGACCGAAATTATCCGCGAGAAGCTTCTGCTTAACTACGATAAGGAGATACCATACAGCACCGAGGTGATTGTGGAGCAGTTTGAGGAGAAGGAGAACTCAATCCATATCATGGCTGTGATTTATGTGGAGCGCGACTCGCAGAAGGGTATCATCATCGGTAAGGGTGGTGAGAAAATCAAGAAGGTGGGTATCGAGGCCCGTAAGGATATCGAGACTTTCTTCGGCAAGCGTGTGCACCTCGAAACCTTCGTCAAGGTCGAGAAGGACTGGCGCAACCGCGAGAACAAGCTGCGCAGCTTCGGCTATCTTGAATAAGCAACCCGCAGACACTATTGTGCACTTTGCGGCTGTTTTTCTGAATATTATTAAAATTTGAGTCATTAAATTAAGTCAAAATGAGTAGACTTGTAGCAATTGTGGGACGGCCGAATGTGGGTAAATCAACCCTGTTCAACCGTTTGACACAGACTCGCCGTGCCATCGTCGATGACACGGCCGGCACCACACGCGACCGGCAATATGGGATGGTCGACTGGTGCGGTCAGGAATTTTCAATCGTCGATACCGGCGGTTGGGTAGTAAATTCTGACGATATTTTTGAAGAGGAAATCAACAAGCAGGTGCAGATTGCCATCGAAGAGGCCGATGTTATCCTCTTTGTGGTCGATGCATCGGTGGGTGTTACTGACCTCGATGATAAGGTGGCTGCTATCCTTCGCCGCGCCAAGAAGCCGGTAATCCTTGTTGCCAACAAGGAGGATAAGGGTGACGCCCGTTATAATATCCCTGAGTTTTACGGTCTTGGTCTTGGCGACCCGATTGGGGTTTCGTCGGCCAACGGTTCCGGCACCGGCGAGCTGCTGGACGAAATCGTGAAGGATATGCCCGAGAAGGATGATGCCGAGGAAACCGAGGATAATGTGGCAAAGTTTGCCATCGTTGGTCGTCCTAATGCCGGTAAGTCGTCGCTTATCAATGCCTTTATCGGCGAAGAGCGCCATATCGTTACCGACATCGCCGGCACTACCCGCGACTCAATCTATCACCGTTACAATAAATTCGGGTTCGATTTCTATCTTGTCGACACTGCCGGTATACGCAAGAAACAGAAGGTGAATGAGGATATCGAGTACTACTCGGTAATCCGCTCCATCCGTGCCATCGAGGCTTCGGATGTGTGTATCCTTATGATCGATGCTACCCGCGGTATCGAAGCGCAGGATGCCAATATCTTCTCGCTTATACAGCGCAACCGCAAGGGGTTGGTGGTGTGTGTCAACAAGTGGGATATTGTTGAGAACAAGAGTATCGAGGCGCAGAAGATGTTTGAGAACGCTATTCGTGCCAAGTTCGCTCCGTTCACCGACTTCCCGATTCTCTTTACTTCGGCGTTGACCAAACAGCGCATCTACAAGGTGCTTGAAACTGCGGTGCAGGTTTACGAGAACCGTCGCCGCATTGTTCCTACTGCACAGCTCAATACTTATATGCTGGAGCAGGTGGCTATCACCCCTCCGCCGAGCAACAAGGGTAAGTTTGTGAAGATTAAGTATGTAACCATGCTTAAGGATGCTGTAATACCTACTTTTGTGTTTTTCTGCAACCTGCCGCAGTGGGTCAAGGAGCCCTATCGTCGCTTCCTGGAGAACAAGATTCGCGAGCGCTGGGATTTCAACGGCACCCCGATTCAGATATTCATGCGAGAGAAGTAGGCGCTGCGCCGCGATGCTAGGCGGCTTCGCCGCGTTTCTTGCGCTGCGCGCGTTGGCTTTCAGATTCAAAAAATTATCGGCTTTCAGCCTCGACATTGTGACGGGGCTGGAAGCCGATGTTTGTTTTGAAAATTTCTGTTTGGGAGG
>QLIP01009552.1_pt1 | contig 28273 bp, 28 predicted proteins | sample 1769771 | NCBI WGS metagenome assembly QLIP01 (sample SAMN09428762, study PRJNA476227) | Gut metagenome, whole genome shotgun sequencing project. | isolation source: cecum | host: Rhizomys sinensis | place: China: Jinsha town of Minqing, Fujian Province | collected 2013-09-23 | reverse complement strand
TGGCTTTCATTCAGCTTGCCGCAAGGCGCTCTATGCGTGATGGCTACGCTTTCTTGAGGCTGTGGGTTCTCGTCTCTATCACTTACCATCAAGCTCTGCCTCTCGCTTTTCCCCTGGGCCTCATTTCGCCAGTGCAGAGGCGGGATCAAAATGCACACTCTACTGGATCATGATGGCCATATCCCGGCTTTTACAACTGGCAGCGATGCCAGAACCCATGAAAGCCGTATTCTCCGCTCTTTGGAACTCCCCAAAGACACCATCGTCGTTTTTGACAAGGGCTTCCTCAGTTATCCCTGGTTTCAAGCATTGGGGAAAGAGGCATATTTTTTGTGACCCGCCTCAAACGCAACGCAGTTTATAAACTCCTGAGCCGTTTGCCCGGTGAACCGCAAAACCGGCATAACATCAGACCACATCATTGAGATAGCAAGCCAGGGTAAGCGCTCGCGGCTACGGCGTATCGGTTACCGAGACCTGGAAAGCGGCAAGCACTACGAATTCTTAACCAACCATTTTCATCTGAGTCCTAAAACCGGCGCCGATATTTACAAAGAGCGCTGGAAAATCGATCCCTTCTTCAAGGAAATCAAACAGAATCTCCGTATTAAAAGCTTTGTTGGCAACTCAGAAAATGCCGCGCTCATCCAGATCTTCACTGCCTGACTGTATATCTGCGCCTCGCGTATCAAAAATTTATCAGCCGTATCGGCCTGTCTGTTCAACAGCTTCTCCAGCCAATCCAGATCAGTCTACTCGGTGAAACCTCCCTGGAATATTACCATGTTTAATCTACCAGTTAGCCCGTTCGCAAGAAATTGCCAGCGCCTCGTAACAGTGTTTAATTTTGTTTAGAACACCTGAAAACTTTTTATGTCTTTGCCCATCCAATGCATAAAAAAGTCTTAGAATCAAAATTAGAGTGTTCTGAAATGGGACGGTATTTTTGACTTGCCATTCGACATTAAAAGACTAGTCTTTCTTCAACCATGTGTATCATGACGCAGAATCTTCCGGGATCGGAGGAACTCAGCCCAGGCAAACACCTGGGCTGTTTTATTTCCGCCCCCAGTTCAATTCACTTACCAAACCTGCCGCAAGGATACGCCCCTGGCAATCGTAGAGTGCGGCCACTTGGCCGGGCGCTGTGGGGAAAACGGACGAGTCAAAGTCAATCTGCAACTGACCATTGGCCAGTCTTGCCCTTGCAGGATGCAAGCCAGATCTCTGGCGCAGGCGCGCAAGGATGCGCCTGGGCCAGAGTGCCTCTGGAACAAACAAATTCACCGCATTCGCGGTGCAACCGCGCATCGCAAGCAAAGTTGCCGTGCCAAGCCAGAGGATATTCCTCTGGGAATCTTTTTTAAGGACATATAGCGGCTCGCTATAAGGAATGTTCAAGCCTTTGCGCTGGCCTTCGGTATAGCGCCAAAGCCCTTGATGCCGCCCAATGATTCGTGCGGGTTGAGCATCTGCATCTTCCATTTCCCGAGGATCTGTGCAGAGGGCGCAGAGTCCGCTTTCAGGTATGGGCCTTCCATGACTGCGCCATTGGTTAAGGAGAAAATCAGCCTGAGCAGATCTGTTATGAGATGAGGAATGGGGGATAAAACAAAGATCCTGGCTCTCCTTGGCAAGTGGGATTTCAAGTCCGGCCATTGCCACAAGTTGGCGGCACTGGCCTTTGTTTTTTTTTGCCAGGGGAAAAACAAGCTCGGCAAGCCTTGCATGCGGCAAAAGGCTTAAAAAATAGCTTTGATCCTTGGGATTGTCTCTGGCTTGCGCCAAAAGCGGCCATGAGCCAGGCTGATAGGGATTGGCCGCAAGGCGCGCATAGTGTCCGGTGGCTATTTTTTCTGCGCCAAGCTCACGGGCGTGAGCAAGCAAGATGCCAAATTTTAGTTCCCTATTGCACTGCGCGCAGGGATTGGGGGTTTGGCCTGCGGCGTAAGCCTGGGCAAAAGGGCTGATCACGGCATCGTGGAATTTCTGGCGCAGATCCACAACTTCAAATTGTACGCCAAGCTGCTGGCAGAGGGCGGCAAGCCTATCGAGATAAGGTGGCTGAATCTTTCCAGAGGCGTCTTTCGCATCCTGGGCTAAAAAAAGGCCGTGAATGGCCAGGACTTGATGCCCTCCCTTGCGCAAAAGATAGAGGGCGCAAAGGCTGTCCACGCCGCCGCTAAGGGCAACTGCAATGCGCATCTCAAATCGGGAATTTAGAGAATCTGATTTAAAAACTGCCGCAAACGCGGATGCCGCGGCGAAGTGAAGAGCGTTTCCGGTTTTCCGGCTTCGACAATCTGGCCCTGATCCATGAAGATCAGGCGATCAGCCACAGTGCGCGCAAAGCCCATTTCGTGGGTTACGCAGATCATCGTCATGCCTTCTTCGGCCAGCGTAACCATGACATCCAGCACTTCGCCAACCATTTCCGGATCAAGGGCCGATGTGGGTTCATCAAAAAGCATGATTTCAGGCTGCATGGCCAGCGCCCTGGCAATGGCTACGCGCTGCTGCTGGCCGCCGGAGAGCATGGCCGGATAGACATTGGCCTTGTCGCTGATGCCGACTTTTTTCAGCAGGCTCAGCGCCCTGGCTTCGGCTTCCTCACGCGAGAGGCCAAGCAGCTTGATTGGCGCAAGGGTCAGATTCTGGAGCACTGTTTTGTGCGGAAAAAGGTTGAACTGCTGAAAGACCATGCCCAGGTTGCGGCGCAGGTGGTTGATATTGTTTTTTGGGTCGTTGATATTTTCGCCACGCACCCAGATTTCGCCGCGGTCAATTTCTTCCAGGCGGTTTACGCTCCTGAGCAGGGTAGATTTTCCCGATCCAGACGGGCCGATGATTACCACGCGCTCGCCCTTGCTTATTTTCAGGCTGACATCCTGAAGCGCCGGCAAATGCCCAAAATACTTCCAGACATTGCTGATGGTGATGATTACATCCTGCTCCCGGGAAGTCTGGGCTTCATTGCTGTTCATGGCAGTCTCGTTTGTCGCTAGCCTAGGCTTGCTTAAACATTAAATAGAAAATGAAGCACATCGCCATCCTGAACGGTGTAGTCCTTGCCTTCAGTACGCAATACCCCGGCAGTGCGGCACGCTGCTTCGGAAGGATGCTTCATATAGTCCGCATAGGAAATTGCCTCAGCGCGAATGAAACCGCGCTCAAAATCACTATGGATCACTCCGGCAGCCTTGGGCGCTTTCCAGCCCTTGCGAATTGTCCAGGCGCGCACTTCGTCCGGGCCGGCCGTAAAATAGCTGCATAAGCCCAAGCTTGCATAGCCTGCGCTGATAATTCGCGCAAGCCCATCCTCGTCAGCGCCGTAGAAAGCGAGCATCTCTCTCTGCTCTTGGGGCGGCAGGGCCTGCAATTCTTCCTCCAGCCTTGCGCAAATCCTGGTGAAACTGGCCTTGCGCTCCTTGGCCAGACTTTCCAGGGCCAGGGCATGTTTGTTGCCCGTGGCAATGCTTTCTTCATCAACATTGGCGCAGTAAATCACAGGCTTGGCCGTGAGCAGGCCCAATTCCTGCCAGGAAGCTTGAAAAGCTTCGTTTTCCGGCATGTCAAAGCAATCAGCGCGTTTGCCTGCGTTGAGATGCCCGGCCAGTTTTTCAAAGAGATCGCAAAGCGCCTTGGCTTCTCGGCCAGCCTTGGCCTGCTTGCGCAATTTTTCCAGGCGGCGCTCAAGGCTCTGTAAATCTGCAAGAAGAAGTTCTGTTTCGATAGTTTCCACATCGCGCAGGGGATTGATCCCGCCCTCAACGTGGCTGATGTTTTCATCTTCAAAGCAGCGCACAAGTTCAATGATTGCCGCACATTCGCGAATATTGCCCAAAAAGAGGTTGCCAAGGCCCTCCCCCTGGCTTGCGCCGCGCACAAGGCCTGCAATATCAATGAAGTCCACGCTGGCATGGATGACGCGCTTTGGGCGGCAGCGTTCTGCCAGCGCCTCCACGCGCATGTCGGGCACGGGCACAGTGGCCTTGTTGGGCTCTATGGTGCAAAAGGGGTAATTGGCAGCCTCAGCGTTCTGGGCCTTGGTCAAGGCGTTGAACAAAGTGGATTTTCCCACATTAGGCAAACCTACAATGCCAATGCTCAAAGCCATTTTTGCTCCGTGGTTATCCGCTGAGGCAAGCCAGAAAGGCTTAGGCGCTAAGTATCATGCAAATATTTTTGCATGATACGCGCAATGAGCGGCATGAACAAGCTATTGCAAGCGAGTGTATGTGCTTGGCTTAAGGCCGCTTCCCGGGGCAAAGCCCTCTGCCAGCAGGGGCAGAAGATCGGGTGTGATCGGCACGGAAGCTGTGCCCTTGGCCACTACTTCATTGCCATTCACGCTGATTAGGCTGACGCTGAAGCGGACATCCTCGCCGCTAAGTACATAGGTGCCAGCCAGAATTACCTGGCCTACGCCATTGCGCGAAGACAGCCTGGACACATTGCGCGTAAGGATAAATTCCCCGGTTTTGGGATCAAGGCGGATGTCCTTGCCTTTTTTCAGTTCCAGATAGCGGTAGCCGGCATTGACTAGCCAGCGGCTGATCTCCTCGGTCATCTGTCTGGCCAGCGGGGAGGCTTTTTCCAGATTGTTGAGATTGGCTGGTGTTGTGCCCATAATTATTATCTGGGAACGCGCAACAGCGCGGCTGTCGCTATCGCTCAGATCCGGGCTTGAGCCGGCGTAGCGCATCATCAGCTGGCTATCGAGCTGCTGGGCAATGCTGTTTGCTGCTCTGGGCACAGTGGCTGCTCCGGCTGCCAGTGGAAAAAGCATTGCCGCAAGGACAAGTATTACAATCAGGATACGGTTCATGAAAACCTCAGCGCATTGTGCGGATTAGGAGTTCTACGCCAGCAAGTTCGCGTTTGATGATGCTCAGGTTGGCGCTGTCGCGGCAGGTGGCCAGGGCCTGAACATAAGTCTGGCGCGCAAGCTCAAAGCGTCCTTGCTCGCGATAGAGCCTGGCCTGTTCGAGGTATTCTGCGCTTATGTCCGGGCCTTGGCTTACACTGGGCTTTTCAATGCCAGAGGAAGCCAGGCTTATCTCGCTTGCGCCAATGAACAGGACGGCAGCAATGAGCAAAATATGCGCAAATTTATTTTTGATCATTTTTTGTTTCCCAAGATTTTATTTGCCCTGAATGATTCTAACGCTTCCTTTGCCAATTTGAGCGGGTGTTGCGCCAATACTCCCATAAAGACCTTGCGGGCGTTGGCCTTGGCGTAATTTTTTGGACTCTGCTGGCGCGATGGGTGGATCGGTTTTGCCCATGCGCACAATTACGGGCGTATTGGGCAGCACAAGCTGGGCTGTGCGCAGTACCAGTCCATCAGAAGCGCGAACCAGGCGCACATTGATGAAAGTTGCAGCCTTGTCCACATAATATGTTCCAACCAGGAGCGCCGCCCATTTTTGCCCGGTAGATACTATCTGGTTGGAAGCAAGCGCAAGATCATCGCGGCCTCCTACAACAGAAATCTGCCCGGTCAAGCGGTATTCCCGCGTGGGAAAGCCGCGCTGGTTGAATTCATAAAACATGGATTCAGCCATAAGGCGGCCAAGGGGAGAGGAAGTGGAAGTATTGTTTTCGTCCACAAAGGATGTGGGCATAGCCACAAAGCCCTGCAAGGCATCATTAGGCACAGTGGCAAGCAACTGATCGGCTAGTTCGCGGCATTTGAGCTTGAGTTCCACTGCATCCACATAGCCGCTTGTCTGCACCGGGTTCGTTGCGCAGGCGCCAAAAAGCATTATGGAAACAAAGCTCATTGCAAGTAATAACGCACGGCAGTGCGGGTTTCGCAAAGGGCGGGGCATGACAACCTCTTGACTTCACCTGCCTTGGCAGGTCTGGACTTGTTCTTCTTGCCGAAAAATTGGCAGAAATTTCCGCAAAAAGTACTGCAAAATATATTCCAGACCTGTACTTGGCTTGCCTAGGGAAATAGCGTAGCTTTTTCATTTGTCAATGGCCGGAGGGTTATTTTGAGCATAGCGGGGGATAAAGCTTCAAGCCGCGAGATTAAGCTTGGTAAGCTTAAGATTGGCGGTGGTGCGCCGGTGATGGTTCAAAGTATGACCAACACCGATACCCGTGATGCGGCCGCCACACTGGCCCAGATTCAGCGCCTTGTTGACAGGGGCTGCGAGGCAGTGCGCCTGGCTGTGCCTGATGGAGAAGCTGTGAAGGCCCTGCGCGAAATCCGCGCCGGGACAAACATTCCTTTGATTGCGGACATCCATTTTGACTGGCGTTTGGCTATTGGCGCACTGGAGCAGGGCCTTGAGGGCTTGCGGATCAATCCCGGCAATCTGGGCGGCGAGAAAGCCCTTGAGCGTGTAACGGATGCGGCAAAGGCTCATGGTGCTGTAATCCGCGTTGGCGTCAATTCCGGCTCTCTGGAAAAAGAGCTTTTGGCCAAATACGGGCATCCCTGCGCCAAGGCTCTGGTTGAGAGCGCCCTTGGGCATTTGCGTATGCTTGAGCGGCGCGGTTTTGACGCTGTAAAGATTTCCCTCAAGTCCTCCTCGGTCATGGAGAGCATCGAAGCCTATCGCCTAATGCGCAAGGAAAGCGATTGCCCGCTGCACATTGGGATTACCGAGGCGGGAAGCCTGAAAAGAGGCAGCGTTAAATCTGCCGTGGGCCTTGGCATTTTGCTCCATGAGGGCATTGGCGAAACCATGCGCGTTTCGCTCACTTGCGATCCTGAAGAAGAGCTGCTTGTGGCCTGGGAGATTTTGCGCGCTTTGGGCCTGCGCCGTCATGGGCCGGAAATAATTTCCTGCCCGACTTGCGGACGCACGGAAATTGATCTTTTCAGCCTTGCCCGGGAAGTGGAAAATGCCCTGGCCGATTCCTGCGCCGAGATCAAGGTTGCTGTCATGGGCTGTGTGGTCAATGGCCCTGGCGAAGCGCGTGAAGCGGATCTTGGCCTTGCAGGCGGCCGGGACAAAGGCATAATTTTTCGCAAGGGCCAGATAATCCGCACGGTGCGCGGCCAGGCGAACTTGCTCCAGGCATTTATGGAAGAACTGCAAAAATTGCTTGCCGGAGAGATGGTCTAGCTTTCCTGCAAGTTATGAGGGTTAAAATGCGTTTCAGCGCCACATACATTCCAACGCTTAAGGAATCCCCGGCAGATGCCGAGGTAATCAGCCACAAACTGCTTTTGCGCGCCGGCATGGTTCGGCGGCTTACTTCGGGGCTTTATATCTATCTGCCTTTGGGCTTACGCCTGATTGAAAAAATTGCCAGCGTGGTGCGCGAGGAGATGCAGGCGGCCGGCTTTGAGGAACTCCTGATGCCCATGGTTCAGCCAGCAGACCTTTGGCGTGAGACCGGGCGCTGGGAGCATTACGGCAAGGAACTTTTGCGCTTCAAGGATCGCAATGGGCGCGACTACTGCCTTGGGCCAACCCACGAGGAGGTAATTACCGACCTTGTGCGCGGGGAAGTGCGCTCCTATCGCCAGTTGCCAGTGCGTCTCTTCCAGATTCAAAGCAAGTTCCGCGATGAAATTCGTCCGCGTTTTGGCCTGATGCGCGGGCGGGAATTTGTAATGAAAGACGCCTATTCCTTTGATGCGGATATTCCTGACGCGGAGCAAAGCTATAAGCTGATGTATGATGCTTACACGCGCATTTTTACGCGCCTGGGCCTGAAATTTCGTGCTGTGGAAGCGGATACAGGGAGCATTGGGGGCAATTTTTCCCATGAATTCATGGTGCTGGCCGATACCGGCGAAGACAGCATTGCGGTATGCAATGCCTGTGACTATGCGGCCAATGTGGAGCGTGCGGAAGTGGTCTGGCAGGGGCAAATCTGCACCAATGCTTGCCCACCGCTTGAACTGATGCAGACACCAGGGGCGCATACTGTGGAAGATGTGGCCGCTTTGCTTGGGGTTGCTCCTGCGCATTTGATCAAGACCATGCTTTTTGATGTGGATGGCCAGACTGTGGCTGTTCTGGTGCGCGGAGACCGCGAGGTCAACGAGATCAAGCTCAAAAATCTTTTGAAAGCCCAAAAAGTTGAACTGGCCTCAAAAGCCGCCGTAGAAGCGCTTACCCAGGCTCCTCTGGGCTTTGCCGGGCCTGTGGGCCTTTCCATGCCAATTTATGCCGATCTTGAGCTTCAAGGGGCCACAGACTACATCTGCGGGGCCAACAAGGGGGATGCTCACTTCAGGCATACCGATCTCAACCGCGACAGCAATGTTACCGCCTGGGCTGATCTGCGGACAATTTGCGCTGATGATCCCTGTCCGCGCTGCGGGGGAAGGATAACGCTCACAAGAGGCATAGAGGTGGGGCATATTTTCATGCTCGGCCTGAAATACAGCGAGTCAATGCATGCCAGTTTCCTGGATGAGAATGGCGTGGAAAAACTGATGATTATGGGCTGTTATGGCATTGGTGTTTCACGGGTTGCCGCTTCGGCCATTGAACAGAATCACGATGAGCATGGAATTCTTTTCCCGCCGCCCATTGCGCCTGTGGCCTGTGTCCTGCTTAATCTTGATCCGCGGGATTCCACAAGCGCTGCCTGTGCCGAGAAGCTCTGTGCGGAAATAGAAAATCTTGGCTATGATACCCTGCTTGACGACCGTGAGGAGCGCCCTGGCGTAAAATTCAAGGATGCTGATCTGCTCGGCGCGCCGATGCAGGTGATCATCGGCTCGCGAGGGCTGGGGCGCGGGATCATCGAGTGCAAGGACAGGCGCAGTGGTGAAAAAGCCGAATTGCCCGTGGATGATTTTGGCAAAGCTTTTGCCGCCTGGGCCGAAAAAGTCTGTAAGGGTTGGTCAGAGCCTCGTCCATGAATTTTACAGGAGAAGATGGGCATCCGGCAATCTTTAGCGTGCGCGAGTTTACGGAGCAGATGCGCAAGCGTCTGGAGAGCGCTTTTCCTTTTGTCTGGGTTCGCGGTGAGCTGAGCAACCTGAGCAGGCCAGCATCAGGGCACATCTATTTTTCGCTCAAGGATGAGCAGGCGCAATTACAATGCGTCTGGTTTCGCGGCCAGCAGCATGGCGCGGCAGGCGAAAGCTTTGACCCGCTCACTGGCGAAATATTTCAAGGCCCGCAACCAGCAGAAATTTTGCGCAATGGCCTGGAAATTCTTTGTGCCGGGCGGATAACGGTCTATGCCCAAAGAGGCCAGTATCAGTTGCAGGTGGAGTTTGTTCAGCCCTCCGGCCTTGGCTTGCTTGCGCAAACCTTTGAGGAGCGCAAGCGCAAACTCGCGCAACTGGGATATTTTGATGCGGAGCGCAAACGGCCCATTCCCAAAAATCCCAGGCGCATTGCCCTGCTAACCTCCCCTGGCGGGGCGGCCTTGCATGATTTTTTGCGCCTTGCCAGCCAGCGGGGCATAGGGGCGCAGATTCGGATTTTCCCGGTTTCCGTGCAAGGGCAGGGCGCGGCAGAAACGATCTGTACAAAAATCAGGGAGGCCAATGCCCAGGCATGGGCAGATCTGCTTGTCCTGATTCGCGGCGGAGGCTCTCTGGAGGATCTCTGGGCTTTCAATGAGGAATGTCTGGCGAGAGCGATCCTTGAATCGCGCCTGCCAGTGCTTACAGGTATCGGCCATGAGGTTGATTTGAGCCTTGCTGATCTTACGGCGGATCTAAGGGCGGCCACTCCTTCCCACGCGGCCCAGCTTCTCTGGCCTTTGCGCACTGAGCTTTGGCAGCGCCTTGATGACCTGGATCAGGCTTTTGAACGCAACGCAAAACGCTTTCTGGCCGCGCTTTTTGAAAAGCTGGAGCTAAGTGAGCATAGCCTGCGCCTTTTGTCCCCTTTGCGCCAGGTTGAAAGGTGCGCAGAAAGGCTTGAGCAGCTTGGCGCAAGGCTTAGGAGCGCGGTGGGCCAATGGCGGGATAAGAAGCTGCATCTGCTGGAAAAGGCAGAAATGGCCCTGAGTTCAGCAGATCCAGAGACTCCCTTGCGCAGGGGTTATGTATTGCTTTTTGATCAAGCCCATACACTTGTGCAGTCGGTGGCTCAGGTAAGGCCCGGGGATATTTTGCAGGCGCGTATGGCTGACGGTGAAATCAGATCCACGGTAACAGAAATTTGTCCAAAAATGGCTGGAGTCCACGGAGAGCAGTGATGCACGCTTTGCCAGTGCTGAATTATTGCGCATTAGCAGTGAGGGGCTTGTCCCTTGCAGTTTTGTTCCTCTGCCTTATAACTTCGGCCGCCATGGGCATTGAATTGCGCTCACCCGGCAAAGTTGCCCGTGGGGAAGCTTTTCTGGCTGAGGCTTATGGCGTTCCGCAAGGCCAGGCAGTGGATTTTTTCTGGAGGGGGAAAAAGTACAGGGTCAAAAGCCGCGCCAGCCAGGAGTCCAATCCTGGGGAGGGCAAGGCAGCCATTCTCTTGCCTGTGCCGCTCAATGAGAAGAATGAGCTTCTGCTCCTCAAGGCCGCTCTTGCCGGAGAGACAGTGGGATCAGGGGTAGCTGAGCGCGATATTGCGGTTTTTGCCCGCAAACGCCCGGTGCAGAAGCTGAATGTTGACCCCAAATTTGTGGAGCCGCCAGCTTCGGCCCTGCCCAAAATCAAGGCTGACCGCGAAAAGGTGCGCCAGGCGCTGGCTTCAAAACTTTCGGAAAGCCTTTGGACTCTGCCAATGCTCCGGCCAGTTCCAGGCTCTGTATCAAGCCTTTTTGGCCTGAAACGTGTTTTTAATGGCCAGCCCCGCGGGGAGCATCGCGGCCTGGATCTGCGCGGGGCGCAAGGCGAGCAGGTATTGGCGTGTGCTGATGGAGAGGTTGCCCTGGCAGATAACCAGTATTTTGGCGGCAATGTGGTTTATCTTAATCATGGAGACGGGGTATTCAGTGCCTATCTGCATCTCTCCAAGATTAACGTTGAGCCGGGGCAAAGGGTTAGCAAAGGGGATCAGCTAGGGCTTGTGGGCGCAACCGGGCGTGTTACAGGACCACACCTGCATCTGAATCTTCTGGTTCAGGGGGAGGCGGTGGACCCAGAGCCATTTTTGGAATCCATAAAGCCAGATGCAAAGAAGAAAATTCAATGAGCGCCAATTCAGAACTTGACTTTGAGCAGTGCCTGGCCCGTTTGCAGGAAATTGTCCAGGCCCTGGAAAGCGGAAATCTGAGCCTTGAGCAGGGCCTTGCGCTATACAAGGAGGGAGCGGCCTCATCCAGGCATTGCCGCAAGCTTCTTGAAAAGGCGCAGAATGAGATTACGCTGTGGCAGGATGGCCGCGACAATCCGTGGCAAGACAAGAATCGCGAAGATCTTGCGGAATAGCAGGTGACTGAGATGAGCAGCCTAGAGTCCAATCCCTGTGCGGAATGTCTGAGCCTGGAGCAATTTCAGGAGATTTTGGGAATACGCGCCAAATTGACCGAAGCCTATCTTGATCAGTATCCGGCAATGCTTGCGGCGCAAGGCCGTGAAATCCCACAAAGCCTGAGGCAGGCAATCCTTTACAGTCTTAAAGCTGGCGGCAAGCGCTTGCGCCCTGCGCTTTGCCTCGCATCAGCAGCACTCTGCGGCCTTGAGTCAGAAAAGGCATTGCCCTTTGCCTCAGCCATTGAAATGATCCATAGCTATTCCCTGATTCATGACGATTTGCCTGCTATGGATGACGATGATTTGCGCAGGGGCAAACCCTCAAACCATAAGGTTTTTGGCGAGGCGACAGCCATTCTGGCAGGGGATGGCGTGCTCACTGATGCTTTTGCGCTTGCCTGTGAAAGCCCTGTTCCTCCAAAGCCGCTGCTTGAGTCCATTCAGGAGCTTGCCCTTGCTGCTGGTTCAGGGGGCATGGTTGGCGGTCAGGAACTGGATATGCTTTACACGCGCAAGCCCGGCATAGGGCTTGATGAACTTGCGCAAATGCAGGCCATGAAAACTGGCGCGCTGATTCGCGCTTCCTGTGTTTGCGGGGCCAGGCTTGCAGGGGTGACAGAGGCCGTGCGCAAGGATTTGAGCGACTATGGCCGCGCCTTGGGCGCTGCCTATCAGATAGCCGATGATATTCTTGACCAGATAGCCGACAGCGCAACCCTGGGAAAACCTGCGGGGAGTGATCTGGCCGCTGGCAAGACAACCTATGCCGCTCTTCTGGGCATTGAAGCCAGCCGTGAACTGGCCCTGGCGGAAGTGGCCAGAGCCAAGTCGGCGCTGGCAGGCTTCGTTGGTCAGGAAGCAGCTTTTTTGCGCAGCATGGCTGATTATGTGCTGAAACGGGCCTTTTAATCATGGCTGAAAAAGAGCGTCCGCCCAGGCTTGAAGAACTCGCTGATCCAGCAGAACTGGGTACTTTTTCCGATGCCGAACTGGCCGTACTGGCAGAGGAATTGCGCCAAAAAATAATTGCCACTGTTGCCAGCAATGGCGGCCATCTGGCGCCATCTCTTGGCGTTGTCGAACTTTCCCTGGCCTTGCTTGCCCAATTTGATCTCAACAAGGACAAGCTGATTTGGGATGTGGGCCATCAGGCTTATGCGCACAAACTGCTTACCGGGCGCTATAAAAATTTTCATACCTTAAGGCGACTGAACGGCATCTCTGGTTTCCCGCGTCCTGAGGAAAGCCCCTACGATCATTTTGGCGTGGGGCATTCGTCAACATCCATTTCTGCGGCTCTGGGCATGGCCCTGGCCCGTGACCTCAATGGCCAGAAACACCATATTGTAGCGGTAATTGGCGATGGTTCGCTCACTGGCGGAGAGGCCCTGGAGGGGCTGAACCTTGCCGGGCATATGGGCAAGCGCCTGATTGTCGTACTCAACGACAATGAAATGTCCATTTCTCCCAATGTGGGCGCGATCTCGCTTTTCCTGAGCCGGACACTTTCCAGCCGCTGGGTCAGGCAGACACGGCGCGAGGTTTTGCGCTTTCTTAGGGCTATCCCCCGCGTGGGCCAGAAACTTGCAATTTACGCCATGCGCGGCGAATGGAGCTTTAAGTCCTTTTTTACGCCCGGAATGCTTTTTGAAGCCTTTCGCTTCACCTATATCGGCCCTGTGGATGGACATGACATTCCGGCCTTGCGCCGCAACCTGCGGATGGCGGCAGCTGTGGAGGACGGCCCTGTTCTTTTGCATATCCGCACGCGCAAAGGCAAAGGCTATGCCCCGGCGGAGAATAATCCCACACTTTTTCATGGCGTGGGCCTTTTTGAGCCTGAAACAGGAATCCCCCTGAAAAAAAAGGGCGCTTCAACTTTTACGCAGGTTTTTGGCGAAAGCCTTATCGCGCTTGCGGAAGAAGATGAGCGGGTAATTGCAATCACGGCAGCCATGCCTGAGGGCACGGGCACTGATATTTTTCGCGGGCGTTTTTCCGAACGCTTTGTGGACACAGGGATCTGCGAGCAACATGCTGTAACTTTTGCCGCAGGTCTTGCAAGCCAGGGTTTTCGCCCGGTACTGGCCATTTACTCCACATTTTTGCAGCGCGGCTATGATCAGCTGGTGCATGATGTTTGCCTGCAAAAGCTCCCTGTCTGCTTTTGCATCGACAGGGCTGGGCTGGTTGGCGAGGACGGCGCAACCCATCACGGCGTTTTTGACATAGCTTATTTAAGGCATATCCCGAATATGAATATTCTTGCCCCAAGAAACGAGGATATGCTTCGCCACTGCCTTAAAACCGCCCTGGCGCTCAATGCCCCGGTAGCTGTGCGTTATCCCAGGGGGGCAGGTTATGGAGTTCCTCTTGAGCCTGAGATGCGCATCCTTGCGCAAGCCAATGGCGAGATTGTCCAGGAGGGGGATAAACTGGCGATTATTGCTGTTGGCAGCCGTGTTCATCCCGCCCTTGAGGCGGCCAGGCGGCTTAAAAGCGAACTGGGCATCATTCCGCTGGTTTATGATCCAGTATGGCTAAAGCCCTTGCCTGAAACTGATCTCATTGCACTGGCTGAGCGTTTTGAATATCTTCTTCTTGTGGAAGAAGGCGCTCTGGCTGGGGGCTTTTCCTCGGCAGTGCTGGAATTTTTATCCGATCAGCATCTCCTTGCGGGGCATAGGCTTAGCAGGCTTGGCCTTGGCGATCATTTTGTAGAGCATGGCACACAGCAGGAATTGCGCAAGCGCGAGAAAATTTGTGCCGAGGCTATCCTGAATGCCGCTTTGGAATTGCTTGGGCAGGCTTCCGCGCAACATTAATCAGCCAAATACAAAAAAGTGATTTCGTGATTTTTCAGCCAGGCAGTGAGGCCGCCCGGGAACTGGAAGCGCAGTCCGCCGCGGCCTGTGGCCCAGGCATGTTCCAGGGACAGGAGCGTTTGCGCCCTGGCCTGGCTTGCGGCGCAAGGCGCGTTCCCTGCATTATCCCATAGCTCCCAGAAACGGCGGATAGCCAGCAAATACAGCCTGAGGCGCAAGGCGGGCTGCATCCGCGCAAGCAGGGCTTGGGGAAGACGCAAAGTTATGCGGCCGTCCAGGGCGTTTTCTTCCCAGGGATTGAGTTCAAGAGCATCTGCCAGGATTTCAGCCCAGAATTTTTCATCACACTGCGCAAGCTCATGGAGTGTTGCCATTGTGCGCTCCAAGGCAGGATTTTCGCTGCGCAAGAGCGGCAAAATTTGATGGCGGATACGGTTGCGCCGAAAATCAAGGCTCAGATTGCTTTTATCCTCAATCCAGGCCAGGCCACATTCCTGAAGCAAGCGGCGCAGGCTTTGCGGCTTTATGCCATGCAGCGGCCGGACGATATGTCGCCTAGGATCTTGCCTGCTCATGCCGCCAAGGGCCGGCCAGCCTGAGCCGCGAAGCAGGCGCAAAAGAATATCTTCGCTAAGGTCATTTGCCTGATGGCCCAGAAGAATCCAGTCTGCCCGCAACTCGCGTCTGCGCAGTTCGAGAAGACGGTAGCGGCCGATGCGTCCGGCTTCTTCAAGCCCACATCCAAGTTTTTGCGCAAGTCTGGCGCTCTTGAAACGCGCCCTTGAATACTCGATGCCAAGCTTGCAGCATAGTTGGGCAACATATTCTGATTCGGCAACATCCTCATTGCGCAAACCATGCTCAATGCACAGGGCATGAAGATCAAGCTTAAGTCTTGAGGCCAGCAGGGAAAAAATACAGGCAAGGGCAGTGGAATCACCCCCGCCGGAGACTGCCAGAAGCAGACTCTGGCCTGGCTTAATCCCAAGGGAATCAACGCATAGGCGCTCAATTTTTAGGCAGAGCCTGGCGGCCTCAGAGCTTAAATCTTGAATGCGCGGCCGGGCAAAGCCATGAATTTCAGGATTCAGATTTTGACTCTGCGGACTGATTTTCTTCGCCATGAGCGGGATTGAGATCAAAGATGCGCTGGATCAGACTGATTCTCGCGGTTGGATCGCCATTGTTTTTAACACCATCCTTGAGGTAGGTGAGCGGGGCATGATAAAGCTTGGCTGTGAGTGCTTTGGCCATAATTTCAAGGGCAGTGCGCGTTTCTGCGCTCCCTGGGCCAAGCCTTTTCAGCGTGCGTGCAACCTCGCTTCGCGCAACGCGCTCGCCATGCTCAAGCAGGCTTACAATAGTAGGTGTAAGCTCAAGGCCCTTCAGCCACTGGGCAAAACGGGCAAGTTCTTCTTCGACAATCTCTCTGGCTTTGGCCGCCTCGCCCTGGCGATTGGCCTGATTTTCCTCCACGACTTCGCGCAGGTCATCAATATCGTAGAGGTAAACATTGTCCAAGGCATTGACGGCGGGGTCAATATCTCTTGGCACGGCAATGTCGATCAGGAATATGGGCCTGTTGCGGCGCACTTTGAGCAGGGAGCGCATTTCTTCTGCACCGAGAATGGTTTCGTCTGCCCCTGTTGAGCTGATGACAATGTCAACCTTGCTTAATTCCGCTGTAAAATCTGCAAAAGGTATTGCTCTGCCTCCAAAACGTGCGGCTAATTCCTCTGCGCGGGCAAGTGTGCGGTTTGCAACAGTAATTTCGGCTATTCCGGCCTGAATAAGATGCAAGGCGGCTAGTTCAGCCATTTCACCAGCGCCCATGAGCAGGGCGCGGCGTATGGGCATATCGTCAAAAATGCGTTTGGCCAGTTCAACGGCGGCATAGCTTATTGAAACTGCGCTGCTGGCCACCGCAGTTTCACTGCGGACGCGTTTGGCTACGGAAAATGCCTTGTGGAGCATTCGGTTAAGGATGACGCCGCTGTTGCCAGTCTCCACCGCCATGCGGTAGGCATGTTTTAACTGTCCGAGAATCTGTGGCTCGCCAAGCACCATGGAGTCCAAGCTTGAAGCCACTGCAAAAAGATGCCGGACAGCGTCAAGCCCCTCATAGCTGTAGATGTAGGGCAAAAGTTCGGGAAGCTCCGCCTTGCGGGCGCTTGTCCAGGCCGCAAGCATTTCTTCCCTGAATTTGCCGCAACCTACGCATAGCACTTCCACGCGATTACAGGTGGAGAGGATCAGGGATTCAGAAATGCTCGCGGATCGGGAAATTGCCCAGTTTTCTGTTGAACAATGCTCGGCAAGAGAAAAGCGCTCGCGCACTTCTACGGGGGCGCTCTGGTGATTGAGTCCAATGAGCAGAATTTGTTCGCGCATATCGTGTTCAGCTGCGAATGAAAGTATGCCGACTGTCCAGGAAGATATACGCTCCCACCAGTGACAAAAGTGAAAGTGAAAAAATTGAGAGGATCATAATGGCAGGTTTGCGCCCCTTCCAGCCCTTGGCAAGCCGGTTGTGAAACAAAGTTGCCAGCAGAAGCCAGACAAAAATGCTTAAAATTTCCTTGGGATCACCGCTGAGGCTTGCGCCAAAAACAGGTTTGGCCCAAAGCAAGCCTGCTGCAATGCCTATGGTGTAGAGCGGAAAAGAGAGCAGTACGCAAATTGAGTTGATCCGATCCAGAAGCGCCAGAGAAGGTAAATTTTGCCAGAGAACCGGCATTTTTTGTTTGCCCTTGATTCGGCGTTCGAGAAAAAGAAACAGGATGGCAGCCGTGCAGCCAAGAGCCAGCAGGCCCAGGCTCAAGAAAAGCGCGCCGATATGCAGGGCATAAAAAGATGTTTTAAGATAGCCAGGGAGGATCATGGCCCGTCCCAGCAGGGGGGCGGACATTAAAAAAAGAATTAAGCCAAGAGGTGCTGCAAAAAGCAGCGGGACATTCTGATGCAGAAAAAACCAGAAGCCCAATGCACAAAGAAGGATGAACCAGGCAAATAACTGAAAATAAGCGCCAATGCTTAATCCCTCCGGCAAGGAGGCGTGAAAGCCAAAGGCCAGTTGCATAGTCTGGCAGAGGAAAGCCAGAGCCGTGAGTATGGAGGCAAGCGTCTCCATACTTCCCTTTTTGCGCGTCATGGCGATGAAAGACACTGCGCTGGCAACTGCGTAAGCCAAAATGGTCAGCCAGGTAGAAGTTTCAGGGAAGTGCATGGAGCAGTTCCTCAATTTGCGGATGCAGTGCCTGGGGCAATTCCGCTTTTAGCCAGAAGCGGCAGCTTTCCAAATCGCCGGACGCAAGCCAGTCTTCAAAGGGTGAATCGGCCAGTTTGCGGAATAGTGTGCCATTTTGCCCGGAGTCTCCGCCCAGCGCAAGCACTTGCGGGCGCAGACGCCCCATGAATGTCGCCAATCGTGCATGCTCTTTAAGCCAGCTTTCCAGTTCCATGCGCAAGCGCGCTGCCAAGGCAGGGCTTGCGCCGCCAGTGGATAGGGCTGCAGAAAGGCAGCCGCTACGGGCCAGGGCCGGGATCTCAAAGTCTCCCAGCGCGGGCATAGTGACCATGTTGCATAAAGCGCCCTGGGCGCGGCAAAGGCCGAGGATGCGCGTATTTTCCTCTGCATTGCTGGTGGCGGCAAAGACCAGCATTCCAGGCAGCACGTCTGACGGTCTGCACGGGCGTTGTTCAAAGGAAACCCTGGGCCTTGCCAGCAATTCCCTGGCCTTGGGCGAGAGTTCAGCCAGGGGGAGCAGATCCAATCCAAGAACCGAGGCCGGTTTTGCATCGAGCAAGGCTTCCAGTTTGCGGCAGCCAACTTTGCCAAGCCCTGCCACCAGGCAGGGCCGCGAGCCTAGGGCAAGATATACCGGGTAGAGCGTTTGCATCCTGATCTGCTTTGTGTTGTCTGCTTTGGCGATGCCGGGTTGAAAGTGTGTGTGCTTGCCATCGGCTATGGATTGGTCTAGATCTGTAAAGAACGCAGACTATTGATAAAAGCCTTTTTTTTCAAGTATGACAGCGCAGAATCAAGCCAGAGTCTCCCAAGATCCCGATGTATTGGTTTTGCAGGCTGCACGACTTGGCGATCTGGTGCAAAGCAAGCGCCTGATTTTAAGTCTTGCAACCCGCGCAAAGGTGCATCTTGGCGTGGATCATGGCCTGGCTGGTCTGGCAAGCCTGCTTTACCCGGATGTACAAATTCATGCCCTAAGCTTGCACGGTGCGCCGCATCCAGAGGCATTGGCTGAAAACAGGCGCGTTTTTCAAGACTGGGCTGATATTTCTTTTGCAGAAATTTATAACTGCAATTTCTCGCCGTTAACTGCGGCTTTATCCAGGCTTTTTCCGCCAGAGGCTGTATTTGGCTACCGCCCGGCAAGCGACAGCCAGGGCGGATTGCTCCGTTCCCCCTGGGTGCGCCTGGCCTTTCGCATCAGCCGTAACCGGCGGCTAAGCTCCCTCAATCTTGTGGATTACTGGGCCTTTTTTGCGCAAAGCCTCAATAAGCCCTCCCACAGGCTAAAACCAGAGGATGTTAATCCAAGGGCAAAGCCTGGCGGCCAGGGCCTGGGGGTAGTACTTGCCGGGCGTGAGGCAAGGCGCTCCCTGCCCATCCCCGTTTTGGCCTCCATTGTTGAGACAGTGTTCAAAATTCTCGATGGTCCGCGTGTCCGGCTACTGGGAAGCCGTGCAGAACAGCCATTGGCCCGTGCGCTGCTCAGGCATCTTGCGTCCAAAGTGCAGCAAAGGGCGGAAGACCTTTCGGGAAAAACCGATTTGCCAGGGCTTTATGAGGCAATAAACGGCCTGGACGCGCTGATTAGCCCTGATACAGGAGTAATGCACCTTGCCGCGCATCTGGGTGTGCCTGTGCTGGCCTTTTTCCTTTCCTCGGCCTGGGCGCATGAAACTGGACCCTATGGCTATGGGCATCATATTTGGCAGGCAGTGACAGAGTGTGCGCCTTGCCTTGAATCTGCGCCCTGCCCGTGTGGTCTGGTTTGCCATAAAGCCTTTGAAAGCCCATTTCTGGCCCGCTCACTTGCCTTTGTCCTGCACTCAGAAAGACTGCCTGAAGTGGAAATGCCCACCAATTTGCAAATTTGGGCAACTTCCTTTGATGACCTTGGCTGTCGCTTGAAGCTCTGTGCAGGCAATGATGAATACACGAAGCGGCGCAAAGCTTGCCGCGCCATCGCCATGGAGTCTCTCGGCCTGGATGCGGATGTGGAATGGGAGCTTTCCCCGCAGGAGCAGGGCCGCTTGCGCCGTGAGCTAATGCCGGATTGTGAATGGATGCTGCCTACGCGGAGATATGCCTGATGCAAGTATTGCGTGTTCTTGTGGTGCTTCCCATGTATGGCGGTTCTTTGCCCATTGGGCGTTATTGCGCCCATGCATTGAGCGATATCGGGCAAAGCGTGCGCGTCTTTGACGCCCCAGCCCTGTTTCAGGCATTTACTGGCCTGAGGACACTGGATCTGACGCCGGCGCGGCAGGCCAGGCTGGAAAATGAGTTTCTTGAGTTTGTATCCACGGCAATTTGGTCTCAGGCCGAGGAATTTTTGCCGCATCTTGTGCTTGCCCTGGCTCAGGCCCCCATGAGTGCAAGGCTACTTGCGCGGATGCGCAAGGCCAAGATGCGCACAGTAATGTGGTTTGTTGAAGATTATCGCGTATTTGCATACTGGCAAAATTATGCCCCGCTCTATGATGCTTTTGCCGTAATTCAGAAAGAGCCTTTTTTGGAAAAGCTTAAAAATATTGGCCAGGAGCATGCTTTTTATCTGCCGCTTGCGGCGCTGCCAAGCTTCCATAAGCCGCTTGAGCTAAGCAGCAAGGAGCGAAAGCTTTATGGCTCGGATCTGGCCTTTCTTGGCGCGGGCTATCCCAATCGGCGCAAAGCGTTTCGCCCTCTTGCCGATAGGGATTTCAAAATCTGGGGTTCGGATTGGGATGGTGAAAAAGCTCTTGGCGGAAATATTCAGCGCAATGGGGAGCGCATTGGGGAGGAGGAAAGCGTAAGAATTTATAATGCGGCCAAAATCAATCTCAATCTTCATTCCAGTCTTGATGGCGATCAGATTGTCAGCCACGGTGATTTTGTAAATCCGCGCACTTTTGAGCTTGCGGCCATGGGCGCATTTCAAATTGTCGACCGCAGAAGCCTTATGGGGGAGCTTTTTTCCGAAGATGAGTTATATGCGGTGGACTCCGGCCCGGAATTATATGCGGCGATCGAGCATTTCTTAAATTTCCCGGAAGAGCGTGCGCTTTATGCCCGTAGGGCGCGTGAACGTGCTTTGCGCGATCACACCTACGCGCAGCGGATGCTAAAGCTTCTCAAGTATATGGAAAATGAATTCGGCCCATGGGAGAATCTAAACGAAGCGCCCGAGGCCCTGGCCGAAGTGCCAGAAGAATTGCGCACGGAACTTTGTCATCTCCTTGAGCGGCTGGGACTGCCTGCATCTGCCTCTTTTGAGGATCTTTCTGCCAGGTTGCGCAGACAATCAGGCGCGCTCAGCGATCTTGAAACAAGCCTGCTTTTTCTTGATGAGTGGCGCAAACAATACAAGCGTTAAATTGCTGTCAGATCCAGCCAATAGGGAAGCGTGAAACAGACCGCAATGGAGAGCGCAAAAAAGAGCAGGATTTTATGGCGCAACGGTGTCTTGCTACGAATGATCAATGTCCAGAGCAAAGCCGGGATGAGCCAGAACAGGATGCGCAAGCTGGCTGTCAGGGCATTCCCGCTGCTTAGGCCGTCACTTTCTCCCTGACTGAAAAGTTCCAGGCCGCTTGCCACAAGCAATATAAGCCAGAGCAAGATCCAGGCATTGCGCGCCCAGGCGCAGCACCACGGGAGCATGGCGTTGTAATGGTCACGGCCAAAATCATCCCGCTTGCGGCGCATAGTAAGCCAGCTTGCTCCAAAAGCGCCTGGCAGGGCAAAGAGCAGCGGCACAGTATAGGCAATGGCGCTCCATAACGGTGATTCAAGGTTTGTCGGAAAGATATTCGTCAAATCAAGGCTGGCTGAGTTGGGATGGGCAAAAGCTGCAAGAAGGCGGATTGAAGCCAGAATGGCCGCAAGGGCTACCAAGCATTGAATGGAACTGATGAATCCAAGCGTAATATGCAGGATGGGCATGTTTTTTAGAATGCGCCAAAGTGTATAATAGACGCTGGCAAGAAGCACGGCCAGACTAAGCAAAAGCCAGCTCAGTTCAAGGATGAAACTTGGAAGCGTGCCCGGCTTGTGCAAGCCCTGGCTGTAATAAAGCCATATTCTTCCGCCAATAATCAGAATCCAGCCGAGGGCCATCCAGAGAAGCGCAAGCTGGCGGGAGCATTTTTCATAGGCATTGCGCTGACGCACTATGCCCAGGGTTCTGGCTACAGACGAAAGAAAGCCCAGTCCTGAAAAGGCCAGCAGTGTGGACAGGGGGATGATTACAGAAAGCGAGTCCAGGGCTGTACGCAATCCAGGATAGGCATTAAGCATATTTGTTACAAAATTCATTGCATGTTCTCCGATTATGAGCGCCCGACGCTTTTTTGCCTTAAAAATTTCTGGCTTGCAAAGATTTTCCATAAATTAAGCCTGTAATTGTTTCAAGTTTTCTTGAAATTGGCGCGGCTTTAAGGCAAAAAAATTCGCGGGAGGGCGCGATGCGAAAAGTTTTTTCCTCGATGCTTTTTTTGGTTTCCCTGATTGCTGGTTGCGCTGGCAAAAATGACAAGCCAGTGCTGGAGCAAACAGTAGAAAAAAATCAGCAATTACTTGCCGAGACCAGCAAGCGCCTTGAGGGGCTCGAAAACAGTGTTACCGCGCTAAGCACGCAAGTTGCGCAGCTAAATAACCGCGTTTATGAAGTGCGCACGCAAAGCGGCAAAAAAACTGCCATGACTGTCGTGCCCATTCTTCCACAGGCAACACTAGGCGCATCTCCAGGCCAGCAGGCAAATCCGCAAGGCAAGGCTCAGGCATCTTCAGTTGCCGGGCGCACGGAATCAATTCCCACAGGAAGCAATCAGGCATTTATGGCCTCACAGCTTGGCCCTGCGCCAACACAGGCGCAAGAAACTGCAAAAGTTGCCGCCGTTCCTGCAAAACCCATGTCCAGGGCTGAGATGCTCCTTGCCCAGGCGCGGAAAAATGCATCGCAAAGGGCTGAGGCAAGCGGACGAAGCGCACGGAATAATGCCCCGGTCACTTCCCAGGCTGTGCAGGCTAATGAACCAGTGGGCCGCATGATTGATCCTGCGGCAGCGCCAACGCCAATCCCAGCTCTCCCTGCCCGTAACGCCCAGAAGGCTGAGGCTTCCGCACGTATTCAGCCTGGTTCAAGTTCAGCCGGAGCATCAGGAACTATTGGTCAGACAGCGCAAAACGCAGAAAAAAAATCTGCGCCTTCCGAAGCCGCCAGGAATGATCTGGCTATGCCGCCAGTGGATTTGCCCGCAGTGAATTCCAAGACTGGCGTGGTTGAACCGCCTATACCAACACTGCCAGTGCCCGGTCAGAATAAGGCAGGCGGGATGGACCAAGCGCCCATTGCAGCGCCTGCAGAAAGCGTCGCTGCCGCATCCAGGGGCTTGGCTACGCCGCAAGCTGGAAATAGTGTCAGCCCAGCGCCAAGATCTGCAAGAGGTGAGGAGACAGCCTATAAGGCCGCGTTAAATGCGACCCTTGCCGGGCGCACCAGCGAGGGCCTGCGCCTGTTTCGGGAATTTATCCAGCATTATCCAAGCGGTAAGTATGCCGCCAATGCAGAATACTGGATTGGCGAGTGTCTTTATGCGCAAGGGCAGTTGAAAGATGCCCTTGGGCAATTCCAGAAAGTGAATTCCATCTACCCCAGGCATCATAAAAATGCGGATGCGCTGCTTAAGGCAGGGATGACCTCAAGCCGCCTTGGGGACAAGGCTTCAGCTTCCGAACGCTATCGGGAATTGCAGAGTAATTTCCCAGATTCAGATGCAGCCAGGCGCGCACGAGGCATGGGCCTTATTCGCTGAGCATGAGTCCTGAAGCGGATTCCTCCAGCCAAAAATCCATGGAGCTTCTCTCTTTCTCCAGGCTGGGCAAGGAGGAGCGGGCAGAATATTGGGCCAGCCTTGCGCTCAGGCATTGTTCAGGGATCGGGCCGCGCAATCAACGCAAGTTGCTCTATCATTTTGGCACTGCTTTTCGCGCCATTGAGGAGCGAAATTCCTGGGGGGAGGCGGGGCTTGCGCAACACCTGGCGGCTGAATTTGCGCTAGAAAAATGGCGCGGCGCTGCAAAGCAGGAATGGGATCTTGCCCGCAATTGTGACGCGACAATCCTGCTTTGGCAAAATGGTCTTTACCCGCAGCGCCTGCGTGAAATTCCTGATGCGCCAATTATTTTGTACTGCCAGGGGAATCTGGGAATTTTAGCTGGCCCTGTTCTGGGCATGGTGGGATCTCGTGCGGCCAGCGCAGAAGGTTTGGCCCTGGCCGTGCATTTTGCAGGCAAACTTTCTGCCTGCGGCATTACAATTTGTTCAGGAATGGCATCTGGCATTGACAGTGCGGCGCATGGCGCGGCCCTTGATGGGATCGGGCGCAGTATCGGGGTGCTTGGTACAGGCATTAATGTGATTTATCCTGAATCAGCGCGCCAGCTTTATAAGCGGATGCGCTCCGAGGGCTTGCTTCTGGCGGAACTGGCGCCGGGCACGGCGCCCCTTGCGCGGAATTTTCCGATTCGCAATCGGATTATCAGCGGGCTTTCCCTTGGCGTGCTGGTGGTAGAAGCCGCCAGCAAATCCGGCAGTTTGATAACGGCCAAACTTGCGCTGGAGCAAAACCGCGAAGTTATGGCCATTCCAGGACAGGCATTGAATTGTCATTGTCGCGGCGTGCAGGACTTGGTACGTCAGGGGGCAACACCAGTATTTAGTGTTCAGGACGTTTTGCAGGATCTTTTTGAACTTTTGCGGCCCTATAAGTTAAATACCGAAAAGATTGACGAAAAACGCGAGCGCAAGCTGGAGGAAGTTGCTCCGGCATCGCTCAATGCCAAGAGGGGAGAAACCCAGTCGTCAACAGATAATACTCCGAATGTTTTTTTCAAGAATAAAGATAAGCCTTTCCAGAGCTTTTGCGCTGAAGAGCCGAAGATGCGCCTTCTTGGGCTTTTGCAAGAATGTGGTTCCCTTCATTCGGATGAATTGGCTGAACGCCTTTCCCTGCCTATCAATAAAATCAATGCCTTGCTCGTGGAGATGGAATTGTTTGGAGAAGTGCGCCGTTTGCCGGGCTCCCATTACAGTTTGCCCTGATGACTGATGATTTGGCAAAATCAAGGCCCTCGGCCATGGCCCTGGCGCTCCTTGATGAATTTTTGGTAGCGCTTGCCATGCGCCACACTGGTTCAAAAGCTACGCTTTCAGCCTATCGGACTGATTTGCTTCAGCTGATGAATTTTCTGACAGGCCGGGGGCTTGATGCCGGAAACCCGGCAAGCCTGTGCAAGCGCAATCTCGAAAGCTGGCTTGCTGATTTGTTTCATGGCGGTTTGGCCAAGAGCAGCATGGCGCGCAAGCTTGCGGCAGCGCGCTCTTTTTTTCGTTACTTGCAGCGAACTGGCAGAACAGAAAAAAATATTGCCGCAGGATTGCGCAATCCACGCCAGGAAGTGCGTCATCCTCCCCTGCTCAATGTGGATGAAATTTTTAATTTGCTCGATCAGGATTCCAAAGCAGATGATGCGGAAAGCTTGCGCGATATAGCCCTGGCCGAGTTGCTCTATGGCTCTGGCCTGAGAATTTCCGAGGCGCTTGGCCTTGATGTGGAGGACATCCAGTTGAGCGCGGGTGTTGTGCGCGTCATGGGCAAAGGAACGCGCGAGAGGCTTGCGCCATTGTCAGACAGTTCACAAGAAGCCTTGTACGCCTGGCTAAAGAAACGTCACTTGCTGGCCAAGCCAGGCCAATGCGCTCTTTTTACGGGCACTCGTGGGGGAAGGCTCAACCGCCGCCAGGCGGCCAGGATAATTGCCGGGCTTTGCCGCCGCGCAAATCTGGACAAGGAAATTTCGCCACATGGCTTAAGGCATTCATTCGCCAGCCACCTGCTTTCAGCGGGCGCTGATTTACGCAGTGTTCAGGAATTGCTCGGTCACAAGCGCCTGAGCACTACCGAGCGCTATACCCAGCTGAGCCAGGCGCAGCTGATCAGGGTGTATGATCAGGCGCATCCGCGCAGTAAACTGAAAGATGCCAGTTCCTGAAACATTTGGCAGACAGGAAGCTTTTTGCTAAAGCCCAAAAATCGCTTTTTAACCAGAGGAGTTCATTATGGCCGCCATTGCCATTGGTCACAAAAATCCAGATACAGACAGCATTATTTCTGCCATTGCTGCAAGTGATCTCCTGAGCCGCAGGGGCATAGACACACGTTGCGCGGCGCAAGGCGCGGCAACGCCAGAAACGGCATTTGTGCTGGAGCGTTTTGGCCTGCGCGCCCCGGGGATCATGGACAGTGTAGACGGAGAGGATATTTATCTGGTTGACTATTCTGATCTTGCCCAGGCACCAAGCGGAATGGATACTGCACGGGTTAGGGGGATTATCGATCATCACAAACTCGGTGATGTGACAACAAGTATGCCCATTGAAGCCTGGATCTGGCCGGTGGGAAGCACCTGCACAGTGCTTAAGGGCATGTATGACTTTTATAATGTTAAAGTGGCGCGGAATGTTGCGGGCGGAATGCTCTGCGCCATTCTTTCGGATACGGTGATCTTCAAATCGCCAACTTGTACGGCCCAGGATCGGGCGGCTGTTGAAGAACTTGCAGGAATTGCCGGAGTTGATGACCCAAGAGCCCTGGGCATGGAAATGTTCAAAGTCAAGAGCGCTGTACACGGTGTAGCGCCAAGGGAACTTGTTTTCAGGGATTATAAGGATTTTGATATGGGGGGCAAAAAGGTTGGCATTGGCCAGCTTGAGGTCATTGACCTTGCGCTCCTTGAAGGAGTCAAGGATGCCCTTAAGCAAGAGATTGCCAAACTCAAGGCCGAAGGCAGGCACAGTGTATTTTTGCTCCTGACCGACATTATGAAAGAAGGCTCGGAGCTTCTTATTGCCAGTGACGATCCCGCTGTGGTTGAAACGGCGTTTGAGGCCACTTTGAGCGGGGACAGCCTATGGCTTCCTGGCGTGATGAGCCGTAAAAAACAGGTTGTGCCCAATTTTGAAAAGGCATTCAAATAGCTTGGGCAAGTGGCTCTTTGCCGGGCATCAGAGGATGATCGCCTGACTTGGCATTCGGCGGATTGCGTATTTTCTGTTGGCAGGCAATGGGAGATTTGCTTATTTTTTAAGACAGAGAAGCAAGGCGGCAAAGGCTAGGATATTGCCCACCGCCAGCGTGGGATCCCGGTCTTGCCATGAGCCGGGTAAAACAAGGCATAAACCTAAGCATAGCCAGAGGGGCTTCTTGAGCAAATACCCGGCAATTTGGATGCCAAGGCCAAGAAGCGCAAGTGTGGGCGCAAGCCAAGGCATTTCAGGCGCAGGAATCTGGTATGTTGCCGCCTGAACTGCGAATAGGGAAAGCATAAGCCAAGTTTATGCAAAAAAGGCATTGCGGCAAAGAGGAATTTCTTTGCTGTAAGAATTGTTTCAAAGAGGGATATATGAATGAGCTGACTCCGCGTCAGATCGTGGCCGAACTGGATAAATATGTCATCGGTCAGGAACAGGCCAAGAAGATGGTCGCTGTGGCCATGCGCAACCGCTGGCGCAGGCAGGCCCTGCCTCCTGAATTGGCTGAAGAAATCGCACCCAAAAATATCATCATGATGGGTCCAACAGGAGTTGGCAAAACGGAGATTGCCCGCCGTCTGGCAAAGCTGGCAGGAGCGCCGTTCATCAAGGTGGAGGCCACCAAATTCACAGAGGTAGGCTATGTTGGCCGCGATGTGGAGTCCATAATCCGCGATCTCATGGAAATTGGCATTAATCTGGTACGCGAAGAGGAAAATGCCCGTGTGCGCCAAGCCGCTGAGGCCGCTGCCGAATCCAGGCTTTTAGATTTGCTTTTGCCGCAAAGCTTTGGCCAGGAGGGCAGGAACAGCACCCGTGAGAAGCTTTTGCGGCAGTTTAAGCTTGGCTTTCTCGAGCAGCGCGAAGTGGAGATGGAGGTCAGCGAGCAAGGCGGCCAAATCGATATTTTTGCCATTCCGGGCATGGAGCAGATGGGCGGTCAGGTCAAGGATATGTTCAGCAAAGCCTTCCCTGCACGCAAAAGCCGCCGCAAGCTCAAGATTCGCGATGCTTTTAATATCCTTGTCCAGGAGGAGTCGGGCAAACTTGTCGATCAGGATACCCTGGCCACGCTTGCGCGTGAGCGCGTGGAACAGAGCGGCATAGTCTTCATTGACGAAATCGACAAAATTGCCAGCACTTCTAAGGATCGCAGTTCGGACATTTCGCGTGAAGGTGTCCAGCGAGATTTATTGCCCATAGTTGAGGGTAGCGCAGTTAAGACAAAATACGGCATGGTGCGCACGGATCATATTCTCTTTATTGCGGCCGGTGCCTTTCATTTCAGCAAGCCTGCTGACATGATCCCCGAACTGCAGGGGCGTTTCCCTTTGCGCGCCGAGTTGCAGGCCCTGGGCAAGGAGGAATTTTTACGCATTCTTACAGAGCCGCACAATGCCTTAACCAGACAATATGCGGCGCTTTTGGGGACAGAAAAAGTCAGCCTTAGCTTCACGCCAGATGGGCTGGAAGCAATAGCAGCCTTTGCCGAGGAGACCAATTCGCGCACAGAAAATATCGGCGCACGCAGGCTATACACAATCATGGAAAAAATTCTCGCCGATATATCTTTTGATGCTCCTGAAATGGGCGGGGCAAAAATACTGGTCAACCGTGAATATGTGGATGCGCATCTTGATGATGTGCGCGAGGATCAGGACTTGGGGCGCTATATTCTTTGATTGGCGAAATTTTACTGTATAATCTATTGATATTGTGTGATATTTTTCAATCCTACAAATTTCTCCCCAAATCCAGTTGACAAGGTAGAGAAGTATCAC
>QLIP01035420.1_pt1 | contig 28447 bp, 22 predicted proteins | sample 1769771 | NCBI WGS metagenome assembly QLIP01 (sample SAMN09428762, study PRJNA476227) | Gut metagenome, whole genome shotgun sequencing project. | isolation source: cecum | host: Rhizomys sinensis | place: China: Jinsha town of Minqing, Fujian Province | collected 2013-09-23 | reverse complement strand
CGGCGCCCCCGCCACTGAAAGCCCAATCACCCAACTGGTGTTTACACTCTCATCTCAAGGGGTTGATGAGCAAGCCGTCATCACAGCCTCAACCGGCGACATCGCTACGCAGGCCGTAGGCAACTCTACCGTCACATGGACTGGTTCAACTCGCGAAGTGACCCTCACGGTTGGTGCCTCAAACGAACTTCATCCTGTCGGCATCGTCGACGGCAGCGGTCAGTTTGACTTCACAAAAGTCGAAGTCGCAACCGGCGAGTCTACCATTTCCAAACCAATCGACACGGAGACAACTCTCTATATGTGCAATGCCTCGGATGCAAACGGCATTCTGTCACACTGGACTCAGGGCAACATTTCCTTCTCGGCCTCAAAGGGTGCCGACGAAACTGTCAACGACCCCGCACTCAAGAACTCCGAAGAAGCACGCCTCTATGTTGGTAATACCTTTACAATAAAAACTTTAAACGGCAATAAGCTCGAATCTGTCGAATTCATTCTCTCCGAACAGGGTCTACAGCAACAGGCCGCACTCGCAGTCAACACTGGCACCATGACTCAATCACAGGGTACAAACCCCAAATGGAATGGTCTTGCGAATGAAATCACTCTGACAGTCGGAGCCAACGAATTCGGCACAAACACAACCAAGAAAGGTCAATTCGATTTCCTCCAAATCAACATTACCTACCATAACACCACAACCATCGTCGAAGAAATGTACCTCAATAACAACCCCGTTGAATACTTCACCATCGACGGCAAGAAGGCGTCTCAACCCACCAGCGGTCTTTATATCGTCCGTCAAGGCAACTCAGTATCCAAGATTGTTCTCTAATTCCCAAAATCTCCCATAAAACAACAGAGCCTACTTCGTTTAGTGGGCTCTGTTTTTTTATGGATCTATTTTCGTATGTATTCATCAGAACGAGCGATCGCGTCGCCAAGCCGTAGCCGTATCATCCTCGGAGCGCGTAGCGTCAAGGAACGCGAAAGTTAGGCATCGGTGCATCATCTGTTATACTGTAGTGTTGGCAATGCAATTGCTACTATGCCAAGCAGCGGAGAGTAAGAGCACCAGTTGAAAACTGTTTCTATACCATAAACATCTATAAAGTCGCCAAGCACAGCAGCGGCGATACCAGCGACACCAAAGGAAAAACCAAAGAATAAACCGCTTATAAGTCCCAACTTTGTAGGAAGCAGCTCCTGCGCATAAATGAGAATGGCCGGGAACGCTGATGACAGCATAAAACCAGCACAAAAGCTCAGTATCACAGCACCAAAAAGCGAAGCCTCCGGAAGCAGGAGCGAGAAGGGTGCAGTGCCTAGTATTGAAACCCATATTACTACCTTGCGACCATAACGATCACCAATTGGTCCACCCACCAATGTACCAGCAGCCGTCGACACTAAAAACACAAATAACAGCAATTGTGACGTAGAGACCGACACGTTGAATCGCTCAATCATATAAAATGTGTAATAGTTTGACAGGCATGCCATATATATGTACTTAGACAATATTAGCACAACGATTATCGCTATTGCGAACACCGTGCGTCGCTTCCCAAGCGGAAGGGGCTTTGAGGCTGCCACATTTTTCAAGCCGCCCTTTACCCCTTTTAGATATTTTTTATACCAACCGCAAATCGGTTTCATTGCTGCAAAACAAAATGCGGCGGCAATCAGAAACCATAGAACATAATGACGGTTGTGAGGTGCCACTATTAATGCTACCAAAAGAGGACCGACTGAACCGCCAAAATTACCTCCAACCTGAAACACCGACTGCGCAAATCCGCGTCGATCGCGTCCCGCAATCGATGTAATACGAGAAGCTTCTGGGTGAAGAGTCGCCGAGCCTATCCCAACCATAAATACAGCCATCAGTATTCCGGTTATGCTGTTACAGTAGGAAAACAGTATTATACCAACGGTAGTACAACACATCCCCATAGGCAGACTATACACAAATGGACGGCGGTCAAAAGCCATCCCTACAACAGGCTGAAATATCGACGAAGCAAGCTGATATACGAGTGTTATGAGACCTATTTGGCCGAATGATAGATTAAGCTCGGCTTTAAGCATAGGATACATGGAATTGACTACCGACTGTAGCAAGTCATTGAGACAGTGTGAGGCACTTAGAGCAAGGAGTACAGGAAAGGCAGGCATAGAAACCACCCCCCGTAATTTATCAAGTAGTTGCATAAACGAAATGTAATTTAATGCAAAGTTAGACAATTTCCCCTTATATTGGAGACTTCTCAATACAATTATAACCATGCAGAAATTTTATCTCCTTACAATGCTGATTGAATTGATGAAATCCCGGATATTCTTGATACGATTCAATATTTTTTCAGACATTTCAAACCTTGGTTCAAATGTGTCCAGGCAGTTGGGGTGATCGTGTCCAAGTTCAACATAGCCTTTGCTGTTCAAAGTTATAGGCTTATCGGCATCCTCATCTACCGTCCAGACAAGGTAACAATCGTCTGTATCATCACCGCATGGTTTATCGCGCGGTACAGGTGGCAGTGCACCAACAACGCCAAGTTCCCCACGGTATTCCAGTACATCGCCAATTTTAAATCTCACCTTTTCAGGGGGACGGCCATAATATTCGCCTTGGGCAGGTTCGCCATGCAAGGCCGGCCAATATTCCACAAATGGACAAGTCTTAAACAGACGTTCGTCTATCTTTTTGCCATTAGCATCGTAGACTCTCGCAGAATAGTTCTCATCGTCAGAGATAAGTTGAACTCCAAAGGGCTGCTCAATTATGGTAAGACAATATATCGAACTATATTTACTGCAGTCATTAAAATCGGCAATAGCTTTTGGTATAGCGGCTTCGGCCTCGGTAAGTGTCAGATAATATTGACGGCTGTCAACGGAAATTTTGAGACTCGGGTAGTCATCGCGACGACGTCTGCGCAACTTTGTGTATGCTTTGACTATCAAAACGAAGAACGTCTTTTGTTTTCGCGTCATACGTTAATTTTGAATAAGTTATAATCAGTTTGTAGAGATTCATAGCTGTCGCTCATTAGAGCCCCATTGGAGTATCTGGTGCCGTTGATTTCGACCATGCCGTGTTTTGCGTGGATATGACCGAACAGGTGCAGTTTGGGAGCGATGACCGAAAGGGTTTCAAGCAGTTCCTCCGAGCCATAATTGATACCGTCGTCGAAGTCAAGTATGCCATACGGAGGACAATGCGTTATCAGCACGTCAGTGTCGGCCGGGATGCGGGCATAGTTGCGGCTTTGGCGGTCGGAGACGCAATCAGCCATAAACATCGGTACGCCGTAGAACTTGATGCCGTCAATCTCCACACCGGAGTTGCAGAGATAATGCACATTGCTGTCAAGACCATCGATGTTTGCGCCGTAAAGGCAGTCATCGTGATTGCCACAGATAAATATCTTATGCCTGTGAGGAAGATCACAGAGCCAGTTAAGAAAGTCAATAGCCTCCTGCTGACTGCCATTCATGGTGAAATCGCCAGAATGCACCACCACATCAGCCTCGGGTAAATCCCGAAGCCGATGGTGGGAACCATGCGTGTCAGAGAGATGCAGGATGGTCATAAATTATAGAATGATTTTACAACCTTAGATAAGGGATATTCTGCATTCGAGGAGATAATATCCTGATACGTGAGTGGGATGGGAAGAACTGTTATTTTCTCTTGCTTCGTTGACTTTTTGAATTTGTCACGTATTGCAACGAGTATCGCCTCACCATGCTTTCCAATAATACTCGTATATAAATCACTGTAGGTACACGTTGAATCGGATAAGTCACTATATGGTGTCTCAAGACTGTTCAAATCAAACATAATAGTCGCGTACATAAGTCGTTCGGCTTGGTTGTAAGCGGTTTTATAAAGGTCGCTGTATGCTTTGTTGTATGGATAGCTATCCACGTCTTGCGGGCCTTTCACAAGTCCAATGAGGTGACTGATCGACTGCTTTATGCCCTCGATGTAGCATGGAGTTTTGGATGTAAGAATCAGATTGTCCTTACTTTCTGCAATACTAATACCACCTTCCTTGAGCATCCGACTCAATTTGTCGTACAAAGGCTTATAGCTTTTTCCATACGTTCTCTCGGTTGTGAGAGATTCTATTGGTTCGGTAAACTTCGATTCCAGAAACAAAAGGGTGGATTTATCTTCTGATTGAAGAACGACATCAATGCACGAAGGGTAGCCAATTACCTTGTTGCGCACCTCGAACAAAGCCTTGTTGAAAAGGATATCTTCATGGTTGATACGTATTTTCAAACATGGAGATTTACCTTCATTCTTGAACAACGGATAAAAAACCAGTAGCGATAAGAGTGATGAAGAGATTACAGAATTGATTTTCGAAGATTCATTTCCAACCCCATTCGTTACTTGAATAAACGCTTCATCGAATCGCTCTCTCATATCCGACTGCACTCTAAACTTGTTTGCGTACTTTTCTGATACGTAATTCTCGTGAAATAATAGGTGCACGTTCCCTTTTGATACTATTTTAGCATCAAAATTAAAGTCACGAGCATTGGTGAGTAGCTTTTCAGCTATTGATTTTGTATTCATACTTGAAATTATTTAAACGGAAACACAGATGTGCGATGCACAATTTCAGTTTCTCCTACTTCCTCGCCCCAAGAGTCCAAAAAGTGCACAAGAGGATGGACCATCACAGAATCCCAGTCCCAATCTGTCCAAGATTCCATAAAATTCTCGACGGAACCGGCTAAATGAGCAATTTCATCCGTTTCATAGATGCGCACGAGCTCTTTTTCGGTCAACGGTCCTAAAACAATTGCCGGGAATACTTTATCAGTTCTGGCGCGGAGCATACACAGAACTTTTTCGCCGGGTTTAAACCTACATGGTGCAGGATCATCTCCCAGACTGAACACTGCATTTTGCGACTTGTCGGCACAGAATGTTTCAACAAAATCGGCTGCCCAGTCACATTCGCTGGAGATTTCAAAACCGAGAGTTTTGTTCGTAGGGGAAGCCTTTTCGAAAATTTCGACGGCTTGCTGTCTGCGGCTGGCTCGGCCAATTTGTCTATCTTTTAGCAAATACGCCTGCACGCCGGGTTCAGCGGAGATTATATCTTCCGGAGACATTGGAGCTACATCCAGTTGATATACAAAGAAATCATCATCCATAAGTATCTGATTTTTTATATCATAACGTGTATTTTTAACTTTTATTGTCAAAAACATCATCATAACTCAGCACTCCCATCTCAATAAGACAAGTTACTGTATCAGTAGTGTTTGCCCAATGGCGGTGTATGGCTTCGCGGTGTTTTATAGCCCATGCTGTGAGCTGCTTAACCACCTCATCGCTGACCTCTCCGATTCGATCTACAATCTCAGGCGAGTCAGAAACCGTAACGGTTAGTTCTCCGTCGGGAAGCAGAGTTGTGGCCATAGGAACATCCTTGGCATACTCAATACCAAAATATACCACCCCGTCGACGCCGGTGGCCTTGGAGGATAAATTGGTCATCATGAAGCCGTCTGTAACTCGGCGAAGAGGGCGGAATTTACGTCGTCGTTTCATATTAGTAATTTTTTAAAGTTTTCACCAAGGATATCTTTCAGTTCTTCGGCCGAAAAGAAGTCGCCGGTATCGCCGGCACAGTTGTTCCAGCGCGAGGTCACTGAGGCAACTTTGTTATCGGGCGTCATCTCAACGGCAACAAGTGAGCACCCATAGTTGTCGCGAGGAAACCCCATGTCGGGGATTGACTCCAGGTCGATCCACCCATCGTTTTCGAGAAAGTAGAACCGATTGCCATGGGCCGTGTATTCTCGAAACGACTCCTCGGAGATGACTATGCACCACGAGGCAAAATAGAAATAACCGTAAGCATCCTCGTAGGAGGAGATTGGAACCACCTTGTAGTCGAGAGGAATTTTTTCCTCCTCATGCGGATTTACAGCACTTAAGCCAAGGATTCCGCAGACAGAGTCAGGATCGAGGTCGTTGAACTCATAGTCGAAGAAGTCGAACCCAGGAGTTTGGTCGAGCACCTTTAGGATGAGTCGCACACGGCTCACATCGTCGGGGTTTTCGATGTCGATAAGGCCTTGTCCATACCATTGGCGGATGCCAACACCAAATTTCGCAAGGCGCGAGTTGAGTTCCGGGAAAAGTTCTAGATAGAGAGGTACTTCGCTTGATGCCAGATACTCGTTGAACTGACAACGCATTTTGTAGAGGTAATCATTTTCCATATTGTTTTGCAATATTAGGGGTTAGATGTCTCATTTCGTGATACAGGTTGAGAAATTTTCAGATTTTCTCAACAATAACACGACGACCGAGGCGTTTAGCCTCGCGAATGGAGTGGTAAGTACCGCGCGATTCATCCGAGGGGAAGGCAATTACCGTCGTAGCCTCCTTGACGATTTGAAGATTGCGGACCAGCGTTGCCTTTCGGCCATAGACCGCATATTGCGGAGCAAATTCCATGTAAGGAATTTTGTGAAGGGCGGCAAACTTCTTACCGAAGAAATCCACACCTTTTGCGCCTCCCGAGATAATAATTTTTACCTCGTCAACGTTAATGTGTTTGAGCAGACGTTGCTCCCACTCTGGGTAAGTCATACTCGGCTGGCGAGTACCTACAATGGCTAATTTCATATATATTTCGTTTTTGTTATATCTTACGATACGAATTGAGTGATGAACTAAATGTAAGCAACTGTTAATATCTCTCAAAAATAGAACGATTATAAACCTTTATTTAAAGCCAAATGACTTAATATAAACCAGTTGCGCATTAATAATATTTAACATATTGCAAAAATAAGGGGACCACAGTTCACTGTGAGTCCCCTTATATATATTTATATATATAAGGCTAACGTTGTGAGGGTTAGCTAGGGTTTAAAGAAAAGTTCGAGTTCGAGCCAGCGGCGGCGAAAGAGGGATTCGATTTTGCGACCTTGATAGCGGCAGAATAAGGTGCTCGTTGAGTTTATAAAAAAATACTGTTCGTAATTTGGCGAATTGAAATATTATTCGTAATTTTACGAACAGGTAAAGACAACTACTATATGGCAAAAATAGAAATAACACCCGAGCAGGAGCGACTTGCTCGTTTTGCAAAGGCGCTTGGTCATCCCACCCGTGTAGCTATTCTGCACTTCCTGGCCCAGCGCTGCGAGTGCTTCTTTGGCGATATACATGAGGTGCTTCCAGTGGCTAAAGCTACAGTGTCACAGCATCTTGCAGAACTGAAGGAGGCAGGTCTCATTCAGGGCACGATAGAACCACCCAAGGTTAAGTATTGCATCAATCCCGAGAATTGGAGCGTCGCCCACAAGATGTTCAATCAACTCTTTGAGGATTGTTGCCCTAATCGCAAACCATGCGATTGTAAAGAATGACTATCTCATTTTTTACCTCTCCCCTATTCGTAATTTGGCAAATAACATTCAACTAAATCTAAATCAAAATACCGCACTAATAGCGTGATAACAGAATTATGAAATATACATTTAAGGTAGATAAGATGGATTGTCCGTGTGAGGAGAGGCTTATCCGGATGAAACTCGAAGGACAATCAGGTATTGAACACATGGAGTTTGACTTGCAAAACCGCGTGCTTGAAGTGTACGGTGTTTGTGAGCGCGATAAGCTCGTACAGCAACTCGAATCTCTGAATCTTGGTTCGAATTTAGTGGGTGAAGAAGAGTCCGATGCCGCAACCACGCAGGCTTGCGACGACAGTCGGCAGCGCCGTGCCCTTTGGTGGGTGCTGGGTATCAACTTCGCCTTCTTTATAATCGAGATGACATCGGGATTGATTTCCCGCTCAATGGGCCTGGTGGCCGACAGCCTTGACATGCTTGCCGACGCATTGGTATATGGCATGAGTCTGATGGTGGTTGGTGCCGTTGCCGCCAAAAAGATTCGCGTGGCAAAGTTTAGCGGATATTTCCAGATAGCATTGGCAGTGTTCGGCTTGATTGAGGTAGTGAAACGCTTTATCGAGCACGAATCCATACCCAACGACACGGTAATGATTGTAGTGTCGTTTCTTGCACTTATTGCCAACGCCGTGAGTCTTGTGATACTTCAGCGCACCAAAAGCAAGGAGGCCCACATCCAGGCAAGCATCATCTTCTCGTCCAACGATGTTGTGATCAACCTGGGGGTGATAGTAGCCGGACTGTTGGTGAAATGGCTTGACACCCAGATACCAGACCTCGTGGTGGGCACAATAATTTTCGGGATAGTAATATCGGGTGCTGTGCGCATCCTCTCATTAGCAAAGAAATAGAAAATGAAAGTTTTAATCTTGTGCACCGGCAACAGTTGCCGCAGCCAGATGGCTCACGGCATTCTGCAATCGGTTAATGCATAAATACCTTACGCTTTGGGTGGCAATCTGCATTGCAGTGGCGGGCACAGCGGCAGCGGAAGAGGGATTCGATTTTGCGACCTTGGCAGCGACAGCAGGATGTGTACTCCAGATGGTCTTGGAAGTGTTTAACCCCCTTCCATCTATACTCTTCCAACGGATGCAATTCCTCCCAATTAGTTCTATACCAGTCGATATAAGGTTTTCACCAACCAGATATACGTTTTGAAATGTTCCTTATGCCTCATGGATGTCGATGATGATATTTTTTTTGTGAATTTAGTGAATTTTTTTCACATTGTCCCAAGTTCTGTATCAAAGAAACACTAATTTTGTGAATTAATTCATTTGTATGCGGAAACTTTGGACAAAAATAGAGAAAGCTTTGCTATATGGGCTGATTTTCATATGGTGTGGACTGATACTTGTCATTCAGTTTATCCTCAGAATCAACTGGTCTGGCGGCAAACCCTCGCACTTTTTCACCTCGTATACGAAGATAATCAGTGCGATAAATTAAGGGCTGAAATATAGTTTTGTTAAAATTTGTTCATGTAAATAATATTTCGTATATTTGTGTCATGAACCTAACAGAACCAGCCTATAATCGCATTAAAGAGGTGCTCGCATCCAAAGGGGTAACTCAAGCTTGGGTGGCTCGGCAGTTGAACAAGACCCACAGAATGGTCAACTGCTATGCCAATAACACAGTTCAGCCACCGATTCCGGTGCTATTCGAGATAGCTCGACTGCTGAATGTACAGCCCAAGGATTTGCTCAATTCTCTGAAGGATGCAAAGCCGCAGTGATTATTGCTATAATGAAAATATCATGAATCGAATATCAAGTCCATACAGTGCAGCCATCACGGGTGGCGGTTTCCTTTTTGACGAAACCGACGCCCTTTTACCGTTATTGCAATCTGAGGATGCAAGCAGTTTGCTGGCGGAAGAAGCTTTGCACAATAATGTTCTTCATATCAATGCCGAGACATCGCGTAAGAAAGCGATTCTTGAAATCCGTCGTCGCTATTCGTCAGTGCCCTCTGGCTTTTGGAAGGACTATCAGCAGCTGTCTCGGGGCGACCGTATGGTTGCGCTATTCTACGTGATTTTGAAGACCTACAAGATTCTGTTTGACTTCCATGTCAACGTTGCCATGCGCAAATGGAACTCAGTGTCGCGTCACCTTGAGCCATCTGACCTCACAATGGAATTTTATGAGATTGCCGCTCGCGACCCGTTTGTTAACAGTTGGAGCGAAACAACCCGACGAAAGATTGTAGGTGCTTATCTTACCATACTTCGACGTGTAGGCATGCTTGATTCCGAAGACAACCTCCGGCAGTTGAATGCCTCAAACTTCGATTACTATCTTCGCATCGGCGAGCCATGGTTTCTCGAAGCCGCGCTCCTCGAACCGTACCAGATTGAACAGATAAAGAAACAGTTATGACAATACCCGAATTATACGAAAAGTTAAACAGCGACCGCTTTCAGAACCCCGAATACGGCGACCTGTTCTACAACTTCTTCATCTATCAGTATGATGCCGCGAAGGAGTATGAGATGGTGCGTCATATCCGCGAGTTCAAGGAAAACCTTGTGCGTCCCGATTCATATGTGGATGCTTTCACTATCAATCTCTTCGATACCTTCTGCCAATACCTCGACGAGATGCCCTTTATGGGAAGTCCTTCAATGCTTCAGTTCTTGCTCGAAGCGGAGGCCGACGATGCCGAAGTATCGGAACAGGTACGCGAGACGCTCCAGATGAATGCCCACAGCAGTGAGTTTATCGAATATCTTCACAGTAAGATACTCGCCTATAAGCAGCGCCCCGACGACGGGATGAAGCGTCCCTACGTGTTCCTCTACGGCATCGGTGCTATGGCTCCATATCTGCGCGTCAACGAACTGCTCGCCATGTACGAGGAATACAACCTCACCAACCAATACAAGATTGTGGTGTTCTATCCGGGTCACCGCATCGAAAATTCCTTCTCTCTCTTCGACCTCCTTCCGGACCATCACACATATCGTGCAACCCTTCTGATAAACGAATAAGCCAATGCTCCTTAAAGAACTATATACCAACGACATCAACCGCCATCTTAACCCGGCGGTAAGTGCAACGAAGCTTGATGCAAAGACAGCCGAGGTCGAAATCTCGGAATACGTTTTCACCGATGAAATCATCACCGGTCTCTACCGCATACTCCATGCCGTGCGTCACAACCAGAACTATGAGCATATCGGTATCTGGATTGATGGCTATTACGGTTCGGGTAAGTCTCACTTCCTTAAGTATCTCGACTACTGCTTTGACCCTGCATATCACGAGAGGGCTCTCGGCCGTCTCTGCGACGAGGTGTCGATTATTGACATCGACGACCTCAAGCACGATAAGCATAACCTTCAGGCATTGAGCGACGCCAAGGATAATCTCCCCGAAATCGCCCGCTGGCTGCAGAACAGGGCTCAGATTGAGACGCGTATCTTCAACCTCGAAACCTCGCACGACCTTATCAAGGGTCAGACCAACTCCTTCCTGCAGGTGTTCTGGAGCGAATTTAACAAGCAGCGCGGTCTTAATCCCCACAATCTTGCCATGGCGCAGTTCCTCGAAAAACCGCTCGTTGAAGCAGGTGTGTTCGAGGAGTTCAAGCAGCGTCTTGCCGAGCAGGGTGGCGAATGGGACAAACCCGAGAAGGCGGCACAGATATTCGTATGGAAGCGCAAGAAAGTTTTCGAGATTGTGCACGAACTTGCACCCGAACTCGACACCGACAGCATTGCCAAGGCCATCGACGGAAACCAACTCCCCATGACCATCGAGTTTTTCGGCAATGAACTCGCTTCGTGGCTTGCCGACAAGGGTGCCGACTATCGCCTCATTATGCTTGCCGACGAGGTGTCGCAGTTCATCAACAAGGAGAAGGACCGCTATCTCAACCTTCAGGAAATCATCACATACCTCTCCGAAGCGTGTGGCAACAAGGTGTGGATTGCCTGCACCGCCCAGCAGGACCTCTCCGAGATTCTCGACGACTGCAAACTCGGCGAGGAGAAGGATCATGAGGGTAAGATCAAAGGTCGCTTCGAGGTTAAGGTGTCGCTCAAGGGTACCAAGCCCGAGGTCATCACTCAGAAGCGTCTGCTCGACAAAAAGTCACAGGTAAAGCCCGACCTCCGCGCTATCTATCAGAAGGAACACGACGGTTTTTCGAGCCGTTTCCCGCTCCCGCAGAGCTACAATGCCTATGAGAGCGAAGAGGAGTTTGTGGACTATTATCCCTTTGTTCCCTATCAGTTCCGACTCATCATGCAGGTGTTCGACAACTTCCTCAACCTCGGCTACGTGGCAAAGGAGGTAAAGGGTAACGAACGAAGCATCATCAAGGTAGCACACTCCACAGCCAAGGCAAACGCCGACCAGGAGTTGGGCAAGATAATCAGCTTCGACGAGCTGTACAACAATATGTTTGAGGAGGGGTTGATGTCGCGCGGTCAGAAGGCTATCGAAAACGCTGTGAAGATGGCTCGCGAATACCCCGGCGACAAGGAGCTGGCCAAGCGCGTTGCCAACGTGCTCTTCATGGTGTGCAATATCTCGGACACCAACCGCCTGAATTTCCCCGCCAACCTCACCAACCTGACGGTGCTCCTGCTCAACGACTTCACCACTCCGTTCCAGAACATCCGCGACGACATTAAGCGAGTGCTCGAATACTTCTGCGACAACAATATCATCCGCGAGGAGCAGGGCAAGCCGGGCACAGCTCCATACTATATCTTCTACTCCGAAGAGGAAATGAAGGTGGCTGAACTCATCAAGAATCAGAACGTGGATTCCACGGTTCAGTCCGAGGAGTTCCGCGAAATCTTCCACAAATATTTCGACATCACGCCCAAGGCTCAGTTCATGGGTAGGTCGTTCTCGGTGGGCACGTCGATTATGGGTCGTGCATCGCTCGGCAATAACCCGGAGGTTACGGTGGAGTTCGATATGGACAACAACACCGATACGCACATCATCATGAACAACCCCAACAACCGTCTGCTGTTCCTTGCCGGACCGTTGTTGCGCGAAAACAAGCGTCTCTATGGCGACTTCATGTGGTACTGCAAGCTTCAGCGCTACATGAAGACCGTGGCCGCCACCGATGAGAACGCCAAGGTACGCGGTGAGTTCTCCAAGCGCGCCGCCGAGCTTTACACATCTTCAATCCTGCCCGGCATGCAGCGCATCATCGACGAGTGCAAGGTATTCACCGGTCAAACTCTGGTCGAGAACCCCGACATCACCGCCAAGAAGGGAAAGGAACGCTATCGCAATGCCGTGGCAGCGCAGTTGGAAAGCATGTACCCGATGGCAAAGCTCGCGTCGAGCAGCAACATTCCCCGCGATACGGCTTCGCTCCGCGCCGCCATCAATCGCCCCATCAACACCGGCGACTACGACGGTCTCGGTGCCACGCTCACTCAGGCGGAACTCGAGGTGGAGAAATACCTCGAAAACCAGATGCTCGACACCAACGTATCGGACGTTGTAGGGAAGTTTGCCAGGGCCCCCTACGGCTGGGATAAGATTGCAGTGCTCTATCTGGTCAACGAACTCGTGCGCCGTCACCGCCGCGACTACTCATATAGCAACAATCCCACGGTGGCAACCACTACCGTGTCGGCTCATCTGGTGGACGAAACCAATAAGTTTACTGTCCGCAAGGGTAAGGCTATCTCGCAGGAGTTGGTCAATAACTTCATTGCGGCATGGAAGAAGGTGTTCGGACCGGCGGCTTCCTTCTCGTCGAGCGACAGCACACAGATATTCAACTCGGCTCGCGGCGCTGACCGCGACCTTGCGCTCGGCAGCATCATCTCGCGCTATCACAAGATGCTCGAGCATGAACTGAAACCCTATCAGTTCAGCAACCCCATAAGCGACGCACTCGAACTCTTCGAGGGTTGGATGGGAGAGAAGAAGATTGAAGACTTCTTCAACCGCGTCATCGCCGAGGCTGATGCCGGCAAGGAGGCGATTGATGCTGTGAAGAAGATGAACCACTTCTTCACCAATCAGCTGGAGATATTTAAGCGTATCAATAACTTCGTGGGCGACAACCGCGATAACTTCCGCTATCTCGGTGAGGAGTATTCGGACATTGTCAGCGACCTGCGCGGACTCGCCACAGCCCAGTGGCCCATTGTAATCAAGGACTACAAGTCCAAGATGGACGAGGTGGCAAAGGCACTCGATCTTGTTCGCGAAACTGTGCGTCAGGAGATCCGCAACAAATACAACGAGACTTTCGACCAGCTCGAGGCTTACGCCGACTCGCTCAACGTGCCGCACAGCGTAATCTCCGACCGCAAGGCAACTATCGACAATGCGGTGCGCAGCAACAATATCCTTGTGCTCCGCGACAAGACAGACACCGACCAGCTTTATCGCGAACAGGCTGCCAGAATACTTAACGCTGTACCCAAACCTCAGCCGCCTACGCTCCCTTCAAACAACAGCAACGGAAGCGGTACTACTTATCCTTCTGGCGGAGATGGCAGCAATAATGGTGGTAATGGCGGCAGTACCGCTAACGAACCAGACTTCGTCTTCGTCAAGTTGACCACCCGCTCTACTTCCCCGCTAAAATCCGAGGCCGACATCGACAAGTACTTAACCCAGCTCAAGCAGCAGCTAATGTCCAAGCTCGGCACCAACACAATCCTCACAGTTGAGTAGGGACCTTAAAGTCCTTAAAGCCCTTAAGGACCTTAGCGACCTTAAAGCCCCATAAAAGCACCTCTCCTCCCACCAAAAAAATAATTAAAATAAACAATAACATTAACTTTAAAAAAAAACCAGAATAATATTATGGAAGAGCTGATACCTCACCGCGGCAATTACAAGAAGCTCCTCAGCTACCAGAAAGCCGATGTGATTTTTCAAATCACATACTTCTTCTGCGACCGGTTTCTGCCCAAAGGTGATCGCACCTGGGACCAGATGCGGCAGGCCGCCAGGAGCGGGAAGCAGAATATCATCGAGGGATCGGCTGCATCTACTACTTCCGCCAAAACAGAGATTAAACTCATCAATGTTGCTAAAGCCAGTCTCCAGGAGTTGCTTGAGGACTACGAGGATTTCCTGAAGGTCAACGGGCACCCCAGATGGGCTGAAGGGAGCGTTGAGTTTGAAACTATGCGACGTCTTGGTCGAGAACACAACGATGCCGAATATTTCATGAACATTATCCAGTCGCGACCGGCGGCTACCATTGCCAATATGGCAATTATATTAATTAATCAGGCCGACTATCTGCTGCATCGCCAATTGCAAAAATTGTCGGAGCTATTCCTGAAAGAGGGTGGCTTCACTGAGCGCATGTATCGCCTGCGCCAGCAGAACCGCGGCAAGAACTCACAAAATCCTTAAGGTCGCTAAAGTCCTTAAGGTCCTTAAGGTCGGTAAGGTCCTTAAAGTCCTTAAGGTCCTTAATGTCCTTAATGTCCTTAAGGTCCTTAGGGTCCTTAGGGTCCTTAATGTCCTTAGGGTCCTTAGGGTCTTTAAAGTCCTTAAAGTCCTTAGGGTCTTTAAAGTCCTTAAAGTCCTTAAGGTCCTTAAAGTCCTTATTAAAAACAAAGCTACATGAACACCAATCAACTTAAAATATTTGCCACCAAGGCGCGTGAGATTCTGCGCCGTGGGGTGATGGCGAAGCTTCGCTGGCTCGGCTTCGACGAGCAGGGGGGCTTTGCCGAGGCAGAGGCTCCCAAGGTCTTTGCCGGGGGCACTGCATGGCGCGGTGCCATCTACGGCGAGTCGTTCGGCCGCCAGTGGGAGGCGCTGGCCGGACATATTAAGCACCACGGCGTGCGCGAAACCGTCGAGGAGGGTGCCTACACATGGTTCAACCGCCTTATGGCTATCCATATCCTTGCCAAGAACAATCTCTGCGAACCGATTCTGGACTATGCCGACAATGGTTTGCCGCGGCTGGTAGAAGATGCCCACATGGGTCGCCTGCCGGAGATGACCGCCGACCGTCGCGACGAGTTCGACCGACTCCTCGAGGACCCCTCGAAGATCGACGCACAGTTTGCTCTGCTCATCTCGGAATGGTGTCGCACCAACCCGATAGTCAACGCCTGCTTCGGCTCGATCGACAGCTACGTGGAGCTTCTGCTCCCCAACGATATTCTCGGCGAGAACAACTTCCTCCGACTTCTCAACACCACAGTCAATCTCACCGACGAGGACTACCGTTCGTCGGAACTCATCGGCTGGCTCTATCAGTTCTACATCTCCGACCGCAAGGATGAGGTTTTTGCCAAGAAAGGTAAGGTGGAGGCCGACGAAATCCCCGCCGCCACGCAGATTTTCACCCCCAACTGGATAGTGAAGTATATGCTCCAAAACTCGGTGTTGCCACAGTTCGGAATCACTGAGGGTGAATACCTTGTAAAGAACGAGGACTCTACCGCCGAGCCTCGCTTTTCGACCTCCGAACTCGAGTCGTTTAAGGTTGCCGACCTTGCCTGCGGTTCGGGCCACATCATAGGTGAGGCGTTCGACATGCTCTATGACCTCTATATGGACGAAGGGTATATGCCCGACGAGGCTGTCGAGGCAATCTTCCGTCGTAACCTGCTCGGCATCGACATTGATCTCCGCGCCCGTCAGTTGGCCATGTTTGCGCTTATGCTCAAGGCAGCACAGCGCGACGAGGAGCTGGCGCTCGCCCCCATACTGCCGCGTGTGCTCACCATCCCGGCGTTTGTCGATATGCTCGGCCCCGACTACGAGGAGGGTTCGCTGTTGCCGCAGGTGATGGGCGACTTCTACCGCGACAGCGTCACAGCCGACGTGGCACGCGAAACCGAAGCCACCTTCGCCATACTCAAGGATGCCCGTTCGCTCGGTTCGATAATGAAGTTCGACATCTCCCCCTCGACTCGTCCCGCCCTGGCCGACACCGCCGCCTACTGGGAGGGTCGCGAACCGATAGAGCGCCCCTTCTTTGTGCGCCTCTTCCTCCCCGCTGCCGCCCTCATCCTCGCCCTCACCGACAGCTACGACGCCATCGTCATGAACCCGCCGTATATGGCTACTGGTAAGACCGATGGACTCAAGGAATATGCCACCAAGAACTATCCCGACTCCAAGCCCGACCTCTTCTCGGTGTTTATGGACGTCTGCATCGACCGCCTCAAGGATGGCGGCAAATACGGCATGATTAACATGCAGTCGTGGATGTTCCTCAGTTCGTTTGAGGCTCTCCGCAAGCGCATCATTGACACTCAGCAAATCGACTCACTGCTCCACCTCGGCCCGCGCACCTTCGACGAACTCTCGGGCGAAGTTGTGCAAAATGCTGCATTTGTAATCAGCAAGATTGTCCCCTCAGCCCCCGGCATCTACTACCGCCTCATCGACGGCAAGAACTGCAACGCCAAACGCGAAATGTTCCTCGCCAACGAAAACCGCTACGTCGTCGCCGACCAAAAGCAGTTTGAGCAAATCCCCGGCAGCCCCATCGCCTACTGGGTGAGCGAGAAAATTATTAATTTATTTGGCAACGAAAATTTATCTGAGAATGCAAAAGCCGCCCAAGGATTGATTACTAGTGACAACGATAGATTTTTAAGACTCTGGTATGAAGTTCCTATTCAGTCCATCGCCTTTGGATGTGATAATGCAGATGAGTTTGCAAAGTCCGAATTGAAATGGGCACCATTTAATAAGGCTGGAAGTGCTCGTAAATGGTGGGGAAATCAAGATTTTGTTGTAAATTGGGAAAAAGATGGCTACGAAATAAAAAATTTCAAGGATGCTAATGGAAAATTGCGTTCTCGCCCACAGAATCTTGGTTTTTATTTCAAAGAAAGTGTAAGTTGGTCTGATATTAATTCTGGACTGATTTCGTTTAGATATTTTCCTCAGGGGTTCATATACGACGGATGCGCCAATTCCGCTTTTAATACAAAAGATGCTAATTATATATTAGGCCTTGCAAATAGTCCAATTGTTGCTTATTTGAAGCCGTTATTAAATCCTACCTTGCATTTTACTGCAGGAAACTTTGGTACTATACCGCTAATTTATAAAGAAAGTCCAACTATTCAACAAGTAGTCTACTGCAACATCTCCATCTCCAAGGAGGATTGGGATGCGCACGAGACATCGTGGGATTTTCAGCGCAATGAGTTGTTGTGTATCAATGCAAAGAACTGTTTTGATATTGTCAATGAGTATTGCGATGCCGTTGGTGTGGAGATTGACATGGCTGCTCCCGAACCTAATAAGTTGGAGTGGCTCATGGGTATGTACGAGATGAAGTGGGAGGCCAAGTTCCGTCAGCTTCACGCCAACGAGGAGGAGCTCAACCGCCAGTTTATCGAAATCTACGGATTGCAGGATGAACTGACTCCTGATGTACCGCTCGACGAGGTGACTATCCTTCAGCAAGGGGAAGTGAAGATTGAGGAGGGCGAACTCAAATGGCAACGCGATGTGGTGATGAAGCAGCTCATCAGTTATATCGTGGGTTGCTATATGGGTCGCTATCGCCTTGACCGCCCCGGGCTGGCTATCGCTCACCCCGAGCCGACGGCTGAGGAGTTGGGCGAGTATCAGTTCTGCGCAACTCGCACCGCAACTTTCACCATCGACGACGATGCCATTATCCCCATCCTCGACAGCGATGCACCGTTCTACGACAACCTTTCGAACTACGTCAAGGACTTTGTGCGCTTGGTGTGGAGCGAGGACGCGCTCAACGAGAATCTCAACTTCATGGAGCAGTGCCTCGGCAAGAGTATCGAGGACTATCTGAGCAAGGATTTCTGGAAGGATCATAAGAAGATGTATCAGAATCGCCCCATCTACTGGCTATTCTCATCGAAGAAAGGTGCATTTAAGTGCATCGTCTACGCCCACCGCATGACCAAGCACACCGTGGCGCTGATCCGCACCAAGTACCTGCTGCGCTACATTACCCACCTCGAGGATAAAGAGACCGCCATGGCTTCGCGCCTGACGGAACTCTCCACCCGCGAGCGCAAAGAGTTGGAACGCCTCCGCAAAGACATCGAGGAGTGCAAGGAGTACCAGATCCGCGTAGAAGCCGTGGCCGACCGCTCCATAGCCTTCGACCTCGACGCCGGCATCCCCGCCAACCACGCCCTCTTCGGCGACATCGCAGTAAAACTCAAGTAATCAGATTATGGCTAAACATAGAGAATCTCTACATCATATAGGCTCGTCAATCGATAGCCACTATCGAAAAGAAAAAAAAGGCGATTTTCCGAGCAAAGCAATAGCACGTGCTCACTGTAGTTTTACTGATAATAAAGGGGCTACTCAGGTCAAAAACTTTTGGCTTGTGAATGGTGCTACATATCAGTATGGACGCAATCTTCACGATATTACCGGAGCAATCGCTGGTCGTACAGCGGGGCGCGGTATAGCATTGATAGATGACGGTACTCCAATTGCAAAAAACACAAAACTCGGCGAAATCTTAGTTAAACATTATTCTGGTACACACACATATTCCGTGCGAGACCACATAAGAAAAAATCGTTTCTATGACAATATAGTCGAGATTCACAATCGTGCATCATATTTTCCGACAGGCAATGACCCTATAGAAATAGAGATTAATCTTGCTGACGATACAACCGTGTACCGTTATCAGAAACTTTCGCATCTCCTCAATGCAGCGAAGGCTGAGGCCGAACGTCTTAAGAAGCTTCAGGAAGAACTTAAGAGACAGGAGGAAGAACGTCAACGTCTTGCTCGCGAACTGGAGGAGAAAAAAGCGCGAGAAGAACGTGAACGGCTTGAAGCTGAGCAGAAAGCAAAAGCAGAAGAGGAACGCAAGACACGCGAAGAAATAGCAAAGGTAGAAAGTGAGATGGCCCAGAATATCGAACGCATCAATGCCATTCGACTGTTCATGCGCAAAAATGTGATGCTCCGTTCGCAGCATCTTCTTGATCAATATCAGGAGGATGCAAAGCGTTCACATATTTATGACGGTACACCCATTGTAATAGACGGTGGCCCCGGTACGGGTAAGACTACTACTATGATTCAACGTCTTATGTTCCTTCTTTCATCTGAGGCTTTGAAGGAATATGATTCATCGCTGACTGAGAATCAGATTGAAGCACTTACTGACCCCGAGTTTAGAGATAATCACTGGCTATTTTTCTCACCTACAGAAATGTTGCTCCAGTATCTGCGTGATAATATGCGCGGTGAGGGTTTGAACGCCGACAATACCAATACTCGCACCATTGCTAAATTTCGTACAGTGATGATGAGAGAATACAAGCTTTTTGACCCTGCAAAAAAAGGACCATTTATGGATTACAAGATTGCAGAGGGCGAGAATGTCTTGATTCGCGATGCTAAGAAGGCCATTACTGACTTCGAAGTCTACATAATAGAGTATTGCAATAAGATTCTGCAACAGCGTAGTGAGATGACGACAGTTGATCATGATTGGCATGAAGATGCACTCAGTATCAAGGCAAGATGTAAGAGCAGTGGAAAGGTAAAAGATATTGATGGCCTGATGAACCTCTTCAACTCTCTGCAAGAACACGAAAAGGGAAAAATCAAAGTGTGGTCGGACGATCTTAATGAACGTCTGAAGACATCCGCCATGAGATTGCAACGCTTGGTATTGAAAGATGATTCAACGATTGAACTCCTTAGAGTTATATTTGACCGCTGGAGACGAGAACGTCAAGGGGTCGAAGAAAATGACGAAGAGGAAGTCATAGTTGATGATGATTTTGACGAAGTGTATTCATTCAGCCGTGAGCAATTTGAAGCACAACTGTTCCAGGTGCTAAAAAATATGCTTAAACAGCTAGGCTTGTGTATGCACGATGGGAAAATAAAAATATCCAAGAGAAATCAGGAGATTCTTGATGTTGTCCAGTCTTACGTCAATGAGACTGAGTTAGAGATTGAATATATAGGCTCTGTGGCATTGTTTGTTCGAAACTATGCCAGTTTGTGTCGAGGTATAGAAAGCAATATAATCGGCATAATCCACCGCCTGTATAAATCATTCAGGAAGGAACAACTGTCGGGTACGCTATATGATACTGCTTTGCTCTCAAAAATAATGAGCAAAGATGGCAATAAGCATCTTCATCCGGATGAGCAGAACCTTTTGTTGGGCTTCATAAACGAAATGCTGCATCGCATCTATCGTAAATCGCGTGTGCGTTTTAATAACCTAAAACACAAGTATGCTGAAGCATTCCGAAAGAGTGTTCGTAATGTTATAGGTGTGGATGAAGCCACCGACTATAGTCTTTTAGACTACTATTTCATGATATCTTTCCGCCACTACGAATTCTCTTCTATAACTCTGTGTGGTGACTTGATGCAAGGGTTAAATGCAAATGGTATAACTGATTGGAATGAACTCAAAGAGTTTAATCTACCAAAACTTGAGGTTAAAACCTTGGATGTAAGTTATCGTCAGTTACCAACATTATTGGAGGTAGCTCGAGAACTGTATCATGATGAACTCGGAGTATATCCCTCGTATAACAGTAAAATTGAGAAGCATGATTCTGAGCCGAAGCCCCTTCTGCTTATAAGTGATGATGAGGAAGAAAAGGCTGAGTGGATCTCTAATAGAATACTCGACATATACGAGAACTACAACCATGAGTTGCCGTCTATAGCAATCTTTGTGGGTGATAATGTCGACATACCGGAATTTGTAGAACGAATTACAGAACTTGACCTTATCAATGGAATTGATGTGGTAGATTGCTCTGGAAATAAGCAGTTGCAAAACAAGGAGATGGTGCGTGTTTTCCGCCTATCTGAAGTTAAGGGAATGGAGTTTGAAGCCGCTTTCTTCTACGACATTGATGAGGCAATAGTCAATGCAGATGAACAGCTAATGCGACGCTATCTCTACGTTGGTATATCTCGCGCCACAAGTCACCTTGCAGCAACGATGAGTTCCGATGACAACACTTCCATTATCAAATATTTTGACACCGAATGCGAAGGATGGGAAATGTAGTTTAACGCGGTTGTTCAATAAAAGTCAAGAGATTGGATAATAAAACTTAATTCAATGAAAAATAAACCGGAGTTCGTAAAAAGGGATACATCCGTGAGCGGCAAGGAATATATGACGCTTCTGTCCGTGCTGAAGGAGCGTTTTCGCAAGTCGCAGATCAAAGCTGCGGTCAAGGTCAACACGGCCATGCTCGAATACTATTGGAGCATGGGGCGAGATGTATCGCGCCTATATGCCACAGCCAAATATGGGAGTGCGTTTTTTGACTGTCTGAGCCTCGATTTAAAGGCAGAGTTTCCCGGGCAGACAGGATTCTCCGCTACCAATATCAAGTATGCTAAACGATGGTATGAATTTTATAGTCAAACTGCTGAAAATCGTCAACGACTCGTTGACGATTTGGAGATGCCCATTGATTTCGGATTAATACCGTGGGGACAGCACATAGACATCTTTACAAAAAGCAAAAGCGTTTCTGAGGCTTTATTTTATATCGAGCAAACGATAAAGAACAATTGGAGCCGTCCGGAACTTAATGCAGAAATAGAGCGAGGCCTTTATGTTGCCCAAGGTAAAGCTATAACCAACTTTGAGGACAAACTTCCTGCTCCGCTCAGCAACCTCGCGAAAGAAATCCTTAAATCTCCATATGATTTTGGCTTCATAGACAAGCGTATCAGCGAAGAGCGGGACCTTGAAGATGCGTTGGCATCTGACATAACACGCTTTCTACTGGAACTCGGACAGGGATTTGCTTATGTCGGACGGCAGATGGAACTTCGCATGCCTGGTGGACAGATATTCTTGCCCGATATGATTTTCTACCACACGCGACTCAAATGCTATGTGGTGTGTGAACTCAAGATAACGGATTTCAAGCCCGAATATGCCGGCAAACTCAACTTCTATGTCTCGGCTGTAGATGAACTGATGAAGCAGGACGACGATAATCCCACTATTGGTCTGCTGATATGCAAATCTAAGGATAATACAATTGTGGAGTGGTCGTTCCGTGGTATGTCTCAACCGCTTGGAGTAGCCGAATACAAACTTAAGCAATACTTCGACGAACGTGTGGCGGCATTGCTCCCATCGGAATCCGACATCCAAAACATGATAGACAACTATGACAACGCAAGAGCGAATATATAACTACTTTGAGCGCGAGCAGGACCTGCGTGTGTTGTTCGTGTTCGACCGCATGACAGCCATCGCGAGCGAGTTGTGCGATGCCGTATGGCCCGACGATTATGTGTATCACGAGTTTGACGGTCGTTGGTTTACACTCAAGCATAAACTGGCCAACGACTGGGCCGACAAGCGTGTGGTGCTCATCTTTGATGAGAGCCTCAAGCCGGACACGGAGCAGAAGCGTCAGGATTTTCTTGTGCTCGACATCCTTGCCGCCAACTGCGAGTTCCGTCAGGATAACTGGGAGGAGTACATCCAGCGTTTCAATATCCCGGCACAATACGCGGGTTTTGTGCGTGCCAATATCCAGGAGTTGATGGGGAGCAAGGTGTCGGCGATTCTGATGCCGCACCTGCAGGGTGGCGATTTTACCGACGAGAAGGCTATACGGGCATTTTTGAGTGCATATCTCGGCGAGAAGAAACTACTCGACTGGGAAACAATAGTAGTGAAGCTGATACTGCTTGATGTGGCAACGACACCGGCCGACAAAAAGCGAGCCACAGACTTCTACACCCGCATCAATCGCAACCGCACTGCCCGGGAACGACTCGATGCAGAGCTGATGGCCATCTTCGGATTCAGCTATGAGCCGAACAAGCTGCCTCACATGCAGCATATTGCCGAGTCGCTGAAATACAACTCCATAACTCAGACTCTTGGAGCCGTGAGCGCGGATACGTACAAGAGCCTAAAGATAGAGTCGCCCCTGGCTCTGGAGCGAATGAACCGCATCTACGACCGCGGTATGGATGACGTGCAGCTCACCGAACGGTTCAGTGAAGCGGTCAAATCGCTCGCAACGCAGATTCGCGAAGAGGAAATAATCAATGTCTACGGCACAGATGCCACTTACTTCCACTTCACCGAGGCGCTGTGCATACCCATCCTGAAAAAGATAGCCTCCGGTGCGCTGACCGAAAATCCGGAGCAGGCAGTGGAGCGTGTGCGTGAACTGAGCCTTCGCCTTCATTCCAACTCACGCCTGAGCGGAACTGTCGCATTTATTGAGACAGTTGGAGCCTTCCTGCTCAAAAGTCGCTCGCTTGGCGCCATGCAGTTTGCAACCCCCGCTGAGTATGTGAGTTTTTATACCGAACATTTCTGTGTGGTGGATCGCCTGTACCGAGAGGTGGTGAGATTGAGTAATGGTATTAAAATAATTCCAGAGTTTGAAAAAGTAGCGGTTGATATAAGGCGATTGATTGATGCCGATTATAGTAGACTGGCAAATATTCTCAATCTGGAATGGATGAATGCAGTCAAGAAAAGTGCTCAACTATTTGATGCTACGGGCTTGCCCAAGCAAGAATCTTTCTTCAAAGATAATCGCACCACTAAGGATAAAAAATTGGCAGTGATTATTAGCGACGCTCTTCGATATGAGATGGGTCTTGAACTTTTGGAATTGATAGGGGGCACTAAGCATGTTGCCACTATATCTCCGATGTTGACAATGCTGCCGACCGAGACAAAATATTGCAAGCAGGCACTTTTGCCTCATTCCAAACTTACCTTATCTAACGATAAGTTGCTGATAGATGGCAAGTCATTATCGTCGAAAGAGGAGCGTGACGTATATCTGAAGGCATTGTATCCCGATAGTATATGTTTGAATTATGAAGATCTGATGAGCGGTAATAGGACACAAAAGCGAGAGCTACTAAAATCGAAATCGCTCGTATATATCTTTCACAACACTATCGATCGTGCCGGACATGAAGGAAATGTTCCGGAGGCATGTAAACAGGCATTGACTGAATTGAAGGAGGTAATAAATTCACTCCATGTCACTTGGAGCTATTCGAATGTTATCGTCACCTCCGACCACGGCTTCCTCTTCAACGACATTCAGTTTGAGGAGAAGGACAAGCATGCCATCACCGATTCGACCATTGAAAAGAAGACCCGCTATTACCTCACTCCCTGTAATGGAGAGGTGGAGGGAGTGTCCAAATTCCCGCTCAACAAGGTGTCTGGTATAATGACCACTGATATAATTGAGGTGGCTGTGCCCGATGGCACCAACCGATTTGCCGCTCCAGGCGGCTATCAGTTTGCCCACGGCGGTGCATCGCTACAAGAGATGATTGTACCGGTAATTCACTCACGCCAGCAGCGTGTGGACAAGACTGAGAAGGTTGGCGTGGCTCTGATGGATCATAACCTGAACATGGTGTCAAGCCGATTGAAACTGCGACTTATTCAGAGCGACCCGGTGACAATGACCTGCACCGAGCGCACCGTGTGCTGTCAGGTGTTTGACGGTGACAAGGGTGTGACCGATGTTAAGGAGGTAAAACTCGACAGCACGGATGCCACCAATCTCAACAACCGCCTCTTTGAAATCACTCTGCGCCAGACGGAAAGCGGAGCCAAATCAACTCTTCAGTTGCGCGTGTGGGATAAAGACGAACCGCTGAACCCGCTCGTAACGGCAGTGGTAAAAAACAATACAATCATTGAACAGGACTTTTAATGATTCAAAACCATGATGGACAGTAATTTGCAATCAAAGATAATGGATGCCTTCATCGGTAAGGTTGTCCGCAAAGACCTGGCTTTCCTCGTCAAGGGAGGTCTGCCGGTGCCTACCTATGTGTTGGAGTATCTGCTGGGGCAGTATTGTGCCAGCGATGACGAGGAGGCCATAGCTGAAGGTATCGAAAAGGTTAAGGGTGTAATCCGCAACAACTACATCAACCGCGCCGATGCCGAGGCGGTAAAGGGTAAGATTCGTGAAGCCGGTCGCTATCGAGTTATTGACAAGGTGACCGTTACGCTCAACGAGCGAGAAGACGAGTATCACGCATCGTTTGCCAACCTTGGACTCAGCCGGGTGCCAATCGGCTCGAACTATGTGTTGTCTAACCCCAAACTCCTGTCTGGCAACGGTGTGTGGTGTATCGTAACGCTTGGATATATTCCAGGAGAAGATGTGAAGGTGCGCTGGGAGATTCAGACCCTCAAACCGATTCAGATTTCGAACATCGATGTCGAAGAGTTTGTGGAGCAGCGAAAGAAGTTCACCACCGACGAGTGGATTGATTTCCTCATCCACACCGTAGGCTTGAATCCCGATACATTGAACCGCCGCGAGAAGTTTATTACTCTTGCCCGACTGATGCCGCACATCGAAAACAACTTCAACTTCATGGAATTGGGTCCCAAAGGCACGGGTAAGAGCCATGTGTTTCAGGAGTTGTCCCCCTATGGTGTACTCGTGAGCGGTGGTGATGTGACCAGCGCACGACTCTTTGTGAGCCTCAGTGGTCGCGCGGAGAATATAGGTCTTGTAGGGTACTGGGACGTAGTGGCATGGGACGAATTTGAACAGCAGAAGGGTCGGAATGTCGATGCCGTGCTTATCGATACTATGCAGAACTATCTGGCCAACAAGTCGTTCAATCGTGGCAAGGGCACTCACGAGGCATCCGCTTCGATGGTATTTGTGGGCAATACTAAGCACACCGTGCCTTATATGCTCAAGAACAGCCATCTCTTTGAGTCAATACCGACATCATTCATCAAGGGCGCGTTCCTTGACCGCATACACCTATATAATCCCGGCTGGGAAATACGCTCGCTGAAGAAGGACTCTTTCTCAAAGGGTTATGGCCTCATCACGGACTATATAGCTGCCGTACTACATTCACTTCGCAATCTTGACTGGACCGACAAGCTGAAGGATTATGCAGCCTTTGACGGTAGTCTGTCGGAACGCGACCACCTGGCAATCCGCAAGACATTCTCCGGAATGATGAAGCTACTTTATCCCGACGGCAACGTGACCGACGAGGAAGCATACGAACTTGTTGACTTCGCTGCCGAAAGCCGTAAGCGCGTCAAAGATCAGCTATATGTGGTAGACGAGACTTTCAAGTCAGATCCTGCCAAGTTCCGCTACGAGAAGCTCAAGGGTGAAGAGAAAGGTTCTGAGGTCAATGTCGAGACACTGGAGCGCATTAACTACGGAATTGAGAGTATCCAACAGGAAACCACTGCTGAATCCGAGGCTGATGCACTTGCTGAAATTACGGACAGTTCTGACAATAAACCGGCAAAACCCAAACGTCCCCGTATCGGTGACAATCAACCCAAGCGATTGTCTTTCCGCTCGGGTCAAATCGGTGTGACATTCGAGAAACTCTTCGGCCCATATCTCGCAAAATCGAACGAAATCAATATCGAAGATCCGTACCTTCGCACCGCCAAGCAACTCCGCAACCTTGTGGAATTGCTGACCATGCTTATAGAGACTCGTCCGGTGGAAGGTCTTAAGATAAACCTCGAAACCTGGGAGGACGACGAAGAGAAGTGTGCCGAACTGATAGACCGTCTCAATGACATTCAGGATGACCTTGCTGCCTACGGCATCGAGTTCAACTATAAGTTGCGTGAGTTCCACGACCGCGTAATCACCACTGACGACGGTTGGCGTATCGTCCTTGGCCGAGGTCTCGACATCTACGACAAATACAGCGCTTTCTCTGTAGCCTCGGGCCGTCCCGACAAGCGCAAAGTCAAAGAGTTCTCAATCGACTATATCAAGATATGATATGACAACTGAAGAACGACATAATTCAGAATCCATGCAACGCCTCACTATCGACGAAATTAGGGCAATCAGATTCTATCAAGAAAAATATAAGCGCGTATTTTTCAAGGAGTGTGCCGTGGCAGGAGTATCGTTCCACCTCAAATATAATGACGAGTTGTGGGATGAGCTGGAAACAGGGGTAAAGTTGGCACTTGTGCGTGAACATAAGAATAAATACGATAAGAATGCAGTCGCCGTAGCCCTTGCCGACGACTTTGACGGCGACCACGACAACTTCGACTTCGAATTCATTCTCGGCTATATACCACGGGAATGTAACACCGAGATTGCAGCTATGATGGATGCCGGTTACGACGACAAGTTCGAGGCTGAGATCACCACCTTCAAACGTCATGGCAGTCTCAACGATAGAATCCGTATCACAATTTGGCTTCTCAGTAAGGAGCCGGAGACGATACGTCCAGACTTATTGCGTATACAATATCTAAACCATTCTGAAATGCGTAGAATGCTCGATGAATTGCAAGATCGAGGTACTGTGCACTTCCGCTGGGGAGGTTTCCCACCATGGGAGCGTAATCTACCGGAGGTTGGTGATGAAGTGGTATTCATGAATCACCACTTTGGCAGTGTACTGATGTACCACATGCGAGTACTTGCCATCGGAGATGATGCGCGACAATATCTCGAAGACCCAACTGAAACCGAATGGGTCGACGACTGTGCACCGTATGTCCTCACCAACATTGCCGGCCCTATAAGTGTACTATTTGGGGATAGGCTCAACTTTCTCAATAGTAAGCGATTTGAAGACCGAGAAGTATATGATTGGCTTGAACCAGAGGAATCGGATGCGCTTAAAAACTTCATCAAAATGAAATCCGAACTATGGCTTTCGCGCAATAACGTAGATGCCGACCCCTCTATCGATGAGCCGCTTGAAGACCTCCACGAGTTCACCGAGGTATAAAACCACAATAAACAGCGATAGCGAGGAGTCTCCCGATTCCTCGCTATCTTCATAATAATGGTTTTTCTATGAGTAAATAATCTGCTATTTTATTTTGAATATCAGAATATTTTCATTAACTTTGTCGTGTTTTCACAAGTAATGAAAATGCGACAAAATGAGTGAAAATATAAAACCTGTAATATCAATATCCGGTGTACCGATTGAGTTAAACAAACTTAGTCGGGAAGATTTACGTAGGGTATATGCTGATGCCCGTT
>QLIP01021849.1_pt1 | contig 28512 bp, 22 predicted proteins | sample 1769771 | NCBI WGS metagenome assembly QLIP01 (sample SAMN09428762, study PRJNA476227) | Gut metagenome, whole genome shotgun sequencing project. | isolation source: cecum | host: Rhizomys sinensis | place: China: Jinsha town of Minqing, Fujian Province | collected 2013-09-23 | reverse complement strand
TTCGAGTGAAAAAATCAGCTCAAAAATCTCTCGCAAATGTTAAAAAAAATAAGTTTAAACAACTTCATTTAAAATCACGTCAATATAAAAATCGGATTGATTTTTACGTTTGGCTATAATCGAAAAAAAGGAGAGGATTGCTCCACTCCTTTATTCACTGTACCCAGAGCCGGGGTCGAACCGGCACGGATTGCTCCACTGGTGTTTGAGACCAGCGCGTCTACCGATTCCGCCATCTGGGCATTGCGAGTGCAAAGTTAGGCATTATTTTTGAATCTGCAAAATATTTCGGTATTTTTTTTGAAAAAACGAAGATATTTTCGGTTTTTCATCCTTTTTTACGGCATTGGCGGTTGAAAAGGAGGTAAAGAATGCTGATTCGGGTGCTAATCATTTTCGATATGGGGAGTCGTTTTTTGAATGTCACCGAGCTTGTGGAGTTATGACGGCGGAACATAATCCCTTTATGGTTGATGAATTTTACACCTCCATTGAGTTGAGCCAATGAGCCAATCCATATATCCTGCCATACGGGAAGAGAGGGCGGGAAGGGAAGGGCGAGTTTAAGAATATCACGTTTGAAAGCCATGGCGCAACCGAGATATCCGTTTCGAATCCAATTGTGAATAAATCCTGTGCGGCAATTGAACGAGCGGAAGAATGAATCATCGAGTATTTTGAGATTGTCGTCCGTTATTATGGCGTCGTGTACGACGCAAGCCGCCGAGTTGAGTCCGGCAACGCAAGCTTCGACTTTGCCAGGGAGCCATACGTCATCTTGGTCCGAGAGGAAGAGAATGTCGCCCGATGCATTTGACAGTGCGTTTTCGAAATTTGCATTGATGCCGTGTTTGGGTCCGGGGTTAGGAATGAATTTGATGCGACGGTCGTTGAACGAACGGATAATATCGACCGTAGAGTCGGTTGAGCCATCGTCCGAAATTACCAATTCGTCGGCATACGAGAGTTGCGACAGAATCGATTCGATCTGTTGAGCAATATATTTCTCTCCATTATATGTGGCCATGCAAACTGAAATCATCTCTTTTCTCCTTTCATAGTTAAAATGTTCCGATACAGTTCTGAGATTTCAGCGTGAATATTATTCCATCTAAAGCGTTTTCCATATTCTTTCAGGCAATCCTGTTTGGGGCATTTTTTTAGATTGCATAAAATCTCGGTTAATTTTTCACGGCTGTCATAGAACTGATTGGGATTGTTGAAATATGCGTAATCTGATACGCCCGCAATTTGCGGTGCAATAAGTGGTGTTCCTAAAACTTGCGATTCAAGCAACGTATTGTTTGCCGTGGCGAATGTGAGGGGGAGGAAGCAGTGGTCGGCCGCTTCGATGATGCTATAGAATTCATTGTCGGGAATGAAGTCGTAAACATGCAGGTTGTCGTAGACTGCAAGACGGTTTTTTATTTCGGATGGCGCACCTACTAAATGGAATTGAATGGGTAAATTCAGTTGCTGAGCAGTCTTGACGGCCAATTCGAAGGTGTCGAAGTCGCGATATGTCTTGCCTACCGTTACGACGTTGAGCTCGCTTGTGGCGAGTTTGCGTCCGTTGCGATCGGTGGGGAGTGCACGTTCAAATTCAGGTGTGTTGTATCCGTGAGGGATGAAGACTGAATCGATATTGTATTTCTCCTTTAAGACTTGTTGTTGTTGCGAACTGAGCACAACAACGGCATCACATTTGCGGAGCTCGCGAATGAGTTGTTGTTTGAATCTGTAACGTTCCACATCAAGGTGGAGCGTCACAACATATTTGTGTTTCTCTGATTTGCGATATGGGAGAAGAGGGAAGATGGTGACATCGCCATAGAAGAGATGGGTGATGTCGTATTTTCGGCTGCTGATTCGAGTCTTGAAATCAAGCAGAAGGAGAGGCAAACGAACGAGCTTAGACGACAACGAAATATTACCGAACGGACAATCCGTGAGCAGGAGTGTGTCGTGCGGCATATCGATGTCGAGTATTTTATCATATCCGCCGTATTGAGAATGGCGGGGATCAATAAATCCGGAATAAAGAATTTTGATATTGCTCATAAGTGAGGTAATCTCTCTCTAATTTAGCTGAACAGTGAACAGATGTTTATGGTATTGTTTGGACAACATCGTTACTATTTGGTTGCAAAATTAGCGAAAAACTTCGAAAAAGCGCCAATTTTCACAAGAAAAGTGTGAAATTGGTTAAGGTATGATAAGTTCGGTCGTGCTGAAAAACAGCAACGACCGAAGTTTAGACCTGAGTTTAAATCAATGATAGTGCACGGAGTTCGTCGATGATTTCCATTCCGGAGAGTGTGCGTCGACGCGAGATTGTGCGAGCAAAATTGTCGATGGCCGGATGGAGTCGCGGGTTTCGGAAGATACGACCCATGTGCGTCTGTGTCTTGCTGAAGAGTGTATCAACTTCATCTGTATCAAGGGCACAGGCTTCGCGTCCCTCCTCCTCCATTTCAACTTTGACCGTATTCATAATTTCGGCCGGCACATCGCATCCGAGACGCACGAGCGAACGCGACATTACGTTGCCCATAATCATGGCCGATGTGATATAGAAATTATGCAGAAGGTTATCCCAAGTAGTTTTGGGAGAGATCGATGGTGAGCCAGCAAAATAGTATTCGTGCGAAAAGTTCACCATCGGACCATCGCGGTCGATCGAAATGTCAGCGATGCGGTCAATAGCGTCGAGGGCGGCAAGCGAGATGGCCATACCTGCCAGACCATATGCTTTGTCGTCTTCGTTGATATATTTGAGGGTCATAATTGTGTTGCTCATAACTTAGATATTTTTGCCATCACACACAGCGTTCCTGTCGGAAGCTATGTGTTTCAAAACAATAACAAGTATCTGTTATTATAGGTTTTTAGACGATTGTCAAAATACTTAAAAGGTAAATCCGAATCCGGCAGTGACACTGACGCCCTGCGACGGGAGGTCGGGCAGAATTATTTCTCTGCGATTAAGTATGTTGTTGGCCTGAACCCATACGTTTAGATTCTTAAATATGTCGTAGCTTGCTCCGGCATTTAGTTGAGAGATGTCGGGTAGTGGCATTGACTCGAGAGTTGTTACCCATGTTGATGGGTAGTCGGTGGCATACTCACCCTGGGCGTATATTGCTCGTTTGCCACGGAAGTCGTAGCCCACTTTGAGTTTGAGAGAAGACCAGGGGTTTGTCTGCAACGAAGCCGATGCAGTGTATTGCGGGCGATCGTATCCGTTGAAGAATCCGATAGTGCCTCGTTGAGGTGCGTATGAGCCGTCGGCCTCCAATTCAATCCATTGGTTGTATTTGTAATTCAATGAAGCGCCGAGTGCGATGCCCTGCATATTTATGCCGCCCTGTGCATTATAGTTAAAATAGTGCTCTTCGGGCAGACCTGGCATAGGGCAGTCGGCATAATTGAGTGCCGCCATGCTCCAACCACCAAGGTATTGGTTGCGCGCCATGCGGTAGTCGAGGCGGGCACCGATGCTGAGTCCTGTGATGGGTTCGACGCGAAGACCGAGTTCTGCATCAATGGGTATGTAGGTCGGTTTACCATAAATTTTGGTCGGCATCTGCCAATAGTCTAATTCGTACGATGATGCAAGAGTGTGCAACTCCGTGCCTCCTTTCAGATTAAACCATGCTGCCAATCGGCCACGGCTCCAATCAATATCGAGTTGGGGCGTGATATGAAACAGTGAGTAGTTCTGAGGCTCAAGTCCTGTCAGATATTGCGGACCCTTGCTTGGCTCGGTAGTTGTTTTTTTGCGGTTTGTGATGAAGAGGTCGATGTTGCCGCCCACTTTGAAGTTGAAACCTGCTTTTTGGAAGCGATAGTAGGGGTTGAGTGAGATTAAACCATAGTTGCGAGGAGCTTCATAGATGCTCGTTTTTCCTTGAGAATAAAGGATATAGTTGCTGTTGAGGTCCATGCCTAAGGCAGAATGGTCTTGAAGCGGAAAATGGAAATTGCCGTTGAGCGAGAAATTGTTTTCAGCCGGAACACCACCATCCATGCGCACACACTCATAGGCAGAGATGTTGGGGAATTGGGGTAAAGGAGTCTGAATACCTGAATTGGCTAATGCGCTGACAATTACGGTGGAGTTGCGGTAGGCAAAACGACGGTAGCCGGCACCGATGTTCCAACTGATATCGTCGGGTTTGCTGGCGGGTTTCCAACTGATGCGGGTTGCGATGTCGTCGATGTGCTGGTTTGGAGTTGCGAGTTTTTCGATGGGATCGCCTCCAATAGAGGGTTGCCAAATAGGGTTGAAACCATAGTAATTGAAATATCCCAGATGCAAATCGGCCGATGCTTGCAGGCGTCCCCAATCCTGGAAGGTATATCCTCCATATAAGCTGGCTACTTCATCGTAGCGCCACATCTTGGTTGTTGGATTGCTCTTTGAGACTTTGGGTTCCCAGAGAGATGTGGAGTTGTGTTGGAGGCTCACTCCTAAGTCGGCGTTCGAATTCTGAATGATTCTATAACCGGCGCTGAGCGTAGAATTGAGCCAAGAGCCTGAGCCAAGTGTGAGGTAGCCGCGATCTTCCGACACCGTGCGGGTATCGTTCCAACCCGTAGCGGGCATTGGAAGCAAAGAGGGGGCAAAGGGTGTCTGAATACCTTTGCGTTCGGTGAGAAGAGCTTCCGATTCGATCGACATTTTTGTCAGTTTCGGAAAACTGTTGATGCGTTCGAGCTTGAAAACATCAGGTTTGTATTTACCCTCGACGGCAATCGACTGATTGTATTGAGCTTGAGCCGAGATGGCAAGAGCTGTCAGGGCGAGGCTTATATATTGTTTCATAAAATTGACATTGTTGAGGTTTACTTCAAGGACTTTAGTCGAGTGTTAATAGCCGAGATAATATCCGGCTCTTTGCCCGGGTAGTTCTCCTTTAAGCTTTGGAGATACTCTTTTGCGAGACTCTTCTTGCCTTCAGCGGCATAGACATCGGCAAGGAGGATGAATCCGCGAGCCAGCTGATATAGGTGCGGAGTGCCGACATCGGTGAAGTCGAGAAGCGATTCGCGAGCTGATTTATAGTCCTTAATATTGAAATAGTATTCGCCCAGGGCCACGGCTGCTTTCGCCCCGGCTTCGCTCGACGGTGTTTGTGCCATCTGCTTTAAGATAGGCAGAGCCTCTTCGCCTCGACTGAGTTTGATCAGTGCCTCGGCCTGGCAAAGCGAAGCCTCCTCGGCGAGCTGGGCGCTCACACCTCCGGCTTCGGCTACAAGTTTACCGTATTTGAGCGATTCATTGGGGTCGGTGGCATGACGCATAATCCCAATGTATGCTGAGTTGAGATATTTCATGTCGCCTGTTTGCTCGAGATCGCGCCAAGCTTGCAGAGCCTCGGCTCGTTTGCCGGCCGCGGTGAGAGATTCCGCGATGTCGTATAGAGCTACCGCAACGAATTTGCCGTCGGGGAAATCGCGTACATATTTCTGAAGCAATTCGATATTGTTCGGGTTTTCGGCGAATGCAGTTGCAGCTCCGTCGTAAGCCAGCTGTTCGATTTCGGTGTCTTCAATCTGTTTGGCTTCGGGTATGCCGCGAAGGAAAAGTGCGTATTCGCCAAGTCCGCCTATAGCAGAGTAATACTTCTTAAGATCTTCGTTGGCAACGGAGGCCTCTTCGCTTGTGGGCCATGACTGGATTACTCGTTTGTAAGCCTCGATAGCCTCTTCGGTTTTGCCCGCTTTCATATAAGAGAGAGCGAGGCTAATCATTGCTTTGCGGGCTTGAGTTGATTTGGGGTGCGATTCAGCGAGTTCGCGGAATGCTGTGGCCGCTTCGGTGTTGCGGTCTAACGCTTCAAGAGTCTCAGCCTTTTCCAGGATGGCGTTCGGAAGCCATTTTGAAGATGGGAAAAGCGTTGAGAGTTCTGAAAGTTCTTGTATTTTAGCGTTAACGTCACCATTTAGGCCACGCACTACGGCACGTCGGAAATATGCATAGTCGGCATCGGCGCTACGACTTTCGATGGCGCGGGTATAAGGTGTGATGGCGTTGCGATATTGTCCGTCATAGTAGAGACAGTCGCCCATGCGGATATTGGCATCGGCCAGTAATGATGCCGGAAGTTCGGGACGAGCCTCGATGGCCTCTTTAAACCCCTTGGCGGCTTGAGCATACTGCTCCTGTTGATATTGAGCGTAGGCTCTGTCGTAGAGCGCCAAAGTGCGGTTGGCACCATTGGGCTCTCCGCGAAGGAAATCGTTATAGAATTTTTCGGCCGAAGAATATTTTGCTTCTGCATAGAGAGCATCGGCGAGCCAGAGACATGCCTGTCGGCCTAAGTTGCGGTCGAAACGTTCAAGGGCAATTGAACGACGCAAGAAGTCGTCGGCCTGTGCCGGACGGCCGTTTGTCATAGCTGCAACACCAAGTTCGAAAAGCACCTTTTGCTTTGCCGCAAGGATTTTGTCGGAGGGAGATGAAATAAGCTCTATGCTTGCTAATGCTTTTGCAAAGTCGCGCTCGTTATAGTAGGCTGTTGCGAGATATTCCTTTACTTTAGAGGCGTAGGAAGAGTGTGGGTAATTCTTTATAAAGCCCTCAAGCAGTTCGACCGATGAGGAGAAGGGCACCTTTCCGCCTTGAGTAAGGACGGCGATGTAATTATACAGCGCGGTTTCGGTCACGGCGGGATCGTAGCTCATCTTCGCCGCTTTGTCGAAAGCCATTGCGGCAGCGTCGCGGTCGCCCAATTGCATGTAGCATTGACCGAGGTATAGCCATGCGCCCTGTGCGATATCGTTCTGGAGTCCGGTTAGAGAGTTGAAGAGTTGGGCGGCAGGATCGTATTCACCGTCGGCATATTTGGTTGCGCCATAGGCATATACAGCATCGGGCGCCGGATCGGTTGTTAAATCGAGATAACGTTTAAGATATGACTGAGCTTTACTGTAATCGTCCAGTTTATAAAAGCTAAGACCCGTGATTCGATTAATTTCAGGAAGCAATTCCGGGTTGGCATCGCTGCGCAACAAATCCTTGCCGGTAATGGCGGCTTTCGAGAAATTACCTAAGCGGTAATTGATCTGAGCCATATAATATGCGGCTTCGAGTCCATGTTCGTTGCCATTGACTTCGCCAAATTTACGGTATGCAGAAGTATAATCGCCCGCGATGTAGTCGAGATATGCGTCATAGAACGTAGTGGCGTTGGCGTATTGTGGATATGCTGCCAACTTACCGAACTCTTTGCGAGCTTCGTTATAGAAACCTGTCTTGATGAGAGTTAATCCCTTTCTGTAGGTATACAGAGGGAGTTGGTTCTTATCAAGAATTGCATAATTTACATTGTTATACTCCTTGAGAGCTTCGGGCCATTGATGATTAAAGAAGAACCAATCGGCCAGGGCGAGCGATGCATCGAGAGCTCGGGGCGAAGCCGGGTATCGGGCACAGAAATCGCGCAGGCGGCCAATGGCCTGATCGTCGCCACGTTGGAAGAGGGCCATGGCAAGCAGGAAGTCGCATTCCTGAAGTTCGGCGTCCGATAGGCGACTACGGTTGGTTGTGATGTGGTTCACCTGATCTATTACGCCGGTATAATTTCCGGCCTGAAGCATGATGCGAGCACGTTCAATATAGCCCTTTGCCAGAGGTGAGAAACGCTCGGGCGAAGTTGCAACTTGAGCCTGCATTGAAATTCCACCAACAGCAAAGGCTGTGGCCAGAGCTAGGGGTTTCAGTTGATGTATAAGATTATGAAATTTCATATCCATAATGTTTTTGAAAATGAAGTTGTTAAAACATCTTCATTTTAAGATTCGTAAATAAGTTTAAACAACTTCATTAGTGGTTCTTGTGAGGGCGAGAGGGAGTGATTCGTTCATAGAATCGCTGTATATATTTATCGACGGGCGATGTATGGAACACGAAGTGCTTCTGAAGCAGAAAATTCCATAAAATCGACACCGCGAGCGAGACCGTAAGACGTCCCACCAAGAAAATTAAATCGTCGGTAAGTCCAGCTGTAGTATGCAACCAATGCCAGTTTTTGATCCAATGGTAAAAATACTCCGTGCCGAAACTATTCAGAAGCATCGATCCGAGCCACACAAATCCGAATTTGGTGATGGCAACTTTGAGTCCGACCCCTTCTGTATGGAAAGTGAAACGATAGTTTACAAGGCAATTCAGGATGCCGCCAATAAAGGCGCCTAAAGCTGTTGAGAGCCATGCGGTTAGGTTGAGTACGGCGAATGCTAAAAATGAAGTTAGCATATCAACCCAGCTACACACTTGGGCCGAAATCGTAGAACGGATCAAAGTAAAAAAGAATCCGTCGTTATGTAGGATATTTTCTTTTGCTGCTTTTATATTCTTTCCCATGTACAAACAATGGAGTCTGACCTTCGAAGTTGATTATAAAACATCAATATTTTAAAGTGCAGACAACTCCATACACAATAACGTAAACATACCCCCGAATATTATTTAGTACAGTTCTAATCTTAACTCATTATCGTATGTTACGAAACGGGGGTGTGCCATTGGCACACCCCCGTTGGTATCTCTTTGCTATTTTTAGTAAATTTATTTTTTGAAGGGTTTCGGAGGATCAATCTTGGCAAGTTTGCGAAGGTCGACTGCGAGCGATATGATATAGATGGAGAAGAGAATAACCGCAACGAGTGCACCGATGCAATCAAATACCGACCATTGCGAGCCACAGAAGTCGAAGCTAAGGTTGCCGAATGGATTGTAGATATATAGGATACACACACCAATTATTACGAGTCTTACCTCAGTTGGACCAAGGCCGCCGTATGTGAGGCGGAACTGACCCATAATGATGGTTGAAAGGTATGTATATATCGACATACAGAGGTATCCGGCCAGGATGAAGAGCGAGATACTGAGTCCCATCAATGGCGACAAACCGAGTCCGATGCAGAAAAGACATGTAGTCAAGGCGTCGAGCGAATGGTCGATAAAGAATCCATATTTGGGACGTTGGGTGTTGCGCACGCGAGCAAGCGTGCCGTCAAGACTGTCGCCATACCAATTGAGTACGAGGCAGAACGAAGAGGCCCAAAAGAAGTTAACGTTGAAATTTGCGAGCCAGCAGAAGAGTGCATAAAGCACGGCAGCGGCAACGCCCAGGTAAGTAAGGAAGTCAGATGTGACCCAACCCGGCTGACGTTCGGCCATCCAAACGAGAGCCTTCTTCTCCAGTCCGTTCAAAATTGAAGTCTGGATTCTATTTGCATTTTCAGTTCCCATGATTTCTCAGTTTATAGTCGATTTACAGATTCGCAATATCCACGCAATGTCGAACTGTCGATGAAATATTAACGAAACGGAAACGCAAAATTAATAATTATGTATAATATTAACAAAGTTTTTAAAATTATGTTTAAGTTTCGTTAAGTTTTGACCATATTATATTAACAATTATTGAGTAATGCTATTCGGTTTTCGAGTGTTAATAGGTTTAAGTTTGGAAATAATAGTTTCTTTTATTAATTTCGCAAAAATATGTAAGTAGCCCACAAAAATTCATCTACATTATACTTAAGTGAGTTTTATTCATTGAAGTTGGTTAAACAACTTCATTCTGGGCGAATACACAATTTCAGTATATGGTTTTGAGGGCGTCGACCTCGGGGCGAAGGCGGTCGTAGGGTAGGTCGTGATTGGCTTTGAGCATCCGTTCGCGGCGCACGGGTGTGGGGCGAAGCAGTGAGGCGTTGGGTTGAAACGCCGGTGTGCGTACGCCTGCCAGTTCAAGAATGGTGTGCGTGATGTCGGTGTTGATGATTGGCTTGCCGGCATTTCGACGCAAGGCATCTACCCGATTGGGGAATTGTCGACGATATTCAGGGCTAAACCAGATATAGCCGGGTAATTCGTATTGTGTTTTGATATTGGCGAGTTCGTGGAGTCGTTGTGCCTCGGTCATATCGTCGGTGATTATGACTTCGCTCATTCTTCCGTATGAATCGTTGCAATCGTATACCGTTTCGCCGTGGTCGGGAATATACACCAATACGGCATTGCGATTTTGTAGCTGATGGATAATGCTGCGCAATGTATTATCGACCATCAGCGTGGCGTTGTCGTAGTCGGCCATCTGCTGGCGTTGACGATTGGTGTATTGAGAGATATGCTGATAGTCGGAGGGTTTGAACTTCGCCTCGGATTTGGGGAATCGTCCGGCGGGGTTTGTGTGTTGCCCTTTTAGGTGATAGATGGTAAACGAGAGCGGATGTTGAGGCACAGGGTAGTGCTGCACAAAGTCTCGATCGTAGCGCTCCAGTTTGTTATTTATCTCGTCGAAGCATTGATTTCTTATACCAACGGTCGAGATGAAGAAGTTGTTGGAGAACTGCATAGGTTTGGAGTCATTGAGCGCCTGATTGTTGAAAAGCGACACATGAAAGCCGGCTTTTTTCATTACAGCTGGTAGTAACGGGCTCTGCTCGAATGGAATTGCACCATCCATCAAACCAAGCGAAAGCATACGGGGCCAGGTGTACATAGTGGTGGCTTGTGCGGAGACAACGTCACGCAGAATGACAAGTCCCGAGTCGTTGCGCAGAGATTTTATGAATGGATCGGTGGGCAGGAAATATCCATACGTTCCTGCGCGATGACGATTATGACTTTCACCGATAACATATACGATAGTAATCTCCTTATTGTCGGGTGCAAATACCGGCGCCTGGCATTGTACGCGCACAAAATCGTTAAGGTCGAGCTTATGTGCTGTGTAGGTTTTATATATTACGCTGTATATCAGGTGCATGGGAGAACTGATGGCGTATGATGAAGATGATTGTTTGATAATCACCAAGTTTACGCTCAGTGAGACTACTAATCCGCCCATCAGAATTGAGAAGAATGTGACTCGGTTTCGATAGTTGCGAGTTATTTTGTTGTATAATCTTGTAGTCAGGTACTTAATTCTCCAAAAATACTTCAAGGCGAAGTATACTATTAATGATGCCGAAAATACGAAGAATGTCAGAAGGAAGGCATATTGAATCATTGGCAGAGAGAGAAATTCTGTCGATTCATTTTTGTCCGACTGAAAAATAAGGGGCACCGTGGCGCTGCTGATTCGCGAATGACATATAAAGAAAGTGAGCCATTCTGCGGCATACCAGAGCGAAGCAACAGTTGCGATACACCATTTTGCGAATGAATTAATGGCTGCAATTGAAGTAGCAGCAACGCCGAAAATGAGCGATCCCCCCAGCAACATAAGCAGGTGGCTAAGGTTCATGCCGACATCGCCCGAACGAATAAAGCCCGGAACAATGCAGTAGATCATAAACAGCACGAATAGCGGAATTTGTCTACAGAATCGATAAAGGTATGTGGAGGGTTGAGCCCCGTTATCGGATTTCGACATTTTGAAGTTGTTTAAACATATTTACAAATCATAAAATGAAGTTGTTTAAACAACTCCATTTTAAAATTAATGCAGAGGTTTGTTGCGGTATCGTTCTTTTACAATTCCATGACGGAATGCGTAGAGCAGTTCAGCCAATTCGTCGATTTGCGACTGCAAAACGGCACCTTTGTCAGTGTCGCGGACTCGCATGCGTTTGCGCGACATCTCAACTATTTGTGTTGTTGATACGATGTCGGTTCCATTCTTAACAGCCTCTTCGGCCGATGTGAATGGTTCATGCTGAACGAGTTGGAATCCGCTTGAGTGGAACACGAGTGTGTATCCGGCAATACCGGTGGTGTTATGATAAGCTTTAGCAAAGCCGCCATCAATCACCATCAGTTTGCCGTTGGCTTGGATGGGTGATTCACCTTTTGCTACGCGCACCGGAACGTGTCCGTTGATGATGTGACGATGTTCGCCATTGACATCAAAGGCGTCGAGAATCATATCGCAGACAGCTTCATTGTCGCGCAGTTTGAAGAACCAGCCCTTCTCTTCGGTGTGGGTTTCGGGATCTTGTATGAAGTAGCGTTCGAATGTAGTCATCTTCGACTTGTCGAAGAGCGGAGAGTTCGGGCCGCACCATAGATACCAGAAATAGTCGCGAGCGTAGTTTCGATCTTCGCGCGATGAATCGTCGTTGAAGGCTTCGCGCACAATTTGCCCAATTTTATCCATCAACTCGCGACCTTTGTATAGTTCACCCTTAACTTCAACCTCTTTCAGAGAGCCGTCTTCATTCAGAGGCATCGAGGCATGAAATAGGAGATTTGAGTTGAAGATGCCATACATTGAGCCGTTTGAGAGGAGACATTCCACATGTCGCATCAGTTTGTCGCTCACGCTGAATGAATGTCGTAACTTGTCGACCAGTTCTGCCTCCTCTTCCGTGAGAGCCGTTGGATTTTGCGGGTCGATGGTGGGGAAGTTAGAGTCGAGAAGAGGATATGTCTTGCCGTTGATGGTAATTGTTCCAGCCTGTTGGTCGATTGCCGGTAGCAGATTGCGTTCGGTGAGTCCCCATTCCGGATGCTGTTGGGCCATTGCGGCTTCAAGCTTAAACTGAATCACCGTTATGGCTTTATGCATCATGGCAATTAGGGCTCTCGACTTGTCGCTGATCTCTTCAGCCATCTCCTCCGAGAGCGTAGGTTGGAAACGTAGACAGGGATCGTCGGCATAGGTCTCCATGGCAAATGTGGCAAGCGGAACGAGATTTATGCCATAGCCATCTTCGAGCGTAGCCATATTTCCGTAACGAAGCGAGAGTCGAAGCACGTTTGCCATGCAGCACACGTTGCCGGCAGCGGCTCCCATCCAGAGAGCGTCGTGATTACCCCATTGAATATCGAAGCGGCCATAGTCGCAGAGCATATCCATGATGAGGTGTGCTCCAGGACCGCGATCAAAGATGTCGCCCAGGATATGAAGATGGTCGATGCTGAGACGATGAATCACATTACAGATTGCAATAACGAAGGCATCGGCTTGTCCGGTTGATATGATAGTTTCGATGATTCGAGAGAAATAAGCCTGCTTGTCATCGTCCGAGGGCGATTCGTGAAGCAGCTCCTCGATGATGTATGCAAACTCCTGAGGCAGAGACTTGCGCACTTTCGAACGAGTATATTTCGACGAAATAGATTGGCAGACACGTATCAGTTTATGAAGGGTGATATTGTAAAAGTCTGCGAGATCGGTTTCTGATGCACGAATCAATTGAAGTTTCTGTTCCGGATAGTAGATTAGCGAGCAGAGCTCACGAATTTCAGCTTCGCGCATTGACGTGCCGAAGATTTCCGAGACTTTGCGTCGAATGTTGCCTGAGGCATTGCGCAGAATATGTCGAAAAGCCTCGTGTTCGCCATGTAGGTCTGCCACGAAGTGTTCCGTTCCTTTCGGAAGGTTTAGAATCGCTTCGAGGTTAATTATTTCAGTAGAAGCCGCTTGTATATTTGGAAACGACAGGGCGAGGAGTTCAAGTACTCGGCGATCGTTTTCAACCTGCGACTGTGTTATGTTGGTTTGTCTTGCTGTCATAAAGTTGAGAAATGGAATCCTGTGTTGTGGAGTTCAGACTTCATAAATAATCATGCAAAGTTACCCTTTTTTTAGTATATTAACAAATTTAGAGGCTAATGGTAGGTGAGCTCTTAGGCAGTTTGGAAAATTATTCGTAATTTTGTCGGCTCAAAATCGTGAAACGTGGTGCCACCCATGTGGTTTGGCAGCCATGTTAAACGAAAAAAATATTTATTATGTCAACAAATACAACAGATAACGCACGCAAGGTGACTACTCGTCGTCTTGCAGAGATGAAGCAGCGCGGCGAGAAGATATCAATGCTTACTGCTTATGACTTTAGCTCAGCCAAGATTGTCGATGAGGCTGGAATTGATGTGATTTTGGTGGGAGATTCGGCATCGAACGTAATGGCTGGAAATCAGACCACTTTGCCTATCACATTAGATCAGATGATCTATCATGCCAAGTCTGTAATGAAGGGCGTGAAGCGAGCATTGGTTGTGGCAGATCTCCCGTTTGGAACATACCAGGGAAATTCGAAGGAGGCATTGGCCTCGGCGATCCGCATGATGAAGGAGAGCCATGCAGAGGCCATCAAGATTGAGGGCGGCTCGGAGATTCGTGAATCGATCGAACGCATTCTGTGTGCCGGTATTCCGGTGATGGGACACCTGGGTCTGACTCCGCAGAGCATCAATAAGTTTGGAACTTATAACGTTCGTGCACGAGAGGAGGCAGAGGCTGCGAAATTGGTGTCTGATGCTAAAATGCTTGAGGAGATAGGTTGTTTCGGTATGGTGTTGGAGAAGATTCCGGCATCGTTGGCCGAGCGTGTTGCGAAAGAGGTTTCAATCCCGGTTATCGGTATCGGTGCCGGTGGTGGTGTTGATGGTCAGGTATTGGTTATGCACGATATGCTGGGTATCAATAAGGACTTCTCACCGCGTTTCTTGCGTCGATATGCCAACATTGCCGATATCATGAACGAAGCGGTGTCGAACTATATCACTGATGTCAAATCGGGCGACTTCCCCAATGCATCAGAATCATATTAAGAAGTTAGATATTTCATAAAAAACTTCCGAAGTTCAATTCTGAACTTCGGATTTTTTATGTAGTTAAATTTTTTGCGACACGGAGTAGCGGACAAAATCGTTGTATCGTTGCGGTATAGGGCGGATGCCGGTCACAATCGAGTCGTAGTAGTAGAGGATATGGTTTGTTGTCACGGTTACCTTCATCATCACGAATAGTATGGCGGCAACGTTGATGGCGCGGCGGATAGAACCTTTTGCCAATGACATCATGTTGGGTAACAGTATCCAATAGCCAAATACGAATAGGATGGGAATGCGCTCAACAAATACCTGAACGTCCGAGAAGAGGTACCATACCGTATAATAGATATAAATGCAGTTGCAGAAAATCAGATTATAAGGATTCTGTTTTACAAGTCGCTGTTGGAAAATGTAGGTTAGTATAAATATTAATGTACGCTCTACATAGCCGAAGGTTAAGCCATATTCCACTTTTTTGTCGGTTAAATAACTTACACCATTTTCCAGGAATGCATTCGACGAGCCCAACAGTCCTGAAAGAAGCATTGTTGTGGGGTAGACTTTGAAGAAGAAAACTATATTCACCATCAGGAAAAGGAATACCGGCGTAATACGACCCCAATTGCGATTCAGAACGAAGTAGGCGGGGAGATATAAGATCGATGAAAAGTGGAACATGGTTGCCACAATCAATACGGCAAGAAATTTCAATAATTTGCGCTCTTGGATGTATGGCAACGCCAACATGATCAGCAAAATCGCTTTGACGTTGCGGGCCAAATTGAATTCGACTACCAGTCCAGAGAAGCACAGGAAGAATATCCATGACCATGCCACCGATTTACTATATCGTTTGAAGACTACTGTCATAATCGATATATCGACAAGTGTATTGAAGAATATCCATACGAAATAATTGGGCATGATGGTCTTAAGAATCTGTGTATATATCATATACAAAGGTTCATAATCCTTATCTTTAGGTGTGTATGGAAATTCCTCGAAAATGCTTGGCGTTTTCTCAAAGAGGTAGTAATAAAGATTCCAGTCGGTCTGCACAAAACCACGGAGACCGAAGAAAAGGATCAAGATTGAAGCCATTACCCAAATGGCAACATTGCGATACTTCTTATTCTGTTCGAAATATGTGAACACCAGAATAATTAGTACCAATATAAGGTATGGGATTGAATATGAAAAGCTATGTAGGGGTAGCATTGAAATTGTGTCTTTAGTTGAGATGTTGTTTAAACTAAGTAGCTCACAGAAATTAATGAACAAATAAAACGAAGTTATTTTTGTGCTGATTTGGATGCGACTGACTGACAAATCCAAAGCAGTCAAAAAGAACAGGTTTGATTGTTCAAGACTCAATTAATCAAAATGTCGATTAATTTTTGTGAGCTACTTACTTCTATATTCATCATATCATAAAACGAGGGTTTAACCTTTTTTATTATAGAATGCAGGGGGGCGAGATAAACAAATGTTATGTAAGCCGTGTTTGAGAAGTATGTTGTAGTACAAAAACAAGAAATTATGGACACACAGAAAATTAACCAGTTGAAAGATGATAAAGGTGTTGTATTGGTAGAATTCTATGCAACATGGTGCCCTCATTGCCAGCGTATGATGCCGGTTGTGGCCGATGTCAAGGCATTATTGCAAGGTCAGGCAAACGTATATCAGTTTGATATCGACAAGAATCCGCAGTTGGCCGATGAGTTGAAAGTAAATTCTATCCCAACTTTCATTGTTTATAAAGACGGTGAAGAGAAATGGCGTGGCAGCGGAGAGATGGATGGCTCAATTCTGGCATCAAAAGTTCAAGCTGAACTCTAAGATTGCGAATTAGGAAGAAAGAAAAAATATTTTTTACATAAGTGCATTCGCAAGGATGCACTTTTTTTACATATTCTTGCTATGAAGACGGGAGTAACAATATTTTCAGATTTTTTAAAGGCGCTTGGTGTGCCACATACCGGAACGGCTTCCGATGCGGCGTTTAGAAATATGAGTTTTCAGACGTTGTTCGGTTTTTCGCGTTTGCTAAATTCATATAATGTTCCAACCGAGGCTGTGTCTGTTCCAGATAAGAGTGTACTTACCAGCATTCCTGTTCCTTTTATGGCTCAATTGGGTTCGGAGTTTGTCATCGTTACCGGATTTAAAAACAGCAATGTCCAATATATCGAATTCCATAAACGCAAGGAGGAGTCGGTATCTACGTTCGAGCAGGAATGGAGCGGCGTGGCGTTGATGGCATATCCGCAGTCCGACTCCAAGGAACCGAATTATGGTAAGAATCATCTTTTTGAGCTTGCCGAGCGAGCAAAGACCATAGTGTTGTTGCTGTGCGTTCTGTTTCTGGCAACGTTTGGCATTATCACGGCCGACGTGTGGGAGCATGTGTCGACAATTTTGTTGATGTTGGTAAATATTGCAGGTATCGGAGTGACGTGGTTATTGATATTGAAGACCTTGAAGGTTCATAGTTCGACAGGCGACCGTATTTGTGGAGTGCTTCAGGAGCATGGATGCGACACGGTGCTCGAGCAGAAGGCTTCTACCTTCTTTGGCCTTTTTAGTTGGAGTGAAGTCGGCTTTACTTATTTCAGCATGACAACGCTGATACTGATACTCTTCCCGCAATATATCAATTATTTAGCACTGATTAACGGATGTTGTTTGCCATTTACGGTATGGAGTATATGGTATCAGAAAACAAGGATTAAGACCTGGTGTACGCTTTGTGTTACGACTCAGACTCTGCTTTGGTTACAATTCTTTTGCTTCCTGTTTGGTGGATGGTGGAGCGGCGCATTCCCATTGCGATTGCCATTCTTCCTGATTTGTGCAGCGTTTACCGGGGTGATGTTGACCGTGAATCGAGTAATGACATTTATTAAAGGACGAAAGTGATGAAAAAGATAGAGAAGATAGATATAAAGGGAGCCAAAATATTGACTCCCTTAGAGATGAATGCTATTCATTTTGAAACAGGTAAGCAGACTCCTGTGCCGACCGCCGATCCGGTAAAGTCTTAGACTAAGACTTAGTCGAGGTCGAGGAAGAACTGCGGGAAGTTGCAGATAAAGATGTCGGGCGAGTCGAGCAGTTGTTGGTGAGACAGAAGCTCTGAGAGTTTAATCTCACCGATGATGTAGTTCTGCTCGGCCGATTCATAACGTTCCGAAATCTTGTCGAATTTGAGATGGGTTAGGATCGCTTCGTTAGTGTAGCGAAGATAAATTTTGAGCGATATGTCGGTGGTGTATTCCGGACGGTCGAGATATCCCATCTTTTTATATTCATAATGGTAATCGTGACGACGCGCCATGACATCGCTCAGAATTGAAGATGCTGTGGGAAGTGAACCGGCGCCCTTGCCGAACATGAATTGGCGGTCGTAACATTCACCGCGAATCACCACGCCGTTATATTCATCGTCAACGCTGTAGATATATTTGCCCGGAGCAATAAATTCAGGCATAACGAAGAGCGTGAATTTACGGTCTTCAACTTTCACGACCTGTGCCACGAGTTTAATTTTAACACCCTTTTCGCGTGCATAACGAATGTCAAAGTCGTTGATGGTAGATATTCCATAGCAGAACACATCTTTGGGTTCGACATAGACACCAAGGGCGTGAACTGTGATGATGACGAGTTTGAAGAGCGAGTCGAAGCCTTTGATATCGAAGCTGGGGTCGGCCTCGGCAAATCCGAGTTCTTGCGCACGGCGCAAAGCGTCGGCGTATGGCTCTCCGTGATCGAATACGCGCGATAGGATGAAGTTAGAACTTCCGTTCAAGATGCCTTTGACTTCAAGTAGAAGGTCGTTGTCGTAATACTCTTCAAGATTACGAATCACGGGGATTGAGCCGCACGAAGATGCATCGTAAAGCAACGCGGTGTTGTGTTTGCGCTGAAGTTCGATGAGCTCAGGGAGATGACGGGCCACCATGGCTTTGCTACCTGAAACGACAGGTGTGCCATTTGTAAGCGCACGGCGTGCAATACGGTATGCTGCGTCGGCATCGCTGATTACCTCTACGATGAGGTCGATATCCGGATTCGAAAGGATATCCTCTTCGTTTTCTGTGATCAACTCCTCGGGAACTTCAATATTACGCTTTTTATTTTTATCGCGCACGCAAATCTTAACGATTTCAGCGTGTGCGTTTTTTGATTTTCCAATTACCTGGAAGATGCCCTGACCCACAACACCGAGTCCGAACAATCCGATTTTTATTGTTTCCATTTGCTGAGAATGAGATTATTCAACTGTTTATGTTCTACTAAAAAGCCGTCGTGTCCGAACGGTGATTCAATCTCCACAAAGTCTGCACCGGGAATCATGTCGGCAAGGCGTCGCATCTCGGCGGGGGTGAAGATGAGGTCGGTTGTGATTCCTACTACCAGAGTGTCGGCTTTGATGCGTCCAAGGGCCGTTTCAAGTCCACCGCGATTGCGCCCAACGTCATGAGTGTCGAACGCATCAAGGATTGTCACATACGAATAAGCATTGTATCGGTTCACGAGTTTTTGACCCTGATATTGTTGATAGGTGCACGCTCTGTGTGATGTGGGGATTCCTTCCGATATGAGGTCCTGTTGGGTAATATTGTATCCCTCCGGGCCGCGGTAGGTAAGGAGTCCGAGGGCTCGAGCAGCCGCGAGCCCGGCTTGCGCGGCATCGGGGCGTCGTTCGCCATAGCTTTGGTCGGCAAATATAGCCATGCGCTGTGTTTCGTCGATGGCTATCGACCATGGCGAAGCTTTGGCATCGGTGGCAATCAGTATGAGACGTTCGAAACGCTCCGGTTCCTCTGCAATCCATTCCAGAGCTTGGAATCCGCCTACCGAGCTTCCGACCAGTGTGCGAATATTTGTAATTCCAAGATGGTCGGCAAGGCGTTTGTGTCCCTCCACCATGTCGTGGATTGTAAGTTTAGGGAAATCGGTATAGTATGGTTCACCTGTGGCTGGATTTATGGAGAGTGGTCCTGTTGAACCATAGCAAGAGCCAAGGATATTGGCGCAGACCACAAACCACTTGTCGGGGTCCAGAAAACAACCTTGCTCCACGGTGTGCGGCCACCAATCGGCAACATCGCTGTTAGCTGTCAGGGCATGACATACCCACACCACATTGTCGCCCGCTTCGTTAAGCGTTCCGAAAGTGTGATAAGCAATTTCAGGGTTTTGAATCGTACCGCCTAAATCAAGGTTTAGTGGTGATTCGCATTGGTATATTTTAAAATTTCTCTTTGTGTCAGAATTTTGCATAACTACGCAAAGTTACAAATTTTTTTTGAGAAATTTTATAATATATTTATCATATCGAAAAAATAAAGCTACGTTTCACAAATGAAACGTAGCTTTTATTGTAAGTAGCTCACATAAATTAATCGACATTTTGATTAATTGAGTCTTGAACAATAAAACTTGTTCTTTTTGACTGCTTTGAATTTGTCAGTCAGTCGCATCCACATGTATGCTCCTTCCTTCCGCATTCAAATCAGCACAAAAATAACTTCGTTTTATTTGTTCATTAATTTCTGTGAGCTACTTAGTTGCTTAAAACAAATTTTACATCTGAATGTAGTCTTTTGCGAGTCCGCCGGCTCCGGTCTCTTTGTAGATTGAGGGGAGGTCGTGACCGGTCTCTTTCATCGCGATGACAAGTTTGTCGAAGCTCACGCGGTGAATACCATCCGAGAATGTCGAATAGATATTGGCGTCGAGCGCACGAGCTGCGGCATATGCGTTGCGTTCGATACAGGGAATCTGTACCAGACCGCAAACGGGGTCGCAGGTCATGCCGAGATGGTGTTCCAGTCCCATTTCAGCGGCATACTCAATCTGGGCGGGCGAACCGCCGAAGAGTTGGTTGGCAGCCGCTGATGCCATGGCGCAAGCTACGCCTACCTCACCCTGACAGCCTACCTCAGCACCTGAGATGCTGGCATTCTGCTTCACGATGTTGCCGATGAGTCCGGCTGTGGCCAAAGCTCTTAGCATGCGTTCCTCTGCGATGTCGCGGCTCTTCCAGATGTGGTAGAGTACGCCCGGCACAACGCCCGACGATCCGCATGTGGGGGCAGTGACAATCACACCGCCGGCTGCGTTCTCTTCACTTACTGCCAAAGTGTAGGCAAATGTCAATCCGCGAGTTTTGATATTGTCGCGATATCCAACTGCTTTGGTGTAGTATTGGGCGGCTTTGCGACGAAGGTTTAGCGGACCGGGCAGACGGCCTTCTTGTGTGATGCCGCGCTCGACCGATGCCTTCATCGTATTCCAAACCTTGCGAAGGTAATCCCAAATTTCCGGACCTTCGCACTCCTCTACATATTCCCAATAAGACTTTCCGGTGCGTTCGCAGTAATCCAAGATCTCGGTTAGAGAGTTCATCTCGTAGATTTCGGGCAGATCTTCTTCTGTTTCACCTTCGAAGAGGATTGCTCCGCCTCCGACACTGTAAACGGTTGAAGTCTTCACTACGTTGCCATCAGCATCGAATGCATTTAGGGTCATTCCGTTTGGATGCGTGGGAAGAAAAACTTCCGGTTTCCATACGATATCAACCTCTTTGCCATTTTTTTTGAAAACGTCGATGATGGTGGCGTCGGTCATGTGGCCTTCGCCTGTAGCGGCAAGACTTCCGTAAAGAATGCACTCGAATTTGACTGCATCTTCCGGAATCTCGGTCATGAATATCTTGGTGGCGCGACGCGGGCCCATTGTGTGGCTCGACGACGGACCATGTCCGATTTTATATATCTCTTTAATCGATTTCATAGTGTAGAAAACGATTAACGGAGTTCGGGAGTGATGTTCTCAGACTCGATGTCTTTGAAATAGCGATAAGTTTTTACAGTCAACTCTTCGCATGCAGCCTCGTCGCAAACGATGATGGCTTGCGGGTGTGTCTGGAGGGCAGAGATTGTCCACATGTGGTTTACACCCTCTTCGATACCTTTGTGAAGAGCCAATGCCTTGTTGTGGCCGTTAACGAGAATCAGAACCTTCTTAGCAGCCATAACGGTGCCAACACCTACGGTGAGTGCAGTCTTGGGCACTTTGTTAACGTCGTTGTCGAAGAAACGTGAGTTTGCGATGATGGTGTCGCGAGTCAAAGTTTTCATACGAGTGCGTGAGTTGAGCGATGAGCCCGGCTCGTTGAAAGCAATGTGTCCGTCAGGACCTACACCACCCATAAAGAGGTCTACACCGCCGTAAGATGCCATCTTCTCTTCGAAGCGAGCGCATTCTGCCAAAGGATCTTCCGCATTGCCATTGAGGATGTTTACATTCTCTTTGGGGATATCGATGTGGCTGAAGAAGTTCTCCCACATGAAAGTGTGGTAGCTCTGCTCGTGATCTTGCGGAATGCCGCAATACTCATCCATGTTGAAAGTTACGACATTCTTGAACGATACTTTACCCTCGTTGTAGAGGTTGATCAATTCTTTATACATTCCGAGCGGTGAACTGCCGGTGGGGCATCCGAGCACGAAGGGTTTCTCCGGAGTCGGATTTGCGTTGTTGATGCAAGAAGCAACATAGTAAGCAGCCCATTTAGACATCTGCTCGTAGTTCGGTTCGATAATAAGTCTCATATCTGATTTTGAGTTTTGTTGTTTAATTAATATGGAAAAGTTGTTTAAACTTAATTACATTTGTAGATAAGTTTAAACAACTTCTAAGTTTTAGCGGCTACCAGCTTCCCAACCAAGAGCGCTTGCGCCCAATACGGCAGCGTCAGCGTCTTTGAGTTCTGACGGAATTACCTGCACTTTGTCTTTCCAAACAAAGAGCATATTGTTTGCCATCGAACGTCGGATGGGATCGAAAAGAAGGTTGCCTGCTTTTGCCAAACCGCCAAAGAGGATGATTGCCTCCGGAGCAGAGAATGTTACGAAGTCGGCGAATGCCTGACCAAGAATGTCGCCTGTGAATTCGAAGATTTCGCGTGCAAGAGCATCGCCTTGAATTGCAGCGTCATATACATCTTTCGATGTGATATCCTCTATATTTTTGTTGCGAAGCAATGATGGGGTCTGAGAGAGTTCCAGGAACTCGCGAGCAGTGCGAGCAACACCTGTTGCCGAGCAATAGCACTCCAGACAGCCAGTGCGTCCGCAACCGCAGAGACGGCCGTTCTGGCGCTTCACGATTACGTGTCCAAGCTCGCCGGCAAAACCGTCAGAGCCATAGAGCAACTTGCCGTCGGTAATGATACCTGAACCGACACCCGTGCCGAGTGTAATCATGATGAAGTTCTTCATTCCGCGGGCTGCACCATATGTCATTTCGCCGATTGCTGCAGCGTTGGCATCGTTGGTACAGATGGCAGGAACACCGAATTTTTCGGTCAAAAGCTCACAGAGCGGAAGGCTTCCCTTCCAGATGAGGTTGGCAGCATTTTCGATGGTGCCGGTGTAGTAGTTCGCATTCGGGGCTCCGACGCCGATTCCCTGGATCTCATCGATATTGATGTTGTGATCATCCATCAATGCAACAGCTGCCTGATGGATTGAATCGATATAACCTTCAAATACGGGCGAGCTCTGAGTCTTAAGCGATGTTGAGCCGATTACGTTGCCACGGGCGTCTACGATACCGATTACGGTGTTTGTTCCGCCCACATCGATGCCTAATACGTAGGGTTTATTCATAATTTTATGAATTATGCGAAGGATTGACATACTCTGATAGGGGTGTCAATCCTTGCGCAATTTCTTTATTAGATATGATACTCACGGAAAGCCTCCATAGCCTCATAGCATGCGAGACCGAGGTTGTCGTACATCTGCGCAGTGGCACGGTTACGATCTTCGGCACGCTGCCAGAAGAGACGAGAGTCGTTGCCCAAGAAGGGGGCGCTCTCCATCTGAGAAGAGTGCTTCAAGATTGCGTGACGCTTCTGGAGCAACTCTTCGGGGCTCATCGGAACGCACATTTCGATATCCTCGATGGGCCACTCATCCCATGCACCGCGATAGCACCATACACGGCACTCTTTGAGCCACTCCTTGCCCTCTTGTTTAGCTTGATCGAGAGCGGCGAAAACTGCTTCTGTACACTTTTTGTGAGTTCCGTGCGGGTCGGCGAGGTCGGCAGCCACGAAAATCTGGTGCGGTTTAACCTCATCAAGAAGGTTGCGTACGATATCAACGTCAACTTGGCTCATGGGGAGCTTCTCGATGCCGCCGCTCTCATAGAAGGGGAGGTCGAGGAAGTGAACGCGCGAGAGGGGAATCTCGTTGAAGGTAGAAGCTGTGCGAGCCTCACCACGACGGATAAGACCCTTGATGGCCAAAACGTCGCGAGTGTCCATGTCGCCGTCTTTCTTGTTCTTGAGGAATTCCTTGATCTCTTTGTATTTTGCGGGGATAACGCCACCCATTGAGTTGTTGTTGCCAAACAACTGGTTGAAGCCGTTGATGAAGTGCATGAAACGAGTCACCTCTTCGTCGGCAACTGCAATGTTACCTGAGGTTTCGTATGCAACGTGAACTTCATGACCCTGGCGAACCAAACGGTGAAGTGTTGCACCCATTGAGATTACATCGTCGTCGGGGTGGGGAGAGAATACGATTACGCGCTTCGGGTAGGGGTTGGCACGCTCCGGGCGGAGTGTGTCGTCGGCGTTGGGCTTGCCACCGGGCCAGCCGGTGATTGTGTGCTGCAACTGATTGAACAGTTTGATGTTCAAATCATAAGCTGAGCCATAGATGTCAACGAGGTCTTTAAGACCAGCGTCAATGTAGTCAGCGTTGGTAAGCTTCAAAAGGGATTTGTTCAACTCTTTGCTCAACCAAACTGCTGCTGAGAAAGCCAATGCCGGGGTCCATTCCTCGGCTGAAGTCGGTCTTGCCTCCGGATTAAATTTCGGAGCCGACGTAATTCTGTCCGTATAGTTAAATTCCATGTGTATGTAGATTGAAATTTTTAATTCATGATGTTTTGTTTCTACTCTCGCAAATTTACAAATTTTTTTTTAAATATACTATAATATGATAGTTTTTCGTTTCATAAAGGTAAATTTTTTTAATATGAAAAGAGAAAAATTGGTATTTGCTACCAATAATGCACATAAGCTTGAGGAGGTTCGTCAGATTCTGGGCGACCGTTACGAAGTGGTTTCACTTGCTGAAATCGGATGTCATGACGATATTCCGGAGACTGCCGATACGTTGGCCGGAAATGCGTTAATTAAGGCTCGATGGGTTAAAGATCGTTATGGTTTGGATTGTTTTGCCGATGATACGGGTTTGATGGTTGATGCGTTGGGTGGTGAGCCCGGCGTGATGAGTGCGCGTTATGCCACTCCGGGACATGACTCGGTGGCAAATATGCGCAAGGTGCTGGAGAAGATGACCGGTGTGACTGATCGAGCGGCTCATTTCTCGACCGTAATAGCCCTTGTGCGCAGTGGTGAGGAGCATCTCTTTGAAGGGAGTGTTGCCGGACAGATAGCTCAAGAGCCAGACGGAGCGGGGGGCTTCGGATATGATCCAATTTTTATAGCCGATGAAACCGGACTGACATTCGCAACAATGACGGCTGAGGCAAAGAATGCCATCTCGCATCGTGGACGTGCTATTCGCAAGATGGCAGATTTTTTATTGTAAAACTTTAAGCAAATTCTTAATCATAAAAAGTGGGGAATTCGATGGATTTCAGATATATAACGAAACGAATATATTTATTAACGTTATTGTTGACAGCTGTGATTTCATTTGGAATCAGGGCGGAACAGTGGCGTTTGCATCCGACATATAACGGAGATGTTGTGCGTATGATCGATACGCAAAAACGACTCTATCTATTAGGGTCGAATCAGATTTATTATGAGGATGCAGTGCCGTATTTCACAGATAATAAGGATCAGTGTATCTCGCTTTTCTCGTTTGAGAAAAGTGCCGGCGAGATGAAATGGATGCGACGCGGCGAGCCGTTATCGGAGAGTATGGTGGCAATGGCGGAGTATAATTCAGAGAAGGGTTATCTGCTCGTGGCATATGCGAATGGTAATATTGATTTTCTGTATGATAACGGAGAGGTGAAAAATGTACCGGGCTTTAAGTTGGCGGGAGCCCAATATGCAACGCGTGTGAATGGCATCGGTTTTAATACAAAGCTCAATGAAGCGTATCTGGCAACAGATTTCGGTTTTATTGCTTTAGATGATGTGAAGCATGAGGTAAAAAGAGCACACGAATTCGGTCGTCGATTCAGAAACGTTGCCGGTTTAGGTAATAAAATTCTGTTGGCCGATAAGAGTGGTTTGTGGATCGGCGACGCTAAGTCGCAGCAGTTTGCTTCGTTCGAAAAACTACCTGGATTCGACGATATGAATCGTCTGATTGCGCTTGGACCGGATCGTGTTTTGGCTTGGCATGGCTCGTCGTGGAATGGATTCGTTAAGGCACTCTGGTTTGAGGGCGATGAGTTGAAAGAGGAGACTGTAACACAGAACTACATTAACTCAATCGAGCGTTCGGAGCGCGGCGTGCTTATCTCTGGTTGGTTCTTTGTGATGAATTTGGACCCAGACTTAAAGGTTTTGTATTACGATAAACCGGAATATGATCAGGGATTGATGGCATCGTCGTGGAACGGAAGTGATGTGTGGGTAAATTTAGGTCGTAAGGGTTTGGCATGGCAACGCGTCGACGAACAAGCACGTTGGACGCAGATGGCGACCGATATTAAACCCAATGCGGCTTCAGCGTTTCGTAGTACGTCGATGGGGTGGCACAGTCGTTATGGAATGGTGGTGCGTAATCATGGTTTGGATATGGTGTTTTCGAGTATTGCCAGCCCGAACAATGACATGATATGCGGATATAAGTGGGGTGCATGGACTCCGATGAGTGCCGTCTTTACCAACAATGAGGATCAGGCGTTGACATTGATGAATCCGAATGGATTTGCTATCGATCCCCGCCATCCGAATATTATCTATGGCGGTTCAGCCCTGCATGGCTTGTTGCGTTTGGATATGGATAATCCGTCGGCGTCATTCCGTATCGGACGTCAGGGCGACGGGGCAGCCGGAAGTCCTAACTATATTGCAGTGCATCCGGATGCTACACAATATTCGTTGATCTCGCCATTTTCGACGCCTGTGTTCGATGCCTATGGAAATATGTGGTGTACATGGTTCGATTATGACAAATTTGATAATGGCCAACCTAATTTGACGTTGATGTTATGGACAGGCGAGGATCGAGATGCCATTACAAGCGCCGCCGATTATCGCCCGATGAAAAGTTGTCAAAAGAATGGCATCACAGGCTCAATCCGTTCTAAATTAGTGCCATTAAAGTCGTCGAATTATCGCAATTATATGTTGTACTACGATGGAGATTACGATGGAGTGATATCGATTATTGATACAAAAGGAACGATTGAAATTTTTAATGATGACCAATGGATTTCGATACCGATTACGCATCTGCGAGAAACGAATTCCGCCGTTGGTTTCCATCAGATTTCATATATTTATGAGGATGAGCGCCAGGGCTTGTTATGGTTTTGTACCGACGATGGAGTATATAATTGCCGTATATCAGACCTTATTAGAACCAGTGCGGGTGTAAATCCGGTAAAGGTGAGTCGTAATGATGGCACAAATTTTGCAGATTATCTGTTAGATGGCGTATTAGTGACTTCGATAGCGGAAGATCCAACTGGAGGTAAGTGGTTTACAACAATTGGTGGTGGCCTTGTCCGCACTACTGCCGATGGTATGCGAGTGGTGAAAAACTACACAACTTCGAATTCAGATTTGCCGCACGACAATGTGCATGTGGCATGTTATAATCCGGAGAATAGATCAATAATGGTTTCGACCGACAATGGATTGGCTGAACTCTTCTTGTCCAATATCAAAGAGGAATCGTCGTCGACCGACACCACGCTTAAGGCTTATCCCAACCCGGTGCGTCCCGATTATTATGGATTTGTTACAATCGAGGGCGCTGATGAGGGAGCATTAGTAAAGATTGTTGATTCACGTGGAGCGTTGGTTAACGAGCTTGGTGTGGCTGAGGCTTCGGACATGGAATGGAATCTTGCCGACATGAGCGGCAAACGCGTTCGAGCGGGTGTCTATCACATCATCTCATCTGGACAGGGTTTGCCCACCCGAGCCACCAAGATATTGATAGTTGACTAAAACAAAATTCCCAAATTTCTACAGTTAGAAATTTGGGAATTTTGTTTTTATTGAGCATCCGCGGCGATGAGCCAGCCCGTTAGGCGACGATAGCGGGTGGAGTAGCTGGTGCCAATCTTGAAGATTTTTCGGGAGTCACCATAATAGTGGAACGGATAGTCGTTCTCATCAATTTGGGCAAGAGCTTTCTTGGCAGTCGAGTTGATTTTGAATTCAAATAGGTAAATATACTCTTTGTTCTTCATCACCATATCGATGCGACCCGCCGGAGTCTGAACCTCACCCTCCAACTTCAAACCGGCTGCCATCAACAATGCTTTCAATATTATCTTCAGATGGTATTCGAGTTCCACCTTCTGCATTTCCATATTGTTAAATTGGCTCAGACCCAACTGAAGCATATTCATCATAGCTTCAACATCTCCCTTTGCGGCATAACGGGCAAGCATATTGGCACTAAACTCTGACTTTCGTACTGGTACAAGTAATTGCAGCAACTCTTTAAAGAATCCAGACTGCACCTCCTTATTGGGAATACCTAAGTGATAAGTTCCCGAATCATAGTCTTTAATTGTCAAATATCCTGATTGATATAACAAAGCAGTCGGATCATCAGACAACACAGGCTCACGCATCAGATCTTCAGCATCCACCTGGAGATTATCCATATCCCCGAAATTATAATTTCTGCGCTTCAGATCCTCCACAAGATATTTCGATGTGCCACTCGCAAACCAATAATCACCGAACTCCATATTGCTGAATGCCAAAATCGTACTGAAGGGAT
>QLIP01018608.1_pt1 | contig 28622 bp, 24 predicted proteins | sample 1769771 | NCBI WGS metagenome assembly QLIP01 (sample SAMN09428762, study PRJNA476227) | Gut metagenome, whole genome shotgun sequencing project. | isolation source: cecum | host: Rhizomys sinensis | place: China: Jinsha town of Minqing, Fujian Province | collected 2013-09-23 | reverse complement strand
AGATCATACAGCATACGGACATCGAATATACGTTCCGTATGAGTTATTCGGGTGATGTAAAGCCGGGGCAGTTCTTTGAAGTTTCCATTCCAAAATACGGCGAAGCCCCAATTTCTGTCAGCGGCATCGGGCCAGACAGCGTTGATTTAACGATCCGCAAAGTTGGAAAAGTGACCGGAAAAATATTTGAGCATTATGAAGGAAATACGCTGCTGATGCGAGGCCCTTACGGCAACGGCTTTGATATCGACATTTATAAAGGAAAAGAGATCGTCGTTGTTGCGGGTGGCACAGGGCTTTCCCCGGTAAAGGGCATCGTAGACTATTTTTGCAATCATCCGCAGGATGCCCTTGGCATGACGCTGATTGCCGGCTTTAAATCCCCGCACGATATCCTGTTTAAGAAAGATTTTGAAAAGTGGGAAAAGGTGATAAAAGTATATAAAACCGTAGATTCTGCACCGGAAGGCTATAGCGGGCTTACAGGCATGGTGACAAAATACATTCCGAGCCTTCCTCTTGCCAATGCCGCAGAAGCTGTATTTATTACGGTAGGGCCGCCTGTCATGATCCGGTTTACGATCATGGAAATTTTAAAACGCAGCGTGCCGGAGCACAATATCTGGATCTCCCATGAGCGAAAGATGTGCTGCGGGCTTGGAAAATGCGGGCATTGCAAGATGAACGATACCTACGTCTGTCTTGATGGTCCGGTATTTAATTATGCGGACAGCAAAAGTCTGATCGATTAGGAAAGGGGAATAGCGTTATGGGACTGGATATCAATACAAAGAAAGCGAAGAAAAACGCATACAGGATCACAAAAAAGAGAGGAACCGGCCCCCCCCGCACCCGCGTGCCGGGCGGCTATCTGAAAGCGGAAATACTTGGCATGGTACAGGAGATCGCGGAAAAATACGGCAACGGCATTGTGCACTTAACGACAAGGCAGGGATTTGAGATTGAGGGAATCCGCTTAGAAGACATGGATGCGATCAATGAAATGCTGCAGCCGATCATTGAACTGTTAGACATTAACCAGACAGATCCCGGCACGGGCTATCCCGCTTCCGGCACAAGGAACATTACCGCCTGCATCGGCAACAACGTCTGTCCGTTTGCCAACTATAATACGGCAGAGTTTGCGAAACGGATTGAAAAAGCGATCTTTCCAAATGACTTGCATTTTAAGGTTGCTTTAACCGGCTGTTCTAACGACTGCGGCAAAGTGCGGCTGCACGATTTTGGAATCATCGGCATGACGATGCCACAGTACGACCCTTCACGGTGCGTAAGCTGTGAGGCTTGCATCAAAGGATGCAAAAGCCTTTCCGTGGACGCTTTGCGCATGGAAAACTACAAAATCGTCCGCGATGAGGAAAAATGCGTCGGCTGCGGCGTCTGTGTGACAAAATGCCCTATGCGGGCGTTAACTAGGAGCAAGAAGAAATACTATAAATTAACGCTGATGGGGCGCACCGGAAAGAAAAATCCAAGGCTTGGGCAGGACTTTCTTATCTGGACAGACGAAGATACGATTGTTAAGATCATCCTGAACACTTACCGCTTTGTAAAGCAGTATATCGATCCGAACGCACCGGGCGGCAAGGAGCACATCGGTTATATCATTGACCGCACCGGCTTTGAAGAATATAAGAAATGGGCGTTAGAAGGCGTCAAGCTTTTGCCTGAAACGAAGATAAAAGAATGCATCTACTGGAACGGGATTTCTTTTACCCGTTAAAGCACTGGACAAAAGACAATCACAGCCATTTGAATACCCTTTTAAACAGACAAATGGAAACGCTGCACCTTCAGCGTTTCCATTTGCCGCTATTACGAAACACTTGGTTTTTTTTGTGAACAGTAGCCTATTACGCCCTAAAGCCCGCTAGCTGTGTTATTTTCTTGACAAGTACGGGGAGGGGAAACTAAAATAATAAAAAATGCATAAGGATGAAATGCAAATGGGCATACAGATGATAGGAATCGACCATTCCCTTGCGGGCGTGGAAATGCGGGAGAAATTTTTCTTTACAAAAACACAGACAGCAGCACTGATGGAAAAATGGATGGCGCATGGAAGGGCACAGGGCATTGTCTTGCTGTCTACTTGCAACCGTGTGGAGATTTATGTAAACTCAAATAAGGAAGATGCAGATTTTGCCGGGATGCTCTGCCAGGAAAAGGGGCTGGACGCGGGAAGTTTCCGCCCTTTTCTTTGCAAGCGGGACGGGCAGGAAGCCGTGCGGCATTTATTTGAGATGACAGCAGGGTTTTGCTCCCTGATCATAGGGGAGGATCAGATACTGGCGCAGGTAAAAGACGCCCTTTCTTTTGCAAGGGAAAATTATGCGGCGGACAAAGTACTAGAAGTGCTGTTTCGGCAGGCAATCGCCACGGCGAAGGAAATAAAGACAAAAGCACCCCTGCCTAGGGCGAATCTTTCTACGGCGGGAGAGGCAGTAGAAAGCCTGAAAAGACAGGGCATGGCATTTGCCGGAAAAAAATGCCTTGTCATTGGCAACGGCATGATGGGAAAGCTGACGGCGCAGATTTTATTGGCGGAAGGCGCACAAGTAACGGTTACGGTGCGCCAGTACCATAAGGGCATTGTGGATATTCCGGCTAAGGCCGCACGGATAGATTATGGAAAACGTTATGGGATTATAGCGGGCTGCGACTATGTATTTTCCGCAACTTCCAGCCCAAACCTGCCCATAACGAAAGAAAAACTTGCGCTTTGCGAACGAAAGAAAAAGCTGGTGCTTATAGATCTGGCAATGCCACGGGATATTGAGCCAAAAGTAAAAGAACTGCCTTTTGTCATGCTGTATGATGTGGATGATTTTAGTGCCGGGGAAATTTCGCCGGAAATGAAACAAAAGCTGGATGACGCCTATGTTTTGCTAGAACAAGGAATGAAGGATTTCCAAAATTGGCATGAGTGCCGGGAACTGATTCCGGCCTTGCAAAAAATCGCAGAGTCGGCGGCTAAGGATCTTTGCGGGAGAATGGAAAAGCCTTTGCGGCAAGTAGAAGAGCCGCAGCGGGAAGCGTTGGTTTTGGCGTTAAAAAACAGCGGGAGCAAAGTGGCGGCAAAGATGCTGTTTGCCTTGCGGGATGAACTGGAAGCGGACAGGTTTCGGGAGTGTTTGGAAATTTTGGGGAAAAGTTTGTGATCATTATGGAAAAAATTATTATTGGAAGCCGGGAAAGCGCTCTGGCAGTGGCGCAGGCTAAGCTGCTGCAAAAATTCATAGAGGAAAACTGCCCCGGTATTTTCGTGGAAATACTGACAATGAAAACGGCCGGGGATAAAATATTGGAAAAACGGCTGGATGAGATTGGCGGGAAGGGCTTGTTTGTCAAAGAACTAGAGCGTGCCCTGCTAGAGGGACGGACGCAGCTTTTAGTGCATTCTTTAAAGGACATGCCGATGGAAACGAAGGAAGAGCTGCCAATCCTTGGCTGCTCTAAGCGGGAGGATCCAAGGGATGTATTGGTGCTGCCAAAAGGAGGCAAGGCGTTAAACCCCGCGCTCCCTATTGGGACTTCCAGCTTACGGCGGGAATTACAGCTAAAAAAACTATATCCAGAAATAAAAGTCGAAATGATCCGCGGGAATCTAAACAGCCGTCTGCAAAAGCTGGATGAGGGAGGATATGGCGCCCTTGTGCTGGCAGCGGCGGGATTAAAGCGCCTTGGCCTTGCCCATCGTATTTTCCGCTATTTTTCCTGTGAAGAGATGCTGCCTGCAGCGGGGCAGGGGATTCTTGCGGTGCAAGGCATCAAAGGGTTTGACTACAGATTTTTAGCGGGCTTTTTTGATGAGAAGGCGCTAGATGCCGCGCTTGCAGAGCGGGCTTTTGCCAAACGGCTTGGCGGCGGCTGTTCTTCCCCGGTGGCAGCTTATGCCAAAATTACAGGGGAGGAGCTTGTGCTGACGGGCCTTGCCCTTTTAGGGCAAAAGGAAGCGGAAAAGACGGCGTATCGCATAGGGAAGATCCGGGGCAAGCGCACAGATGGCAAACGGCTGGGCGAGGAACTGGCAGACCGGATGCGAAAGGAAGGATGTTTATAGCCGTGAGCGGGAGAAAAGAGGCAGAAATGGCAGAAAAAAAGGGAAAAGTCTGGCTGGTGGGCGCAGGTCCGGCGGGAGTGGAACTTTTAACGATAAAGGCAAAGACAGTGCTCGAACAGGCCGACGTGGTAGTGCATGATGCGCTGATTGGACGCTCTGTGCTTGCCATCATACCAGACCATGTAGAGAAAATTGACGTTGGCAAGCGGGCGGGATGCCACTGCATGCCCCAGGAAGAGATTAACGCCCTGCTTTGCCTGCTTGCAAAACAGGGAAAAAAAGCAGTGCGCTTAAAAGGCGGCGATCCGTTTGTGTTTGGCCGGGGCGGCGAAGAATTGGAAGTTTTGGCAGAAAATGGGATTCCCTTTGAAGTCGTGCCGGGCGTGACTTCTGCCATTGCAATACCGGCTTATTTTGGCATTCCCGTTACCCACCGCAGCCTTGCCTCCTTAGTGCATATCATCACCGGGCATCAAAAAAAGGACGAGCCGCCATGCATCAACTACCGGGCTTTAAAAGAGGCGGGCGGCACGCTCGTATTTTTGATGGGAGCCGCAAATTTGCATCCTATCGTTTCCGGCTTGCTAGAGGCGGGCATGGAACGGGAAACGCCAGCGGCAATCTTACAGCAAGGCGCAAGCGGCAGGCAAAAGAAGATAAGCGGGACGCTTGCTTCATTAGAACAGGAAGCAAAAAAACAGGGGGTTGTTACGCCCGCTATCATTATTGTAGGCGAAGTGGTGCGGCTTTTGGAAAAATTTGCGTGGTTTGAAAAGCTGCCCCTGTTTGGGAAAAAATTTCTTACCGTAAGGCCAAAGGAGCGAAGCGGGAAACTATCAGACCGGCTGCGGGAGCTTGGCGCGGAAGTTGTGGAGCTGCCAGTAATCCAGATGGAAGGCATTCATCCAAACCCGGCTTTGCAAAAAGAAATCGCCCGTCTGCCAGACTACCGCTTTTTGGCGTTTACTTCCCCGGCGGGCGTAAAAGAATGGATGCAGGAACTGTTTGACATTGGAAAGGACGCACGCTGCATGAGCGGCGTGTCCATTGCCGCGATTGGCAGCGCGACCGCACAGACGCTGCGCCAATATGGGCTGCTTGCGGATCTGGTGCCGGAAGTCTACCATGGAAAGGCGTTAGGGGCACTGATACGGGAAAATTGCACAGCCGGGGATAAGGTGCTGCTCGCCCGCTCTGCGATTGGCAATCCAGAGCTTGTGGCAGAGCTAAAAAAAGGAAAAGAAATTGAAGTAACTGACCTTGCGGTTTACATAACAAAAGAAAAAGACAGCATGGCAGACTGCTCCATAGAGGATGCAGACGGCGTATTCTTTACAAGCCCTTCCACGGTCAGAGGATTTGCCGCCCTCTTCCCAGGCGTGGATTTTTCCAAAGTACAGGCGCTTTGCATCGGGGAAACAACCGCCCGGCCAGCAAAAGAATACGGAATGCAGATAGCAATCGCAAAAGAGGCGACAGTGGAAGGGCTCGTGGAACTTGTGATGCAAGAAAGGAAAAGGGGGATATAAAATATGGTAAAAAGACCCCGCAGACTGCGAAGCAGCAGCCTGCTTCGAAAAATGGCACGGGAAACCCGCATGGATGCTGCTTCCCTTGTATACCCGCTGTTTGTAATGGAAGGGGAAGGAAAGAAAGAAGAAATTGCCTCCATGCCCGGCCAGTACCGGTACAGCATAGACAGACTTTCGCAGGCCATAGAAGAACTGCAGCAAGCGGGCGTGTCGGCAGTGCTGTTTTTTGGCATTCCAGCGCATAAAGACGAAATGGGCAGCGGCGCGTATGCAAAAGACGGCATCGTACAGCGCGCACTGCGCTTTGTCAAGGCGCATTACCCGGAAATTTTTTGCATTGCGGATCTATGCATGTGCGAATATACTTCCCATGGGCATTGCGGCATTCTCTGCGGGCAGGATGTAGACAACGACAAAACACTTGTTTATCTGGAAAAGATTGCGCTTTCCCAGGCACAGGCGGGAGCGGATATGATCGCGCCTTCGGACATGATGGACGGCAGGGTGGCGGCAATCCGGCGCACATTAGATGAAAACGGATTTGCCAAAATACCGATTATGGCATATTCCGCGAAATTTGCCTCTTCCTTTTATGGGCCGTTTCGGGAAGCGGCGGGCTCTGCGCCGGCTTTTGGGGACAGAAAAAGCTACCAGATGGATTACCATAACCGGATAGAAGCCCTAAAAGAAGTGAAATTAGACATTGAGGAAGGGGCAGACATTGTCATGGTAAAACCGGCCCTTGCTTATGGCGATCTGATCCGGGAAGTAAAAAACATGGCGCAGGTGCCAGTGGCGGCATACAGCGTCAGCGGAGAATATGCGATGGTGAAGATGGCAGCGGCGGCGGGCGCGATTGAGGAAGAAAACGTTATGTGCGAGATGGCGGCAAGCGCCTACCGGGCAGGGTGCGATATTTACATCACTTATTTTGCCAAAGAATTGGCACGCTGCATGAAGGAAGGGAAAATAGGTTGAAAAATAGGATGACAAATTCGGAAATGATCTTTGCACAGGCAAAACAATATATTCCTGGCGGCGTCAATTCCCCGGTGCGGGCGTTTGGCGCTATCGGTTCTTTCCCAAGGATCATAAAGCGTGCAAACGGCGCAAGAATCTATGATGAAGATGACAGGGAGTACATTGACTTTGTCTGTTCCTGGGGGCCGGCAATCCTTGGGCATAACAACCCTAAAATCCGGGAAGCCGTACAAAGCGCGGCAGAAAACGGGTTAAGTTTTGGCGCGGCTACGAAAATAGAAATGGAGATAGCGAAGTTAGTCTGCACTAACATTCCTTCGGTAGAGATGCTGCGCATGGTAAACTCCGGCACAGAAGCGGTAATGAGCGCCATCCGCGCAGCAAGAGGCTATACCGGGCGGGATAAGATCATCAAGTTTGCAGGCTGCTACCACGGGCATAGCGACGCCCTTTTGGTACAGGCGGGCTCTGGGGCGCTTACGGCGGGCATCCCGGACAGCGCGGGCGTGCCAAGGGGCTGCACGAACGATACGCTGTCGGCAGTTTATAATGATTTATCTTCAGTGGAAGAACTTTTTTTGCAATTCCCGGAAGAGATTGCCTGCATCATAGTGGAGCCGGTGGCGGCGAATATGGGCGTTGTGCTGCCAGAGAAAGGATTTTTGGAGGGGCTTCGAAGCCTCTGTGACAAATATGGCGCACTGCTTTTGTTTGACGAGGTGATCACAGGCTTTCGGCTTGGCTTTGGCGGGGCACAGGAATATTTTGGCGTAACGCCGGATTTAAGCGCGTATGGCAAGATCATCGGCGCGGGCATGCCAGTGGGGGCTTACGGCGGCAGGCAAAGCATCATGGAGATGGTTGCGCCGTCAGGGCCCGTGTACCAGGCGGGGACGCTTAGCGGAAATCCTGTGGCGATGGCTGCGGGCTTTGCCCAGCTTTCCATCTTAAAGGAGCATCCCGAATATTATACGGCACTGCATAAAAAGGCAGACGTTTTTTTCGAAAGGCTGCAAGAGATGGCAAAGCAGATAGGGGCGCCCTGCCAGGTAAACCATATCGCTTCTTTAGGCTGCCTGTTTTTTACGCCGGAGGCGGTGAGAGATTATAAAAGCGCGAAAACTTCTGATACAAAGGCGTATGCGGCATATTGCAACAAAATGCTGCAGCGGGGAGTCTATCTTGCGCCCGCGCAGTTTGAAGCGATGTTTTTGTCCATGGCGCATACGAAAGAGGATTTAGACGAGGTACTTTTGCATAGCGGCAGCTGCCTGGAAACCCTTTATGGAAAGTGCGGAGGCGGATGATGAAGGGAAAGAAGAAAAAAAGGACGCTTAGGGCGGAAATTGCCATGATGACAGCACTGACTTCGGTAAGTACGCTGCTGTTGGCATGCGTGGCGGTTATTTACATTTTTTTCTCCTATTTTTATGAAAATACATGGGAAGATATCCGCTACGTCTTACAAAATACGAGCAAGCAGTTCCAGTCCCACATGCAGTTTATCGAGGATGGCGCTGTATCGGTGCGGCATAATGTGATGCTGCGCGGTTTTTTTGATGGAAAAGAGTACGACAAAGAGATGGTAAAAGAGCAGCTTTCGTATGGCATGAAGCTGTTTTCAGACCGCAATACAATCCAGCGGCAGCTCCCGTTTGCCATAAGCGTCTATCTTTTTAACAGCCAGGACGATTATGTTTATGAGCACTACTATGCTTCGACAGTTGCGTTCCAGCGTCTTGCCGTGGAAAAGTATTGCGCACTGCAGCAAAAGTTCAAAGCGCAGGAATATGCGTATAAAGCGTACGAGGACCAGGGGAATATCAACCTTTGCTTTCGTATTTATGACGATGCGATGAAAGAACAGGGCATATGCATTGTAGAAATTAGCGGCAGTGCCGTGGAAATGGTGCTAGGCGAGGTGGCTTCCTACCAAAAAGGCTCGTGGCTGCTTATGGATAATGACGGTGAAATGCTGTATCAGCACGGGGACGCGGGAACGGTTGGGAAGCTGTACCTGCTTGGGGATGTCTGGCAGGGGAAAAATAAAATAGAAAATGAAAGCATGCTTGCCTATGTGAATCCGTGCGGGTTTGGCCTTCGCTCTATCGTGTCGGTCGGCAGGGGGAATATTTTTACAATGTTAAAGCCGACGGCGCTGATTTTTGGGGCGGGCCTTGTCCTTGTGCTTGCGGCTGCAGTTTTTGCGGCATTTAGCGTAAGTTACCGTTTTACAAAGCCGATGGCGGGACTGATGGAAAATATCAAGGCATTCGGCAGCAGGGATTTTGATGTCAGGATGGAGGAGGCATCCATCCGGGAATTTCATGATATCGGGACGGTGTTTAATGAAATGGCGGCGCAGATCAAATATCTGATCACGCAAGTCTATGAAAAAGAACTTCTCGCCACACGCCTGCAGGTAAAATATTTACAGGCGCAGATCGATCCGCATTTTCAGTCGAATGTGCTGGCAATGCTGGCACTGAAAGCGAAACTTTCCGGAAACGAGGAACTGTATGAAGGGCTGCAGGCATTTTCCGGCCTGATGCAAGGAAAGATATTCCGAAGCGGCGAGATGATGATCAGGGTGTCGGAAGAGCTGGAAACTGTGCAGTTTTACCTGTATCTGCAGCACAGCCGTTTTCGGGATAAGATTTCTTATGAGATCTGCATGGAAGACGAAGCGGTCAATGAGGACTTCATTCCGCGCCTCTTGATTGAAACGCTTGTGGAAAACGCGGTATTCCACGGGCTAGAGCCTAAGGCGGAGAAAGGAAAAGTCACGGTATCTTTGTGGGAATGCGACAGTGAAGGCGGCAGGATGCTGCATATATGCGTGGAAGATGACGGCGTAGGGTTTGAGCCGGCAGAGCAGATGCCAAAAGCAGAAGGAAGCGCTGTGGAAGAAAAAGCCGGGGAGGAAACTGCCTGGAAGCTGCATACGCATACAGGGCTTGCCAATACGAAAAATCTTTTGCATATTTTGTATGGCGGCCGTTCCCGCATGGAAATAGATTCAAAGAAAGGAAAAGGCGCACGGATAGAGATCGTGCTTCCTGTAAAAAGGGACAGGCAGAATGTGGAAAGTGATAGCGGCAGATGATGAGGAATATATAAGGGAAGCGCTGTATCAGCTGATTTCCTGGGAAAAGATGGACTGCACGCTCTGTGCGGTATGCCATAACGGCGAGGAATTGATCGCGCAGATTGAAAAAGAACGGCCGGATATTGTCATTACGGACATTAAGATGCCGGTGTTAGACGGGCTGGAAGTGTGCCGGTACGTGTACGAAACATGCCCGGAAATACCGGTGATACTCTTAAGCGCCCACTCGGAATTTGAATACGCCAAAAAGGCAATCAAATACAGCGCATGTGAATATGTGCTGAAAGTATCTGTTTTAGAGGAACTGCCCAAGGCAGTGCAAAAGGCAGCCGGGGAACTGGAAAAAATCCGCGAAGATGTTATCGAAAAAAACGCCAGGGAAGGAGCTAAAGCAACGCTGACGCTATACCGGCAGACAGAACGTTATATAGAACAAAATTACAGGAAAAAAATATCGTTAGACGATATTGCGCGTGATGTCCACGCCAACAGGAGTTATTTAAGCAGGCTGTACAAAGAAAAAACGGGAATGAATCTGTTTGACAGGATCTTGCAGAAACGGATTGAAGCGGCAAAAGATTTTTTGCTGCATACGGACATGAAAACATACGAGATATCGGATGCGGTCGGCTTTGAAGACGCAGGATATTTTTCGAAAGTGTTTAAGAAACAGACGGGAGTTTCCCCAAAGGAGTTTAAGCATGGAAAAGAAAAGGGTGAAGCGCAGCAGGCGTAGCATTGTGGCAGCGGTCCTGCTTATGGCATGTTTCCTTTCCGGCTGCGGGAAGGCGCAGGATAATAATATTACTTTGACAATGATCCACGGATGGGGCGGCACGGAAGCAGACCACGCGGCCATGCGGCAGATTTATGCAGATTTTCAGGCAGAAAATCCTGACATTGCTGTCAATTTTATCGCCATGCCTACCAGGGAGGAAATGATACGCAAAGTAGAGGATATGATTATGGTGGGCGATATTCCAGACATCGTGGATTTTGGCGGCCTAGGCTATAACTATGCGTATGATTTCATGGCAGAAAACGGGATGCTGATAGACTTAGTGCCCTTCCTGCAAGAAGATGCGGCCTTCTCTTTGGGCATTGCGCAGGCAAACCGGGATTCGTGGATGCGAAAAGACGGGACGCTATACAATGTGGACGCTGTATTGTCCCTTAGCGGGGGCTATTGGTACAACGAAGACATTTTAGCGCGTGCGGGCATTGATAAACTGCCAGAAACATGGGAAGAGTTTCTTGGCATGTGCGAAGCCATTGAGCAGTGGGCTAAGGCATCCGGGGCGGATGTCAGGGCGTTTAACGCTTCGTCGGAAGGGTATTTGTATTTTGCGGATCACCTGCTTGCAGGAAACGGCAGCAAACGCCAGGCAAAAGATGACATGGCATCTGTGGATGCCGGCAGGATGGCGCAAGTATTAGAACAGCTAAAAGAACTGTATGCATACCAGGCATCAGGCGACGTACACTACAGCTACCGGGATGAAACGAGCCTGTTTAACGACGGGCAAGTCGCCCTTTATATCAACGGCGTCTGGAGCGCCCCTATGATCTCAGAAAAGCTGCGGGTGCGCTATGCCCTGCTTCCTAGCGTGGCGGGCGTGCCTACATCGTGCGAATCGGCGTGCATGGGATATGTGCTTGGAAAAAGCAATGCCTTGGAAAAAGAGGAAGCCGCAGTGCGTTTTTTGAAATATATGCTCAGCGAAAAGGTGCAGATGCGGATTATGGAAGATACCGGGCAGATACCGGCAAATCCTGGCATTGCGCTTGAAAATTACAGGAAAACAAAGCCGCGCATGTATCAGGCGGCAGAACTTGTCCTTGCGGCAGAAAGGAAAATCGACGTGCCGGAAAATATTTGGGGCATGGAGCAGAAAGAGTATTTTACCGACAATATCATCGCGGTATTAGAAGGCGCTATGCAGCCTGGGGAACTTGCGGAAACGATGCGGGCCGCCGGAATGCCATAGGGGTATAGGGTATTATTTGTGAAAAATATTGCCATGAGGTAAATATTTTACAGTTTTTTACACAAAAATAGTAATTTATTTTTCTTTAAAACAAACAGAATACATTCAAGTTGTATAAAATCTATTGTAAAATTATTCATATAGAAGTAAAATTGCACAAAAAAAGGAGGAAGACTATGAAAAGAAGGATAGCAGGTATTTTTCTGTCACTTGTATTGTGCACTGCCATGTTAGCAGGCTGCTCAGGAAAAGGCGCATCGGATGCTGCAGGCGGTGAGAGCAAGGAGGAAACTGGAGAAGCGCAGGCTTCTGGCGAGAAGGAAGTGCTGGAATTTTATCATGGCTACTACCATGATGCAAGCGAATGGATGCCGGCACAGGTAATGCGTGACATTTATGATGCATTTGCAGCGGCACACGCAGACGGCAGTGTAACATTTAAGCCGATTCCTGTAGAAAACAGGGATGATATTGTAAGCGCACAGGTAGCGGGCGGCTCTTTCCCGGACATGGTGGATCTTGGCAATGCGGGCGTTTCCCCGGCAGCGATCCAGCAGGGCCTTGTGTACGACTTAAAGCCTTACATTGATGAGAACGGCTTAAAAGACGCAGTAGGGTTAAACTATACGCAGCATGATGTGGACGGCCATATTTATGCAGTACATGACCAGATTGAAAGCCGCGGCCTTTGGTACAATGCAGCTTTGTTTGAAAAAGCGGGCGTAGCTGATGCATTTGCAGACTGGACTGCATTTGAGGACGCTATGGCAAAAGTACGCAAAGTGGACGGCGCTTACGGCTATATCGCAGGGCAGGGCTCGATGAACATTATGAATGCCATCATTGCATCCAGCGAAGAAGGAAGGAAGATGTTAGGCTCTGAACTGACGACAGACATTATCAATTCCGAAGTGTTTGCACAGGCATTTAAGACGACGGCAAAACTCGACCAGGCAAACGGATCCGAGCATACAACGGAAGACAATGGCAACCTGATGGCTGACTTTAATACAAACGGCACAGTAGGCGTATTGTTTAACGGCGTATGGAATGCAGGCGGCATCGACGCGTCTTTGACAGATGCGATAGACTCCGCTATTTTCCCGGGCGATGTTGCGATTGCGTCTGCGGGCGGCGGCCTTGCGGTTGCAAACGACATGAGCGAAGCAAAAACTGCATTGGCGCTTGAATTTATCAAATATATGACAAGTCAGGAAGTGCAGGAGAAGATCTTTACGCAAGTACAGGCAAATCCTTGCAATACGACGATTGACTTAAATGCACTTGCTGCAAGCAGCGGCAATGCTGCAACGGTGAAACTTGCAGAAGCATGCTCGAAAGTAAACAATGCGAAGATTATCGTAATCGACATGAACTATGCATGGGGCTCTGACGTAAACGGCGCGATCATCAATGCCCTTATGGAATGCGCGGTTTCAGGGACAAACATTGACGCAAGGTTTGAACAGCTTCAAAAAGAATTGATTGCTTTGATTGGCTAATGCAAAATGGGCAGTCTAAATAGGGGGAAAGAAGCAGTTTATATTCCATGTGTGCATAAACGGCTTCTTTCCTTTCTTGCTTTATATGGAAGGGGGTATTTGGTTTGGCAAATACAAAAGCGGATCGGCAAAAACGCAACAGGCTTGCAAAAAGGCGGCAGGGCTTTATCATAGCGTTCCTTGCGCCTACGATGGCGGCGTTTTGCATTTTTTATCTTTATCCAATCCTGATGGTATTTACGACTTCGTTTTGCAAATGGGATTACACGAATATTACAAGCCCGGAATTTTTTGGCTTTGCCAATATGTGGAACAACTATGATTATATTTTCCGTACATATCCTTTCTTTTGGGAGGCGCTTCGAAACTCCGCGCTTTGGGCGCTTCTTGGCGCAGCAGTGCAGATTCCGGTAGCAGCGTTCATTGCCCTAGCTCTTTCGCGGAAAGTAAAAGGCGTCAAAATTGTCCGAAATATTTATATTATTCCGAATATGATATCAACGGCGGCAATGGGCATTATTTTCCTGCAGCTGTACAATCCCTCTTATGGCATTGTCAATCCGGTTGTGCGTATATTTAAGCCGGAATTTACAGACAGCATCCTGCTTTTGAAGGGCTCGGCTTTTATTGCAATGACGGCTTCCTACATCTTTTTTACAGGAACGACGACGCTGATGATTTTAGGAAATATTATGGCGGTTTCTGAGGAAGTCAAGGAAGCTGCCATGCTAGACGGCGCCAGCGGCCTGCTGCAGGACTGGTATATTACGATCCCCATGATCAAAGGGACGCTGCGGACAGTTTCCATCCTTGCGGCAACTTCCGGTTTCCTCTTGTACAACGAAGTTTATTTCCTGACAAAAGGGGCAGCAGGGACGTACAGTATCAGCTATGTCATCAGGGAATTAGCGGTCAGCAGCCCAAGGACGCAGTTTGGCAGGGCCAATGCGGTCGCTGTGATCCAGATTTTAGCGGGCATGGCGATCATCGTGGCAGTCAATGCGGTCTATAGCATTTCCATGAAAAAAAGCGTAAAAGGAGGAGAGGCGTCATGAACGGTTTTAAGAGTAAAACAAACGGCAAAAGCGTAAAAAGCATGTCCGGTGCTACCCGGATTGTGACTTACCTTTCTTTGGCGTGGGCACTTTTGGTGGCACTTGTCCCTATCGTCTGGCTTGGGCTTTCCAGCCTGAAAAAAGATCCAATGGCAAGGCCGGGCTTTCAGCTGCCGGAATCCATTTATATGGAAGGCTATATTGCGACATTCCGCGATCTGCATGTTATGCGCTATTTTGGGAACAGCATGTTTGTTTCCGGCGTGTCGGTGCTTATCAGCGTCATGATGATCTCCATGTCGGCTTATGTAGTTGCCCGGATGGAATTTAGGGGAAAGAAGGCAGTTAATGCCATGTTATATTCGACGATGTTCATTCCGGCAACGGCATTGACTTATCCGGTCTATCATCTTGTAAACCGGCTGCATCTGTATGATACGCGGGGTGCGCTGATTCTGGTGTATTCATGCAGCGGGATTGCGGTGAGTTTTTTTGTCATCAAAAACTATTATGACAACATCCCACGGGATTTGGAAGAGGCAGCAAGGATTGACGGCTGCGGCTACGTGCAGACGTGGGTGAGCGTAATCTTTCCGATAGCAAGGCCGGGCATTATGACGGCGGCAGTATTGGCTTTCCTGAACAACTGGAACGAATACTATTGGGCATCCCTTGTCATGATCGATAGGAAAAAACTGACGGTGCCCGCGCTGCTTTCTACGTTTACGACTTCTTTTAATACGAATTACAACGGCCTGTTTTCCGCGATGGTCATTATTATTTTACCGCCGATACTGCTTTATTGTATTTTCAGCAAATTCTTCATCGAAGCGCTTTCCGGCGGTGCGGTGAAAGGCTGATATTAGGATAGGCCAAATGAGGACAGGAGGAAGGATTGATGAATCAGGAAATAAGGGAACGGACAAAATGGTTTATGGATGCCAGGTTTGGAATGTTCATTCACTGGGGGCTTTATTCCATACCCGCCTGTGGGGAATGGATGATGTCGGAGAAAGAAATGACGCTGGAAGAATACCGTACTTATTTTGACCAGTTTGACCCGTGCGATTATGATCCAAAAAAGTGGGTGGCACTGGCAAAAGAGGCGGGAATGCAATATATCGTCTTAACGGCAAAGCATCACGACGGTTTTTGCCTGTTTGATTCTAAACTGACGGAATATAAGGCAACGAATACGAAAGCTGGCAGGGATCTGGTGCGGGAATTTACCGATGCCTGCCGGGAGGCCGGATTGAAGGTCGGGCTGTATTTTTCCATCATTGACTGGAGCCATCCTGATTTTCCAAAATATGGCGACCGCCAGCATCCGATGCGCAACAACGAAGCATACAAAGGGGAAAACATCAATTTTGACAGGTATTTGGAATATATGCACGGACAGGTGGAAGAGCTTGCGACTGGATATGGAAAACTGGATCTGTTCTGGTTTGATTTTTCCTACGACGATATGGCGGGTGAAAAATGGCGTGCTTCCGATCTGGTCAAGATGGTACGCAGGCACCAGCCGGACATTATCCTTGACAACCGCTTGGAAGGGGCGGGCGACTGCCATGGCAGCATTGCCACAGAGCATCCGCTGCCTTACAGCGGGGATTTTACAAGCCCGGAGCAGATTCTTCCGCCAAAAGGCATTACGAATGAAAAAGGAGAGCCGATTCCGTGGGAACTGTGCGCAACGATGAACAACCATTGGGGGTATTGCAATTTCGACCATCAATATAAGTCTTCCCGGATGCTCGTGCGTAAGTTAGTGGAATGCGTGAGCAAAAGCGGCAATATGATTTTAAATGTAGGGCCTGATGCAAGGGGAAACATACCGGAAGAGAGCGTAAAGGTCTTAAAAGAGATTGGCGCATGGATGGCAAAGAACAAAGAAAGCATTTACGGCTGTCAAGGCTCTAAGCTGGAAAAACCGGAATGGGGAAGGTACACGCAAAAAGGGAATGTCATTTACGCGCATGTGCTAGAGGAGCCGCTTGGCGCCCTGCCGCTGTATGGCATTGCGCCAGATAAGCTAGAGAGCGTGACATATCTAGCAAACGGGAGCCAGATGAACAGGGGCGAAGCGTGGAATACGGTGTTATACCCGGATCTGGCGTTTGTTTCTTTTGGCGAAAACCCGGTGTTTACGTATCCTTTGCCGGATGCAACCGATACGGTATTAAAGATCCGGCTAAAATAGTCAGTCAAAAGCCGTCCAAAGCAGCTTTGGGGCAATGTCAGGATCGGTGGAGCAGACGGCGGCTTTATAGGAAGCAAGGGAAAATTCCTGAAAATAGTAGTCTTCCTTTTTGTATGGGGCGGGGCAGGCGCTTAACATGGGCGCTGCACCGTCCTTAATTTTTAGGGAAAAAGAATCTAACGGCATGGCCATGCCCTGGCGTGTGGCCTTCATAAAACTTTCTTTTAAAACCCAGTAGCGGAAAAAAAGCTCCTGCCGCTGCATGGCGTCTTCCTGCGCCATAATATGGCGGTATTCTTCCGGGCAAAAAAACCGCCGGGCAATATTTTCCCGGCAGCCGGAAACCTGTTCTATGTCGCATCCTGCCTGAACGGGGGAGTCTGTTTTTGTTTCTGTGTTGATTGCTGCGCAGCATAGAGCGTAGAAACCGGAATGGGATAAATTAAAAGGGGCATCCTGCGTAAGGCAGAATGTTTCCCTTGCCTGCTGCAGCAAAACCCAGGCACCCACGCTTAGGGCGCGTCCCATAGGGGTATGGAGCCGATCGGCCTTTTTTTGGCGGAATCCAGGAAGCCGCTGCCAGTATGAGAAGTAACGCTGCTTATCAAGAAGCGGGCGGACATCCCCAATCCATGTCAAAACCATTGTGCGGTATCTCCTTTATACTTCATATTTGAAGCGGTCGCCTAAAATAATCTGCTTTGTCCTGTGGATGGGCTCGTCATTTTTGTCATAGACCGTTTCATTCATGAGCAGGACGGGCGATCCCTTTTTGATGCCAAGACAGATGGCATCCTCTTCGGATGCCTTGACAAGCTCGATAATTTTATGGGCACGGACAGGGACGATATGGAACAGCCTGGACAGTGTGTCATAAAAAGAAGTATTGTCCAGGTCTTCGGCAATGATGGAAGAATATTTTGGATGGATAAAAAGCTGGTCATAGATGACCGGCTCTTCGTTTGCATAAAGGACCCTGGCTAGATAAACGACTTTTGCGCCCTCTTTTAAGCAGAGCTGTTCTAAGTCTTTCGGGGAAGCCTGCTGGATGGCAACTTTGATGAGTTTGTTGCTGGGTATCATGTTGTTGTGCCGGCAAACAGACGTAAAGCTCATATTGGACGTGGTGTTTTCGCTGATTTTGGGCTGCTGCACAAAAGTGCCCTTTCCCTGTTTTTTCACTAAAAATCCTTCTTCCGTGAGCTCTTTGATGGCAGCCCGCACGGTGTTGCGCCCCACATGGTAAATGGCGCATAGTTCATTCTCACTGGGCAGTTTATCGCCCCTTTTTAGAATCCTTTTTTCTATCTGCAGCAGCAGGTCTTTTTTTAATTGCGTGTATAAAGGGGTTGCAGAATCAGGGGACAGTAAAGCACACATAATAAGAACCTCTCTTAATTATATTTTTATTCCTGCGACATTTAACCGCTGTGGTAATAACTACATTATAGCTTATATTTACATAAAAATGAAGCAGAAAATAGGATTAAAATGGTGTTGTTTAAAAAAAACTTAATTTGGCGAAAAAAGTATTTACAACACAGTTTCTGTATGATAGTATAATGATACAGAATGATTTAGAACGACCTAGTACAATCAGAAATATGTCAAGGAGATGCAATATGAAATATGACATACTTACGATAGGATGGCCGATGCATGAAATCATCCGCCAGGAAAGGCAGGGGCATTTCCCGCAGCTTGCCTCCTATCTTGGGCCTTATCCAAGCGGTGATACATGCATCATGCTGGATGTGGCGGCAAAATTAGGCAGAACATGCTGTTTTATCGGCGCGGGAGGCGACGATGCTTTTGGAAACGTAGTGCCTGACAGGCTGGCAAAAGACGGTGTGGATGTGCGCCTGCTAAAACGGATCAAGGGGACATCTAGCATCGTGATTTTTGTCAGGTATGACGAACATGGAAAGCGGGAGTATTTAAATTTCATGGATGAGAAGGTCCTAGACGGGCTAGACGATACGCTCATAGAGCCGGATATCATAGCCTCTGCCCGGTGGATCCACTTTAGCGGCGAGATTATCAGCCTTTGCCAGAAGGAGGGCAGGAGGAAATGCCTGATGAAACTGCTGCGTGCCATCGCCCCGGATTCCAAAGTGAGCCTTGACCCAAATTTTACAATTCCTGTAGAAGATATGCAAGAGGCAGTCGGGCCTTTCTTAAAAAGGGCCAACCTGATTTTGCCAAGCGAGGGTGAGGCAAGCCTGATGATGGGAACAAAAACAGATGCGCAGGCGTGCCAGGCGTTATGTGCGCAAGGTAAGATTGTAGTTTTAAAAAAGGGAAGAAACGGCTGCGATATTTATGCGGGTGGCCAAGTGATCCATGTGGATGGATACCGGATTAGCGAAGTGGATCCGACAGGCTGTGGCGATTCTTTCTGCGCAGGATTTTTAACAGGCATGCTTGAAGGGTGGCCTTTAGAAAAAACAGGGCGTTTTGCCAATGCGGCAGGAGCGCTGCAGGCTACAAGAATGGGGCCAATGGAGGGAGCGTTCTCCTTCCCGGAAGTAGTGCAGTTTATGCAAAGCCAGGAAAAGGAGGAAGAAAACAATGGTAATTGATGCACATTATCATCCGTTCTTTTTTGAAGAAGTCTGCCAGGAAGAGGCATTGGCAGAAAAGAGAAGACAGAGCATGGCGTATTATAAGACGGGGGTATGTTCGATAGAGCGGATACTAGAAAGACTGGCTTCTTCCGGTGTGGATAAATGTTTTTTGCTGCCCCATGACCTGACGACGATAGATGGCGATCTTGTGACAAATGAAGAAGTGCAAATGCTTGTAGAAAAGGGGAAGGGGCATTTTTACGGGTTTGCCGGCATAGACCCCCACAGGGAGGATGCCGCTTTGCAAGTGGAGCATGCGTTTTGTGATCTTGGCCTTAAGGGCTTAAAGCTCCATCCCGCCAAGCAGAAATTTTATCCTATGGATGAAAAATTGATGCCCATTTATGAAATCTGTGAACGCTACAACAGGCCCATTATATTTCACAGCGGATTTTCCTGGCAGCCGGGAAGCGTAACGGAATTTGCCCATCCGATGAAATTTGAAGCGTTAGCGGCATCCCGCCCAAGGCTTCGCTTCTGCCTGGCGCATATGGGGTTTCCGTGGGTCAAAGAGGCGGCAATGCTGCTGTTGCGCTATCCGAATGTGTATGCGGATACGGCATTTTTATATTTTGACTCGGCGCGGGAATTTTACGAGCATGTTTTTAAGAAAGAAATGAGCCTTGGCTGGGTAGACAGGAGCATGCGCCATCAGATCATGTTTGGCTCTAATATGCCAAGATGGGAAGAAATGCGGATGTTAAAGGCGTTAAAAGAGCTTGGATTCCGGGAGGAAACGCTAGAACTGCTTACCTGCCGGAACGCACTGGAATTTTTGGGAGAGGAGGAGGCAGATTGGTTAAGCTAGAAGAATTTGTGATCCATACGACAAAATATAACGATTTTATCAATATTACGGGCGAAGTGGAAAAATGCGTGGCCAAATCCGGCATAAAAAGCGGCATGGTCTTTGTTGTGACGATGCATACGACGACGGCCATTACGACGAATGAAGCATTAGAATGCCTCCAAAGCGATATGATGAATCTTATGTGGAAGCTGGTCGATGAGGACGGAAACTATTCCCATGCCAGAATGCTCCACTCCTACGGCACGACGGCGGGAAATCCGACGGGGCATTTACGCAGCATGCTGACGGGCAGCCATGTCATATTTCCGGTTGCCGATGGGAAGGTGCTTAGGGGCAGTGCCCAGGAAATCTTTTTTTGCGAATATGACGGCGCCCAAAGCCGCAAGATATGCGTGGAAGTCATGGGAGAATAGGAAAAAGGAGGGCGTTGCATGTCGGATTATATTTTGGAAGCAAAAGGCATTGTAAAGAAATTTGGAAATGTAACTGCGCTAAAAAACATTGACCTAAAAGTAAAACGGGGAGAGGTGCATGTCCTGTGCGGGGAAAACGGCGCCGGGAAGTCTACGCTGATGAACATTATAAGCGGCGTGTACCCAAAGGGCAGCTACGAAGGAGTCTTTTGCTACAACGAGGAAGAATGTAGTTTCTTAAGCATCCGGGACAGCGAGGAGAAAAAGATTGCGATTATCCATCAGCAGCTTGCATTAATCCCGCCCCTGTCCATTGCGGAAAATATATTTATAGGCAATGAAAACATGAAACATGGCGTCATGGACTGGACGGAAACGAGGGTCAAAGCAAGGAAGATCATGCAGTTAGTAGGATTGCAGGAAAATCCTGATACGCTCGTATCGGATATCGGCGTAGGAAAGCAGCAGCTTGTAGAAATTTGCAAGGCAGTTTCCAAAAATGTAAAACTGCTCATTTTAGACGAGCCAACAGCGGCTTTAAACGACGAGGAAAGCGACAAACTCTTAAACCTCGTACTGGAATTTAAAAAGCAGGGGATTACTTCTATTTTAATCTCCCACAAACTGCGGGAAGTGACAAAGGTATGTGATGCCATTACGATCATCCGGGATGGGGAGACGATCGAAACGCTGTATAAAGGCAGCGATGAGATTACGGAAGAGCGGATTATAAAAGCCATGGTAGGCCGGGAACTGACAAACCGCTTTCCGGCAAGAATTTCCAAAATCGGCAGTGTCCTGTTTGAAGTGGAAAACTGGAACGTATTTAGCCCCCTAGATGAAACAAAACAGGTATTAAAGAACATATGTTTGCATGTGCGCCGAGGGGAAGTGCTTGGGATTGCCGGATTGATGGGAGCGGGCAGGACAGAGCTGGCTATGAGCATTTTTGGAAAAAGCTATGGAAAGCGCATCAGCGGCACGTTAAAAAAAGATGGCCGGGAGATCAGGCTCCCCAATGTGAGTGCGGCCATCGCTAACGGGATTGCCTACGTATCGGAAGACCGGCACCGCTATGGCGTTATTCCGGGTGCGCAGATTAAGAAAAATATAACGCTGCCCAGCCTGGAACGCTTTATGAAAGGATGGGCCATCGATAGCAATAAAGAAACGATTGCTGCACAGGAATATAAGGAAAAGCTGAATATAAAATGCCGGGATGTAGACCAGGAAGTGGGAAATTTATCCGGCGGCAATCAGCAGAAAGTTATTTTCGCCAAGTGGGCGTTATCGGATGCCGATCTTCTCATATTGGACGAGCCTACAAGGGGAATCGACGTTGGGGCAAAATATGAGATTTACCAGATTATAAACAGTATGGCGGCGCAGGGAAAAGCAGTTGTCTTTATTTCTTCTGATATGCCGGAAATACTTGGCATGTGCGACAGGGTCTATGTCATGAACGAGGGAAGGATAAGGGGAGAACTGTCTAAAACCGAAATTACGCAGGAAAATATTATGAAAGTAATTATGAAAGACAAGGAGGAATAGGAAGATGAAGAAGAAAAATCTGTTTGGCACCAATCTCCGGCAGAATGGCATGATCGTCGCGCTTGTTTTTATCATCCTATTGTTTGGCATTCTGACACAGGGAACGGTGTTTCGCCCGATGAACGTAAGCAATATCTTTATGCAAAACAGCTATATCATCATTTTGGCGATCGGCATGTTTTTTTGTGAATTGACGGGTGGAAACGTAGATTTGTCGGTAGGTTCGGTAGTGGCTGTATCCGGCGCCTTAATGGGCGTTATGACGGTATCGAATGATATTTCCGTACCGGCGGCGGTAGCAATTACCCTCGTATGCGGCATCTTAATCGGCATGTTCCAAGGAGCATTTATCGCTTACTTTAATGTGCCGCCCTTTATCGCGACGCTGGCAGGCATGCTGATCTTTAGGGGGCTTACGCAGGTCATTTTACAAGGGCAGTCGTTATCGCCTTTTTCTTCCGGCTACCAGTATTTTGCGGCAGGCTTTTTGCTTTCCAACTTCAGGATTTTTGGCATCAATGTGCTTTGTCTGGCCGTTTTTGTCATCGGTACGGCTGCCTTGGTCTGGCTGGAGCAAAAAAAGAGGAGCGACCGGTTAAAATACGGGTTTGAAGTAGCCCCTATTTATGTCATGGCGGGCAAGATTGTGGCCATTACCGCCGCCATGGGGCTTGTATTGTTTAGCCTTTCTGCCTACGAAGGAATGCCCATGATCCTGCTCGTGCTCATTTTGATGTCCCTGTTTTATTCCTATGTCGCTGCCAATACGAGGATCGGCCGGCATATTTATATGATTGGCGGAAACAAAAGGGCGGCGGAGCTCTCCGGTGTCAAGACAAAGCTAGTCATGTTCATCGTATATATCAACGTAGCCCTTTTGGCAACGATAGCCGGCATTGTCGTTTCAGGACGTTTGAATGCTGCCACGCCAAAGGCCGGAAATTCCTATGAATTAGACGCCATTGCAGCCTGCATGATCGGCGGGGTATCTGCCACGGGCGGCGCAGGAACGATTATGGGAGCCATCACGGGGGCGGCGGTCATTGCGATTTTAAATAATGGAATGTCCATTATGGGAATCGGCATTGATATGCAGCAAGTCATCAAAGGTTTCATCTTACTCATAGCTGTTACCTTTGACATATATTCTAAATCAAAATCTAATTAAAAGGGAGGCATGAATCATGAAAAAAAGAATGTTTCAAAAAATGATGGCCATTGTCATGGCGGGCGCAATGACAGCTATGGCACTGACTGGCTGTTCTTCACAAAAAGGCAGCACAAGCGAGCCGGCAAAAAGCGATGCAGCACAGGAAGCGGCGCAGGAATCTACGCAAAAGGCTGACGGGGAAAGCGGCGATCGTCCTGTCATAGGCGTTTCCCTGCCAAGCCTGGAATTGGCAAGGTGTCTAAAAGACCAGCAGTATATTACGCAGTATCTGGATGAATTAGGGTACGATGTCGATGTGCAATTCGCAAAAGGTGATGCAAACCTGCAGGCATCTCAGGTGGAAAATATGATAAGCAACGGCGTGGTCGGCATTATTTTATCGCCGTGGGACGGCTCTTCCATGACGAGCACGGTAGAGATTGCCCATAAAAACAACATACCTGTCATCGCTTACGATGCCAATATTTTAAACAGCGAATATATCGACTATTATGCGGCTGACGATTTGGAAGGCATTGGCGCATGCCAGGCACAGTTCCTTGTAGATACGCTTGGCGTGGCAGATGGGAAAGGACCTTATAACATCGAACTTTTCTGTGGCGACTTAGCGGATTCTAATGCCATTCATTTCTACAACGGCGCATACAAGGTGCTCTCTCCATTCATCGAAAAAGGCAGTCTTGTAGTAAAAAGCGGACAGACCGACTTTAACCAGGCGGCAACGGCAGACTGGGATGCCTCTAAGGCACAGGCAAGAATGGATACTATTTTAAGCACGTATTATGCGGATGAAAACCTGGATGCAGTGCTTACGCAAAATGACGGCATTGCCTTAGGCTGCATTTCTTCTTTAAAGAGCGTAGGCTATGGAACGCAGACAAGGCCGCTTCCGCTTACGACAGGCCAGGACTGCGATCTGACTTCCATCAAGTCCATCCTTGCGGGTGAGCAGAGCATGACGGTGTACAAAGATATTTCGCAGCTTGCCAAGACGGCATCTACAATCATTGATGCCCTTATAAAAGGGGAAGAGCCGGTTTTGGAAAATACGGTAGTCTATGATAACGGTGTCAAAGAAGTAACTGCCAGCGCGATCGAGCCGGTAGCGCTGACAAAGGACAGTGTGGACGAACTGATCATTGGCAGCGGATTTTATACGAAGGAAGAAGTATACGGCAAGTAATGCCTGCAGTTTATCTGTTCGGCAGATATGGGAACGAAACACCAAAATGCGTGCCCCTGTCCTTACAGGGGCACATTTTGAAAGGAGCGGCAAAAAGATGGAAAATTTGCGGCTAGAGCAGTTTGCGGCGATGAATATGGTATACAACAGGCATTCTTTTTCATATTTCCTGGAATCTTTGGAACGCCTGGGAATCGGGAATTTTGAACTGTGGACAGGCGCCCCTCATTTAAATCATTTTATCTTTTCCCAGTCGGATGCAAAAGCAGTGAGAAAAGAGCTGGAAAGAAGAAAGAAAAAAATTGTCTGTGTCACGCCGGAACAGGTCATGTATCCACACAATATTGCGGCTGCAGACAAAGAGCTGCGGGAGTTTAGCGTACAGTATTTTCTCCGCTACATTGACATGACAGAAGAACTTGGAGCGGATAAGATGCTTTGCTGCGCGGGATGGGGCAATTATGATGAGCCAGCCGATCTGGCATGGCGGCGTTCGGTGGCTAGCTTAGAGCGGCTTGTGCGCAGGGCGGAACAAGTGGGAATTACATTGGCTTTTGAAATACTCTGTCCTTTTGAGAGCAATCTCGTGTACAATCTGGAAACAACGAAACGGATGATGGACGAGATCGATTCGCCGGTATTTCGCCTTTGCGTGGACACAGTTCCCGTGCGGCTTGGCGGCAATACGCTGGGGCAGTTTTTTGAACAGTTTAAAGAGCGGATATGCCATGTCCATCTAACAGACGGGACGCCGGCTGGCCATGTTCCGCTTGGCATGGGAACGCATCCAAAAGAAGAGCATTTGGCGGCATTGGATGCCAATGGCTATGACGGGTACGTGACGCTGGAGATTGGCGATACTTCCTGGGCGGCAGATCCGGAAAAGGCTACGGCAATGGGATTTGCGGCGTTAAAAACGTATTTTTGAAAGAGGTTTTTATGAGGCGGCAGAATGGAATGTATTAAAATATTACAATATAAGATATAACATGACAAAAGGAGGATATGCAATGTTTAATTTTGATGTAGCCCGTTATGAAAAGGTCGTAGGGGACGCTATTGCGTTAAGGCCGCAGATTGAGGCGGCCGTAGATAAAATCTGCCAGGAGGGATATTCCAATATTTTCTTCATTGGATGCGGCGGCACTTACGCGCATTCCCTGCCAATGAAATACTGGCTGGATACCACTTCCAATATTGAGACTTACAGCGTGATCGCGGCGGAATTTCTGGCTGCGGGCCACAAGAAGTTTTCCAAAGATTCTGTCTGCGTATTTTCTACCCGCAGCGGCAATACAAAAGAGATTGTAGCGGCAGCGCAGTATTGCAAAAAGGCAGGCGCAAGAACGGTTATTTATGTTTCTAATGACAATACGCCGGTTTGCCAGTTTGCGGACTATAAGCTGTACAGTTTTGCGGAAGATGACTGTCTTTGCGAAGCCATTTATACTTACATGATTACCCTGCTTGGCCGCTTCATGAAAAATGCGGGAGAATTTGATGCCTATGATGCATTTATGCATCAGTATGCGGGCATCGTGCCTTATCTTTTAAAGGCAAAAGAGCAATGGGAAGACAAATGTGCGAAGATGGCGGCAGAGCATAAGGATACGGCGTACCATATGATCGTGGGTTCTGGCATGCTTTGGGGAGAAGCGTATGATTATGCGATGTGCATTTTGGAAGAAATGCAATGGATTAAGACAAAATCCATCCATGCGGCAGAGTTTTTCCATGGCACATTAGAGCTTGTGGAAGAAGACACGAGCCTGATCCTTTTCTATGGCGAAGATGAAACAAGGCCGCTGATGGACAGGGTGATGAAGTTTAGCCAAAATATCACAAAAGTGATCAACGTGTTTGACACAAAGGAAATTGAACTTCCATTCTTAGAGCAGCAGTTTCGCAAGATTGTATCCCCGATGGTTATGTATGCCATAACGGAGCGCCTTAGCTGCCATTTGGAAAAAGAAAGGAACCATCCGCTGACAACACGAAGATATTACCGCCAGATGGAGTATTAAAACCATTGTTTTTAGCAGACCGGGCAGGGAAGAAATTTTTCCTGCCCGGTTTTTTGCGGGCAATGGCTAAAAATAAAACTTCAAATGCTCTGTATTGTACAGCTGCTTTGACAGGAAAAGCGGCTGCCCGTCACCGTCTGCCTGGGTATCTTTAAAGAGAAGCAGGGGCGTATTTTTGGAGAGCCTAAGCAGGGCGCATTCTTCCTCGGTAGGGAAACAGGTTTCCAAAGTCCGTATTTTGTTTACAATCTGTATTTCCCGGCTGCTAAAAATCCCAAACAGTGAGCCTTCTAAGTCCTCTTCAAACAAAAACGAGCATTTTGCCGGATAATGGTTGATCTCTAACATAGTAGGAAAATCATCCACATAGCGGAGCCTTTTCGTGCAGATGACTTTCTGTGTATCGGAAACCTGGAAAAACTGCATATATTTGGGCGTGGGCAGCACATATTCAATGCTAAGCAGCTTTGTAGAAGGGGTTTTCCCGGCCAGAATGCAGGAACGGGAAAATCCAACGAGGTCGTTTGCCCGGTAAACGGATTTTGGAGAGGACACAAAAGTGCCTTTGCCCCGGGAACGGGTGAGCATGCCGTCCTCTACAAGTTTGGCAATGGCTGCCCGCACCGTAATGCGGCTGATGCCAAATTCATTGATAAGTTCTGCTTCGGAAGGGATACGGCTGCCGGACTTTAATTCGCCGGAAGCGATGCGGTCTGACAAAACGCGGGATACCTGCTTATATAAAGGAATCACGCTGTTAGGATTGAGTGGTTCGGACATAAGTGCGCCTCCGTGGGTTGTTTTATGTCATTATATAATATTATATCAAATATGTCAAGTCAATAACCCCGCTGCAAGCAACGGGGCATGGAATTTGAAACGCTGCAAGCAGCGGGGTATTGACCTTCGCGGCATTCGCCAAATGCTCGTGCAAGCACGGCACTTGGCTCATTGCTCGCGGGAATAAAGGGGCGTATTAAATTTAATTGCAATCTGCCGAAGAAGCATTATAATGGTATTAAAGAATCGTGCATACTACTCTGGAAAGGGTGTATAGAAAACCAGATTATTTTTCAGCAGGAGGAAAAAAATGACGATTGAAAAATTAGAAGAATTTTTGAATGAAGGAGAGGGCTATACGCTGGAGTATAAGGAAAGCGTCAATTCTTTGAGCGACAGCATATTTGAGACTGTCAGCTCGTTTTCTAACCGCTATGGCGGCTATATATTGCTTGGCGTAAGGGAAGTGAAGCGGGGCAATAAAAAGGTTGGAGAGGTAATTGGCGTAAATCCAAAAAAGATTGCAGAGATGAAGCAGAATTTTATCAATCTTCTTAATAATCCAAAGAAAATAGCCCCTTCTCTTTATTTGAATCTTGAGGAGATAGAATATAAAGGGATGGCTGTGCTTTGGGTGTATGTTCCTGTAAGCTCGCAGATTGAGATTTGCTGTGGCAGGATATATGACCGCAATGGGGATGCGGATCAAGATGTGACCACATCTGCAGACTTAGTGGCAAATATTTCCAATAGAAAGTCGGCATCGTATATTGAGCGTAAAATATTTCCGTATGCCACGGAAGAAAATCTGCATATGGAGCTGGTAGGCAAAGCGCGGCAAATGGCTGTCAACAGATTTAAAGATCATCCTTGGGGCAATATGGCGGATATGGAGCTGTTACGAAGCGCCGGACTTTATGAAAAAGACATGGAAAGCGGCAAAGAGGGTTTTAACATGGCGTGTATTCTCCTGTTTGGAAAGCCAGAGACAATTCAGTCTTGTGTGCCTGGGTATAAAACCGATGCAATTTACCGTGTAAAGAATGTAGACCGTTATGATGACCGCCTGATTGTGGAAAACAATTTAATGGAGAGTTACAACCTGTTAATTGATTTTATTAAAAAACATACAGATGACAGGTTTTTCCTGATTGATGGCGTTAATGTAAGTGTGCGGACTGCAATAGCCAGAGAAATTGTCAGCAACCTGCTTGTGCATAGGGAATTTAAAAGTGCGTTTCCGGCAAAACTGGTTATTGAAAAGGATAGGATATGGACGGAGAACTGGAGCAGGACGCAATGGAAAGGAAAAATTAGTCTTGAAAATTTTGCTCCTTATCCAAAAAATCCTATCATAGCAAAGTTCTTTGTGAATATTGGGTATGCAGATTCGCTTGGTTCCGGTGTTCGGAATTTGTATAAGTACACGAAAATTTATTCCAATGCGGAACCGGATTTTGAGGAAGGCGATGTTTTTAGACTGATTGTGCCTATGCGAACTGTGGAAGCAGCACTGGCAAACGCTTCCAGCAACGACGAGGTTACAGAAAAGGTTACAGAAGTTATAGAAAAGGTTACAGAAACGGCAGAAAAGGTTACAGAAGTTAT
>QLIP01055555.1_pt1 | contig 28791 bp, 22 predicted proteins | sample 1769771 | NCBI WGS metagenome assembly QLIP01 (sample SAMN09428762, study PRJNA476227) | Gut metagenome, whole genome shotgun sequencing project. | isolation source: cecum | host: Rhizomys sinensis | place: China: Jinsha town of Minqing, Fujian Province | collected 2013-09-23 | reverse complement strand
CGACCGCAAGGGTGGCTTCGGCGACCGCGACCGCAAGGGTGGCATGAAAGAGCGCAAGACCTTTACCCCTGCCGACAAAGGTCCGTCCATCTCTGCCGACAACGCTACCGTATTCTCTAAATACCCCATCCGTTCACGTCGACCCAAAAACCGCGACGAGTTTGATGATTAAGACTCCACCCCGCACAACTTAGGGGTCTCAGGTATTTTACTTATATAACCGGACCTCCGTTGCCGCAGTTTTGTTGCGCATCGGAGGTCTATCCGGTTTAAGACTACTTGCCGCACTGTTTATTTTGCGGAAATACAACCATTACCGACCATCCTCTCTTACAGCCTTACCCATGATTCAGAGATACAGAACATTCACCACCGGACACTTCGGCTTCATTGCCGCTTTCCTCCTTACCGTGCTGATGACGGCCACTGAGATTTTCTTCGGCAATCCACACCCCAAGAGTGGAGTACTCGGCATCTGCCTCCCATCTCCCAACCACTGGGTGCTCTCCATGCCCCTATCGGCTTCTATCAACCTTGCCTTGATTCTGCTATGCGGGATCGCCATGCAGTTTCTGAATAAAAAGTATGGTTTTATCAAGAGCACAGACACTGTGGCTGCCGTTACTTTCTTTATTTTTTGCGGCTCAAACACCTGGATTGACGGACTCCTCAACTCCTCTGTCATGATATGCGCCATCAACCTGATTGCTCTCTTCATGATTTTTCATGAATACAGGTCGCAGAAATCGATGCAGACTCTCTTCATCATCGCCACCCTACTCTCCATAGGCTCCATGTTCCAGTATGCGCTCGTTTTCTTCATACCGGCATACCTCCTCATTGCAATGATGCTCAAAACGCTGAATCTAAAAAGTTTCTCGGCTTTCATACTCGGCATTGCCGCCCCATATTGGATTGGAATCGGGCTCGGACTTCTTCCGCTCGACTCTTTCCAGTTCCCTATTTTCTCAAACATCTTTGACGATGCCGAATCACGCAGCGTCCTCCTGATGGGGCTTCTCAACCTCGGTCTCACTGCTCTGCTCGGGATATCGCTGACGCTGTACAACGCCGTGAAGATATATGCAGGGAACACACGCCGGCGCATCATGAACAATGCCACTCTCATCGTCGGATTCACCTCTATCGTATGCATGCTGTTTGACATCTACAACATCCACTCATACATCGTGACCCTCTACATGGCAGTGGCCTTCCAGGTAGCCAACTTCTTTGACCTCCACAACATCCGCCGCCCATCGTTCTGGTTCATAACCCTCCTCGTCCTCTATATCGCCTCCTTCCTGCTTATGGAAACCGGCATCCACATCTACTTCAATACATAGCGCTCCTCCCCCCCTCCCCTCCTTGTTGTCCGCTTTGTGTTCTGTGTGAGCCCACCGGGCAAAAAGGGGCAGAGCCCCAGCGGAGACAGCTCCGCGCCTCTGCTCCTCCCCGGCGCAGCGCTAATGACTAATGACTAAAGACTAAAGACTAATGACTAAAAAAATAATCATAGACGATAACATCCCCTTTATCGAGGGGCGTCTCGAACCCGTTGCCGAAACTGTCTACGCCGACCAGTTCGGCTTCACACCCGAACTTGTCAAGGATGCTGATGCTCTCATTATCCGCACCCGCACTCTATGCAACGAAGCGCTCCTGAAAGGGAGCGGTGTAAAAGCCATCTCAACCGCCACCATCGGCACCGACCAGATTGACATCCCATGGTGCCAGTCCAACGGCATACAGGTTGCCAACGCCCCCGGCTGCAACGCCCCCGGAGTAGCACAGTATGTATGGTCATCTCTTCTGCGTCTCGGTTTCAAACCTGAAAAGATGACGCTCGGCATTGTCGGTTGTGGCAACGTCGGCTCCGTCGTAGCCGAATGGGGGCGCAAGCTCGGCTGCAGAATACTTGTCAACGACCCTCCACGCGAGGAAGCCGGACTCCCCGGAGAATACACCCCCCTCGAGACACTGCTCCGCGAAGCGGATGCCGTTACTCTCCATACACCCCTTATCATGGACGGTAATCACCCTACATATCATCTTATCGGTGAGAAGGAACTTGCACTCCTCAAAGATGGGGCTATATTCATAAACGCCGCCCGCGGACCGGTTACTGACAACGATGCACTAATCGAAAAGCTGAAACCGGGTGCCAACATCCGCACTGTAATCGACACATGGGAGGGGGAACCCGTAGTGAAAAAGGAACTCCTTGACCTCGTGGATATCGGCACCTTCCACATTGCCGGATACTCCAAACAGGGTAAGGAACGCGCCACTCGCATGGCCATCGAAAACATAGAACGATTCCTCGGGCTTCAGGTTGATAAATCAGGGTTGGCAGGTCCACATTCAGTCCCCGAGGGGTTAACCGCAGAAGCCATCGTCGAGTCATACAACCCATATGCCGACTCCGTCGAACTGAAAGCGAACCCGTCAGCATTCGACACCCTGCGCCGCAACTACGATTACCGAGACGAAACGCTCTACCTAATTCATAATTCATAATGCATAATGCATAATTTACAGACTCGGCTGAATTATGAGTTGTATTAATTATTATTTATGAATTACGAATTATGAATTATGCATTATGAATTATGCATTATGAATTAACGATATGGATTATTCACGACGATTTTATGTGGTGTGGGTAGGTAGGCAGCCCGGCGTCTACGACGACTTCAACGACGCCATGGAACAGGTGGACAACTACCCGGGAGCCTCATTCAAAAGTTACTCATCGGCACAGGCTGCCGCCGAAGCATACCGCAAAGGGGAACGGAAAGAGGTCAAAAATGAACTTGCCAATCTCCTGACCGGGAACCCGGCTACCGCCAAACTCCCCAAAAACGGACAACCAGACTATTTCTCCTTCCCAGAAGTTGACCTCAACGGGTGGGCAGTAGATGCCTCATGCCTTGGCAATCCGGGGAGAATGGAATACCGTGGTGTCGAACTCATGACCGGGAAAGAGATTTTCCGCGTCGGGCCATTTGAACAATCCACCAACAACATCGGTGAATTTCTTGCAATAGTGCATGCTCTTGCACTAATGGAGAAAAGCGGCGAAGTACACACCATCTACTCCGACTCCGTAACAGGTATGTCATGGGTACGAAACCGAAAAGTCAAGACTCAGCTTGAGCGCAAACCCGTCAACGAAGACTCCTTCCGCATGATGGAACGCGCCCTGTCATGGCTAAACACCCACCGCTACTCCGCCCGCATCCTAAAGTGGCAGACCGACCGCTGGGGTGAAGTCCCCGCCGACTTCGGCCGCAAATAACCCTCCCGCGTATGGCGTCCGCTCGGACCCTTTGTCCGCTCGGACCCGGGGTTGCTTGCAACCCCGGCCACCCAACCCCCACGTATAGTTGCCCCGGCCAGCCCCACCTCAAACTCCTTAGGAAAATTGGCAATTTCTCACATTTCTCCAACGAGAAATGTGAGAAATTGCCAATTTTCCTAAGGAGTTTATTGCATATTCATTTTTATTTTCGCTGAAAATATAGATTTAAAGTGTCCGATTATATGGGGAGTGTCCGGTTTCGGACACTCCCTAATTTGCTTATTTAACTGACTTCTAAGGTATTGGTGACTATGGCATGGGGTTTGTAAGTTTATTGACACAACAATCCCTATAACTATGGACAGAAAGATACCTGAAGCTGAAATTAGACGTCGCAAGCTCAAACAATGGAGCACTGCCGCTGCGGTCACTGCCGCTGTCGGGATAGCAGTATGGAGCGCGACGCTTCTCATAGGCTCTTCCATTGCCGAACAGGAACTGAAATTTGCCACTGTCTCCCGCGGTGACATCGACATCTCTGCCGATGCTTCGGGGAAGGTGGTACCCGCATCGGAAATCATTATCAGTGCGCCGTTCGCCTCCAAGATTCTCGAACTTAACGTGCACGAAGGCAAAACCGTTGAAATCGGGGAACCCCTAATGCGACTCGACCTCCAGACACAAGAAACCGAAATGCGTGTTCTCAGCGACGAAAAGACAATGAAAAACTATGCAACTCGCCAAACCGAACTTGCCGGACGCACCCTGCTCACAAATCTTGAGATGCAGATCAAGACCAAAGAGATGCAAACCAGACGTCTGCAGGCCGAGCTCAACAACGAACGACGACTTGACAGTATCGGAAGCGGTACCGGCGACCGCGTACGCGAAGCAGACCTCGCCTACCGCACTGCCATATTGGAACTCAACCAGCTCCGCGCACAACTTGCCAACGAACGCAACAGCCAACAGGCTGCACTTCGCAGCCGGCAGATTGAAGAGGGTATTTCGGCACGCAACATAGCCGAAAAACAGCGCATGCTGCAGGATGCCGGCCTCCGAGCCCCGATTCGAGGTACCGTGACATGGCTCAACCAGTCGGTGGGAGCAGCTATCCCCCCGGGCGAAAAACTGGCGGTAATTGCAAATCTTACCCACTTCAAAATCGAGGGCTCCATCGGGGAGTCCGATGCCGACAAACTAACACCCGGTGCTCCGGCACAGGTGTCGGTGGGGGGAGTCACCCTTGGCGGCCGCATAGCCACCGTCAACCCCCAGTCCAAGAACGGAGTAATCTCCTTCACCGTCATTCTTGACAACGATTCGCTCAAAACCCTAAAACCGGGCACCCGAACCGCACTCTCCATCCCCTACGACTCTCGCATCAATGCGGTGAGGATTCCGGCTGGCTCATTCTATCACGGTCCCGGATCATACACAATGTTTGTAAAGCGCGAGGGTAAGCTGCATCGGCGCGACGTCACCTTAGGGGGAGCCGATTTCAACTCTGTCGAAGTGGTGTCCGGCCTCGAGCCGGGGGAAACAGTTTGCACTTCCGACCTGAAAGGATACAAGGATTCAAAAACCATAACACTCAAATAATTCTAACCAACATGAATAAAATCATAACTCTTAAGGGGATAAACAAAACATATCGCACTTCCGAGATAGAAACCATAGCTCTCGAAAACATCAACCTTGATGTGCAAAAAGGGGAATTTCTGAGTATCATGGGTCCATCGGGGTGCGGCAAATCGACACTCCTCAACATCATCGGACTCCTCGACACCCCCGACTCGGGAGAGTTGATCATTAACGGCAAGGAGATGACACACCTTAAGGATACTCCACTCTCCGAATTTCGCAATGCCTCTATCGGGTTTGTATTTCAGAGCTTCCACCTCATCCCGTCGCTCAACGTGGCAGACAACGTGGCGCTACCCCTCATATACCGCAACGGTGTTAGTGCTGCCGAACGGCGCCGGCGCGTCGACGAGGTCCTGGACCGACTCGGTCTCTCTCACCGCAAACGCCACTTCCCCCCACAGCTCTCGGGGGGTCAGTGCCAGAGAGTAGCCATTGCACGCGCCATTATCGGAAACCCCGAAATCATCCTCGCCGACGAACCTACCGGTAACCTCGACTCAAAAACCGGCAACGAAGTGATGGAATTACTGCACCGCCTGAACCGCGAAGACGGTCGCACCATCCTCATGGTAACTCACAATGAAGAACAGGCCCGAAACACCGACCGCATCATCCACCTCCTCGACGGTCGATGCGTGGAATAGGCGCCCCAACCCGGCGAACAGTTACCCAAGCCTTGGATATCACCCTTTAGACTCCGGCTATATCACACTTTAAAACAACAACATGAACAGTCTCAACCAACTGCGTCACGAGCTCCGCAAGCAGCCCATGCTGACATGGACATCCATCCTGGGGTCCGCACTCTCCATATTCATGATAATGACACTCTACATAGCCTACAGCATACCCACCATACCGATTCCCCCCGAAAGCAACCGCCCCCGTATGATGATTGCAAAATACATCCACATCGTCGAGGATGAAAAATATCAGAGCTCCGGCTCATTCTCTCACATCATCGCCGACAAGCTATATAGCAACCTCGACGGGGTGGAGCGGATGGCATTGATTGGTGACGAACCATACAGATGCACGTCATCGCTTCAGGGTGGAAAAAATATGCAGACCACCGTGCGTCGTGTGGATCATGAATTCTGGAACATCATGAACTTTGACTTCATCTTCGGTGCCCCTTTTGCAAAAAACAGCGGTGAGTCGCAACTCCCTCCAACAGTGATTACCGATGCCACTGCTCAAAACTTCTTTGGGAACGATAATCCCGTCGGGAAGGAAATAATAATCAACACCCGCCCCTACCGCATCGTGGGGGTAGTGAAGAGTGCGCACCCCATCCTCTCTTACTCTTTTGCTGATGCATATCTCCCCTACCGCCCCGAGTCGACAGAGGACACTGGCGATAGCGGTGCATTCGGTCAGACCATGGGGATACTTCTTCTCAAACCCGGGGTCACCCCCGACCAGGTTCGCGAAGAGGTTAAAAGCCGATATGCCGCCTACAACAGCCAGCATAAAAATGAAAACAAAGAGGCCATCTACCACGGTGCTCCGTTCGAACTCGACAACACCCCCGACGGCTCCAACCAGACTCCCGACGATTCCGCCGTAAAGCTGATATGCTGGTTCCTATACGCTGTAATGCTGTTACTACCAGCCATGAACCTTAACGCCATGACTCGCAGCCGACTCCGCAGCCGCGTTGCCGAAATCGGTCTGCACCGTGCTTTCGGCGCCACCCGCCGTCGCATTGCCGGAAAGCTACTGTTCGAAAATCTTATTCTCACACTCCTCGGCGGGGTTATCGGACTCGTAATCAGCATCCTATTTATGTCTACTCTCTCCAACTATATTTTCAGCTGGAACACGAGTTTCCTAAGTGAAACACGCAATATCGCACCCCCGGTCAGTATGATTTTCAGCTGGAAGATTTTCTTTGTCGCACTCCTGGGGTGCCTTATCCTTAACCTGCTGAGTGCCGGCATACCAGCATTCAAGGGGGCGCGCATAAACCCGGCCCAGGCCATCCACGGCGCCAAACTCTAAATCTAAATTATGAACAGTAACCTTACTGAACTATGAACAGAAACCTTGTTAAACAGATGCGCCACGAATGGCGCGACAATATATGGCTCGCAATCGAGCTGCTGATAATCGGGATTGTTATCTGGATTCTATCCCTCCTATTTGCCCGTTTGATGCGCGACCGGTTTACGGAACGGGGGTTCGACATCGAGAATGTTTACACTCTCGACATTAACACCCTGTCGGAGTCAAACCCGCAATATGTAGCACCCGACACCACACTGGGGAAAGAGGGGGTAACAGCAGAATCTATCCGCACGCTGCTTGCCCAACTGCGTCGCTCCCCTTATGTCGAAGCGGCTGCTCTGTCGGAGGGGGCTCTACCCTACAACTTCAATTTCTATGGCGTTCATATCGAAATCGAACCTGCAGGAAGCAACATCACCTACAAGGGGAACGTACGCTGCGGTTCCCCCGAAATCATAAGGGTAATACAGCCGCGACCACTCGACGGTATGACTCTTGCCGATATGGAAACTGCCCTTGGCAAAGGGGAGATACTTATCTCTCCAAATCCTGACACCGACGCTACGCTCGACACCCGCTCCTTAATCGGCAAAAGGGGCTCTATCCAAGATTTCCGCAACTCGGCACGCATCGCAGGGCGCATATACTCCATCCGTCGCAGCGACTACCAACCACCTATCGGGACAGTCCTGCTCGGCATCGACGAGAACAACGACCAGACGGTGAGCCGGTGCTTCACAGTGGCATTAAGAGTAAAGCCAGGGATGAACCGCCAATTTATCGAGCAGTTTGAATCCTCACAACGCATGCATCGCTCCGGAAATATAATCTTTGAGAACCTTACCGACATGCGCGATGTGCGTTCCATAAACCAACGCAACACCGAAAACACTATCCGCCTGACACAGGTAGGGACGCTTTTCTTCCTGGCCATCATCTTCCTGGGGCTCATCGGTTCCTTCTGGTTCCGCGTGCAGCAGCGCAAGAGCGAAATCGCTCTGCGCAAGACCTGCGGCGCTACCAACCGCGACATCATGGCGCGATCATTCGGCGAGGGGTATCTGCTTCTGGTCGCTGCTGCAATTCCGGGGACTCTCATCGCCGCGGCGGTATCCATTACTATACTACCCAGCGACGGCTCCATCTTTGACAGCGAAAAGGAAACCCTGATTTTTGCTGCCCTCTCCTGGGTGGCAACACAATTCTTCCTTTTTATCACCATCACTCTCGGTCTCCTTTGGCCCACGCTGCGTGCACTCGCCATCGAACCCGCCGATGCCCTCAAAACCGAATAGAATGAGATCAAGTTATTATATAACCGCGACAATCCTCACTCTGCTCACCGCGACCACTCGCGGTGAGGGGGTGTCACATCTTTCGCTGCACCAGGCCATAGCCATGGCGCGGTCGCAGAGCGTAGCTGCCGCCGCGGCTGCCAATGAACTCCGTGCCGCATACTGGGAATTCCGCTCCTACCGTGCCGACCTCCTCCCCGAGATGAGCCTGGCGGCGACTCCGTCGTTTCACCGTCAATACACCCCCTACATGAACCCGGACGGGAGTTACTCGTTTGTGCGCAACAACAACATGCAACTCAACGGTGCCCTAACCATATCGCAGAATATATGGCCTACCGGGGGGAAAATATCGCTCACCAGCTCGCTTGACTACCTAAAGCAACTCGAACTGGGCGCCACCCCACGATTCATGACCCTCCCCATGGCAGTGACTCTCGAACAACCACTTTTCGGCACAAACAGCATCAAGTGGAATCGCAAAATATCTCCGCTGCGCCTCTCGGAAGCTCAAAGCGGATACATAAGTGCTACCGAGGAGATTGCCGTCCGCGCCGTAGCCGCATATTTTGCCCTTGTCATGGCCGATGAAAACCTGACAATTGCCCGTCAGAATATCGACAACGCAACCCGGTTATATACCGTCGCCAAAGAGAAGCGTGCCATGGGGCGCATCAGCGAAAACGACCTGCTGCAGATGGAACTCAACCTGCTCAATGCCGAGTCGGAACTCTCGGAAACGGAAAGCAACCGCCGCAGCGCTCTGTTCGACCTCCGCTCCATGCTGGCTCTCGATGACAGCGCTGAGATTATTCCAGACATCCCTGCCGAAGGTCGCGAGATTGCCATCAGCTTTCAGGATGCACTGTCAAAAGCGCTGGAGCGCAACAAGCTTGCTGCCGGGATACAGCGCCGGCAACTCGAAGCCGATTTTGAAGTGGCAAAAGCCCGCGGCGATATGCACCGCATTTCGCTGTTTGCACAACTCGGCTTCACCGGCACCGACTCGCGACTGAGCACCGCCTATGGCAACCTCGGCTCTAACCAGATTGTAGAGGTGGGTATCAACATCCCCCTTGTTGACTGGGGTAAACGGAAAGGGAAGTTGCGGATGGCAGAGAGCAACCGCAAGGTGACCGAAAGTCGGTTGCGTCAGGAATCGGACGACTTTGCACGCAACCTATATCTGCTAATCGAACGGTTTGCCAACCAGCAGCGCCGTACACAGATTGCCCGACGCGCTGACGCAATTGCCCGCAGCCGGTACGACGCCAATGTCGAGACCTACCTAATCGGCAAAATATCGACCCTCGACCTCAACGACTCGCGCATCAGCAAGGACAAGGCTCGCCGCGACTATATCAACGAACTTTACTCCTACTGGAACTATTTCTACCAGATTCGCTCCATCACCCTCTGGGACTACGCTGCCGGCACCCCCCTCACCGCCGACTTCAGCGCCATAATCCAATAGCGGCCGTAGCACCGCCCCGCAACAGCACCCCCTCCCCCCGCAGCACCGCGCCGCCAGTTGTCAGCCGCACTCCCCCCGCAACACCGCGCCGCCAGTTGTCAGCCGCACTCCAACCCGCAGCACCGCGCCGCCAGTTGTCAGCCGCACTCCAACCCGCAGCACCGCGCCGCAGGTCGCAAGACCAAGGACAGGGTGTGCCCCCTTTTTAATTTCGCCTGAATTTACTACCTTTGCAACATGACCGATAACTCCACCTTCGAAATACTGGTTGTCGACGACGACCGCGCCATCCGCGACTCCATCTCCTTTCTGCTCAAACGGAAAGGGTATCGGGTTGCTACCGCCGCCTCAGACTCCGAATGCGTGGCCCTGCTCCGCACCCGACCTTTCGCACTGATCCTGATGGACATGAACTACTCCCTCTCCACATCGGGCGAAGAGGGTCTGGCTTTGCTGCGCAAGGCGCGGATTCTGCAACCCGACACACCGGTCATACTCATTTCGGCATGGGGGAGCATCGAACTTGCCGTCGAGGGGATGCGACTCGGCGCCTTCGACTTTATCACAAAACCTTGGCACAACCTGCTCCTTTTGCAACGCATCGAAACCGCTCTGGCCCTGCACAGCGACTCCCCAACCGATACCGACACCTTTGACACATGTGGCATTATCGGCAACTCGCCGCAAATGATGCGACTCCTGGAGACAGTCCAAAAAGTGGCGGCGACAGATGCACCGGTACTGATACTCGGCGAAAACGGCACCGGCAAGGAATTGATAGCCAACGCCATCCACCGCAACTCAAAGCGGGCTCAGAACCCGTTTGTCATGGTCAACCTCGGGGGTGTATCGCAGTCGCTGTTCGAGAGCGAGATGTTCGGACACACCAAAGGGGCATACACCGGAGCTACATCCCACCGCACAGGGCGGTTCGAAGCCGCCGACAAGGGTACTATCTTCCTTGACGAAATTGGCGAACTGGACCTATCGTGTCAGGTAAAACTGCTGCGAGTGCTGCAACAGCACACTTTTGAGCGACTCGGGGAAACCGTTCCGGTAAAGGTCGACTTCCGACCAGTCTGCGCCACCAACGCCGACCTGAAGGGGATGGTACAACAACGTACATTTCGCGAAGACCTCCTATACCGCATCAATCTCATCACACTCCATGTCCCACCACTGCGCGAACGCCGCGACGACATACCACTCCTTGTCGAGCATTTCCTGAAGCAGCACTCCGCCATCACCGGCGACCAAGTACGAATCACCCCGGCTGCCATGAGTATGCTCTGCCGATACAACTTCCCCGGCAATATTCGCCAGCTTAAAAATATAGTGGAGCGGGCTGCCATACTCTGCAGCGACAATCTGATAGAACCGGAACACATAGACTTCGGAGAACCGGATAGCACCGACTGTTCCCCGGCTTCCGACTCCTTATCCGGAGTTACTCTCGAGGAGTTGGAACGCAAAGCAATAGAAACTGCAGTTACCAAATTTGGTGGCAACATGTCCAGGGCTGCGGCTTCACTCGGGATAACCCGCCAGTCGCTATATCGCAAACTCGAAAAATATGGGATAACACCTCCTCAATCATAACAACCCCCTACCATGAAGTTAAGCACCCTGTTCCTGCTCACTCCGATTCCACTCGCCATGGCTGCAGCCGCCATATTGATGCCGCACTCATGGGTGTCACTGTCCGTGGGTGGAGCTGCCATTATAATCATCACCACCCTGCTGATTCTGATATACCGCGGGTTCATGTTACCATACAAGGCAGCAGAATTGGGGCTCGACCTGCTCAACTCGCAGGAACTGAACAACCGGCTCGCTCACGTTGGGGAACCGGGTGCCGACCGCATTGTCGATCTGTTCAACCGTCTCTCGGCGCATCTGCGCGAAGAGAGTATCCGCCTCCGCGAACAGGACACACTCATATCGAGCATAATCCAGATTTCCCCCGTCGGGATTGCCATGCTCGACCTTCAACTACGTGTCTCGACTGCCAACAACTCTTTTGCCACTCTCTGCGGCACCCCTCTCGAAAATATTCTCGGCAAAGATATCCGAACCATCGAATCGGACATTGTCAAAACTCTACTCGACTTGAAGGAAGGGGAGGAAAGGGTGGTGAGCACCTCGCGCGGCGAACGGCTCAAATGCTGTTCACACCACTTTATGTCGCAAGGGTTCCGTCGCAGATTCTTTCGCATCGAACCCCTTTCCGAAGAAATCCGCATCGCCGAAAAAAATGCCTATGAAAAGGTGATACGCATGATTTCGCACGAGGTCAACAACACCCTCGGGGGTGTGGACACAGTGTTGCAGAGCATTGCCGACGACCAGGGGTTTGACGACGACATTCGCCAGCTCGCCACCAGCACTTCGCAGCGCTGCGCTGCCATGAGCGAGTTTATTACTTCATTTGCTTCACTTGCCCGTATCCCCTCACCGAGGCTGACCCGCATATCCCTGCGCAAGGAAATTGAAGCTCAACTCCCGTTTCTGTCATCAATGTGCGGCGCTGTCGCCACGGTCCATCTCACCCCTGGTGAAGAGGTTACAACCATGGCAGACACTTCTCTGCTGCAACAGTGCATCGTTAACATTGTCAAAAACGGTGTCGAAGCTATTGCCGAGCTCAAAGAGACTGATCCGAATTCATCTTCTGACGGATGTATCTCAATCGGGGTTGCAGCTACTCCACAAGGTGCCGAACTGAGCATCTCGAACAACGGCGCTCCGATATCACCCGAGACAATTACCTCTATCTTCACCCCCTTCTTCTCGACCAAACGGAGTGGACGCGGCATCGGACTTACTCTTGTTTCCGAAATCCTGCACCGTCACGGTGCATACCTGTCGGTCAACTCAACCGCGCAACTTACCACATTTACCATCCATCTCCCCACGACTAACCGCAATTAACTGAACTGCTGTTATCATTGGTCTCGCATCCTTGGCGTTAACTTTTTTTTGGTGGAACGAAGTCTTAGCAGTTCCCCCAACACCTTATTGCGGAGCAGTGGCTTGAGGTCGGGGTGTGCCGAGAGATAACGGTTCACTGCGGCTCGCGCCTCCGGCGTGCGCTGGCCGCTAAGAAGGTTCTTGCACCAGTTTGCAGGGAAGAATATGTCGCCTGTGGTCTGTATTTCGGGGAGAATCTCCAGTGCGGGCTCGATCCGTTCCACACTTTCTCCACCTCTCAGAAAATGTGTCAGCAACGAGAGCGCCTTCAGGGCTCGTGGCTCCTGTGTGCGGTTCTCCGCTTTTAGCAAGTCGGCAAACATTGCATCGCGGTCGGCACGTCGCGGACTCACTGCGCGAACCGTGAAGTTATAGCTGTCAAGGCGGTCGGGGTTAGTGATTCTGCGGCGCTGTGTTTCTATTATCTTATCCCCTTGTTCGGGAAGTCTGATGGCAAGTTCGTAGGTAAAATTGGTCAAGTCGTTCTCGCTCAGCATCTTCGCATCCCCACTCTTCCACAAATCATATATCATGGTAACTGTTTCGGGGGTTCTTCCGGCTGTGGCAAGCTTGCGGAGTATCTCCACACGCAACGGTATGGAGATATTGCTATCTACCAGCTCCCTCAACTGGCTCTCGATCTCTGCATACTCCCCGGCCCTGGGTAGAAGCTCACCAAGCCATTCCACTTGCGAGAGTGCCAAGAGCGGGTCTTTTTCCACCCTCAACATGGCAAGCAGGGTCTTGCTCCATTCCTGCGAGGGTATTTCTTGGGCCAAAAACAGTTCGCGCAGGTTTAGCAGCAACGCCATGCGTCCGGAGGGTGTCACCCTCACCCCCTGGTTAAGGATGGATGCTGCATCCTCCCTGCAAAAAGCGGACATCAAAGCTCGCACAGAATGCTCACCTGCGTCGAATATACCATACCCGCGCCCATCGAAATTGGGAAGCAGTGTAACGCCGTCATTTTTCTTGCGTAAAAATTTCCTGGGGAGAAGCACCGCGGTCTCCCCCACTCCCGGCTTCATCTCCACCTCTACATCGGCAATATCTTTCCCTTTTATGATTCTAACACCAAAACTCTGTGGCCATACGGTGGTCGAACCGCGCAGGTCGGTCTGCCGCACTCTGAGGCTGTCGTTAAGAATCCTAACCTCATAACGGGGGCACCCCGCCTCGTCGACCCAGGCTTTGCTGAACTCGCGCACCTGCTCTCCCCCCTTGGCGGCAAGTATATCCACCAGCTCGCTCCATGAAGCATTACCATAGGGGTATGATGCCATATATTGCCTAATTGCATCTTTAAAATTCTTCTCCCCTATCATGTTGCGCAACTTGAGCATCATGACCGGTGCCTTGTTGTAGATGATATTGTTGTAGATGAGTCCTGCATCAAGCATATTAGGGAGTGGCTGGCGGATTGATGTCGACCCAAGGGTACGGTCCAGCGACATGGCGGCATCCTGATAACGTCTTAGCCATTGCAGGTCATGGTCAAACTCCGGTGCCATGTCCCGCGTCATGGCAGCTGCAAAATAATTGGCGAATACCTCCTTGGTCCACACATCGTCAAACCAACGCATGGTAACATAGTCCCCAAACCACATGTGTGCCGTCTCGTGGGCTATCAGTGCTGTGCGGGTAAGTCGCTCATCGGGGGTGGGATTGGTTCCCAAGAATAGCTTGGAATCATTGTAAAACGTTGCACCCGTGTGCTCCATCCCGCTGAACGGGAAACCGGGCAGAATAGCCAAGTCATACTTCATGAAGGGGTACGGCACCCCGGTGTAATCCTCAAGCCATGCTATGGAACGCGCCACCTCGTCGGCTATGCCGGGGAGTTGCGACAGCTTCTGCGCATCTTTTTCACGATGGAAGATACCGATCTCACGCCCCCCGATATTGAATCGGTCGTAGTTGAAGCGACCGGCGGCAAAGGCAAAGAGATAAGTGCTCAGCGGCTCGGTGGTGTGATAGGTAACCGTGCGCCGAGCTCCGTCTCCGCTCACCGTATCGCTGACAATTCCACCGTTGGCGACACTGTGCCAGTCGGCGGGGAGCTCGAGCGTTAGGTCGTAGCGACCTTTCATGTCCGGTTGGTCAAAACAGGGGAAACAGGCATGCGCCTTGGACGGCACAAAAAGGGTGAACAGATAATCGTCGCGACGGTTCATGCTGGCACCCGAGGTTTCAAATTCAATCTCTATGCTGTTTTCCCCCGGATGCAGCAACGAATCCGGTATCAGGATATGGTCATCACTTATGGTCGGAATCTGAAGAATACCGTTTACTCGAAGCAGCTTCACCCCTTCCCGGTTACCCGAATAATCAAGCGGCAGTACACCCTTTTCCCCTCCGGCGGCAAGGTTAAATGAAATCTGCTCATGAGCGCTGACGAGACCCTTTGAATCCTCCGGGATTGAAAACCGCAGCGAATACCGTAGCGAATCAACCCTCTCTCGCCTAATTTGAGCCACCTCTCGCGCCACTCCAGCTCCTATCTGACCAACTATACCTCCAGCGCAAGTCAACGCGCTCACAGCCGCAATTCCAACAACCAACCCAATTGCTCCTCTCTTGATGCTCATATCCTGAATTAGACCCTGAAATTAATTTGATTTTTAGAACCAGGACTCCGTTCACGGGCGGAAATTCATCACTCCCGAGGCGGGACGACCGGCTTCAAGTTCCTTTTTCATGAAATTCATGTAGGGGGCTACATGGCGGAAGAACCGTTTGTACCCGGCACACAGATAATTGAGACCCGGCTCGCCGGCAGGTGTCACCGCAAACCGGTTTTTAGGACACTCTCCGTTGCAGGCAAACAGATATTCGCACCCCTTGCACTGCGCGGGGAGGGTGTCGTGCTTGTCAGCACCGAATTTCTGCTGGCGCTCTCCATACATCATCTCCACCAGCGAGTGGGTGCGGATATTCCCTAACTTGTACTCCGGAAACACAAAGTGGTCGCAGCAATACACGTCGCCATTATACTCCATTACCCCTGCATGTCCGCAGGTACGCGCCATGGAGCAGACCCCGGGTGGGACACCCATCCAGTTGGCAAGCGTGGTGTCAAAGAGCTGGATAAAATATTCACCAACATCCTGCTTTACCCACTCATCAAACAAAGTGCACAAAAATTCACCCCATTGTTCGGGAGATACCGAGAAGTCGGCAAGTGGTGCCTCCCCGGTCATCGGTGACGCCAGGTGACGCCCGTCTCGATGATTGTAGAGACGCTCCACAATCGGGGTAAACTGAATGTAGCGGCAACCGATTTCCTTGAAAAAATTATAAAATTCCAGCGGATAGTCGGCATTATAATCATTAATAACTGCCAGTGCGTTCCACTCCACCCCATGCTTGTTCAGAAGCTCTATCCCCTTCATCACCTTGCGGAATGAGGGTTGACCCATCTTGTTTTTGCGATACTCGTCGTGAAACTCTTGCGGTCCGTCGATAGAAACCCCCACCAGCCAGCCGTTTTTGGCAAAAAACTCACACCATTCGTCGGTGAGCAGCGTTCCGTTGGTCTGAATTGAGTTGTCGATATGGCGACCGCGAGCATACTTCTGCTGTAGCTCCATGGCTCGCTTATAGAACGACAGCGGACGCATCAGCGCCTCCCCGCCATGCCATGAAAACAGCACGTCGGGCATGGTTTGCGATTCTATATAGTCGGCTATGAATTTTTCAAGCAGCTCTTCGCTCATGGTGAATCGTGCTGCGCGGTCATCGCCACGATATATATTTGCCTTTTCAAGGTAGTAGCAGTAGCTGCAGTTAAGGTTGCACATGGAGCTCACCGGCTTTGCCATCACATAAAGCGGTCGAGCAAACGGAAATTGTATCTGACTCATGGAGGTATGTTCGGTTAGTTATAAAATATGCCTTGATAATTTCGGCATCAGTCTGGGTGCACAACGGCATAATCAAGGGTGCATCCCCTCACATCGGCTTCCCATACCCTAATAACGCAAAAGAGGGATTGCTGCGTATAAGCGGCAACCCCTCTTATCAACTATTTTTTAAGAAGCCCGACGAGATTGTAAGGATTCTTCACCCCCAATACCCCACTCAGCGTTAACAAAAGGTGGGGGAATAAAATTTAAATCTTGTCGAAACGGGCGTTGGCATCGAGTTTACAGTTGGCATCGCGAACCTGAAGCTCGGTATAAAGTTCTGCCTCTATTTCCTTTACTGCCTTGGCATCGAGCACCGGATAGTCAGCATACTTGGCAGCATCATTAATATCTACCTCCTCAACCTTGGCCGAATCAAAATAGGCAAGACTTTCGCCGGGGAAATGATTCTCAAGATAATCCTTGATTTCCTTTTCTACTTCTGCGACCGGGTTGGTATGATGAAACGGATCGACATTGGCAACATCGTCAAACTCAATGCGATACTGTCTTGAATCTCCAAAACTTACAAGATAAAGCCTTCTTTTCATAATTTTCTTTCTTTTGTTCTTATATTTCAACAATAAGAAAGCGTGAGATGTTGAGGCTAATCTGCAAAATGTCGTTAAGGTAGCTAAGGTCCTTAGGGTCGTTAAGGCCCTTAAGGTCGTTAAGGGGGTTAGGGGTGCTACGGTCTTATTTTAACGGGGCGGTGTCGTCGTGGCGAGCGTTCCACACCAATAGGGTCAACACTGTCGAGAGTGCTGCCGAACCAATCCAGAACCAGCTTACGTAAGTAAAGTCGTAAACCGCCTCTCCGTTGACCATTGTTTTGTACCCCTCGATAAGATAACCGTTGACAATATCCTGAAGTCCGGCACCGATATAGCTGGCAATACCCACCACACCGAGTGCGGCACCTGCCGCTGCTTTGGGGGCTATATCCACTGCCATCAGTCCGCCGAGGAAGCAGATAAGGATACCGATGCCGAGTCCGAACAGAACCATCGCCACCACGTCAAGCCAGATGTTAGTGCCGGGGACAAGCAGGAAGAGGCACAACGAAAGGGTATTCATGATTCCTGCCACCAACGCCGGAACATTGCGCGAACCTCGGAAAAGCTTGTCAGAAATCAAACCTGAGAAGATTGTACCAACAATACCGCACACCGAACTGATGGAGATAATGAAGCTTGCATCTTCGATGGCATAACCTTTCTGGGCTTCAAGATAGAACATACCCCATGAGTTGACCGCATAACGTGAGATATACATGAACGCGCTTCCGAGTGCCAAAATCCAGATTGCCGGATTGCGAAGCACCATTTTCTGCGCCTTGTTAAAGTCTTCTGTTTCAGCCTTAGCACTGGAGGCATCGGCTGGCATCTGACGATTAAGCATATACCCTTCTGCCTGTGGTGTGTCCTTCATAAAGAAATATACGAGCAGCACACCCACGAGTCCGGCAATACCGGCTGCTCCCATTCCGTAACGCCATCCTAATGCACCAACCACCATCGACACGGTGATGAAGGTCAACGCCTCACCGATGTTGTGACTGGCACTCCAGAAACCGTAGTATGTACCGCGATCCTTGCTGTCAAACCAGCGGTTGAGCGACACTACACCAGCCGGTGCACCCATGGACTGGAACCAGCCATTCAAACCCCACAACACGGCAAACACCCAGAACAGGTTTGAGAATCCGAGTACGAGATTAATTAGGGCAGTGCAGAGAAGACCCACACCCATAAAGCGGCGGACGTTGCAGCGGTCGGCCAGAAAGCCGTTGGCAAGCTTACCCACTGCGTACACAAAAAATAGGCACGAACCGATTATACCAAGCTGTGACTCGGAGAAGAGACCCTCGTCCACAATAGGTTTGCGGACAATGTTCATTGACAGGCGGCACACATAGTAGAGTGCATAGGCAAGTGTCGCCGACACAAAGGTGGTCATGCGCACCGATTTGAATTTGGATTTCGGCGAAGTGGCATCATAGTTGGGTGCCGAAATCCGGAAAAATTTGAGAATAGCGTTCATATTGTTGTTTAGTTGATTAGTCTAAGCGGAAAGATCGTTAAGGTCCTTAAGGTCGCTAAGGTCGCTAAGGTCCTGACGGCGCTTAAGTTCCCTAAATTTCATTTGCAAAGATACGCAATCATTATTAACTTTACAAAATGAAATCAGATGACTTCTTTTTAGAAACCGCGGCAAACCCCTGCGAATCGGCGTCCGCTCGGACCCGTGGTTGCTTGCCAACCGCGGTCTCCCCTCAAAAAAGCACCGCTTCTCACCTCATCGGCGATGCGGTTATCCGCTCGGCATTGCTTGATGCCGGTGCTTGCGCTGTCGGTTTTGCCGAGGCTGCCCCAGTCGATGAGGGGGAATGGGTGGCGTTTCAACGCTGGCTTGCCAATGGCAAAAATGCGGGGATGGATTACATGCACAACTCCCCCGACATTCGCCGCGACCCGCGACTGCTACTTCCGGGTGCACGCACGGTTATCTCGCTCGCGTTTCAGTACCCGCAGGCTCCTGCCAACAATCCGGGGATTGCCGCATACGCGTTTGGACGCGACTACCATAAAGTAATACGCAAAAAGATAAAGAAAGTCCTAAGCGAATTGCCAGAAATTTACAAAAATGCAAAATATCGCATCTGCATTGACTCCGCGCCCATTCTTGAACGGTATTGGGGGGTAAAAAGCGGTATCGGTTATCGGGGGCGAAATGGCGCAATAATTGTGCCTGGCTACGGCAGTTTTGTTTTTTTGGCCGAAATCATAACCGACCTCGAACTCACCCCCTCCTCCCCCTCTACCGACAAGTGTATCGGGTGCAACTTCTGTATAAAGAAGTGTCCAGGGGGGGCTTTGAATGTCAATGGTGAGGTAAATTGCACCAAGTGCATCAGCTATCTTACCATTGAGCATCGCGGCGAGTGGGATGCGACCGGAACAGAAGTTATGGAAACCGAACATGGTCGCAACACTCTGTTCGGTTGCGACCTATGCCTGAGCCTATGCCCGCATAATCGCCACACCGACTCAAAGGTCATCCCCGAGCTCCAATCCACCCCCGAAATGCTGACCCTAAACCCGACCGAACTCACCACCCTCATCGAAGAGGAATATCGCTGCCGTTTTGCCGGTCTCCCCCTCTCCCGCCTCCACCACTCCGACCTAACCCGCAACCTTCGCTCTCAGGCGCAGCGCTAATGACTAATGACTATAGACTAATGACTTAGAAAAAAAGAAAATGAAAAAACTGATTCTCTGGGCGCTGACAGCCCTCTTTGCAACCAACACGGCTCTCGCCGCCGACCCTATTAAGATACCCCTTTGGCCCAACGGCGCCCCTACCTCCAACGGTCTCGAAGGGGTGAAAGAGGAGTGGAAAGGTGGTCAAATCTACAAAACCTCCGATGCCGAACTCTGGATATACCCAGCAAAAAAGCCCAACGGTATGGCAATCCTCGATGTTCCCGGTGGAGGGTACAAATTTGTCTCATCGGACAACGAGGGGACAATGCTCATCGACTTCATGAACACTCAGGGTATCACATGGGCTATTCTCAAATACCGCATGCCAAACGGACACTGCACCGTACCCCTCGAAGATGGTCAGCGCGCCATCCAGGTTCTCCGCGAACAAGCTAACAAATATAACTTCTCACCCAACCGTGTCGGGGTAATGGGTTGGAGCGCCGGTGGACACTTTGCTGCAATGCTCTCTACCATGTACGAAAAACCTGAATACCGACCCGACTTCTCAATCCTCATCTACCCTGTTATCTCGATGACACCGATTACACACAAAGGTAGCCACGACTCTCTGCTGGGACAAAATCCTGACAAGGGGCTTGAAGAAAAATACTCGCTCGAAAACCGCGTTAACCCACAGACCCCACCTACATTCATAGCACTTGCCGCCGACGACAAGACTGTAAACCCTATGAACTCGATGCTTTATGCCGAACAGCTTCTCAAGAACAAGGTGCCGGTATCGCTGCACCTCTACCCCACCGGTGGACACGGTTTCGGCTTCAAAGACACCTGCCCCTACAAGCGCCAATGGACCGAAGAACTGGAGCGCTGGCTTCGTCTATTCTAACGGACAGGACCCCTGAAAGTAGGCAGGAAAGCAGACAAGCAACACAAGCTCACGCACAGTTCAAAGAAAAATGCTCCGCGGGATTTCAATCCTACGGAGCATTATTTTTTTACAGATATGCACTATATGTTACTTTACACTTCTATTTCCTGTATCTTCTACCGATGCTTCCTTAAAGGCATCCATAATCACGGTCGGACGCCCCTTTGAGAAAGCTCCCAGGCGGTAGGCCTCTTCGGCATCGCACTCCGGTGCCCAATAGAACACTCCGGTGCATGCTCCGTCGGTAAACTCCTTGCAGCTTTTTATCAACGCGCGGATAAACTCGGCACCCGGCTCCGGATTGCGAGCATCTACCCCGGTCTCCACCACCATAATCTTGCTGCCATACCGCTCCTTGAGTTTGCGGATATTCGACACTGCATCTGTCAGAGTCATGATATCACTCTTTTCCTGCTTCCCTTCAATGGCCCAGTAAGGATAGACACTCATACCGATTACATCCCACTTCACACCATTTTTCCGAAGCGAATCAAATACGCGGCGATAGAGCCCCTCGTCAAAACCATTGTCGAGGTGGATAATAACCTTTGCATTCGGGAAAACCTCCTTAACCGCGTTGGCTCCTGCTTTGGTGAGATATGCATAATTTTCAGGATTCTCTTCAAACCTCCCCATGGGCCATAGAAATCCGTGAGTGGTTTCATTACCCACCTGCACCCACTTTACATCTACCTTATTGTCTTTTAGAAGTTTAAGAGTCGAGCGAGTATGTTCGGCAAGAGCCTTGGCAGTCTGTTCAAGAGACATCCCGCTCCACGCCTTGGGGGGATTCTGCTTCCCGGGGTCCGCCCACCAGTCGGAATAATGGAAGTCGACCATTACAGGCATCCCAAGGTCGCGCGAGCGGATAGCCATCTTCAGCACATCCTCGGGCGATGAAAAGCCCCCCGGCGGGTCGACCCACACGCGAAGGCGAGTAGCATTCATACCATAATCCTTCATCAGCCGAGTCGTCTCGACGCGCACGCTATCCCGGTTCATGGTAAACCGCCCCCTTGCCTCGTCGGCAGTAGTGCCGGAGATATCTCCACCCAGCCAAAACGGATCCTTCGCCACCGCACCCAACGCCACCGCAGCCAGCATCCCAGCCACCAAACACCCTCTCATCTTCATATATTATAATCCATCAAATTAAACAAGTCACTACCACTATTCTTAAGATGCTTTATTTCAACTAACTAACAGCAAAATTTACACCTTTCACGAGTATAAAATCATCAAAATTTACACCTTTCACGAGTATAAAACAGCCAAAATATACACCTTTCACGAGTATGAGCCACAAATATAGCCTATTTTTCAATAAAATCAAAACACTGAATTGACAAGTATCAAAGGATTGGGAAGAAAAAAAAGCGCTACCGGATGGTAGCGCTTTTGATGCTTTTATCAGGGTTACTGATTAGCCGTTGTACTTCTTCATGCGGGCGATGAGGTCGAGAACCTTGTTAGAGTAACCGATCTCATTGTCATACCAGCTAACAACCTTAACGAATGTGGGAGTAAGCTGGATACCAGCGTTCTTGTCGAAGATAGAAGTGCGGGGATCGCCGAGGAAGTCGCTAGATACAACTGCATCTTCAGTGTAACCAAGGATACCCTTGAGTTCGCCTTCAGCAGCTTCCTTCATAGCAGCGCAGATCTCATCGTAAGTAGCGGGCTTAGCGAGGTTAACAGTAAGGTCAACAACAGATACGTCGAGAGTAGGAACACGCATAGACATACCAGTGAGCTTACCGTTGAGCTCGGGGATTACCTTACCTACAGCCTTAGCAGCACCTGTAGAAGAGGGGATGATGTTGCCAGAAGCAGCACGACCACCACGCCAGTCCTTCATTGAGGGACCGTCTACAGTCTTCTGAGTAGCAGTAGTAGAGTGAACTGTAGTCATAAGACCGTCTGTGATACCCCACTTGTCGTTAAGAACCTTAGCGATAGGAGCAAGACAGTTAGTAGTACAAGAAGCGTTAGATACGAACTGCTGACCAGCGTAAGTGTCGTCGTTAACACCACATACGAACATGGGGGTGTCGTCCTTAGAAGGAGCAGACATTACTACATACTTGGCACCAGCTTCGATGTGAGCCTGAGCTTTGTCCTTAGAAAGGAAGAGACCAGTTGACTCAACAACATATTCAGCACCTACAGCACCCCAAGCGATTTCTTTCGGGTCGCGGCAAGCAGTAACACGGATTTCCTTACCGTTTACGATGAGAAGGCTCTTCTCGAGATCGTAGTCAACAGTACCGTCGAAACGTCCGTGCATTGTGTCATACTTAAGCATATAAGCCATGTAGTCAACGGGAAGAAGGTCGTTGATAGCAACTACTTCAATATCCTCTCTCTTTGTAGAGGCGCGGAACACGAAACGTCCGATACGGCCGAAACCGTTAATACCAATCTTTGTCATTTCTATTAATATTTTATTTGGGTAAATATTGCCTATTTATAAGGGTAAATCTTTCCACTTGCAAATTTAGCAAAAAAATCGAACTTTTCCTTATTTATTTAACATTTTTTGAACCGAATACTCATTTAGTTTGTCTTAAATGTGAGTTTCGATTCCCTTGAGGGTGGGAAGGAAGTGCAACACCCAGAACTTATGGCTGTCTAGCAGTTACTTCCCGTTCCTACCCATGAAACAACTCCCACTTGATTTAGTTTTGAATTCAATCACTTAATTTATATTTAACTATGGGAAAATTTCTGCAAGACTTCAAGGCGTTTGCCATGAAAGGTAACATTGTCGACATGGCGGTCGGTGTTATCATCGGTGGTGCCTTCGGCAAAATCGTTTCGTCGCTCGTCAACGACATCATTATGCCTGTCCTTTCGCTCGTAACCGGTGGCGACGGATACTCCAACATGAAGTTTATTGTTAAACCTGCCGAGGCTGCGCACGATGGTATTGCCGCCATCGAGGAGGTGTCGGTCAACTACGGCCTGTTCATCCAGAACATCGTTGACTTCCTCATCATCGCATTCTCAATCTTTGTAGCTCTCCGCGTCACCATGAAGTTCATGCACAAGGAGAAAGAGGCCGAGGCTGAAGCACCTGCCCCCGCTCCGACCCCCGAAGAAACTCTGCTCACCGAAATCCGCGACCTCCTCAAAAAGGAAGTAAACAACGAAAAGTAAAAGGGAGAGCCGAAGCCGAAATAAGCTTCATCAAATAAGCTCCAGAAAAATAAGCCACGCAACCGCTTAAACGCACCACCGGGCATCGAGGGTAATCATCCCCCCGATGCCCGGCTTTTTATCACATGAAAAATTATAAATTTATCATATGTTTCCTATTTTGTAAACTTTTATTATTATATTTGCGTCTAAATTAAATATCATGGAGCAACCGATTTTTAAACTCATCGCACTTGATGAAGCCACTGAATTTCTTGAAAGACTTCCCGATAAGGTCAGAGAGAAGATTCTCTACAATATTAGAAAAGTCAGATTTGGAGTAAAAGATAAGGAACTCTTCAAGAAATTGGGTGATACTGATATATGGGAGTTCCGCACCAACTGGCAAGGGATGGCATATCGTTTATTTGCCTTTGGGGATAAAGATGACGACACTTTGGTGATTGCAACTCACGGGTTAATTAAAAAGACACAAAAAACTCCGCAAAGAGACATAGATAAAGCAATTGCAATACGCAAACTATGGTTTAACAATAAAACAAAATAAATATGGCACACCTTAATTACACAACTATAGAAGAGCTTGAAGATAAATTTCTCGGGGAAATAGGTACTGCCAGACGTGATGAATTCGAGTCAGCTGTTGCATCTGAAATTCGAACCTATCATATTGGGGAGGCAATAAAGGAAGCAAGGAAACGCAAAAATATGACACAAGAGGATTTAGGAATGTTGATGGGTATCAAAAAGGCACAGATTAGCCGAATTGAGAATGGACATTCCTTCAATATATCCACCATTGCACGCGCTTTCAAAGCTCTTGGACTTCACGCCAATCTTGAGGTAGAAGGAGGTCTTAAAGTCGCTCTTTGGTAAAGTCATTTATGCCGGGAGGATTACACCGGGGTTTGGGACTCGATGGAGGTGGCGACGGCGAGGGCTTCGGAGACTGAGGGGACGCTGTCGACCACGATAAGACGGCGGTCGCCAACCTGCTTGATGTTGCAACGCATCGGGTTGCTCTGCAGATAGGCCAACACCCTGCCGAAGGCGGCCGAGTTGTAGTAGGCCTTGTTGTCGTCACCCACAAAGTAGATGCGCATTTTTCCACCCTTGAGCACCAGACGCTCTATACCGAGACGACGCGCAGCGGTGCGCAACGGCACGATGCGTATCAACTCCTCGGCAGTGGCGGGGATTTCGCCAAAGCGGTCGCGAAGTTCGCTGCGGAATTCCTCCAGTTTCTTCGGGTCCTCCATATTGTCGAGACGGCGGTAAAGGGTGATACGCTCGTTTTCCTGCGGCACATACTCCGGGGGGAGGCGCAACTCCAGGTCGCTCTCAATGGTGCAGTCGGCAGTAAACTCCTCTTCCTTGCCGGCGGCGACATCGGTAAACGTATCGGCAAACTCTTCGGTTTTAAGTTCCACTACCGACTCCTTCAATATCTTCTGGTATGCCTCATAACCGAGGTCGGCGATAAACCCGCTCTGTTCGGCACCCAGCAGGTTGCCGGCACCGCGGATGTCGAGGTCCTGCATTGCAATGTGTATCCCCGAGCCGAGGTCGCTGAAGCTCTCGATGGCCTGCAGACGACGCCGCGCCACGGGGGTAAGCGGATTACCCGGAGGAACCAACAGATAGCAGAACGCTTTGCGGCCGGAACGCCCCACACGGCCACGCAGCTGATGGAGCTCGCTGAGACCGAAGGTGTGGGCATTGTTCACTATTATGGTGTTGACATTGGGCATATCGATACCATTCTCGATAATGGTGGTGGATAGGAGCACATCGTAGTCGTGATTGGCAAAGTCGATGATAGCCTTCTCCACCTTTTCGGGGGACATCTGGCCGTGTGCCACGACAACCCTGATGTCGGGGACGAGTCGACGCAGAGTATTTTCGATAGTGGTAAGATTCTCTATGCGGTTTGAAATCACGAATATCTGACCGTTGCGGCTCAGCTCAAAGTTGACAGCCTCCTTTATAACCTCATCGTCAAATGTCGACACATTGGTGACGATGGGGTGACGGTTGGCAGGGGGGGTATTGAGCGAACTGAGGTCGCGGGCACCCATGAGCGAAAACTGCAGCGTGCGCGGAATCGGGGTGGCACTCATGGTGAGCGTATCGACATTCACCTTAATCTGCTTCAGCTTCTCTTTGACGGCGACGCCAAACTTCTGCTCTTCGTCCACAATCAGCAACCCGAGGTCCTTAAACTCTACCCCCTTGCCGATAATCTTGTGCGTACCGATAAGGATATCGATTTTCCCCTCCTTGAGGTCTGCCAATATCTGCTTAACCTGTTTCGGTGTGCGGGCACGCGATATGAAATCTACACGCACCGGCAACTCCTTGAGTCGTTCGGCAAAGGTGTGGTAATGCTGCATGGCAAGCACAGTGGTGGGTACCAGCACAGCAGTCTGCTTCCCGTCGACAGCCGCCTTGAAAGCGGCACGGATTGCAATTTCGGTCTTGCCGAAACCCACGTCACCACACACCAGACGGTCCATGGGTCGCGGCGACTCCATGTCGTTTTTGATGGCCTGCGTGGCCTTTAGCTGGTCGGGGGTATCCTCATAGATAAAGCTTGCCTCAAGCTCATGCTGCAGGTATGAGTCGGGGGAGAATGCAAAACCCTTCTCCTCGCGACGCGCAGCATACAGCTTTATCAAATCGCGGGCTATATCCTTGACCTTGGTTTTGGTCTTCTCTTTCAGACGATTCCATGCGCCGGACCCTAACTTGTTGATTTTGGGTGGCACACCCTCCTTGCCGCGATATTTGGACAGTTTATGCAGGGCATGGATGCTGACAAGGATTATATCGTCGTTCTGGTACAGAAGCTTTATCATCTCCTGCGGCGTACCGTTGGCATCGGTGCGGACAAGCCCGGCAAACTTGCCGATGCCGTGGTCCATGTGCACTATATAGTCGCCGATTTCTATCTGATTCAACTCCTTGAGGGAAAGCGCCAGCTTGCCGCTGCGCGCACGGTCGCTTTTGAGCGAATATTTATGAAAGCGGTCAAAAATCTGATGGTCTGTAAAATAGCAAACCTTAAGGTCGCGGTCTATGAACCCCTCGTGCAGCGTATGCTCCACCGGAGTAAAGGTAATGTCGTCGCCGCGGTCGGCAAAAATGCTTTTGAGTCGCTCCGCCTGATATGGGGAGTCGGAGAGTATCAGAATTCTATACCCCTCGCCAAGCAGCTGCTTGAAACTGTCGGCAATAAGCTCGAAGTTCTTGTGATAAAGTGTCTGCGGAGCGGTATTAAAACCGATTTCTGCATCGGCAGTGAACCCACCTTCCAGCTCGGAGGGTCCGGTCTTGACAATCTTGTGTGCTGCGAGTGCTGCTTCAAACTTGTCATAGCTCACCACACACTCCATCGCCTTGTCATCCCCTTCGTCGGCGATGAGGGCCGCTCCAGAGTAGGTTTCTTCGGTTACTGCTTTGACACGACTCAGCAAAAACGATGGAGAAGAGATAAAAAACGGCACCTCTTCCCCTAAAAACTCGGGAAGAGAAACCCCGTTGGCAGATGTATCGGAGGTGGTTTGCGGCAAAATCGACACTGAGTCCACCCGCTTTTCGCTAAGTTGCGTCTCGACATCAAACAGGCGGATGGAGTCAACCTCATCGTCAAAGAAATCGAGGCGGAAAGGGAGTTCCGACGAGAAGGAATAGATATCGAGGATAGAACCGCGACGGGCAAACTGCCCCGGTTCGTAAACATACTCCGTATCCTGAAAGCCGAGTTCGCGCAGACGGGTCACCACATCACTCATGATGCACTTCTCCCCCACCCTCAACGCAATGGAGCTGTCGGCAATGGTTTCGGCGTCGGCAACCTTCTCTGCCAACGCTTCGGGATAAGAGACCACATACCGCAGTTTAGGGTCGCGGCGGCTGAGACGGTCAAGTACCTCGGTACGCAATATCCGGGCGGGAGGGTCGGGCTGACCATATTTGATATCGCGCTTGAAGCCGCTGGGAAAAATCCCCACGGCTTCAGCACCAAGTATCTGACACAGGTCGTTGTACAGGTACCCTGCAGCATCGGCATCATCTGCCACAGCCACAGCCACCTTGCGGCCGATACCGATACCTGCCAATAACATCGGGAGGGCGCTCCCGGCCAGACCGGAAAGCCACACACGCTTCACCTTCTTGTCATCGAGCACCTTCTCAACCCCCCGGCAACGAGGGTCGGTCATAAACAGGGCGTCCGCCTCCTTTAAATTCATTTTTTACCGTTTTTTCCTTTTGCTTTGCTTTTGGACGCTGTTGCTGCAGCAAATTCCTGAGCCAAAATCTTTGAATATTCCGCCGGGTTGGAGATTATGGCAGATGCAAGCTTGAATTCCGGATCGCTCTGCAGCGTGTATGCCACCCGACCGCGCTCTCCATAGTAACGTTCGGCAATTTCGCCACCCACATATCCTGAAATCTGCTTGCGGTTGCGGTCCAAATCGCGGTTCAAGTCGTGAGTAAGAGTCTTCGACAACTTATCGAGTTGCTCCTTGGTGGCATCGTCCATATACCCTTCGGCTTCGACGGCAGAACGTATCTGCTTCATCATCTCCTCCATAACCCGGTCGTATTTAAAACGCTTAGGGTCGATGCTTTTCTTGAAGTCGTCGAAAATCTCGTCGGTAACAGTAAACTCCCACGCCGGTGCAATGGCAGAGTGCGTGGCGGCATAACGGTTGGCATAATCAAACGCCCAATTGTCGACAACGATATTGTAAACCAGACGGTTCACCTTCTCGACAGTGGCTGCCGTGTCGGGGCGCAAACCGCCACCGTCGCGCACCTCGCGTCCGTGAGCGGTCTTGAATACATTTGTAAGCGAATCGGGGA
>QLIP01023447.1_pt1 | contig 28904 bp, 24 predicted proteins | sample 1769771 | NCBI WGS metagenome assembly QLIP01 (sample SAMN09428762, study PRJNA476227) | Gut metagenome, whole genome shotgun sequencing project. | isolation source: cecum | host: Rhizomys sinensis | place: China: Jinsha town of Minqing, Fujian Province | collected 2013-09-23 | reverse complement strand
GGCTGCGCCCCCTGCATTAACAAAAATTGGGGAATGGAGTCTAAATTATGGAAACACAAGAGAAGAATTTAAATCAGGAAGTGCAGGAGGAAGCGGCTATCGTAGAAAAGGCCGTAGAGATGTTGCGCACCGTCTATGATCCGGAGATTCCCGTTAATATCTACGATCTTGGATTGATATATCTTATCGATTACGATACAACCACAAAGACGTTGCACGTAAATATGACCCTTACTGCACCATCATGCCCTGCGGCCGACTTCATCATGGAGGATGTCCGCATGAAATTGGTTAGTATTGAAGGCCCCGAAAAGATCGACCTCCAATTGGTATTCGAACCCGAGTGGAATAAGGATATGATGAGCGAGGAGGCCAAACTTGAGCTTGGTTTCCTTTAGGAGATACCTTAGTATATGAGATACCTTAATATATAATGAGGGCATACTTTTTAAGTGATCTACATCTCGGCGCTCCCTATTTTTCGGATTCGAAAGCCAGGGAGCGGCGAGTTGTTGCTTTTTTAGACTCAATCAAGGATGATGCCGATGCCATATATCTATTGGGCGATATCCTCGATTATTGGTATGAGTATCGTTATGTTGTGCCACGCGGCTTTGTGCGATTCTTCGGCAAGCTCGCCGAACTTAGCGATCGCGGCATAAAAATCGTGTGGCTGATAGGGAACCATGATATATGGATTTTCGATTATCTTCCCACAGAACTCGGAGTGGAGGTTGTGGATGGATCATACACCGCCCAGATCGACGGGCATGGGTTCTATATGTCGCATGGTGATGCCGTAGGACGACTTAAGCCCTCGTTCCGTATGTTGCGTGCTCTGTTTCGAAATAAATTCTGCCAACGAATGTTTGCCGGTATTCATCCGCGTTGGACAGTTCCCTTTGCCTATAACTGGAGTCGACACAGTCGTAAGCTCGATGCGGCTCCCTCTCAACAGGATGCCGAGCGAATGTTGTCGGGTTTGACTACATTCAGTCGTGAAGCTCATCGGTCGAATCCCGAATTGGAGTACTTCCTGTTTGGTCATGTACATCTCTTCGAACGAGTTCAAGTGGAGCCGGGATGCGAGATGATAGTGCTCGGCGAATGGCTCTCTACCTATTCTTATGCGCTGTGGAATGGCTCACAACTGTCGCTTCATATCTACGAAGGCTGAAATTAAGAAAGGTATTTTGTAAAAATTAAAACAACTTGATAGGCTAAAAACTCCAGAAAAGGTAAAAAAGAGGGCTGAATCGCCTCAGAGCAAGTTCAAAGGTAACAGAAAAACATGTTCTACAACACATTTGTGATATTTTGTTAATAAAAGTTTTGTATAACTAATAAAAAGCATTAACTTTGCAGTTACCTAAAACAATCTTTTTTACCTTAGGATTTTTTACCTGTAGAAACTTATATAAAGGGTGCGACCGTGGCGGTTATCACCCTTTTTTTATTTTCCTTTTTTATGGGCGCAGTCGCGTTGAGGTTGATTAATCATTTTTCCATTCTTTTTTCGAAAAAAAATCAGTAATTACATTGAGAGTTCGTGAATAAAGCGTAATTTTGTAAAATATTTTGACTTTGTGCGTTTTGAGCATTAAAGTCTTATTTTTTGAAGAAAAGCTTATCATATGAAACGTATTTTGACTCTCGCTCTCGCTGGCGTGGCAACGTTTGGGGCCATGGCTGAAGAGGGTACACAATCCGAGATCTTTAAACTCAATGCTGAAGCCCGTATGGATTGGGATTACACCGGTCAGACTATTGGTAGCAATATGGAGACCAATACCGCAAATACAGGCTTTAACGGTAAATACTTAATGTTGCGAATTGATGGTAAGATTGCCCCCGGGCTTACATATTCTTGGCGTCAACGTCTGAATAAAGTGCAGACCGATGCGTCGCTCTTTGGCGCAACAGATTGGCTAAATCTTAACTACGAGTGGGATGGTTTGGAGTTCAATGCCGGAAAGCAGGTCGTAGCTATCGGTGGATATGAGTACGATCGTTCGCCTGTGAATCTATATGGCTGTTCTGTGTTCTGGAACAATATTGCATGTTTCCAATATGGTGTCTCAATGACCGATCATCTTGGAAAGAACGACAAACTGCTTGTGCAGCTATGTCAAAGCCCCTTCTTCACTCCTCAGAATCGCGACCTATATGCCGTAAATGCAATGTGGATGGGTAAACATGGATGCTGGAACACCATTTGGTCGGCTAACTTGATGGAGTATCAGCCCAAAAAATGGTTGCACTGCATTGCTTTAGGTAATCGTGTTGAACTCGGAAATGTTGCCATCGAACTTGATGTCATGAATCGCGCTGAGAATAAAAAGAACAGTGAATATAAAGATTGGTCGGTGATGAGCGAAGTGCAATACCATCCCTCGTCAAGATGGAATCTTTTCGGTAAATTCACTTACGATGTTAATGATAATAACGAAGACGGCGATTATTTGGTGAAGCGTGGCACAAACCTCAAAATGGCTGGTGCCGGCGTTGAATTCTATCCCCTCAAAAACAGCAAAGGTTTGCGTTTCCATGCCTGTGGCTTCTACTCATGGGGAACGAATACCAACAAGGCTGATTTGATGCAGAACAAAACGTTCTACGCAACAACAGGTCTGACTTTCAATTTCGACCTTCTTAATATAAAGAAGAAATAATCAAAGAAGCTGATTGGATAGTTTCAACTGAAATAACGACAATAACAACAATAAAAATAGCAAATTTATAAATGGAAATTAATGCAAACCCCGCGGCCGAGACCGCGGAGCCAAAAGCTAAAAAGAGATTTACTCCGACGTGGATGTCGGGTGTGATCTGTCTCGTAGTGGTATTCGGACTCTTTTTCTATTTGGGTCAGGTAATGGGAATGGCAAATATGCTCAACACAATGATGCGCACTGCCCACGATCTTCTGCTCAACACGGTGTTCTATTTGATGGCAATCTGTGTCTTGACAGGTGCAATTGGTAGAATCTTCATGGAGTTTGGCGTTGTGAAGTTGATTGAGGCTATTCTCCGCCCGCTCATGAAGCCGCTCTTCAATCTTCCCGGTGTAGCATCGTTGGGTGCGGTTATGACCTTCTTGAGCGATAACCCGGCCATCATCTCGTTGGCTTCCGACAAGCGCTTCAGCACTTACTTCAAAAAATTCCAATTTATTTCGCTTACCAACTTCGGTACGGCGTTTGGTATGGGTTTGCTCGTAATGGTCTTCATGGTGAGCCAAGGTTTCACTTGGGAGCCTGTAGTCGGTTTTATAGGAGCTTTCGTAGGTTGTATCGTTTCGACTCGTTTGATGCAATACTTCGTAGTTAAAAACTATCCTCACTATGCTACTGAGAACGCAAACGTTTTGAAAGCTGAGGTTAAAGAGGAGGAGGCAAAAGAGGAGAAGTCTCTCTTCATTCGCGTTTTGAATTCACTTCTCGACGGTGGTAAGACAGGTGTAGACGTAGGTTTGTCGATTATCCCCGGCGTACTCATCATCTCGACTTTGGTAATGTTGCTCACATTCGGCGCATCATCGACCGGCGAATATACCGGCGCTGCTTACGAAGGAACAGCCCTGCTTCCGTGGCTTGCAGGCAAGATCAACATCGTGTTTGAATATCTCTTCGGCTTCCAGCATCCGGAGTTGGTAGCATTCCCCATCACAGCTCTTGGTGCTGTAGGAGCGGCTCTTGGTTTGGTGCCGAAATTTATGAGCGAGGGTCTCATTGATGGCAATGCAATCGCAGTCTTCACAGCAATCGGAATGTGCTGGAGTGGATACTTGAGCACACACACCGCAATGCTCGATTCACTTGGCTATCGTGAGTTGACACCGAAAGCAATTCTATCGCATACCATCGGTGGTATCGTAGCCGCACTTGTGGCTCACAGCCTCGTACTCGCCGTTTACGCAATGGGCTGGGCATAATCCCACCCTCCAAGGCATAAAATAATTAGGGTGTTCAGTTTCGTGTTTCAACATCATACAGTTTTTATGATGTTGGTCTAACACTTAACTGAACACCCTAATTATTTCTATAAAAATATTTTTTGTATTGCAAAAATTTGGGCTTGGAGGATGTTAGGTGTTTGATGTTGCGCTTGGAAGCGCAACTACCATGGTGACATGCTTGGAAGCATATCTTCCATAGAGTCGCGCTTGGAAGCGCAACGTCCATGACAAAGCTGCCCGCTCCGGCGCTTCTAATGACACTCCTTGTAGTTGTCAAGGTGGGTAGCAAGGCGGGTGGCTTTGTCATGGACGACATGCTTCCAAGCATGTCACCACGGAACACATGCTTTTAAGCATGTCAATACGGAAGACTTGCTTTTAAGCATGTCAAAAAAATGTCTCATGCAAAGGAGCATAGAATGTTAAATACTTAACTGCTTTGCTACCATTGCTCCTTGGCGTGAGTTAAAACAAGCCTCTGAAGTTGCGCCTGAAGCCGCCTGTGTATTGTAACATGCTTAAAAGCATGTTTTCCTTGTATGTCTACACCCCAGCCCTTCCTTATGGTGTTATGGAAAGTTTTGGTGTTATGGTTAAAAACATCCCAGTCTTATGGTTAAATAACTTATGGGGGTATGGTAAAAGTTTATGGTATTTGCAAAGCTAAAATGCCACTACGCAATCTTTCTGCGTAGTGGCATTTTTTTTGAAATTTATTTTTCGTTCTCTTCATGTTGGTTCCTTGTGGAGGGGGAGCCAACATGGTTGAGGAGATGTTTAGCGGATCATTTTCTTCGTTGTTTTGTTACCGCGGCGCTCGATGTAGATGCCCGGTGTGAGCTTAGAGGCGTCGATGCGAACTCCCTGTAAGTTGTAATATACCGGAGCCTCATTTGCGTTTGTGTCGCTTTCTATGCTTTCAACTGCCGATACAGCACCTGTCGCTTTGGTGTAGTAGTTTAGAGCGTCGCGACGCTGATAACAACGAACGTAGTCGAATTCTGTGAGATATTCGAACGAAGCATCACCTGCTGCTGCCCATGAGCCGTCGCCTACCGACTGGTTCAAGATGATGTAGAAGTCTTTATTGAAGGGCCATGTAATCTCTTCAGTATAGCTGCCTTCGCTGTAATGAGTGTTGGTGTAGGTGAACACTAATTTGCCGTCCAAGTACCAACGGAGCTCCGACGGACCATCCCATTCCAATGCATAAACGTGCCACATATCGGGGTTGGCAGAAGATGAGCCTGAAGATTTCGGCGAACTCTGCGTTACTGTACCAAAGCTCTTATATGTCCAACCCGAGTGAATGGTGTGGTAGGTGGTGAAGCTGGTATTGATCTGCTCCCAGATGTCAATTTCACCGCACTTAGGCCAACCAAGGCTTCCATCTTTGGGCATGAGCCAGAAGGCCGGGAAGTTTCCTGTGTGTCCACGAGTGCGAAGACGTGCTTCGATGCGACCTCCTGTCATGTATACTTTGTTGTGCGAGTAGATAGCACCTGTAATGATAGGCTGTGAATCTGACGATGCAAACTGCGAGGGTGTGGCTATTGAATATGACTTGTAGCAGCCGTCTTCGAATTTATTTACATAGGGAATCTCGTCGTTCTGTGCGATGCGTTTGTTCCAGGTTGCTGTGTAACGCGGATGATAGCTCCAGTAATCGGTGTTGAGTGTTGAGCCGTCGAATTCATCGCTCCAGATCGGCACCCACAAGCTCTGATCAGTGTGTGTAAATTCACCTAAGATTACCACCGAACCATGCAATTTTGACGGCGACAATGTAATGTTCGAGATGTCAGAAACAGTCTCTTCATACCATTGTTCGTTGCCTCGAATCTGCTGTTCGCCATTGAGGTTGTGTCCGTAACGAACCTTGAAATTGCCAGCCTGATAGCCGTCGTATACCGGTTGAACGGCAGCTGTAAGTTCAGAACCGAATGTCATTGTATTCGGAAGAGCTGTTTGGTCGGCTTTTAACGCAAGACCGTTGATGACCTTTACGTTAACTGCAGGTTCGCCCGACCAGCACTCGATGCGGAAGTCTACTGCAGAATGACCTTCAGCTTCGAGGCGTGCGCGATATACGCCCTGACGCAAGTTCGACGGCAAGGTGAACGAGCTCATTGTTTCGCCGTTGGCGCCAACCGAGAATTGCTCGCCAAGTTCGGTCGAAAAGAGACCGTTCTGGTCAACGTCGATGCTCAAGGTGATTTTAGAGGCATTACCGTTATATTTTGCAGTGATGCTCTTCTCTTTGCCCAATTCAATGGGGAGCACGCTGTTAACGAGTGTAAAGCGTTCGGTGGGCGACATGTCGAGATTCTGACCTCCGATGGTAACCTTCGAAAAGCCTTCGCCCGTGGGCATCGCACCTGAAAGTTCGCATTCATAGTTGCCCTCTGTAGCTCCGCCTGCAGATACGAATGTGGCAGTGATAACCATCTCTCCGCCCACGTTGGCGGCAGGAATGGTATAACTGTTATTTTCGATCATTGAGCCGGGAACATCGAGAGTCTGTGCTTGCTGAATTCCGGTGGCATACGTTACACCCAAATTTTCAGGAAGACTATAACCCGATTTTACTTGAAGTTTCGCAAGTGTGTAACCTTTGTCGGGATTAAACTTCACGGTCAGCGGTGAGCCAGCTGTGATATTGTTTATGGTGATGTTGTTGCCGTTGTCAAGTGTCACCGAACCATGTGTGGCATTTACGGTCACCGACGGAGTCATAGGTTTTGTTACATAGATGCGAACATCGGCTATGGCACCGCCATTCTTATCGATATACTGCGGGTCGCCGTTGCTACCACCGGGGTTGATGGAGTTCCAGTCAATTTTGTAGCGCATCTGATAAAGTCCGGGTGCCAATTCTGCCGGTATTGTAAATGTGGGGGGATTAACACCGACGTTGCCATTGTTTGTGGCTACTCCAGCACTGTTATATCCGTCGCAGTTCGAGAACGACATTACATCGCTTCCTGCCGGGATAGCTGAGTTGGTGCCGAGCGTTGTTGTGAATTGACCATCATTTCCACGGTCAAGGTATACATAGCCGTGCATCCATGATCCTGACCAGTCGAATGAGGCTGTCACGGTTTCGCCAGGCGAGGCAACGAATACAGGACTGGCTGAAATATAGAGCAGTCCACCGGCACCTTGATTGATGTCTACCGTCTGTCGGCCGAACGTGGGCGATGTCAGAAGCACCTTGTTGAGGGCGCGTCCGTTATTCGTGATGTGAGTGTCGAGCGCATAATTAATCGGATAATTATCCGCCAAGGCTGTGCCGGCAAATAGTGAGACAACGGCACCTGCAAGAGGAATAAAGAGCTTATTCATGATTCTGAGGTTTTGGTTAAGTTCTTTTTTATAATATAGTTTTTAAGGTCCTTAAGCGTCCTTAAGCGTCCTTAGGGTCTTTAAGGTCTTTAAGGTCTTTTTTACGCTATTTCTTGTTGTTGCGTTCTTTGCGTCGAAGAAATATGACAAGCAGAAAGAGAATCACTAATTCTACTACAGTCACGACAACGAGACGGGTTGTTTCGCCCCCTGCAATTAGACGCGGTCCAAAATAGAGCGTCATTGCAGCCAGATAGCATACAAGTATTGTCGGTAACCACACCGACTTTTTAATTTTTGACACGGTGACTAATCTTTAGTGTTTGAATATTCATTTCTTTTCTGCGGGTTGGGGTGGTTCGGGGGCGTCACGGTAGTACTGACTTTCGCGTGCTACAAACTGTCCCGATATTAGATAGTCGTAGATGTGAAGGCATGCCAATGCATCGAGTGCCGCATAGTTCTGCTGACTTGGCGAGAGTTCGGGTGCCTCCCAATTTGACAATCTTTGACCTTTCGAAATTCTGTGCCCAAATAGTATCCCGTAGATGCGCGATAAACTATTGTCGGCTATCCCGTATTCTTTTACGAATGTTTGCAGATCGATAAAACCTTCCGGTTTTAGGTCGTATATTTTCCTTAGATTATGGAAATCATCATGAATTGATAGTCCAATTTTTTGAATCGATTCATCCTCCAGAATTGCTTTTACCGCTTCCGGAAGTCCGATATGATTAAGACGGAACAGGAAGCAACAATTGCGGGTTGAGAGTTGAATCAGAGCAACATTGTGCGATTGTCCACGTTTGAAACTCGGTTTGGTTTCGGTGTCGAAGCCAATGATTTTTTCGGCGCGTAGTACCGATACCGCCTCTGCAACATCGTCGTCGTTGCGCACGACGCGTATCTCCGCGTTGCAAGGGGCGGCGGGAAGCTGACCAAGTTCAGCCTTTGTAATGGATACAATTTTATTTTTGTCAATCATTTTCTTCGTGTATTTTTTAGACAAATTCTTCAAGAGAGGGCATCTCAATGTAATGTGTCTCAGGATGGTGGATCGATAACCAACGCTTTATGAATTTTCGCGAATCTTCGCATATGATTGAATCGCGATCGAAGTGAGCGTTGTATATGACTGCAAACACCGGGATACCATGTGTCTTAAGTATGCTGAGTGAGAGAAGTGTATGATTGAGCGATCCGAGTGTGCCGTTTGTAACAAGTGCAACTGGCAGTTCTCGATTGCGAATATAGTCGATTGTAAGATAGTCCTCTGTTAAAGGAACCATTAGTCCACCTGCTCCTTCGATGAGGAGGATAGGGTAGCGGGAGGCGAGTTCATTAGTGGCGCGATCAATTTTCTCCATGTCCAGCGGACGTTTATCGATTCGAGCCGAGAGGTGAGGTGAGGCGGGATATGTATAAATTTCCGGTGCGGTGAGGTGGTTGAGATCCTCCTCGAGGAGTCCACAACCCATTAGACGGCGATGCACGTCGATATCTTCGCTGAAGTCTTGATTGCCCGTTTGTACCAACTTTTGGGTTATGACTTTTTCGCCGCGTTCTGTAATAGATTTCGCGAGCCATCCGGTTGCATAGCTCTTGCCAGCGTCGGTATCGATGCCGGAAATGAATAACTTTTTAGGAAATTTGATGTCAGCGAAATCCATAATATAGATGTTATTAAAGAAGCCGGTTAAACAACTTCAAGGTTATGTGTCAGAATATCAAATAATTTGGAAATCTGTATTTTGCTTATTAACAGTGGTCGGTGAGGTGAGAAAAAGATAGAGTTATGACCGGAATACTAAATAGTATCCCGGTCACAACGATATATTACCATGCGAACATGGGGTAGGCATTCATGATTTCGTTAACTTCGCGGCGAACATCGGCAATCACAGTCTGATCATCGGCATTCGTAAGAACGCGGTCAATGAAGTCTGCAATGGTATCCATGAAATCCTCTTTCGCACCACGAGTAGTGATGGCAGCCGTACCAAAGCGAAGGCCGCTTGTCAGGAACGGACTGCGAGAATCGTAGGGAACCATATTTTTGTTGGCTGTTATATCTGCTTCTACGAGTACACGCTCAGCTTTCTTGCCGCTCATCTCGGGGAACTTGGTGCGAAGATCCACCAACATGCAGTGGTTGTCAGTACCGTTTGAGATAATCTTGTAGCCACGCTTGATGAGTGCTTCAGCAAGTGCCGCAGCATTCTTCTTCACCTGCGCGGCATACACTTTCCATTCGGGCTGGAGACATTCGCCGAATGCAACCGCTTTTGCAGCGATTACGTGCTCAAGCGGACCTCCCTGTGTGCCGGGGAACACTGCTGAGTCGAGAAGAGCAGACATCTTTTTGATTTCACCCTTCGGTGTCTTTTTACCCCACGGGTTGTCGAAGTCTTTGCCCATAAGGATCAAGCCACCGCGCGGACCTCGAAGAGTTTTGTGGGTAGTGGTGGTTACGATGTGAGCGTGTTTCACAGGGTTCTCGAGCAATCCTGCTGCAATCAGACCTGCAGGGTGTGCCATATCAACCATGAAGATTGCACCGATTTCGTCGGCAATCTTACGAATGCGAGCATAATCCCATTCGCGGCTGTAGGCCGATGCGCCTGCGATGATGAGTTTTGGACGCTCTTCGCGGGCTTTCTGCTCAAGCTCTTCGTAATTTACGCGACCATCTTCTGAGTTTACTGTATAGCTCACAGGCTGGAACACAAGACCAGAGAAGTTTACGGGGCTTCCGTGGCTGAGGTGTCCTCCATGGCTCAAGTCCATACCCATAAATTTGTCGCCCGGCTGGAGACATGCCATAAATACTGCCATATTGGCCTGTGCACCACTGTGCGGCTGCACGTTGGCCCATTCAGCACCAAAGAGCTCTTTAGCGCGCTCAATGGCAAGATTCTCGGCCTCGTCTACAACCTCGCAACCGCCATAATAACGGTGGCCAGGGTAGCCCTCGGCATATTTATTTGTCAGACACGAACCCATTGCGCGCATAACTTCATCGCTAACGAAGTTCTCGCTGGCAATAAGCTCGATACCGCGACGCTGGCGAAGATGCTCACGGTCGATGATTTCAAAAATTTGATTGTCTCTTTTCATACTCAATATGAGATATATTAGTTAAGTTAGACTTCCTTTATTAGCCACCGAAGTTGTCGTAGTGGATGCTTTCAGACTCAACACCGAGGTTGTAAAGCATATTGTTAACTGCATTACTCATCGGGCCAGGTCCACACATGTAGTATTCGATATCCTCCGGAGCGTCATGATCCTTGAGGTATGTATTGTACATCACGTCATGAACAAAGCCTGCAGTATATTCTACACCTGCGGCATCGGCTGCCGGATCCGGACGGTCGAGGGCCAAGTGGAATTTGAAGTTGGGGAACTCTTTCTCCAACTGGAGGAAGTCTTCGAGATAGAACACCTCGTTCAATGCGCGTGCACCGTAGAAGTAGTCCATCTTGCGGTCGGTTGTTTTCAAAGTCTTCGTCATCCACATGATCTGTGCGCGAAGCGGGGCCATACCGGCACCACCACCAACCCAAATCATCTCGGCTTTTGAATCCACGATGGGGAAGAAGTCTCCATAAGGACCTGACATCATAACCTTGTCGCCCGGCTTGAGGGTGAAGATGTATGATGATGCGATACCTGCCGGTACGTCCTGGAAGCCTACCTGCGGACGCGGTTTGAACGGAGGTGTGGCAATACGAACGGTAAGCATGATACGGTCGCCCTCTTCAGGATAGTTAGCCATTGAGTAAGCACGAACAGTCTCTTCGCTATTCGAAGCCTTCAATGAGAAAAGACCAAACTGATTCCATGCCGGCAGATACTCGTCGCCGATGAGCGATTTGTCGATATCCTTGTCGTAATCCATTGTGTATTTCGGAATACGAATCTGTGCATAAGAACCCGGGATAAAGTTCATATGTTCGCCCTCGGGCAGACGCACGATAAACTCCTTGATGAAGGTTGATACGTTCTTGTTCGAAATCACCTCGCACTCCCATTCCTTCACATCGAGTGCAGATTCCGAAACCTTAATGTCCATATCACCCTTAACCTTTACCTGACATCCAAGACGCCAGTTGTCCTTGATCTGCTTGCGGGTGAAGTGTACAGCCTCGGTCGGAAGCATGTCGCCACCGCCCGATTCAACCTGAAGCTTACACTGTCCGCAGCTACCCTTACCGCCACAAGCCGACGATAGGTGCACACCATTTTCGCTCAGTGTAGTAAGCAATGACTTTCCACTCTGGGCATTGAGAGTTTTAGAACCATTATTGATGGAGATGGTAACATCGCCGCTTGCCACCAACCAATGCTTGGCAACAAGAAGAACCACAACCAAAACCACTGTTATAACGAGGAAAATCAACGATGCAGCAAGCACGCTGTTCCACATAATTGCATTCAACATTTCGTTAAAGTCTAATTTGTTTGATTCTGTTTATTAACACACGTTAAGTTGTTTAAACTACTTCGCTTCTATAATTTGATACCCAAGAAGCTCATAAAGGCGATACCCATCAGACCGGTAATGATGAATGTAATACCAATTCCTCGGAGCGGCTTCGGCACGTTGCTGTAGTCAAGACGCTCGCGGATTGCTGCGAGGCAGGTGATGGCTAACAACCAACCGATACCTGAGCCTGCACCATAAACCGTAGCGGTCCATGCGTTGCTGAATTCACGCTGCTGCATGAAGAGCACCGCACCAAGAATAGCACAGTTTACTGCGATTAGAGGCAAGAAGATACCCAATGAGTTATAGAGCGAAGGTGAATACTTCTCAATTACCATCTCAAGAATCTGTACCAATGCTGCGATTACGGCAATGAACATAATCAGACCCAAAAATGAGAGGTCGGTCTCAGCATACTCCGCTCCAAGCCATGTCAATGCGCCCGGCACCAAGATATACTGGTTGATGAACCATGTGATCGGAAGTGCTACAATCAATACAAAAGTTACAGCAATACCCAAACCGAAAGCTGTCTTTACATTCTTTGATACGGCAAGGAATGAGCACATACCCAAGAAGTAAGCGAAAATCATATTGTCGATGAAGATCGACTTGATAAATAAATTTAGATTCTCCATATTTTTTTTATACAGCTAAGGTTTATGATTCCTGTAAATCTTTATTTTTGATGCGGTGAACCCAGATGATACATGCCACTACGATAAGTGCCATCGGAGGCAGAATCATCAAACCGTTGTTCATATAGCCGGCATCGTAGAATGCCTGCGGAATAACGCGACAGCCAAACAATGTGCCGCTACCGAACAACTCGCGGAAGAAAGATACGATGATCAAGATGATACCATAACCGAGACCGTTACCAACACCGTCAAGGAACGAGGGCCAGGGGCGATTCATCATCGCAAATGCCTCAAGGCGTCCCATCAAGATACAGTTGGTGATGATAAGACCAATAAACACCGACAGTGCTTTGCTCACATCGTAAGTATATGCCTTCAACACCTGGTCAACGATAACTACCAACGCAGCTACAACAACGAGCTGAACGATGATACGGATTGAATTCGGAATCGTGTTGCGCATCAACGAGATGATGACATTGGCAAATGCCAATACTGCAGTTACCGAAATTGCCATTACGATAGCCGGCTCCATCTTGGCTGTTACAGCCAACGCCGAACAGATACCCAATACCTGAACAATAACCGGGTTATCCTTTGAAAGCGGATTAATTAGAGGGAGAAATGATTTCTTGAGATTCATTTGGTTTCCTCCTTTCCTTCATTAAGTTGTTTGAAAAATGCTGAGTAGGGTTCCAACGAGTTGGCGAGCATCTTCGATACGCCCTGGCTGGTGATCGTACCGCCAGAGATACCATTTACATAAGAGCCCTCGGCGGGTTGCTGGCCTGATTTAACAACCTGTACAGATGTGAAGTTGCCGGCTGCGTTGAAGATATCCTTGCCGCTGAACTGCTCCTGGAATGCGGGCTTCTCGATCTCTGCACCAAGACCCGGAGTCTCGCCCTGGTGTGCGAAATATGCGCCATAAATCGTATTGCCATTGGCATCGAACGATACATAGCCCCAAATCGGACCCCAAAGACCGGCACCATATACAGGTACGATATATTTAGTGCCCTGATCTGTGGTGCACTCAAATACGGGAAGAAGACGCTCGGCCGCGGGCTTCTTTACCTCTTCGCTAACCTTAACGGTGAATGCATCCTGCTGTGAGTCTACGATTTCACCCTTATCGTTTACAATGAATGCTTTTGCAATGTGATTTGCGTAAAGATCGCTAATCGATTCGCCATTCTTGGGCGAAATCAATGCAGCCGCCAATATCTGACGTTTTGTGTCGTTGTCGATATTCTCCAACTGCTTGGGGCGGAGAACCTGATAAACGACCGAAAGAACTACTCCGACGAGCAATACCAGCACAACGGAATAGATCAAGGTGTAAGTGTTACTTTGTTTATTCATAATGCTGATATATTAGTTTTTAGCGATGCGATTTTGACGACGACGTACGTTGGCGTTAACAACACACCAGTCGATGAGCGGTGCAAAACAGTTCATCAACAGTACGGCCAACATTGCGCCCTCCGGATAACCTGTGTTGTAGCAACGGATCACGATAGCCATTGCACCAATCAAGAAGCCGTAGATGTACTTACCTGTGTTTGTGCGACAAGCCGTAACAGGGTCGGTTGCCATAAACACAACAGCGAAAAGGAAGCCACCGAGGCAGATCTGCTGGATGGGCGAAAGGAACGTTACGGGATAGAGGTCAGTTGCAAAATGGTTGGCAAGAGCTGCCATGCCGAATCCACCAACAAGAGCAGAAACGATGATGCGCCAGTTTGCGATGCCGGTGAAGAGCAAGATAGCAGCACCAATCAGGATGCAGAGTGTTGAAGTTTCACCCCATGAACCGGGATAAAGACCGAAGAAGATATCCTGGAAGCTGAGCGGTGTGCCAAGAATATTAGTAATCTCAGTGCCCGGGGCGCCTGAAGCCAACTGGCCAAGCGGTGTTGCACCTGAGTATGCATCTACAGCATTACCACCTGAAAGTGAAACGAATACACCGTCACCACTCATCTTCGACGGATAGCTGAAGAAGAGCACGGCACGAGTCACCAATGCAACGTTAAGGAAGTTATAGCCTGTGCCGCCAAATACCTCTTTCGCAAAGATGACAGCGAACGCAACGGCCACTGCAAGCATCCAGCACGGGGTGTCGACCGGACAGATCATCGGAATCAAGATACCTGATACCAAGAAACCCTCCTGGATCTCATGTCCACGCATCTGAGCCACGATGAACTCGATGCCAAGACCAACAACATAAGCTGTGATGATCTGGGGCAGGACGGCAATGAGACCATAAATGAATTGATCGATAAATGACGCTTCCATCCCAAGAGCAAGGAAGTGCTGATAACCAACATTCCACATACCGAAGAGGCAGCAGGGAAGGAGTGCGAGCACGACAGTGATCATTGTACGCTTTGAGTCGTTGCTGTCGTGGATGTGAACACCTGAACGAGAGGTCTCGTTAGGCGTGAAAAGAAATGTGTAGAAACCGTCGAATACAGAGTGAAGCTTCTCGAGCTTTCCGCCTTTTTCGAAATGCGGTTTTACATTATCAATTTTTCTTTTTAATCCTTTCACGATTGTTAGAATTAGAAAATTATAGTTTGGGTCCGTAGACCATTTAAATTTCGTAGATAAGTTTGTTTAACTTCGATAGCTTTTGTTGCGATTACATTGTCTCTTTGCGGAGATAGTTCAAACCTTCGCGTACAATGTGCTGAAGCTCAAGTTTCGATGTATCAACAAATTCAGCCAATGCAAAGTCCTCGGGTGCCACCTCGTAGATGCCTCGCTCCTCCATCTTCTCAATGTTCTTGGCGATGATGGCTTTGAGCAGGAACTCAGGATAGATATCCATCGGGAACACCTTGTCGTATTCGCCGCTCATGATCATGGCGCGATGTCCGCCCTTGATGCGAGCGTCGAAGTTGAAGGGCTTCGATGAAAGGAATGAGGGGAAGAGTCGCTTAACGCTGTACTTCTTCGGGCTCAATGAAGCCCAACCCATAAACTCATCTGCGTTGTCGCCCTCTTCGATGGCTGTGATCTGACGATAGGGGAAGTGCAAAAAGTCATTTGCAATGTTCACTTTGATACCAGTGAGTACATTGCCAGAGATGACGCGAGTGTTATTGTCGTTTGCTACGAGCTCATTGTTCAAAAGGGTCGACAATTTTGCACCAACAAATGTCTTTACGATATGCGGTTCCTTCACATCCGGGCCTGTAAGAGCTACCTCTGTGGCGAAATTCAATCGTCCTGTAGCAGCAAGTTCACCGATGCGGGCTGCAGTTACGACGTCGAGAGTCCAAACGGTTTCACCTTTGTTCACGGGTGCGATGTTGGCAATCTGAGTGCCTACATTACCTGCCGGGTGCGGACCTTCGATGATGTATGTTTCGGCTACGTTCGAAGTAATATTCGAACCTGCGGGGAGCGACAGATATACATTACCAGATGTCATCTTTTTGAGTTCGCTCAAACCGCGTTCAAGATGCTCAACAACGTAGGGTGTCAGCAGATTTTGAGCCAACGGAGCTGAATCGAAGCCGGTAACGAAGATATCGCGCGGAGTGATGTTGGCATCAGGCACGATGTCGAACGGACGCTGACGCATGTAAGCGAACAGACCGCTAAGTTTCATCTTTTCGATGGTTGAAGAGCAAGAAGAGAAATCCTCTTGCGGCTGCTCAGCCTGACGCTTTACAGATACGAATTCGATGTGACGGCGTTCGCCACGATGAATCTCCTCAACCGTACCCGCCACGGGCGAAGTCAAGGCAATCGAATCGCATTCCTTGGCATAAAGAAGTTTTGATCCTACCTTTACAGCATCGCCAACCTTCACCGCGAGTTTCCAGGTGTAGCCGGGAAAATCATCGGGAGTGACGGCAAAAAGCGAAGTCAGACTGTCGTCGCTGACTTTCGGTGTTGCAGGCATTACTCCTGTCATCGGGATGTTTAATCCCTTTTTGATTTTAATAATTTTGGCCATTTGATGTTGGGTCTTAGCCGATTGGGAAGAGCAAACTCCTCCCAATGGTTATATAATACACAATTAGAGAGCAAAATTATAAAAAAATGCTCGCTATTGCAAATAATTCAACTCAATTACTGAAAAATTTCCGTAATTTTTTTCGCTCCCACTCAGCCTCTGCCACATTCGCCCCCGTTTTTCAATTTTGAACTGATTTTTATGTAGCTAACAAGAGCAATTTTCAGCCCCTCTTAATGTGAGCCCCGAGGTAGGCGTATGCCTCACCAACAAGCACGTTACGTCGGCGTTCCGCCTCCCACAGAACTCAAAGCCGACGGATGGGCGGACACCCAAGCCGACGGACCGGGGGGACACCAAACCCGACGGACGATGGACACCCAAGCCGACAGACGGTGGACACCCAAGCCGACGGACGGGTGGACACCCAAGCCGACGGACGGGGGGACACCAAACCCGACGGACGGGACAACACAAACCCGACGGACGGGAGGACACCAAAACCGACGGACGGTAGGTACCCAAGCCGACGGACGGGAGACACCAAAGCCGGCGGACGGGAGGACACCAAAACCGACGGACGGGAGGATACCAAAACCGACGGACGGTGGACACGGGGAGCGCATAAATGCGCTTGCACTCAACACAAAGAGGCGCGCCTTTGGGCCCTCTCTTCAGCGTCTTTGAGTTCAGTGGGAGGCGGAACGCCGACGTCAAGGCGGGGCCTCTCTTCCGGCGGCTTTGAGTTCTGTGGGAGGCGGAACGCCGACGTCAAGTCGGGGCCTCTCTTGCGGCGGCTTTGAGTTCAGTGGGAGGCGGAACGCCGACATCAAGGCGAGGCTCTCTCTTTAGGCGGCTTTGAGTTCTGTGAGAGGCGGAACGCCGACACAAAAAAAGAGCCGCATCAGCGATGCGGCTCTTTACCTATTTTGTGTTGCCGAATTTGCAAACCTGTCGGTTTGTATTTCGGCCTTTAATTTGCTTTACGTCGGAGCGAAGATTATTTCAAACCCTCTACGAACTTGCGATACTGCTCGTTGTTCGGGTCAAGCTCGAGATACTTGTTGAAGTATTGCTTTGCCTTTGCAACGTCTTTCTTAGCCAACCAGTAGTTACCCATGTAGTTGTTAAGAATCTTAGCATCGCGGTTGTAGCGAGAGGGGTTTTCGCTTGCGGCGATGAGCTCAAGTGCCTTCTCGTAGTAGGGCTGAGCTACTGTCTCAACCTGATCGGCCGGAGCTGTCTGCTTAGCGATGTCACCCTTAATCATTACGGGCTTGTAGTTGTTCGGAAGGATAGCGGCTGCTTTGTCGGCATATTCGCCAGCCTCTTTGTAGCAAGCTGCTGCTTTCTCTGCATTCTCTTTATTCTCTACACCTGCGTAGAAAGAGAAGGTTGCTTGCTGAATGAAGTCATTGTAGCCCGGCTCTTCAGTCTTAGCAAGGTAGCCCTTGTAAGCCTCAGCTGCGCCAGTAAGGTTGTTGGCATCAACATAAACCATTGCGAGCTGCTTGTTGAAGTTGGCGTTCTCCGGAATGTTTGCAATACCATCCTTAAGTACGGCAATTGCCTCTTCAGTACGCTTGTTGCCTTCGGCATCTTTAGCCTTTGAAAGCTCGTCGGCGATCAAGGTGTAGTCGATGGCAGCGAACTTGTTTACTGACGGGTTGCTCTTGTGAACACTGTAGAGGTTCTCTGCAAGACCGAGCAACTGATCCTTCATAGCCGGAATCTGAGCGGCGTTCATGAACTGATAACGCTGTGCGGTGAAGTTCTTCGGATCTTTTGCCAACTGCTTAGTAGCGAACTCATAACCGCCTTCGAAGTCTCCACTATAGAAGAGAAGGAATGCGTAGCGGTCCTCGTCCTGCTTGAAGTGGCTCGGGTTCTTTACGTATGTTGAGTATGCGTCTACAGCGTCGTTGTATGCTTTCTTGTTGTAGTATGCTGTTGCGATTTCGCGCTGAGCAAGAGCAGACTCGGGCTTAACTACGAGCAACTTCTGGAGCATGTCGATGGCGTACTGCGGGTTAACCATTGTGAAGAGGTTAGCATATTTAACGAATGCCTCAGACTTAGAGTCATCGTAGTTGGCAGCCATCTCATACTTAGCAGCTGCGTCACCCCATTCCTTCTTTGCGGCGAGACGGTCGCCCTCGAAGATGTATGAATCAGGATGCTCGATGTTCATCTTGCGAGCCTTCTCGATACGCTTTGTGATCTGCTTGTCGTAAGCAACAGGATCTGCATTGTTGTATGCGCGGGCGATTGCTACGTGGATAGCGGGATCCTTCTTAGCAAGCTTTTCTGCCTGCTTGAAGTAGTTTTCAGCCTCTTTAATATTCTCTTTGGCATTGCCATTCAAAAGGCTAAGCATACCAAGACCTACATAGTTGTAAGCATAGTCTGCGTTATCCTTGATACCCTGATCGAAATACTGCTTCGCTTCAGCTTTGTTGTTGTTGCGAATAGCAATCAAACCGAGGTAGTAGTTACTTACAGCTTTGTCTGTGCCGCTGTTCTTAAGTGAACGGAGCAACAACTCTTTTGCGTTGTCGAACTGGTCAGCCTTGTAATACTCCTCACCTTCAACGTGAGTTTGTGCCGATGCTGTGGCAGCGATGCCGGCAAGGCAGAGAGTCAGAATTCCTTTAAATCTCATTGTTTCTATGTATTATTGTTATAATCAGTTGGTTAGATAAAGTCATCGAGGTCTCGATATGCTCTTTTCATATTCGAATCCGCAACCTTTATACACAAAAATTTTTGCTTCGTTTAAGAATCCTTCACGAAGCAAGTTCAAAGTTAGTAATTTTTTGAAAAACTTACAAATAAGTTGGCTATTTAAAGTCTAAAAAAATGTAAAACTTCAATTTCTTCGTTCTTAAATCACAGTCAGGGCCCCATCTCCCAACTCGGGAAATGAGGCCCTGCCGTATTTGTTATTTATGATTTATTATTTATGATTTACGAATTGAGAATCTCCCATTCTGACCTTGAATCAATCGAAGATAGAGCATCATAAATCACACATCATTAATCATACATCATTTTAGTTGCACCACACGCGGATTCATGTGGAAGGGAAGGATTCCGGTGCGCGAAATGATTTTTTGTCCAACGAATCCAGTAACGAAGCTATAGAAGCTATAAGTCACGCTCGAGTTTGATGCCGTGGTAATCATATACACTTTGCGGAACAACGGGTATTCGCCCGAGTTGATGTATACCTGGTATGGCTTATATGCCACCATATCATAATCGTTTTCGGCAGTCGGATTGCTTACCTTTACCACATTCACTTCGGTAGTGAGGTTCGTGGCAACGGTGTCATTCTGATTAGTATAGCTCTTTGTGCGGTCGGCCACCGGAACTTCTTTGGCAAGACTTAAGTCATCGCCCAGCCATGAAACGCTGATGATACCGATTGCATTCGGATCCTTCTTCACAACGTCGAACACCTGTTGGTTATCCTTCTGGCCATAGGCATTCGGATTGTCTGAGATTTTGGCTCCGGCTGGCATGAAGCGTTGACGCATATAGCTCACTGTTGAACTGCCGGCGTTGTCGAATACCAACTTGATCTTGGTGGTATCGTTGCCCATCAGTTCGCTCCAACGGGTCACCTTCCCATTCAAGATATCTCCAATCTCCTGTACGGAGAGCGATGTTACTTTATTATTCTTGTTCGTAATCAGCGCTACGGCATCAACTGCGATGCAGTGTGTTTTTACCACACGACGATTCTTCGCTTTGATATAATCTCGCTGCTCCTTGGTGAGTTCAGTGGTGACGATAATAGCTTGTGTACCGTCGGCCATTAGTGTATCGATAGCTTCTTGTTCGCTAACAAAGAAGGGGAGGATTGAGGCTTGTGGATAAGAGTATTCGAACACCTCAATCTCCTCTTCGAGGATCTTGCGGAAACCATCGTCGCAAAAAATAGTCGATGCTCCGTTGGCATATTCACCACGTTTAACTTTTGTACACGACACACCGCCCAACAGACAGCATGCCGAAAGGAGAAGGAGTGATAGATTTTTCAGTTTCATAACAGATCGTCTTTACTTCAATTTTTGCGGGTGATATACAATCGATAGCCACGGAAGAATCCGTAAAGAATCAGCAAACCGCCAACGATATAGCTGATTTTAGTGTCAATGATGTCGAAGAACTGCGTAATGCAGAGAATGCCGACGCCAATATAGACCAAACACATAAAGATGCCGAAAGCGAGCGTAACCGCTTTATTCGGACCGGGGTGATTATTACCTTTCATAACTTGAACAATTAATTCAACAAACCTTAGAAGTTAACAACTTATTAAACTTCTTTACAAAATTAACAAATAAATTTGAGATTCGTTCAAAAATGATATTAAGTTGTTGAAACATCTTTAAAAAGTTGTCGGAACATCAAAAAATAGCAATCGAACCTCCTCTTTCGAACCTCCTCTTAAAGAAGCCGAAGCGTTTTCAAGGAGAAGTCGAAGCGTTTTCAAACATAACTCGAAGCGTCTTCAAAAATGAATTGCATTATATTCAATGTTATAAAATAAAAGAGAGGTGCGAAAATCGCACCTCTCTTTTATGATAGAAGTAAACTTCTTTGTTGTTATTACTGGTTCTGGAGTTTGAACTGAACGGGGAGCTGGAAGTAGCTTCGTACTGCCACACCGTTGTTCTTACCCGGCTGCCATTTCGGCATCTTGTTCACTACGCGGAGAGCCTCACGGTCGAGGTCTTTATCCACACCCTTCAAGATTGAAGCCTGTGTTACACGACCATCTTTCTCAACGATGAACTTAACCATTACACGACCCTGAATGTCGTTCTGCTGTGCAGCCTCAGGGTAGCGGAGGTTAGAGCTGAGCCACTTCATAAGTGCGGGGTAACCACCGGGGAATTCAGCCTGCTGCTCAACGGCAACGAATACTTCCTCCTCTTTGTGTTTAACCTCCGGCTCCGGCTCTTTAACCACAACCTGTTCCTGAACAGCTTTAAACTTATCGGCGTCGTCGCTACCCTCCTGAGTTACTACACCACGAGCGGTGTTATCCTCTTTCTGAGCATCCATATCCATCACCTCGTTCTTTACCTTGTCGGCGTCAACGATGGCGATCTGGGTTACCTGTACGGTAGCGAGAACCTCTTCAGGTACTTCAACTTTCGGTTCTTCGTACTTCTGTTCCTCTACTTCCGGCTCCTCGGGAGTTTCCTCCTGCTGTGCAAGCTGAGCAGCCATCATCTTTTCGCGTTCAAGCTGGAGAGCCAATGCCTCTTGCTCTGCGCGATAGTCAGAGTACTTATTGTAAGCGAAGATTAACATACAAACCACAACCAGGCCGATGAGTGTATAAACCACTGCAAGGTTATGACGCTTGTCGCTATTTTTGCGGAGTTGGTAAGCACCGAAATCCTTATTCTTATCTGCAAAAACGATATCACGCCATTCGGCCGACGTTAGATCTACAGTTCTTTTAGCCATTTTTCTTTTGCTTTAAGGGTTAATAAATCTAACAATTACTTATGGTGACGATTCTGATAGTCGATTACCATCAAAGAGTCAGCTTTGGTCATGTTGTCGATCTGATACTTGGAGATGTTGTTGATCTGCATTTCGTCGAGGATCGACACCAAGCTACCATAAGATGCCTGCGGTGTAGACTTAATAACGATTACAGGTTTCTTCAAGTTCTCATTCTTACGAACCTTAGCAGCAGCCTCCTCATAAGCTTTCTGAGCAGCTTCACGGCCGTCCTTTGTTTCAAGGCTACCGAATCCACCGTTTTTGTATTTCTCTTTAAGCTTATTGATTTCGGTCAAGACATCCTTGTTACGACGCTGGATGAGTTCGCGAACACCGCGAGCCTTGCCAGACTTTTCGTCGTTGCCGAGGATTTCAGTTTCAACAAGGTTATTGTTCTCTGACAGTACAGAACCGCCAGGACCAACCATACCGGCGTCGCCGCCCGGCTTACCTTCATAGTAGTACACGATCGGTTGCACTTTACCGTTGAGTGAATCAACATCGAATGAGCCTTTTTTGCGCTTTGCATCGATGATGATTGTAACAGCGTCGTCGGCCGATGCCTGCGACATGTTTGCCTCATCCTGTACCTTCTCGTTTGAAGGAAGTGCAATTGTCAGTGTCTGTGATTTAATCATTGTCGTACAGAGCATGAAGAATGTGATAAGCAACATGTTCATGTCGACCATCGGCGTGAAATCCACGCGGATCTGCATCTTTTTCTGGTGACCTTTTTTACCGCCACCTTTGTCGTTTTGCTGAACTTCTGCCATATCTTTTACTCTTCCGCTCCTTTAAGAGCCGTCAATAATGTAAACTTGTTCATGTGGATTGTCTGGAGGTTATCCATCACCATGTGTACGATATCGAACGAAGTGTTCTGGTCGGCCTTGATAGCTACACCAGTACCATCTTTGATCTTATCTGCCAGATTCTGGTTGTCGGTCTGGCGCATGGCTTTCATCCACATTTGGAATTCATTAGGTTTAGACTCGTCTTCGCTCCAACTTACAGGGATACCTGTTTTATGGTTGGGGTTCTCATCTTCGCCAGCGAGCCATTTGTCCATCTTGGTCATGCCTTCAGGCTGGTCGGCGAGGCTGAGGAATTCGCCCATCTGTGCCAAGGGCACACCGAACGAACCGACTTTGCTAAATGTGTACTTTTGCTGATCTGAGAAACTGATCTTCTTTCCAGGATGAGCCTCATTGTAGATTTCGGTTACTTTGTCGAGCAATGCAACTTTCATCTTCTCGTTCGACCAATCAGAAGAAGTGTCATTGTTCATTGTAAGCCAAACCTTTCCATCCGGGTTAAGGAGCACCTGCACGAAGTTGGTCTCCTGTACCTTTTCAGTAGAAACCGACGGGGGAGTTACCACCGTTGCGGGCTCTTTTGAAAGGAAGGTTGAGGTCAACATGAAGAAGGTAAGCAAAAGCACGGTCACATCACTCATCGCGGTCATATCGATGAATGTGCTCTTTCTTGCAATTTTTACTCTTCCCATATTAGCTATTTACTTAATTCGGTTTAAAATGTTAGATTCTCTTTCGAAAATTACTTGTGAGTAGCAGCGAAAGTAGCTACGATAGAGAAACCGATTTCGTCGATAGCGTAGGTAAGGTTGTCGATCTTGTTTGTGAAGAAGTTGTAAGAGATAACTGCGAATGCACCAGTTGCGATACCGAATGCGGTGTTCACAAGTGCCTCAGAGATACCAGTTGAAAGCTCTGTTGAGTCAGGTGAACCTGAAGTTGCAAGAGCCTGGAATGATTTGATCATACCCATTACGGTTCCGAGAAGACCAACGAGTGTACCGAGTGTGGTAAGAGTTGCGATGATCGGAAGGTTCTGTGAAAGGCTCGGCATCTCGAGTGCTGTAGCCTCTTCTACCTCGTTGCGGAGTGTAGTAAGCTTCTGCTCCTTGCTGAGAGTGTCGTTAGCGTCCATCTCTTTGTAGCGAACGAGTGTGTTGTAAACTACTGATGCTACTGAACCCTTCTGAGTTTTGCAACGGTTCATTGCTGCGTCGATGTTGTTAGCAGCGAGGTCAGCCTTAACAGCGGCAACGAACTTAGTTGTGTTGCCCTTGCCTGAAGCTGAGCTGATAGCAATCCAACGCTCGATCGAGAGTACGATTACTGTAAGAAGAAGGGTCATCAAGATAGGCACGATGAAACCACCCTTGTATACAGTACCAGCGAGGTTCAGCGGGTGACCAGCGGGGTCGTTGCCTTCGAAGTTTGAAGGTGCTCCCATGAGGAAGAGGAAGATGCACACACCTGCGATTGCGCAAGCGATGATTACGAGGAATGCGTTGCGGATGCCGCGAACGTTGCTGATTTTTTCCTCTTTTTTCACTTTAGCAGCTGCTGTAGCCGCCGGCTTCGGAGCCATAGGTTTCTGAGATTCCATAAGCGTTCTTTTGTTTTAAGTTGTTTATTGATTAATATTTATTTGTTTATTTTTTGCTGTTTTTACCTTCTTTCTACGATTGAAACCTGTCGGGGGTTTCGATTCACTTTGCAAAATTACAATATATTTTGAAAATATCAATACTTGTGATAAAAAAATTTATCGTTAATTTACATTTTTAATAACTTACTTCAATTTTTAAATTAAAACATGTTTTATAACATATTTTTTACTTGTTTATTATTTCTTTAATATTGAAGTTGTTTAAACTTATTTGCGAAACTTAAAAATGAAGTTGAATTTTATTCTTTTATTAATCTTTGCGGATCTTTTTGACTGCTTTTTCCCCTCTCATCGGAACCAACCGAAAAGTTGCTTCCTCTTCGAGTGAAAAAATCAGTTCAAAAATCTCTCGCAAATCTTAATAAAAAATAAGTTTAAACAACTTCATTACAATATTTGCTTTGGTCTCTTACATATGCATCTTTCGTCTCTGTTAGCTTATCAATTTGTTTCGTATGTCTCTTCATTTCGTGGCTAAGTATCGTTGTTCTTTGCTGTAATTTTTCAAAGTATATTGAGAACGATATGGTGAGTTATTAAGTTGTTTAAACAACTGTATAATATTTGCTGAGCTATATGTAATATTAGGTTGAGCTGTATATAATATAAGGAGCGGTCGAGGTTATCGACCGCTCCTGAATCGTATGCTTGATACTTATCTATTCGATAATTATTCGTTGCCTACAGCTGCTACACCCGGAAGTGTTTTGCCCTCGATAGCCTCGAGAAGTGCACCACCACCTGTTGATACGTATGATACGCTGTCGGCCAAACCGAATTTGTTGACACATGCTACAGAGTCACCACCACCTACGAGCGAGAATGCGCCGTTGTTAGTTGCTTCTACAATTGCGTCTGCGATTGCTTTTGAACCCTTAGCAAAGTTGTCGAACTCAAATACGCCTGCAGGACCGTTCCAAAGGATAGTCTTGGCCGGTACGATTACGTCGCGGAATGCAATTACTGAGTCCGGACCTGCATCCAAGCCTTCCCAACCCTCGGGGATATCCATTACGCTGCAGATTTGTGTGTTTGCGTCGTTGCTGAATGCATCGCCAGCCACGCAGTCTGTACCCAATACGAGGTTTACGCCCTTCTCTTCTGCCTTCTTGATGATGTCGAGTGCGAGGTCGAGCTTATCCTCTTCGCAGATTGAGATACCGATGTTGCCACCCTTAGCCTTTGCGAATGTGTATGTCATACCACCGCAGAGGATCAAGTTGTCAACCTTGTCCATAAGGTTCTCGATGATGCCGATCTTAGTAGATACTTTCGAACCACCCATGATGGCAGTGAAGGGGCGCTGGATATCCTTGAGGATATTGTCAACGGCCTTAACCTCTTTCTCCATAAGGAAGCCGAGCATCTTATCCTGCTGGCCGAAGTAGTCTGCAACGACAGCAGTTGAAGCGTGACGACGGTGAGCTGTACCGAAAGCGTCGTTTACGTAAACGTCGGCGTAGCTTGCAAGAGTTTTTGCAAATTCTTTCTGGCTCTCTTTCATTGCCTTCTTAGCATCGTCGTATGCCGGATCCTCTTTGTCGATACCTACGGGCTTGCCCTCCTCTTCGGGATAGAAGCGAAGGTTTTCGAGCAAGAGTACTTCGCCCGGTTTGAGGTTAGCTGCCTCCTCTGATGCTTTGCCGCAGTCTGCCACAAATTTAACATCTGTGCCGAGTGCCTTGGCTACAGCCTCACGGATCTGAGCAAGCGAGAATTTGGGGTTAACTTTGCCTTTGGGTTTACCCATGTGTGACATCAGGATAAGGCTACCGCCGTCTGCAAGGATTTTCTTGAGTGTGGGGAGCGCACCGCGGATACGAGTGTCGTCGGTGATGTTGCCGTTCTCATCGAGGGGCACATTGAAGTCAACTCTGACAATGGCCTTCTTGCCATTGAAATTGAAATTTTCGATTTTTGCCATTTTTATATAAGAATTTGGTTTATTCAACTCTTAGATGATAGATATAACATCTATCAGTATGTGCGATATGCACACAATTATGTGCAAAGTTAATAAAATAAATTTTAAATGAAGAATTTTTATTAATTTTGTGACATTAAAAATAACAAATGAAGAAGTTTGAAGGAACTTTTTATTAATATTTGCTTGATTTTTTTGTGCTATTTTTTTATTCGAATAGGACGCTATCCATTTTTTGGTTTGATGTGTGCCCATATGGCTCCTTAAAAATTGAGCAAAATTTATTTCAGCATAAGCAAACTGCTTCATTTTTAAGATTCAAAAACAAGCTTAAGCAACTTCAAAATGGATGCATTAAATAGTCTGAATGAATTATATAAATCTGTAAGAGGTGTCGAACCGAGCCGTGTGGAGCTTCTTCCTGGTGCAGGTTCTGATCGTCGCTACTATCGAATGTCGGATGATTCGGGCAATGAGCAGCCCGCTTTGATCGGTACGGTGGGCGAGTCCGTGGCCGAAAATCGAGCTTTTATTGAGCTTGCCCGTTTCTTCTTGCGTCATGGTGTTTCGCTTCCGAAAATATATGCAGTCTCAAGCGATGAATTGACTTATATTCAGGAGGATTTAGGTTCGACTTCGTTATTCGATCTTATTAAACGAGAAGGGGCTGAGTGTGTTAAGGTAGAGCGTCTGGTGATGCTGAGTTTAGATGCATTGGCACAGATGCAGAACGTTCCCTCAGAGAAGTGGTGCGATTTAACTTTTAACCGACCCTTCTCGCGCCGACAGGTGATGTGGGACTTGAATTATTTTAAATATGAGTATTTGAAACCGGCAGGCGTCGAGTTTAGTGAAGAGAGGCTTGAAGATGATTTTGAGCGCCTGGCAACAAATCTGCTCGATATCGCTGAAAGATGCCAGGGACTGATGTTTCGCGATTTTCAGAGCCGCAATGTAATGATTAAGGATGGGTTGCCTTGTTTTATCGATTTTCAGGGTGCTCGCTTGGGTCCGGTGATTTATGATGCTGTGAGTTTTTTGTGGCAGGCAAAGGCTAATTTCAGCGATGACTTCCGCCGACGCATGATGGCTTACTATTTGAATTCTTATAATTTAGAAATGGGTGCGGAGTTGGCGGTATCAGAGGTAGACATTGATAACTTTGTGTTATTCCGCACGTTGCAGGTTTTGGGTGCTTATGGTTTTCGCGGCTTGGTCGAGAAGAAGGCACATTTCATTGAAAGTATACCGCAAGCTTTGGCTAACTTGAAACAGCTTCGCGATAGGGGAGTGCTGGACTGCTATCCGGAATTGTGTCGCGTGGCATGCAAGTTGTGTTCGGACCCGAGGTTTGAGTCGAATGCGGATGCTGATAGCAGATTGGAGATAAAGGTATTCTCATTCTCATATAAGAAAGGATATCCCGAGGATCTTACCGGCAATGGGGGAGGGTATATGTTTGATTGCCGTGGCATGCATAATCCGGGGCGTTATGATGAGTATAAGCCGTTGACCGGCCGCGACGAGCCTGTGATACGCTTCCTTGAGGAGCGCGGCGAAGTACAGCTGTTTGTCGAGAACGCCTATGCTTTGAGTCGCGTATCAATCGAAACCTATATCCGACGCGGTTTTAAGAATCTTCAAGTGGGATTTGGTTGTACGGGTGGAAGACATCGATCGGTGTATTGTGCCGAGCGTTATGCGCGCAAGATTGCCGAGCTCTATCCCGCGGCAAGAGTGGTGTTGATACACCGCGAGCACGGCATTCGTGAGGAACTTTCGAAATAGGGAGCTCACTTGCTATATAGGGGGCTCTTCTGTCAATTTAAATTGCAGTAACCACAAAAAATAATAAAGGCCGTCGCAATGCGACAGCCTTTATGTTTTTTGTAGAACCTAAGTGAGGTGTCTGATTACTCAGCAGCCTCAGTAGCCTCAGCCTCGAGAGCCTCTTTTGCAGCAGCTTCCTCAGCAGCGAGCAAATCAGCTTTCTTCTTAGCTACGGCCTCAGCCTTAACGCGGTTCTTCTCTACTTCAGCTTCGAATTTAGCCTTAGACTCTTCAGCAGCCTTAGCAGCCTTCTTAGCGGCAGCAGCGTCAGCTACTTTGTTACGCTCAGCCTTCCAAGCCTCGAAGCGCTTAGCAGCCTCTTCAGCAGTGAAAGCGCCCTTCTTAACACCACCATTGAGGTGCTTCATAAGCATAACGCCCTCTTTTGAAAGGAGTGTGCGAACTGTGTCTGTCGGTTCTGCACCATTCTCTACCCAATACAAGGCACGGTCGAAGTCTAAACTTATTGTAGCAGGATTAGTGTTCGGATTATAAGAACCTATCCTTTCAATAAATCTACCATCTCGTGGTGCCCTGCTATCGGCTACTACAATAGGATAAAAAGCGTAGCTCTTGCGGCCATGACGCTGTAATCTAATTTTTGTTGCCATAAACTTGCCGGTTTATTGTTTTGAGTTAAAAAATTGCGAAAAGCATCTGCTTTTCGGGAATTGTTTTCAATTCCGACCACAAAGTTAGTGTATTTTAGTGGAATAGCAAAGTTTTTTGGAATA
>QLIP01067016.1_pt1 | contig 28924 bp, 27 predicted proteins | sample 1769771 | NCBI WGS metagenome assembly QLIP01 (sample SAMN09428762, study PRJNA476227) | Gut metagenome, whole genome shotgun sequencing project. | isolation source: cecum | host: Rhizomys sinensis | place: China: Jinsha town of Minqing, Fujian Province | collected 2013-09-23 | reverse complement strand
GTTATCCGTGCCGAGCTTATTGCCCTGCATGGGGAGCTTGAGGGAGGGGCAAAAATCCCGCCCTTTTTACCGCTTTTTTGTGTCCTTTCCATTGCACTATATGCAACGCCATCGCAAAAGACGTTTCGATATGTCCCGCCTTATCCTAAATTATCCCGTATTTTTCACCTAAGTTATAACGTCATGGATCAGCCTCGACAAGGGACATTGCATTTTGCCGTTTTCAGAGCGCACACTAAATATGAATTGACTTGCTGGCTGCTCAACCTCAATGAATGTGCGGTATGGGCGCAAAATGACAGGATTGGGGAACATCTTAATTGCCTTGCTGGCAATTTCAGTCTTGACCTCAACTGACTGAGCTGCGCCATCGACCATTGAAGTTGCCTCGGAAATGGTGCGTACATTGGAGATATAGGCGAGCACGGTGGCCCTGTTTCCCCGCTCACAAAGCAGGATTGCAAGGCGATATTGAACGGCTCGGCATCCATCCACTTGTTAAAGGGCAGCTCCATCTGGTCAAGCGTGGCGCGGATATACTCGGCCCGATCCGCAAAATGTGCCCACAGGTTAGACAGGATTGCCACGCTTGTGGGCGATACGACATGGCAAAAACACTGCCCATATCAAGGCCGTCCATCTTGCCGTTGAGATAGTCAGTCATGCCAGTAAGAGTGCTGACCTTTATCGTGTTTGGCTTGGAGTATTCACAGGGAACAGGGTTTTGCTGCTGTAGATACACCCAGCTACGCTGATGATTGTGGGTGCGACATCGCCTCGAATGGCCTCATAAAGTGCTTTGAGCATGGTGATTCCTCACCGTTGAAGTTGCTGATCTTGCCGGGCATGGCAGGCTGGACTCCGGGCAGAATGTTCTGCTCCGTATTCTCGCCGCTGGTCATTTCGCTTGTGCCGTTTTCGCCAGTCTTGGGATTCATGTCGATGTAAATGCCAGTCTCAATGGCGTCGGTGGGCAAATAGAGGCTGACGTTAGGACGCTCACCTCTGCCATGTTTCGCGCCTTGTTAAGCTTGATGGTCATTTTCTTGATCACCGTGTGCGGTTTTTGGCCGGAGTGTTAGGGTCAACAATGTTGGCCATCGCCTTTGAGATTTCGTCCTGGATGTGCTCCATTGACAAGCTTGGAAGTACCCTCTAGATTGCCCTTTGGGCACTCGATGCTTGCTTCATCATCCCAAGAGAAAGCCGCTTGTGGAGCGGGTTCAAGGGCGGCTTTGGCCTTGCGCTTTTCCTTGGGGGCTTCAGGCTTGCTTTCTAGCAACGCTTGATTCCCCGTGAGATCAAACCATTCTTAGGCATCGCTCATGCCCTTTTTGAGAGATGTATAAATTTTGCGATACGCTATGATTTGACCATGCTGGACTGCATCAATACGATCTCTGGCACATCCTTGCGCACCTGCGCCAGCGATCTGGCTTGCATCCTGCAAGGGCAAGACTAGACAATGGCCAGTTGCAGATTGACTTTGATTCGCCCGTATTCCCCACAGCACCAGACCAAGTGGCCGCGCTCTACGATTGCCAGGGGCGTATCCTTGCGGCTGGTTTGATGAGTGAATTGAAAATGTGATTGAACTGGAAATAGAAAATTCTTGAAATCGTTTTGGGCGGCTCTAGTGCTCGGAAGCCTAATTACTGTCATTCAGCCAACCGCACAAACAATCCAACTGTTCTGTGATTGCAGGCCATTCGCGATTCAGATCAAGCGTTTTCAGACTTATTCTATTTCCTCCAATATTGCAATCGTGGTTCGGTATAACTTCTTCGTCTGTCTTGGCGTACAAGATTATCCCTGCAACATTTCCAGTTTTGGCTTGATCGCTATTCTTCACATAGGTAAATATTTGATAAAGGTTATTAGAAATGAATGTTTTCCTGGCATACCGATAGTTTTCCTGCATTGCATGGCTATAATATTTGGTATCGATGATCAGCCGCCGATCACCGCAGGAAAGCATTATATCTGCTTTCATTGTTGGCAGATATTCAGCTTCACCGTCATCCTGCAAATCCCATTTGATCAATGCAGATTTTGGCGCAAAATGAGAATGATGTCGTTGATAGTAAGCGAGAACAAATTTTTCATATAGGCGATGCATGGCCTCATCCTGAAGCCATGAAGCAAGCTTTTGGACTCCTGCTTCGGTAGTCAGCAGAAGCCCCTTAATGGCAAGTCTGCAAATTCCAATTAACATACGGTATGAAACGTTATTTCGGTGATATTTCAATCCATTCCAGCGAATTGCTGAAGGAGCAACATCGCTCGTATTGTTGAAATACAAGAGCAATTTTTTGAGCGCTGTTTTGTTTTTTGGCCTGACTTCTCCATGGCGGAGGAGCATGAGCATTGTGGCTTTCAAAATCTGATTGTGCGCCGAATCTTCTGAAAACTCATGGTAATTGCAAATGAGTCTGCCTTGAATGATGCTTTGCCGCTTTATGGATTCGGATATTTCAACCTGCCCGCGTAGCCCAGCCAACGCTTCCCTCTGCAAAATATAATCGCGGTGAAGCCCCATCTTTATTTGCCTGCCAATACCACAAGCGATAATTGCCGCAAAAAGATCGTGGATGTTATCAAAATCCTCTGTGGCAACATCATTTATGCCAGTTTCCCGAAGGCTCTGGTAGGCATATGCCAGCATGTAATAGATATTCTTAATCTTGTGATTATCAGCCACGAAGCGCACCGCGCAACTTTTTAGACCAAATCTCAATCTTTGAAGGCTCATCAAACCAGTATTCAAACAGAAGCGGAATCAGCTCATATTCCACAACGGAGGATAGCCACACATCATCCACAGGGTCAGATGTTAAGAAATAGCTGTGCCCAATGCGGAATCCCACGCCAAGAGAAGGGTCATCGGAGATTGCGTTGTTTAAGTTCTCGACCACGGAAAGCAACGAATCAAACTTAGGATTCTGTATTGCAACCTGGAGCTTCTTGAATCCATCAGATAAAAACGCTGGCTCCATATCAAAAAACGCAAAGCGCCTGCGCAAAGCATAGTCAATCATGGCCAGACTTCGATCTGCAGTGTTCATTATGCCAATAATATATACATTGTCAGGCACGAAGAATTGCTCATCTTTATAAAGCAAGCCTAATGAATTAGCCTGGCCGCGTTTGTCAGCTTCAATAAGCATCAATAATTCGCCAAATATCTTACTGAGGTTGCCGCGATTGATTTCGTCAATAATGAAGAAGTATTTGTGTTCGTCATCGCCTTCAGCCAACTTGCAAAATTTATAGAACGGCCCTTCGGCAAGGCGGAAGCAACTACCGTCAGGGCGATATCCCATAACGAAATCTTCGTAGCTATAACTCTGGTGAAATTGGATGACCTTGATGCGACTCGTATCTTTCATGCCCATGATTGAAAAAGCCAGCCTTTTTGAAGCAAAAGTTTTCCCAACGCCGGGCGCACCCTGCAGAATGACGTTTTTCTTGCGGAGCAGAAGCCCCTTGAGGTTTGCATACTTCTCTGCACTGATGAAAACATCGCTTAAAAAGTCATTCTCTGAATACTTGGGGCAGTGAATTTCCGAATCGCCATTCGGATCAGGGATTTCCGCGTCTTCATAGGGCGAAACCTCCCCTTCCACAATATCATCAGCGCGGTGCTGATTTGGGTCGGTCGATTTTCCGTGTTCTTTGAGAAAGCGTGCGTAAAGTTTCATCGCACAAGAGTATGAATTGTGGTGGGCAGAATTTACCTGGGCAAAATTTGATGTTCCGAAAATCACCTTGCTCACAGTCTCGAACTCATCGGCAGACGCATAGTTGAACAAATTGGAATAGAGGCGGTCGCCTAATTCATTAAGACTAGCATTCGTATTCTTGAGGTTGCTAGTATAGTGATTGATTGTACTTTGAATGTAAGGTTTACCTTTTGATCTTCCTTTTGATTGGATCTGCTTCATCATCCATGCCTTAAAATCGGCTTCGCGTTGCTCCGCTCCGGGTTCGATGAGGGCCGCTTGGTTTTTATTCATATTATGATTTATGATCCCCAATTTTTTAGTTAATTTTCAAGTAGCATCAACGAACACTGATTAACAGTGCCCGAAGGTTAATCCTTGCAAAACAATATTGCTGCAAAATAGTTTTATCCCGCTTGCTATGTATTTTCTATTCCCCTCCGCGAATAAGTTCCTCCGCTATTATTAAATATATGGATAACTTAACCATACAGCTTAAAAAGCCGTTCTGCCGATGACTCTGTTGATTATGGATGTCTGACCTGGCTTGACCGCAAAGGGATCAATCCATTCCAGCACAATGCGGCCCATGTCCCAGGCGAGGCTTCTGATAATCAGCCCTGAGGGATCAGCTGGATTGCGCTCCCTGATTTCAAAAAGATAGAAATCATGCTTTTTCTGGGCTTCCATCAAACCTCCCTGAGCCATTGACCAGATCAGGTTGCCGCTTTTGACATCATAAATTTCAATATTCAGCGAGACAGAACTTTCCCCGCCAGCGCCTCCGTCCATATAATGATTGATATAGCCGCCTATGAGCAGCTCCGCGCCTTCCATCCGCGCCAGCGCAAGCGCCCGGCCAAGCTCAAAAGGCCCTGCCTGGGGCAAGTATTCCAGACCGGAAAAACCGCCCTGGGAAAGCCAGATCTGCCATACCTGCCTTGAGGCAAGATCGCTGAACGTTACCGCATTGTTGATCTGCTGGGTCATGCGCAAGGGCACAAAAAGCGCCTTGGGCCGATGGCCGAGGGGCGCAACCGGGCGAACATAGACAGCTGGCGGTTGGCGGCGCACAAAATTCTCTGTATTGATCTGGATTGGCGTCCTCAAATCGCCGCTTAAGCTTGTGCCGGAAAGACTGTCGTCTGGTGCTTTGGCACAGCCGAAAAACGGGAGCGCAAGAAAAAGCAGAAGAAGCATGGCCCGCGACAAGACAAGCCGACAGTTTAGGGAACAAAGACCATTTTGTGCGGCCAGAGACAAAAATCCCCTTTTTACTGTCAATTTTTTATTGTTGCCCACTCGCCCTGACGAGGACTGAATTTGCATGACTGCCTCCGCATGGCCGCTGGCTAGGGATTCCCCACGCCGGGCCAAATTGACATTCTTGATTTGTGTCCAACAAGGACACATAGCAGATTGCCAAATTCATGCCAAAATCAATTGCGGGGGTCATGCCGCAGAACTTCAGCTGCGGAGCATGGCCAGACTTTGCAGAATCATGGGCGCGAAAATCAGGATGATCGGCAGGAAACCAGCAAGGGTTTGACCCCAGTTTAGCCTGAGCGAACAACGGCAGCCAATGGCAAGCAGGAAAAGCCCCCAGACCATTCCGGCCAGAGAACCCAAAGCCGGAACAATGCTCAAAAGCGCCGGAGCGGAGCTATAGGCCATAACCTGAAAAACCAGGGTAAAACGCGCCCGCTCTGGCACAAGCAGGCGATAGGCCAGATACATCAAAAAACTGAAGATATAGAGTTGAAGCAGCAGCAAACCGCAACGCAACAAGAGGCTTGTGAGCAAATCACTTTCAGGAGAGAGCATCTGGAGGATATTTTCCAGCTTGGGATCATTGGCTGCCGCCGGGCTTAGTGCCGTGAAAAACATTTCAGCCCAAAACCGTTCAAACAGGCTTTGGCAAATGCAGATAATCAGGTAAAAACTGATTGAACGCCCAAGCCGCGCATTAGGATTAAGTGAGCAAAAAAATGACGGCGCTGCAAACATCGCCCGCAAAACAGTGTAATAAAAGGCGCTTAGCCAGCCTTGTTCTGCAGGCGCTTCATCCCAGGGATTGCCATGCCTTGGCACAGCTTCAGGGTCAAAACGTCTGGATTCGCGCCTGTAGGCTTCAGCTGCAATCGGGCGCATCTCTTCTTCTGACTTTGCTTTAGCGCTTGTTTCTTCCTGCGACTCGTCCTTTGGGCTTTGCTCAAGTTCCTCGGGCACAAACCGAAAACAGCATGAGCATTGCGGACAGGTTGCCATGACCGCGTGCCTGGGAATCCGCTCAGAACTAAGTTCGCGGCTGAAGCCACACTCTGGACAAACAATGTTCACTGCCTGCTCCTGCAAATTTTCCAAAAACCGCCTCATTCATAGCCACTGGCAAAACAAGTTTCAAGCTTGTCTTTGCCAGATGCAGGTTCTGATCAACTGTGGCATCAGCGCTTGACGATTCCATAATATCACTGTACTAAATCGCCACAAGGGGAGTAGCTGGGTTCTTGAAACCCGGATTGCGTCAACAGCATGGCTTTTCAGCCTGGCGCAGTCATCGGTAATGCCGATTAGTGAGACCTTGGCCTAAGCGCCAAGGTCTTTTTTTTTTAGGAACAAGTTCACCTATTCAGCGGAAGGAGGGAGCATGACTCTGCGCAGTTTGCGGCCTTATATTTTGAGCGCGCTCTGTGCGCTGCCTGGCATCTGTACAAGCTTTTTGCACCCTGATCTGCCCCCGCCGATCCTTGCGCTTATTGCTGGCCTGGCAATTTTTGGCGCTTCATTCATGCTGACCTGGGCCTGCGAAGTAGCGCAGATGGACATCCCCCAGGCTGTAGCCGTAGCCGTGGTTGCCTTTATCGCAGTTTTACCTGAATACGCTGTGGATATGTACTTTACCTGGATGGCCGGGCAGGAACCGCAAAGCGCCTATTCCCACTATGCCATTGCCAACATGACTGGCGCAAACCGTCTTTTAATCGGCGTGGGCTGGTCATCAATTGTTCTGCTCTTTGCCACACGCTTTCACTGTGGCGTGGAACTTCCAAAGGACAAGCGCACGGATCTCCTTTTTCTTGGCTTTGCAACTCTTTATGCGCTGTTCATCCCGCTCAAGGGTTCGCTGACCTGGCTGGACGGCCTGGTATTTTTGGGAATTTATCTAGGTTATATGGCGATCATTATCCGCAGGCCCTCAGCTGAAGAAGAAGCCCAAGGGCCTGCCGCCGTTCTGGCTAAGTTGCCGCGCCGGGCGCGGTTTTTCAGCGTGGCCGGCATTTTTGCCTTTTCAGGTTTTGCCATTCTCTGTAACGCCGAGCCATTCAGTGAAAATCTTGTAGCCAGCGGCAAAATTTTTGGGATCAATGAATTTCTGCTCGTCCAGTGGCTTGCGCCAATTTCTTCGGAGGCCCCGGAATTTATAGTCGCCCTGATGTTTGCCTTTCGCGGCAATCCGGCGCTGGCCCTTGGAAGCCTGCTATCATCCAAGCTCAATCAATGGACTCTGCTCGTGGGCATGATTCCAGGCGTTTACGCTCTTTCCTCGGGATCTTTTTCTCCGCCAATCAATCTTGACACGCACCAATTTCAGGAAATATTACTTACAGCGGGGCAGTCCCTTTTTGCCTTGGCTCTGCTCCTTGATTTACGCTTGGGATTGCGGGAGGCAGCCGCGCTCTTGATGCTGTTCACAGCCCAGCTTCTCTCCCCCATTTATGACGCTGCATTGGAAAGTATGCTTGGGCTGGCCCATGATCCCTTGCGCCTGCACAATTTTTATGCCTGGCTTTATATTTTGCTTGCGGCAATTTTGTTTGCCAAAAACCGGCGCAAAGCCTGGGATCTGCGCCTGGGCCTGAAAGTTTGAAGTACAGGGGGAAATGATGAACGGGCTTCGCATCTTGCTTGCTCTTGGCGCGCTAGCGCTGCTTATTATGCCCCTTGGCTTATTCTCAGCTGATTATGCCAGGGGAGCTAACGCCCCTCTTGATGCCGAATCCTCCATAAGCCAGAACAAGGACGCGCAAGGGGAAAAAGAAGCCAGCCAAGAGGAAAAAGAATCCAGCCAAGTTCCGCAATCTGCCAATTCAAACGCAAAAGATTTGGATAAAAAGGGTGAGGCGCAAGTGTCCCACATTGAGAGCATGAGTTCAGCGCTTAAAAATGGCGAAAACGCCCAAGATGCTGTACAAGATGCGGCCCAGGATTCATCGGTGCAAGACGCCTTCGATTCAGCCCAGCAGCAACACAAATACCCGGGGGTGAGCAATGCGCACATTGAGCGCGGGGGAAATGGCTCTCCTTCTCTGAGCATTTTTTATCCTGTTTTTGACAAGCCGCTGGTTGACGAACAAATCCGCGCCTGGGCAGAAAATTTAGCCAGTCATTTTGAAAAAGGGATCAGCGAATTTATTGGCAGTGCTGCCGAAAAACCCGAAAATTACGACCTCTGGGAGCTTAGTTCCACATTCACGCTTGAAAAGCCAAACCCGAACATCGTCAGCCTGACATTCAGCACCTACAGCTATAGCGGGGGCGCGCATGGTAATTTGGGCATTGACTGCCTGAACTTTGACCTCAAAAGCGGCAAGCGGCTTGAATTTGCAGATCTTTTCAAAAACCCGGAAAAAGCTCTTGAAATTTTGAGCGAATTATCGGCAAAAAAATTGCGCGTTGCCCTTGGTGAAGACGCTGACGAAGAAATGATCCGCAATGGCACAGCCCTGGATTTGGGCAATTTTTATAACCTTACCCTTGTGCCGCAGGGCCTTTATATTGAATTTGACCCCTACCAGGTCGGGCCTTGGTCCATTGGCCCGCAGCGCGTGGAAATTTCTCTTGAGGAACTGAAGCCAGCCGGGCCAGAAGCCCTGATCTGGCCAGAAAACAACTCTGGCAAGCCTGAGAGCGCCCTTCCAGAGCCAAAGGCAGGATTGGCGTCTGACAATAAACTTTCCTCTAAGGCCAAATAAATAACAATCGCTCATCCCCGCTGCCTCCGAGGTTTTTCCCGTGAGATTATCTTTCAGGCCAATGTTCGCGCTAATCACTTGCAATCTTGCGCTGATGATCATTGCCCAGACGGTCAACCCTGCGCCGCTTAATCTGGAATGGCCTATGGGCCTGGCCCTGGCCCAAGCCAGTACGGTAGCCTACTCACACAGGGTGGAAGAAGAAAACAAACCCGCGGAGAAAAGGCCCAAAGAGGAACTCGACCCCGCAAAAGCCGAGGCCATGCGCACAATTTCCGGCTCCCCCTGGCCTGGGGTCATTGACCATCTTCTGCAAAGTCCGCTCCCAGGGGAAAGCCGCGAGCCTAATGCAGCGGATATCCAGATTAATTATCCATCCCTTGGCTATCCCGCTGTAGATGCAGACATTCGCCATTGGGTAATGAATATCGCCAAAGCCTTTGTGGAACATCTCGATCTCAGCCCGGGCCTCACCTCTGAAAGCAATGGCAGACATTCTGAGCTTTCGGGAGACGCTGCTGGAGAAACAGATGCCAAAGTGGCAAAACCTTCCGCAAATCCACGCTTTGAACTTTGGGGTTCATACAGTGTCAGCCGCCCTTCGCCCATTGGCGCAAGCATCACGTTTGAGCTTTGGAACTATACCGGCGCAAGCCATGGCAATCTGGACATTCTGACGCTTAACTACAACCTGCTCACAGGCCAGCGCCTTGATTTCATGGATCTCTTTGAAAAACCGAACCTTGCATTGGAACTGATGTCGCTCTGGGCCAGAAGCAGGCTTGCCCCTCGCCTCGGCCCGGCCGGGCATAGCCGGATGTTTGAAGATGGAACCGCGCCGCTTGTGGAGAATTTTTCCAGCCTGACCCTGATTCCACAGGGTCTCAGAATCAATTTTCAGCCATTTCAGGTAGCGCCCTGGGCCTCTGGCATCCAGACGCTGGAAATGCCTCTTGAGGATCTGCTCCCGGCTAAGCCCCTGCTGGCGCTTTGGGGCAGATAGACAGAGAGAATAATTATTCCCGCATCTTATAGCAAAAAAGAATTGCATGGAGCAAAAATGAATACCGCAGAACTGCTTCAAATCCTGGCCTGCCCACGCTGTCACGGGGATCTGCGTATTATAAAAAACAATACTGCGCCCGAGCGCGACCTTGGCTTCGCCTGTGATCACTGCGAGTTGCTTTATCCAATCCGCGATGAAATCCCGGTCATGCTCATTGAGGAGGCCCTCCCCCTGGCAGAAGCTGAAAAAGAATTGAAGGCAGGCTCTAAGGTAAATTCGCTTTGATGCGCCTTATCCCAAGCAAAATTCTGCCTCCGTCCAAGCGCCAGCATGACTGAGATGTCCGCATCCCAATCGGCCCAAGAGAGAGAAGCAAAGGGCATATTTGTACTCAGGGAGGGGCTTGGGCTTATCCTGGCTTCGGCCTCACCAAGACGCAGCCAGTTCATCTCAAAGCTTGGCCTTGACTTTGAGATCATCCGCCCCCTTGCGCCAGAAGCCGAACATAAAGCCAATGAATCGCCTGAAGCCTATACAGTACAGATAGCCAGGGCCAAGGCCGAGGAAATCTGTAATCGTCTCCCTGAGAGCAAACGCAGGACAAATCTGATTTTGGCCGCTGACACCACAGTGGCCCTGGGAAATACCTTGCTTGGCAAACCCGCCAATCCAGCCGATGCCTTAAAAATGCTCCGCCTGCTTTCTGGGCGCGAACACGCGGTAGTCACTTCAGTGTGCCTCTTGCTGCCGCCAGTCTGCCAGAGGCCGTATCTGGAAAAATTCAGCGTGCGCAGCCTGGTCACTTTCGCTTCCTGGCCTGAAAATGTACTCCAAGCCTATGCCGACTCGGCTGAGGCAGCAGACAAGGCAGGCGCCTATGCAATCCAGGGGCAAGGTTCATTTCTGGTGGAAAAAATTGATGGATCCTGGAGCAATGTGGTTGGCTTGCCAATGGCCGAGCTAACCGAACTCTTGCTCCGCCGCAATCTTATCTGCTCCCCATCTGGCTAGAAAAGATTTTGGCCCATAGGCCGAGTTCTTCCCGCACGGCGATAATCTCACGCCGCAAAAAAGCGCACCAGTCTTAAACACCTGGTGCGCCTCGTTCAACCTAAACTCAGCTAGTCTACGGATGGTTCTTGAACTTGTCCGACACCGCCTTGCCGCCGCTATGGCATGGAGTGCAATCCATAATGCCTTTGCCCCAGTTGGCTTCATTGCCTTTTGTCATATGACATTCACCGCAGTACGATACAGCCTTCTGCATGGGTATGCTGCTCTTGAAATCCTTGCCCTGGGCAATCTTTGCATTGAGAATTTCAATGGCTTTGCGGCTGACATCTGCCGTGAGCCTTCCGCAACGCTCGCTGCGCTCCTTGCTGGTGGCTTCAATCTTGTTCTGGAAACACCACTTGGAGACAGAGAGATGGCAAAGCACTGAATCTGAAACATTGCTCGGAATATTGCCTTTCACGCCCTGAGCCTTGTCGCCAGGGTTATAAATGGGCAACGCCGTTATTTCGTACCAGCGAAAAAGCTCATCAACCATCGGGCCGCGTTCCTTGCGCCCATAGAAAAGGGCAAAGGCCGCAGCCGCGCCATAAAGTGCGCCGCAAACAGTGCCCCAATCGGAAATGCCGCCCTTGTTGGCTTCGAGCATGGCAAAGGGGAATTGATTGTACGGAGCGCCAAATTTTTCGCCCATTACGCCGATGATGCTGTAAAATGCGCCGTAGCCACAGGCATAGCCTTTATGCCAGTAGCCATCATAGGCTATGGCCTCACACTCAGCAGGGTCAAGCTTGTGCGGCGTCCAGCCAAAATCCCCACCCACCTGGGCAAAACGTCCGCTTGGCGCTGCGCCAGCCGCTGCTTTGGGCGCATCTGCCGCCATACCAGGCGCGGCAATGCCCGCCACTACTCCGCCAACAGCCAGGCCGCCAAGCCCGCAAAGCAAATGCCGTCTGTCACAATCCATGGCTTCCCCCATTCTCTTGTTTCAACCTTTCCCTCTTTGCCAGTCCAAACAAAAATCCAGCAATAAAATGAAAAAAATCACTATCATTTATTGCAAAGTACGTCAAAGGTTATACCAGATTGGTTCACTTAATCTTAAAATCAGACTTCAAAGCTTGGATTTCTGCGTAAACATAGCCAGGCCAAAATAATTTCCGCCTGGGGGCTGGACGGATACGCAAACAGACTTAACTTAATTCTGTGCGGTTATTCCGCCGTGTTGAGTATCTTTGTTGAGCATTTTCAACCTCCGGCCCAGGCGCAGACCGGTGGCAAAAATAAAAAAACGCGCCTTTTTCAAGCAGTCTCCGAGGAGGCAATATATGTCCAAGATTATCGGCATTGACCTTGGCACAACCAATTCCTGTGTTTATGTCATGGAGGGCAAAGACCCCAAGTGCATCACCAATCCCGAAGGCGGTCGTACAACTCCCTCGGTAGTAGCCTTTACCGACAAGGAACGGCTGGTGGGTGAAATCGCCAAGCGTCAGGCCGTTACCAACCCCAAACGGACAATTTTTGCAATCAAGCGGCTCATGGGCCGCAAATATAATAGCGGCGAAGTGGAACGCTGGAAAGAAAGCTCTCCCTACGCCATTGTGGAAACTCCTAATGGCGATGCCGGTGTGGAAGTTGATGGCCGCGTTTACAGCGCGCCGGAAATTTCGGCAATGATTCTCGCAAAGCTCAAGGCTGATGCCGAGGCATACCTTGGAGAGACAGTTACAGAAGCCGTAATCACAGTTCCAGCCTATTTTAACGACGCCCAGCGCCAGGCAACCAAGGATGCCGGACGCATTGCCGGCCTCGAAGTCAAGCGAATCATCAACGAGCCTACTGCCGCGTCCCTGGCCTATGGAGCGGATAAAAAAACCAACGAAAAAATCGGCGTTTTTGACCTCGGCGGCGGCACTTTTGATATTTCCATTCTCGAAGTTGGCGATGGCGTGGTGGAAGTGCGCTCAACCAATGGCGATACATTCCTGGGCGGCGAAGACTTTGACCAGAGGATCATCACTTATCTTGTTGATGAGTTCAAAAAGGAAAAGGGCATCGATCTTTCTCAGGACAGCATGGCTTTGCAGCGTCTTAAGGAAGCGGCAGAAAAAGCCAAGAAAGATCTTTCCACTGCAATGGAAGCTGAGATCAATCTGCCCTTCATCACGGCCAACCAGTCTGGCCCGCAGCATCTACTAATCAAGCTCACGCGCGCAAAGCTTGAATCCCTGGTCAGCGAGCTTGTGGACAGAACCATTGAACCTTGTAACCAGGCCCTTACTGACGCCGGCCTTAGCCCCAAAGACATCAACGAAGTCCTGCTTGTTGGCGGCATGACGCGCATGCCCCTTGTGCAGCAAACCGTAGGTAAATTCTTTGGCAAAGAGCCAAACCGCTCAGTGAACCCGGACGAAGTGGTGGCAATGGGCGCGGCCATTCAGGGCGGCATTCTTTCCGGCGATGTAAAGGATGTCCTGCTTCTGGATGTTACGCCTCTTTCCCTGGGCATTGAGACAATGGGCGGCGTATTCACCAAGCTCATTGACCGCAACACGACAATACCCACACGCAAGAGCCAGGTATTCACCACAGCGGCAGACAACCAGCCCTCAGTATCCATTCACGTTCTCCAGGGCGAGCGCCCTATGGCCGCTGACAATATGACCCTGGCCCGCTTTGACCTTACTGGCATCCCGCCAGCCCCGCGCGGTGTGCCACAGATTGAAGTCTCTTTCGATATTGACGCCAACGGCATTGTCAATGTCTCGGCCAAAGACATGGGCACAGGCAAGGAGCAATCAATAAAGATTACGGCAAGTTCCGGCCTCTCCGAGCAGGATATCCAGCGCCTGGTGCGCGAGGCTGAGGCTCATGCCAGCGATGACAAAAAGAAACAGGAGCTTATTGAAGCGCGCAACCATGCCGACAGCCTGATCTATGGCACGGAAAAATCACTTGCTGATCTGGGCGACAAGGCAGATGCAACCGTTAAGAGTGACATCGAAGGCAAAATCGCCTCCCTGCGTAAGCTCATGGAAGGCGATGACGCGGCAGGCATCAAGAAAGCTGCTGATGATCTGGCCCAGGCATCGCACAAGCTTGCGGAGCATCTCTACCAGCAGCAGGCTCAGGGCGCTGGCGGCCAGCCCGGCCCTGACCCAAGCCAAGGCGCATCTTCAGCCAATGCAGGCGGCAATGACGATGTAGTCGATGCCGACTTTACTGAAGTGAAGAAATAAGCTTTTGGGCTGGCGGCTTTATCTTGCCAGCCTTTTAAGCCTGTACTAAAAGAATCCGGCGTTTTGCCGGATTCTTTTTTTCAGGAGCAGCCATGCCTACTCCCCGAGTGGCCTTAATTTCGCAAGCCTCCAAGCAGGGCCTGAATATCCAGACGCAAAAAACTCGCTTGTCTAAGGCATTGCCCGGCTTTGGCCTTGGGCTGCTACTCCTCACCATTTGTGGTTGCCAGTTCCCCATCAGCAAAAGCGCCCGTACTGCCCCGCCCCCGATAATTGCCCAAAATGAGCCTGCCTGCATAGTTCTGGCACTTCCAGAATCAGGCCCTTATGCGCCCATTGCCGCCAAGATTGTCCGCGGTGTCAAACTGGCCCAAAGTCAGCCTGGCGCACTAAAAAATCCTGTACGCCTGGAACGGCTGAATACGGAAAACCCGGACTGGCTGACAAAGCTTTCCTCCCTACCTGCAAGCTGTGCTGTGGTGGGCGGCCCATTGCAAGACAAAAACTATCTTGAGGCACGCAAATCCGGGCTGCTTGAACAGCGGGTCTTTTTTTCCTTTTTGCCAACCTTGCAGGCCAATGATGAAGGCCGGCTTGCCTGGCGCTTTTTCCCAAGCCCAAAGGATCAGATTGAAGCCCTGATTGCTTTTGTTACCGATGGCCTGAATATCCGTACCTATGGTTCTTTTTATCCTGCCGATTCCTATGGCCCGCGCATGACAGCGCTGCTTGAGGAAAGTCTTGCGGCAAGGCATATTCCCCTTTCCAAGGCAAGCTACAATCCCAAGGATTCCCCCGCCTGGAGTGCTGCGGTTGAGCCACTGATCCGCCCGATCCTGCCTGAGGGAAGCAAAAATCCTATTCCGCAGACGGCGTTTGAGGCAATCTTTCTCCCGGACTCCTGGAAAAACATGGAGATGCTGACCCAGAGTATGCTCTACAACGGCGAGGATCGCCTGGTGCTGCTCGGAACTACACTCTGGGAGCATGGAGTGTCTGGAAGAACAATCCCCAAAGCGGAAAGCTTTGCCTTGGCGATCTTTCCCGGGGCATGGCACTCTGAAAATGCACCAGGGCCGTTAAAAACGCCGGATGCAGATTTTTGGGTTGCCCTGGGCTATGACTTTTTCAATTTCGCAAGCTTCCTTGAACTACGGGAGCGGACAAGCCCTGCCGAAGTACTCATGCAGGCCAAAAAAGCCGCAGACAAAATTCAGGCCCTTGCGCCCCTGGAGTGGAATGACCAGGGCCAGGCCAGACAAAAATTGCACCTTTTTCAGATTGGGCCTAACGGAAGCAGCCCCTTGAACACAGAACAATTTGTCACGGCCAGGGCAGCGGTTCTGGAACGCTCAGCATTGCGTTTCCAGGGCTTGCCTCCGCCAGAGACAGGCGGCATGGCAACTGGGCCAGGCCAGATGCCCAACGTTCCGCAGGCGGGGGCTGTACTTGCGCCGGAAAAAGGCACTGGACTCAGCTCAAGCCCCCGGCCGTCATATAAGCTGCACCTGCCAGTAAGGCCAACCCCGGAGAAATGATGCCTGAACAAAAAAAAACAGTGAGCCAGGATGAAGTCCGCCATCTTGCCAAGCTTTGCAAGCTCACGCTCACCACTGAGGAAGAGCAGCTTTTCACTCGCCAGATGGGTGAGATCCTCGCGCACATCGACACCCTATCCCAAATTGAGACCAGTGATGTTGAGCCGCTCTATAATCCTCTTGACGAAGTTGCGCGGCTAAGAGATGACCAGGCCGAAAATCTGCGCAGCCATTCCGAAATTCTGGCCAATGCGCCGAAAAGTGACGGCAAATATTTTATTGTCCCCCGAATAGTTTAAGCTTTGACTTGAAAGGAAAAGCCCAGATGTCCCCTCTGTCAAAAAAGCTTCCCGGCCTTTCGCTTCTTGAAGCCGCTTGCGCTCTTAAAAACCGCGAGTTTAGTGTTTTAGAGCTAACCGAGGCATGTCTTGAACGCATCAAGGCTACGGAAACACGTTTATGCGCCCTGCTTACCCTGGATGCAGAAAATGCCCTTGCCCTTGCGCGCTCCCTGGATGCAGAAGGCCCAAATCCAGCCAAGCCGCTCTGGGGTATCCCTGTGACCGTCAAGGACGCGCTTTCAACCAAAAACCTGCGCACCACTGCGGCCTCGCGAATCCTGGAAAATTTTGTTCCCATTTATGACGCCTATGCGGTGCAAAAACTGCGCGAAGCAGGCGCAATCATCCTGGCCAAGACCAATATGGATGAATTTGCCATGGGTTCGGCAACAGAAAACTCGGTTTTTCAGAAAACACACAATCCCTGGGATCTTGGACGCGTTCCTGGCGGATCTTCTGGCGGCTCGGCGGCCTCTGTAGCCTCCGGGCAGTGTTTTGCCTCCCTTGGATCGGATACTGGCGGCTCTATAAGACAACCGGCAAGCTTCTGCGGTTGTGTTGGCCTTAAGCCAAGCTATGGGCGCGTATCGCGTTACGGGCTTTTTGCCTTTGCCTCCTCCCTAGATCAGGTGGGACCCCTGGCCCGCACTGTGAAAGATTGCGCGCAAATCCTGGAGGTAATTGCAGGTTACGATTCCAGGGACAATACCTGTGCCAAAATTCCCGCTGAGAACTACTCAGAGCTTGACGCGCATTCGGAAAAGCCCCTTTTCGGAATACGCCTCGGAATCCCAAAAGAATTTTTTGGCCCTGGCCTAGATGCCGAAGTGCGCGATGCCTGTAATAAAGCCTTATCCCTGGCCGAAGATCTGGGCGCGGAAATTGTCGAAATCAGTCTGCCGCATGTCCAGGCCGCTTGCGCCACATACTATGTTCTGGCCATGGCCGAAGCCAGCTCCAATCTGGCGCGTTATGATGGCGTGCGCTATGGCCGCCGCGCCCCGGATGTCCACAATCTCGAAGATCTCTATGAACGGTCGCGCAGCGAGGGCCTGGGAGCGGAAGTAAAACGCCGGATCATGCTTGGCACTTATGTGCTGTCCTCAGGCTATTATGACGCCTATTTCCGCAAGGCGGCCCAGGTGCGCAGGCTGATCCGCCAGGAGTATCTTGACGCCCTGGAATATTGTGACGCCATTGTTAGCCCCGTAGCCCCTGTGACCGCCTGGCCGCTGGGCAGCCATACAGAAAACCCCCTCCAGGCTTACCTTCTCGATGCCTATACTCTGCCAGTAAACCTTGCGGGCCTGCCTGGCCTTTCCCTGCCTGTTGGCCTTGGACATTCAAGCTCCATGCCTGTTGGCTTGCAGATTGTCGGCCCTGCCTTTGCCGAGCATAGCATCCTCAAAATTGCCTACGCCCTTGAACAGGCATTGCCTGGCTTAGGGCCAGCGCCCTGCTGAAAATTGGCAAACTTGCCATTGCCGCGGCTTTTCATTAGTTTTTGAATAAAATAACCCGCAAGCCTTGCAAAGGAATGGCTATGCAGACAACACAATTCATCTGGTTTGATGGCAAACTCGTCCCCTGGGATCAGGCCCAGGTTCATGTACTGACCCATGCCCTGCATTATGGTAGCGCTGTTTTTGAGGGTCTGCGCGCCTATGCCTGCGCCGATGGCAGTTCTGCGGTCTTTCGTCTTGATGATCACTGCAAGCGCATGGTCAATTCCGCAAAAATCCTGCGCATGAAGATGCCCTTTGATGCAGGGCAACTGGAAAGCGCCTGCATTGAAACCCTTGAAGCCAACAAGCTTGCCGAAGGCTATATCCGCCCTCTGGCTTTTGTAGGCTATGGAGAAATGGGCGTATATCCTGGCGTAAATCCTGTACACACAATTATTGCCGTCTGGCCCTGGGGCGCTTATCTTGGCCCTGAAGCCCTGGAAAAGGGAATCTCCATCCGCACCAGCAGTTTTGCGCGCAGTCACGTGAATACAAGCATGTCCAAGTCCAAGGCCGCCGGGAACTATATCAACTCCATCCTTGCCAAGATTGAAGCCAAGGAAGACGGTTATGACGAGGCCCTGATGCTTGATACCAACGGCTTTGTTTCTGAAGCTACTGGCGAAAATATCTTTATTGTCAGCAACGGAATCATCAAGACAACGCCGCTTACCTCTATTCTTGGAGGCATCACCAGAAATTCGATCATCACCGTATCCAGGGACATGGGCTATCAGGTTGAGGAGCAGCAATTCACCCGCGATGAACTCTATTGTGCAGATGAGGCATTTTTCACAGGTACAGCAGCGGAAATCACGCCCATTCGCGAAGTTGACCACAGAATCATCGGCGCGGGCCATCGCGGCCCTGTGACGAAAAAGCTTCAGGAAGAATTTTTCAGGATCGTCAAGGGCGAAGACCCCAAATATGCCCGCTGGCTCAGGCATTACAGGGTTTAGCGGCATTGATGAAAGGGCTTTCACTGGCGGCGCGGTATCGTCCGCAACGCTTCTCCGATGTCTGCGGGCAGGAATTGATCACCTGTGCGCTTTCTCGAGCTTCGGCGCAAGATCAGCCGCAGGCGGCCTATCTGCTTAGCGGCACTCGCGGAGTAGGCAAAACCAGCATTGCGCGCATCTTTGCCAAGGCCCTGAATTGTGCCAAAGGCCCGGCGGCTGAACCTTGCAATGAATGTGCGCAATGCCAAAAAATAACCCGCGGCAACCACGTCGATGTGGCCGAAATTGACGGCGCCTCCAACAATAGCGTGGAAGACGCCCGCGCCCTGCGCGAGAATATCGGCTATGCGCCCATGGAGGGGCGCTACAAGATATTCATCATAGACGAAGCGCATATGCTCTCGCGAAGCGCCTTTAATGCCCTGCTCAAGACCCTTGAAGAACCCCCGCCCAGGGTGCTTTTTATCTTTGCCACCACCGAAGCGCACAAGTTCCCGGTGACTATTGTCAGCCGTTGCCAGCATTTTGTCTTTCGCCAGCTTGGCGAAGATGCGCTGTGCGCCCATCTGGAAAAAGTTCTCACTGCTGAAGCAATCAGATCTGAGCCAGGGGCGCTCAGGCTGATTGCCCGCCGCGCCCAGGGCAGTGTGCGCGATGCCATGTCCCTGCTGGATCAGGCTCTTGCCCTCGGCGATGCAGAACTGAATGAAAAGCGCACCCGCCAGCTTCTCGGACTGGCCGGACAAGAGCTTTTTCAGTCGCTCTTTCAGGCAATGGCTGCAAGAAATCTCAGCCAGATAGCAGAAATTTGCGCACAGATCGCAAGCCAGGCCCTTGATATTGCTTTTTTCAACCGCGAATTGGCTTTGCATCTGCGCAATTTCTTCCTCTTGCGCCAGGGCGGCGAAGGCATGTTGCCCTCTCTTGGCCTTGCGCCTGACGAAGCAAATTTTTACGCCTCCTGTGCCGCGCTTTTCCCCCCGGCGCAACTGCACGCTGCCTGGCAGATGTGCCTTGAATCGCAGAAGGGCATTGCCCAAAACCCTGAGCCTGTGGCTGCCCTGGAACTGCTTCTTTTGAATATCGCCCTTTTGCCGCAGCTTTTGCCCATAGCGCAGTTGGAAAATGCTCCAGGGCAGATAAATCCCCACCCCCAAGCGCAAGTACTAACTTCGCCAAAGCCGCCCCTTGCCGGCGCATCCGAGGAGCGAAGCGCAGTTGCGGAAAATTTATCAGCAAGGGATACAAGCCCCAAGCAAGAGGCTTGCGCACAAAAAAGTTCTCCGCCCAAGGACGAAGGCCCGATTTCAGCCCCGGCAAAAAGCCTGGACTGGGAAGCCTTTCGCAAATATTGCCGTGCAGAGCGTGCAGCCAAAAATCTCGCCCCGCAAGAGCGCCTACTCCATGATTTGGTTTCGCGCTGGGATGGTGAGCTTTTGACCCTGACGCCCAAAAGCGAACGCCAGCACAGCGATCTGCTGGCGGCGCAACCAGTTCTTGAGCAGGCTTTAAGCAATTATTGTCAGGGGCATGCCCCAAAAATTGCAATTCGTCCGCCAAAAGTCGCTCGCCCCCAAAGCGATCTGATGGCTGAAGCAAAGGAGCGTCCGGAAGTTCGCCTGTGCATGGACATTCTGGATGCCACGCTGCTAAACTGTTCTGAAACCCGTTAAAAACGCAAGGATAAATGCCATGCCCAACATGAATGACATCCTCCGTCAGGCCCAGGTGATGCAAAACAAGATTTCGCGCCTGCAGCAGGAAATGGCCGAACAAAGCTTTGAAGCCTCCAGCGGCGGCGGCATGGTCAAGGCTGAAGTTTCCGGCAAGCAGGAATTGCGCAGTCTTGTAATCGACCCCAAAGCCCTTGAAGGCGGTGATGTGGAAATGCTTCAGGATTTGATCCTTGCGGCGGTGAATGAAGCCGGTAGAATCGCCCGCGAAAGCATTGAACGGGAGATGAACGCCATATCCGGGGGCATCAAACTTCCGGGCTTTTTTTAAGCCAGCATTTATTTGGCAATATCAGCCATGCCTGCAAACAATCCGCACATTCCAGAGGCGCTTCAGGCTCTCGTGGATCAACTTGCCCATCTTCCTGGCATGGGTCCAAAATCGGCCATGCGGGCAGCTATGAGTCTTCTGGCCTGGCCGCTTGCTGAAACACGCAGGCTTGGCAAGGCCATCCACGATCTGCGCGACAATTTACGCCTTTGCGAGCGTTGCGGCGGCCTTTCAGCCACTGAAATCTGTACCATCTGTGCCGATGCGCAACGCGGCAAAGACAGCTTGTGCCTGGTAAGTGAATGGGACAGTCTGCTTATTCTCGAGGCTGGCGGCTTCTACCGCGGTCAATACCTGGTTCTTGGCGGCCTGCTTTCCCCCCTGGAGAAGATTGATTCCAGCGCGCTGAATATTGAGAAGCTCAGGACGCGCCTTGCTGAGGGGGAAATTCAGGAACTTATTCTTGCGCTTGGCGCAACCCTTGAAGCGGACAACACCGCATCCTTCATCCGTCAGCTAGTGACGCGCAATTTTCCGCAAATTCGTGTTTCGCGTCTGGCCCAGGGCATTCCCCTTGGCGGGGAAGTAAAATATATGGACAAGGAAACCCTGCGCCAATCCCTGAAATACCGTCAGGAATTTTAAGAAGCATCACTTTTGCCATAAAGTTTAGGACATAAGCGCCGAAAATTCAGCAGAGGACTAATCGCAGTAATATCGCTTCTGGCATGTGCCGGAAAGCTGGTTATACTGCCTAATCGCGGCCATGCAAAATCGGGCCACTCCCGGTAAACTGCGGGAAGGAAAAACATGCGCAACTCCGTAATTTCCTCACTGGTGACCATTTTTCTCTGCTTCATTGCCATCGCCTGCGCGGCATGCATCGTCAGCATCAGCCTTGCTCCAGGCACTGCAATACTCAAGGCGGCGCTTCCCGGCATTGGCGTGGCCATACTTTGTGTCATTGCCGGCGCTTGGCTTTTGGCCAGCAGGCTGAAAGCGCTTGCAACAATCGAGAATTTTGCCAAGGCGGCATCAGAAGGACAGGCATTACCTCCCCTTGATCCCTCTGCCTGTGCTGGCCTAGAGCCGCTTGCCCGTGATATTCAGGGCATTCTGAAACGCGCTAAGGAGCGTGATCATTGGTATGAGAGCATTCTCAACGGCCTGCCCTGGGCTATTGCCGTAACTGATTTGAACATGAACTGGACTTTCTGCAATACGGCATCGCTCAAATCCATGAGCAAGAAAGAACTCTCAGAGGTCATGGGCGTACATTGCTCGGCCAAGAAAGGCAATATCTGCAACACTCCGCAGTGCGGCATTGAGCAGCTACGCAAGGGCAATCATCAGGTGATCAACAAGATGCCCAATGGCAAGACCATGAAGATCATCCTCGAATTCCTCAAGGATGCTTCCGGCAATCCCATTGGTCATCTTGAAGTGGGCGAGGACATCACTGAACGCATCAAGCTGGAGGAAAGCAGCAAACGCGCCGCAGCAGAAGCCCGCGCCTCAATGGTCAACAGGCTCGAGAGCGTGATCAATGGCATCGACCAGGGCGCAGGCACACTGAATGAAGCCTTAAGCCAGGTACGCACCCAGGCCAATGAAGCAGCAACGCGCCTTTCTGAAGCTGCTACAGCCATGAATGAGATGAACTCCACGGTGCTTGAAGTTGCCAGCAATGCCGAGGGCGCTGCGGATGTGGCTTCTTCCGTGCAAAACCAGGCCCATTCAGGCAATGGCCTGGTCAAGCAAACCATTGATAGCCTGCGCACTCTGCGTACGCTCTCCGTAAGCCTAAAAACCGACATGGACGGGCTGGACAAGCAGGCAAAAGACATTGGCACTGTTCTCACATTGATCCGCGACATTGCTGACCAGACCAATCTCCTTGCGCTCAATGCCGCCATTGAGGCCGCACGGGCTGGTGAGGCCGGACGCGGGTTTGCCGTAGTTGCCGATGAAGTCCGCAAACTGGCAGAAAAGACCATGAGCGCCACACGCGATGTTGAATCAGCCATTGAGGCCATTCAGCAGGGTACGGTAAAAAGCTCAGGCAACCTGGATAATGCTGTCAATGCCATTGAAAATACCGGCCATGTTGGCGAGGAATCTGGGCACGCCCTGGAGCAGATCGCCCACCTTGCAGAGGATTCAAGCATCCGCGTTTCGGCCATTGCAGCCGCAGCCACGGAACAGTCTGCGGCCTCGGAGGAAATCAACCGCAGCATCACCGAGGTCAACCACCTGAGCGCGGAAATTGCGCGAGTTATGGCTGAGGCTGTAGAACAGACTGCCCAGATGGTCAAGGAAACCCACGTCCTGACCGATATTCTTGAGGGTATGCGCAAGGAAAGCACTGAGCCAAAGAGCTAGGGCAGATTCATAGATAAAGCCGGATCTCAAAAGAGAATCCGCGTAAACAGATCAAAGGCCAGGATTATCCTGGCCTTTGTCTGCTTAGGGTCATAGAGTATTTTTCCACGCGCATCTTGGCCTCGTATGCCTTTGACACGACGAGCGCCAAAATAGCTTTCATCAATATCGCCTTTCACCGGCGATTCAGCCCCACAGTAGAGGGCGATTCTCTCCTTATAGCGGCGCGATAGCGGTCAGTCGTATTCCAATTTAGTCCAGTTACGGCTGCTATTTGCACAGTGTCTAAATCAACAGCAAAAAGCCTGACAATTTGGCGTATTTTTGCCTCTGAATTTTTTGAACGGAGAGAATCCTTGTTTTTTGGCGTCATTTCAAGCAGTTAGCCTTTTTGTTGACACTCTGCTAATTAAGACCCTATGCAATTATCTGCGCCATCCTCATCCCATTGTTCTTCTGAAATTGCCACAGAGGCAGGCGGTGATTATCCCATGGCGAGAGCTTGAAGCCCTGGCTCAAAATGCCTGCCAGGAAGAGGCTCAGTGTCCGGGGAGAGATCTACGCCCGCACGGAGTAAACAGTGCATCTTTGTTAAGCTGGCCTTGGGGCTTGTACGCAGATAAGGCTAAAGATCGGGGGAAGCGGCGGCAATGTTTAGGAAGACAGATTCAGACCCGATCTTGCTCCAAAAAGTGCATGAGGCCAGAGCTTATGTGCAACTTGCCCTGGAGCTTGCCCAAAGCCGCCCAAGCCTGGGTGTGCTATCCATAGTTGAGCGCCTTGAGAATATCTTTGTGCCGCGCCGGGAGCGCATCTTTACGCCATTAGAAAGCAGCCTGCGCCCCTTACCGATGAAGAATCCTGGCGGCTGAATAAATTAGACGCAATTTTGCGCGAGGCCCAAAAGCGTCTGAGCCAGGAAATCCGCGTTGAGCAAGATTACGCAGAACGCCAGCGGTATGTTAAAAAGGCGCTCCTGCCAGTATGGCTCAAGTTGCGTCTGCAAATGTATTGCCCCGATGATCCGCTTGTTGAGCGTGACTGGACTGATAATCTGCTTGTCAATACTAATATATCCAAGGCGCTTTTTTTGAGAGAGGGCTTTGATTTACCGGATTTTGTGCGCTCAGGAATTTATCCCCGGCCTTTTGAGCGCGAATTGCTTAAAATCAGCGAGATATGGCTTGAGTGCGAAAGCAAATTCTGCATTGGCGTTGCCCTTCAGGATGCAAAAAACTGCCGTTTGCTTAAGCCTCGCGAAATCAAGAACTTGCTGAAATTGCGCCCTGAAAGGATCTCGTCCAAGAGCGAAGACGCCAAGTTCTCGCCATTGTGCGGGGCGGACAAGATTCTCAAGCTATTGGGCAAGCTGGACATGGAGCTTGCGAGGCTTTGCGTGCGCGGGCGCACAGGCTACCCAAGGCACTGTGAATATTTTAGAATTGCGGAGATGATTCAAGAAATCGCCAGAATTAGGCATCATTTCGATCCCTGTGCTTCTTTCATGCCACTGGATAAAAGGCAGGGCATGGCCGCTGGCAAAGTGCGCGACAAGATAGCCAGCATGGACTTGGCCATGCGCAGAATTGAAAGGATTGCAGGCCCGATCTTCCAGGCTGAAGAAAGGGAGCTTGCACGCCGAAAGCGCAGTGCGAACAGTTTTTGCTCCGACTTCGATTTAGCGCTACGTGAGGAGCGCCTGAGCCTGTGGACAAAATCAGATACCTGTTATGGCGCAAGGGTTGTGGCTACGCCTTTCTGGTCAGAAAGGTATTTAGGCAAGGATTTTTTTAATGATGGTGAGGACTGGAGCGAGTTCTACAAGTTCAAGAAGTTTTGTTACCTGAGCCACCAGGCAGTGATTGACAGCCACCTGAGATTATCCGAATTGCTCTATAGCGATTTGATCACCGTGGAATTTTCATTCTTAAGGCAGATGGTGATCAAGATTGACCCGGCCACGCAAAATCTTGCTGGCCCAATGCCCTATGCCTTTGACGCTTAAAGAGCGCATTTTTGTTCTGGTACTCTGCTTCCTGCTGGCCGGATTCTTATGCTCCAGGCGCAATTTTATAATTGCCAAGGTTTTTTAGATCGCGCTCCAGCCAGTCCGGCTCAAGCAGGGCAATCTGTGCGCCAAAGCCAAGAAGCCAGGCGATAGATACATTCATATTTATTGGCCATTTTTGCCGTGAGAATGATGCTACCATCATCCAGGCTTCGATCTCGTTTCATTGCTCCCTTGCCGCTCTGTGACATAGAGCGCAGTCTGCGGCGTATTTCTGACGCGGATCGAAAAAGGATCAGCCGAACTGTTGATCATCACGCCCCTGCACACAATCCGCCCAAAGATCGTTTCAGATTTTGTCGTGTCGGGATTTTTTCAGAAAACAGGCCATGCTTTGTGCATGGCCTGTTGGCAAGTTTAGGCGGCAAAGCCCACTCTCCTGTTCAGGTCAGCCTTTCATGGTTGCTGGCAAAAAGGTGATGATTGAGGGGAACCAGGTGAGAATGAGCAGGTCAGCAAGGAGGATCAACAGATAAGGCATGACCTTGGCCGTTACCTTGTCGATGGAGATTCCGGCAATGGAGGAAACAACAAAGAGATCAAGGCCAACGGGCGGTGTTATGCAGCCAATGGCCAGGTTGACCACCATCAGTACGCCAAAGAATACCGGGTCAATGCCCATGCCCAAGGCCACGGGCAAAAGTATGGGCGTTAAGATGACAATGGCCGCAGAGGCATTGATCAGTGTGCCAATGACCAGCAGAAGCATGTTGACCAGCATCAGGAAGACTATGGGGCTTGAAGTCATTTCCGTGAAAGACTGGGCCAGCATGTGCGGCACCTGGGCGTTGGTCAGTATCCAGCCGAAGAGATTGGCCGCGCCCACAACAAACATGATCATCGTGGTATTATAGGCCGCGCTGAGCAGTGTGCGCGAGAGATCCTTGAACTTGAGTTCCTTGTAAACAAAAAGGCCCACCACCGCGCCATAGATTGCGGCCACGGCTGCCGCCTCTGTGGGCGTGAAAATGCCGGTGTAGATGCCGCCAAGGATGATTACGGGCATCATCAGCGCCCAGAAGCACTCCACAAAGGAGCGGCAAAGGCGCGAGAAAGAAAAATGCCCCTCGCCCTGGTAGCCCTTTTTCTTGGAAATAATCCAGCTTACGAGGCACATGGAAACACCCATGAGGATGCCTGGCGCAAATCCGGCCATGAACAGGTCGGCTATGCTGGTATTGGCGATTGAGCCGTAGACAACCATGGTGATTGAGGGCGGAATGACTATGCCCACTGTGCCGCCGCTGGCCACCACTGCCGAGGCAAAGGAGCGCGGGTAACCGCGCTTTTCCATCTCATCAATCATGGCCGAACCGATTGCTGCGGTAGTTGCCGCCGATGAGCCTGAAAGAGCGGCAAAAAACATTCCCGATACGGCAACAACCAGGGCCAGGCCGCCAGCCAGGGCGCCGACCATGGCCATGGAGAAATCGACAATGCGCCGCGTCACGCCGCCTTCGCTCATAAAAGCTCCGGCGAGCATGAAAAAGGGCACAGCCATGAATGAGAAAGAGTCAATGGATGTGAACATGCGCTGGACAACAACCACAAGCGGCATATCCAGCACACAGTAAAGGACTATGGCCGAGGAGAGGCCAAGGCCGACGCCAATGGATGCGCCTGTGGAAAGGATCAGCAGAAAGGAGATGAGAATTACCCAGAGAGTCATGCGCGCTCTCCTTTGAATTCCGTTGCTGGCTTCCTGAGCACATCAACAAGATTGGCAAGTGTATAGAGGAGCATCACTGCACAGCCGAATGGAATTACCGAATAAACCCAGGACATGGGAATCATCATGGCCGGAGAGGTCTGGAAGCTGGTGCGGATAACCATCTGGACGCCGCAGACAACCATGATCGCCAGAAAAATAATCGAGCAAAGATCCGCCACAATATTCAGAAATTTCAGGGTTGCCCCCTTGGCGATGCTGGTCAGGGTCTCAATGGCCATATGTCCGCCGCTTCTGGCAACCAGCGGAAGCGATAAAAAAACCACCCAGACAAAGAGGTAGCGCGCCAGTTCCTCGCCAAAATAGGGAGTATAATTGAAGACATAGCGGGTTATGACTTGCAAAAAAACAATGAGCAGCATAAGCCCATTGCCAATAATCACCAGGATTTTGAGAAACCTGTCCAGAATGTCAAAAAACTTGCCGATAATGCCTTTTTTGGCGGATAACTGCTGCATGCGCTTCTCCTGCCTCCGTGCGGCCCAATGGCGAAAACCCAAGGGCCGCACGGCGAAAATGCTCTCTGACGTTGATTACTTGATCTCCTGAATGGCCTTGATGTTCTTGTCGCCAAAGCGCTTGGCATAAATGTCCCAGACAGGGCGCGTGGCCTTGGCAAAGGCTTCCTTGTTTACATCGTCATTGATCTGCGTTGTTCCGGCTTTCTTGATCTGTTCAAGATACTTGCTCTCAAGATCGCGGCAAAGCTTACGCTCCCAGTCGCGTGTCTCAATGGCGGCTTTTTTCAGAATTTCCTGTTGCGCCGGGCTGAGCTTGTTCCAGGCCATCTTGCTGATCAGAAGCGGCTCCGGGGCATAGGTGTGCCCGGTGAGGGAAAGATATTTCTGCACTTCATTGAAGCGCTTGGTGGCGATATGTCCAAGGGGATTCTCCTGGGCGTCAATCACGCCTTTCTGGAGCGCGGTATAAAGCTCGCTCATGGCCATGGGCGTGGGGCTTGCGCCGAGGGACTTCATCATTTCAATATAGACCGGCTGCTCCATCACGCGCACTTTCAGGCCCTTCATGTCCGAAGGCTCCTTGATCGGTAGCTTGTTGTTGGTCATATGCCTGATGCCGTTTTCCCACATAGCCAGGGTAATCATCCCCTGAGGCTCGCCTTTCTTGGCCAGTTCCATGCCCACTGTGTCCAGGGCCTTGTAGGCATGATCAGTATCGCGGAAGATGAAAGGCAGATCAAAAACCGCCATTTCCGGCACAAAGTTGCCCATGACGGCTGTGCCGGTCAGGGTCATGTCCACAGTTCCGAGGCCAAGGCCCTCAACAAGATCGCGCTGGTTGCCAAGCTGGCTTGAGGGGTAAACCTTGATGTCAATTTCTCCATTGCTCAGTTCTTTCACGCGCTTGGCAAAATAGTCCGCCCCCTGGCCATAGACATTTTCAGGTTCGGCAATATGCCCAAGCTTTAATGTAACTGGCGCCGCAAATACAAGCGAAGCGCTTAAAATGAACGAAAGACAGAGGCCAAAAAATACCTTGAACATGCTGATTCCCCCGTTAATGGATAGGCTGAACCGCCAGCCGACAGAAGCACTAGGCTTTATTTAGCCTTAGCTTATTCTCAGGCTGCTTGCAAGGCTTTTGTCCCAAAATGCTCCCTTCTTGCCAGGGCTGGTTGACAAAATGCGCAGGAAGCGCTAGCTTGCCGTCAATCACGTCATTTGGGCGCGTTGCGGCTTTTGTGGCATCCGGGAGAAGATCGTGCAGAAGAACATGGAAGACATCTGTCTGAAACACGATAATGGCGAAGACTTGCGCTTTCGTGGGCGTCTTTTTTCCGAATGTTCCTGGTATGACGAAGAAGCAGGCGTTCTCACCCGCCAGCAGCTTTATGTTACCGATCAACGTGAGCAGGTTTACTATATCATCCGCTCCCAGGGCCAGGAGCGTAGCCGACATGCCTACCGCCTTTCGGTGCATGGGGATCATTGCGTAATCAGCAACGGCCAGAGCGAGATGACCATGCAGTTCGATATGCTCATGCTTGCAGTGCGTGGGCTTTGCGGCCTGGACGCCAACGCCACCCCATCCTTGGACATGGTTGAGGAAATGCTCAAGGCGGCCAACGCCTAGGCAAAACTGGCCAGCCCAGCGCTTTCAGGCTTTCCTGCTCTTTTACGCTTTTCCCGTTCTCTAAACCCTGCTTGCAAGACTTCGCCAGGGCCGCCATCGCGGCGACGCAGAGCGTCAGACCCTCGTGTGTGCGGCTTATGCCCACATAGGCCAGACGCTGAGCTATTGGATCATTGCAGGCAACTGGTCAAGCCCAAGCAAAAAGGGAGTTTCATTCGCTAGTTCCTCTATGGTTTGAGACCTCGGGCCTTCAGGCCGACTAGCGCGACCCCTGCCTGGCACTCTCCGTAAGCTGGCACTGCCTGCTTACGGAGAACGGAGTCGTTGGGAGCGGAGCGACCATACGAATC
>QLIP01107144.1_pt1 | contig 28988 bp, 25 predicted proteins | sample 1769771 | NCBI WGS metagenome assembly QLIP01 (sample SAMN09428762, study PRJNA476227) | Gut metagenome, whole genome shotgun sequencing project. | isolation source: cecum | host: Rhizomys sinensis | place: China: Jinsha town of Minqing, Fujian Province | collected 2013-09-23 | reverse complement strand
CCGAACAAATTCTCCGGCTTAAAATTAACAATAATTTTTAAACACGCTCTTAGTTCAACCAGCGATAAGCCACCCTCCCACACACTCTAATCAACAAGCGCGGAGCTAAACTTACGTCCGGCTCCGCGCTTGCTTCATGAGTTTACACTTGTTTCAGCTTAACAGCCAAGCGTTACAAGGTCTTCATCGACAGTAGTGATTGTACCGATGTTGAACTTTTCTTTCAGCACCTTGAGTATCTCGGGTGTGAAGAAAGCTGGCAGTGTGGGGCCTGTGTGGATGTTCTGCACGCCCAGGCTCAGGAGTGCCAGGAGAACGATTACGGCCTTCTGCTCATACCATGCTATGTTGTATACGATTGGGAGGTCGTTGATGCTCTTCAGTCCGAGGGCGTCTTTGAGAGCGGTGGCTATGACCACCAACGAGTAGCTGTCGTTGCACTGGCCTGCATCGAGCACGCGAGGCACTCCTTCTATATCGCCCAACTTGAGCTTGTTGTAACGGTACTTGGCACAACCAGCCGTGAGTATTACGCAGTCTTCGGGCAGACGCTGGGCAAACTCTGTGTAGTAATTGCGCGATGCCATACGACCGTCACAACCGGCCATTACAACAAACTTGCGTATCTTGCCGCGCTTCACAAGGTCGATAACCTTCGGGGCCAGTTCGATAACCTGATGGTGGGCAAATCCCACAGGTATCTTGCCGCTTTCGATGGCGGTTGGCGCAGGACACTTCTTGGCGCGCTCGATAATCTCGCTGAAGTCCTTTTTGCCGTCCTTACCGGCTGCAATGTGGTGTGTGCCGGGCATGCCTACCACTCCGGTGGTATAGACACGGTCGGTATAAGTGGTCTTGGGGCGGGGCGGAACGATACAGTTGGATGTGAAGAGGAACATGCCGTTGAATGTCTCAAACTCGTCGATCTGCTTCCACCATGCGTTGCCGTAGTTGCCTGCAAAGTGAGGGAATTTCTTGAAGAACGGATATGCCTGAGCAGGAAGCATCTCAGAGTGGGTGTAGATGTCCACGCCCTGTCCGGCCGACTGTTCGAGTAGTTCTTCGAGGTCCTTGAGGTCATGGCCGCTCACCAGGATACCGGGATTGTTGCGCACACCGAGGTCGACTTCGGTGATTTCGGGATTGCCGTAGGCCGAAGTATTGGCCTTGTCGAGGAGAGCCATTGCCTTAACACCGCCTTCGCCTACCTGCAGCACGAGCGACACGAGTTCGTTGGCATCAATGTCGGTGCGGGCCACTTCGGCCATTGCATTTTCGATGATGGCATATACGTCCTCGTCCTCAAATCCTATATTGAGTGCATGTCGGGCATAGGCTGCCATGCCCTTGCACCCGTATATAGCCAGTTCCTTGAGGCCGCGGATGTTTTCGTCGGTCTCGGCCAGAACGCCTGTCACGGGCTCGAGCTTTTCGTAATCTTCAGGCTTGGCCTGAAACTCCACTTCGAGCATATCGGGTAGTTGGATACCCTCCTTTTTGGCCTGGCCGCAGAGCAGGTTTTTAATTTCAAATGCCTTGGCCACATACTCGTCGAGCATGGGATTGTCGAAGTTGGCATTGGTTATGGTCACAAACAAAGCGTCGATCACAAATTGCGATGCTTCCTTGCTCTGGCTATGCTTCTGGCGCAGAGCCTTGTTGACGATGACTATGCCTTTTGTGGCATACAGCAACAGGTCCATACGGGCTGAGGTGTCGGCCTTCTTGCCGCACACCCCCCTGAATGGTGCAACCCTTGTTGCGGGCCGTCTCCTGGCATTGGTAACAGAACATTTCCATGACGTTATGAATTTAGTTTTGTGAGAAGCATTTTGAAGGGCTCGGGAGCGCGGAGAGAGTGTCGCGCACCGGGATGCATCGTGATAAACTCACCTGGGCCGAGTGTGTAGATTTCGTCCTCGAAAGTAAATTCGCAGGTGCCTTCGAGTATCTGCACCAGCACCACCGCAGGGGCTGTGTGCGTGCCCAAGGCGGTGCCTCGGTCGAAGGCCATGAGCACCACTCGTCCGCTGGCATTGTCGATAATCGTCTTATGGCTTATCTGGCCGGGAGTGTAGTCGAGTTGATCAATAAGTGTCATATCAGTTATGTTGTAGGATGTTTCGTAATACAATGGCATTGTTGTGCTGCTCGTCGTGCGACGAATATAGCAGAGTCACCACGGGTTTTCCGGCTATTGCCTGGCGCAGCTGTGCGAGAGCCGACGAGTCCTTGAGCTCGGCCTCATAACGGCGCTCGAATTCGGGCCATGTGGCCTGGGGGTCGTGGTGATACCATGTGCGGAGGTCGGACGAAGGTGCTATATCCTTGTCCCACCAGTCATAGTGAAATGTTTCGTGCGATAATCCCTGCGGCCAGAGGCGGTCGATATATACTCGATAGCCGTCGGCAGGCGACTCCGGCTCATAGGCTCTTTTAAGATTGATTTCAGTGCTCATAGGTGGTTGAATGGGGTTTGTGTGAAGATAAACAAACTCCATCGCGGAAATGTTGCAGCACGGCCGGGGGCGATGTACCTCCGGCCGCTGTATATTATGCTTTAACTGCCTGTGCGAGAGTGCGGGCTGTATTGATGCCGTCGATTGCGGCACTCACTATGCCACCTGCATAACCGGCTCCTTCGCCCACCGGATACAACCCTGCAATGCGTATGTGCTCGCGGCTGTCGCGGTCGCGCGGGATGCGCACCGGGGCCGATGTACGTGTTTCGTCACCGATTAGTGTTGCTTCGGGACTCAGGAATCCGCGTGCCTTTCGGCCAAATTCCTCAAAGCCCTTCTGAAGCCTGCGCGCTATGGGCTCGGGGAGCAACTGGTCGAGGCGAGCGGATATGAGACCCGGGGCGTAGCTCGATGGTGGCAGCGATGTGCTGGGGCGCGAGGCCACAAAGTCGGTCATGCGCTGAGCCGGAGCCTGCTGAGTGTGGCCCGAGGCCTCGAAGAATGCGTGTTCTATATCGGCCTGGTAGTACATCATCTTGAGCGGACCATACTGGTCGTATTGCGGCAGGTCTTCGGGTAGCACCTCGACCACCATGCCCGAGTTGGACCATCGTGTGCCACGGTTGGACGGCGACATGCCGTTGACCACAAGCTGTCCCGGCTCGCTGGCCGCAGGTATGATAAATCCGCCCGGACACATGCAGAACGAGTACACTGCCCTGCCGTCGACCCTGGTGAGCATTGAATATTCGGCTGCCGGCAGATACTTGCCACGGCCGGCCGGAGAGTGATATTGTATGCGGTCGATGAGTTGCTGCGGATGCTCGAGGCGCACACCCACCGCTATGCCTTTGGGTTCCATATCCACACCGCGGGCCAGCAGCATGCGATACACATCGCGGGCCGAGTGACCGGTGGCAAGTATTACCGGTCCGTGCCACTTCGAGCCGTCGAGTGTCTCCACGCCGGTCACGGTATTGCCTTCAAACAGCAAGTCGGTAACACGCTGGTTGAAGTGCACTTGTCCACCGTGGTCGATGATGGTTTGACGCATGGCTTTGATGATTACAGGCAGGCGGTCGGTGCCTATGTGCGGATGTGCATCGGCCAGTATGTCGTCGGAGGCTCCGTGTGTGTGGAATATCTGCAATACCTTGTCGACAGGCCCTCGCTTGGTGCTGCGGGTATAAAGTTTGCCGTCGGAAAAGGCACCCGCCCCACCCTCGCCAAAGCAGTAGTTGGAGTCGGGGTTGACTATTCCTTCGCGGTTTATAATGGCCATGTCACGGCGTCGCGCGTCAACATCCTTGCCGCGTTCGAGCACTATGGGTTTCAGTCCGGCCTCTATGAGCTCGAGGGCGGCGAAAAGTCCTGCCGGCCCGGCTCCCACCACTATGACCTGCGGTGCTTGTGTCACGTCGGGATAGGCCACGGGAGTGTAGCGTGCAAAGTCGTGATGCTCCTGGTCGACATGTGCCTGCAGGCCGAGGTTGACGTACACTTGGCGCTGTCGGGCATCTATTGAGCGTTTGAGTATATCCACGCGCTTTATGCGGTTGGCATCAATATTGAGTGCCGTTGATGCGGCCACGCGCAACATGGCTTCGTTGGCTGCCACTTCGGGCTTTACACGGAGTTGTATTTTATGAAGCATTTGTATCTGTAGTTGTTACGTTGGCGAATCGGCGCTTGAATCGTCGGTTCATTATTATCATGGTAATGACGGCAAGTACAAAGGCCAGCAGGTCGCTTATGGCCATTGAGGCCCACACTCCGTCTATGCCCAGAATTCCCGGCAGAAACCATAACAGCGGCACCAGGAATATGAGTTGGCGTGTGAGCGACAGAAATATCGACAGCTTGGGCTGACCGATGCTCTGGAAGTAATTTTGTATCACTATCTGACAGCCTACTACGGGGTATACAAGAAAATAGATGTGAAAACCCGTGCGGGCAATGTCGATCATGGGACGGTCGATTGTAAACATTGAGCTGATGGCGTCGGGAAACAGCTGTGTAGCCGCCCATCCAAGCGATGTGATACCCACGCCTATCCAAATGCCACGATAGAGTGTGGATGTGACGCGCTCCCATCGACCGGCACCGTAGTTATAGCCCAGGATGGGTTGCATGCCCTGTGTCACACCAAACACTATCATCACGAAAAACATCGTGGTGCGGTTGATTATGCCGTATGCACCCACTGCAATGTTGCCCTGATCGCCGGCCACTTCGAGCAGCGATTTGTTGAGAAACACCACCACAAAGCAGGCTGTGGCATTCATAAGGAAAGGCGACATGCCTATGGCATAGATGCGCTTGATAAGCGATGAGCTGAGCCAGCTCTGACGCAAGTCGAAGTGCACAAAACTCTTCTTGGACATGAAGTGGGCAAGGACCCATATAAATGCTCCCGTCTGGCCGCAAATCGTGGCAAAGGCGGCTCCTTTGATACCCCAGTCAAATACAAATATGAACAGCGGGGCAAGACACACGTTGACAGCCACCGACAGCAACGCCGATATCATGGCCTTCTTGGGGTAGCCCGTGGCGCGCATGAGGTTGTTGAGGCCGATGAATATGTAGGATATAGGGGTGCCGTAGAGTATCACCTGCATAAACTCGCGGGCATAGGGCAGGGTCTCGGGTGTAGCACCGAAAAACAGCAGTATCTCGTCGAGAAACAGCAACGCAAGCCCACCGAAGAGCACCGAGTGTATCACACAGAGGGTCATAACATTATTGACCACATCCGTGGCTCGGGCCACGTCTTTCTGTCCCAAAAATATCGACGAAATCGAGGCTCCGCCCACCGCTATCACAGTGCAGAATCCCACCACGAGGTTCATCAGCGGGAAAGTAATTGCAAGCCCCGATATTGCCATTGCACCCACTCCTCGACCTATGAATATACTGTCGACTATATTGTACAGCGACGTGGCCACAGCAGCTATAATAGCCGGCACGGAGTACTGCACCAGAAGCTTGTTGATGCTCTTGGTGCCGAGAGTGAGTTGTGACGGCTGGGCTGTTGACATATAATTTATAACGATGAATAGTCTGTGTTGGATAAACCACCAACTATCTTATCAACAATTTTTACGCTTAAACTTAATGTTAATCTTTGTTAACGCACTAATTGCAAGAAGCACCAGCAGGCCCAGAGCGTAGAAACCTGTGAGCCATCGGGCCACATGACCGTCGCCCACCACCTTGGCTCCGTCTATGGGGTTGGGGCGCTTGAGAAAGTCTGGGTCGATAGTGGCAAAGTTGCGCTTCCACACCACCTTGCCGTTGCGCAGATATACCAATCCTATCGGGCCGCGCACCATCTGTTTAAGTGCGGTATCCGACGACGAGTACACATCATATTTCGGCAGGGCTATATCTGTCCACTCGTGCAAAGCATCTCCACTGAGAGCCACTATGCCCACCATCTCAATATCATGCGCCTCAGCATAGGCATAAATTTCATTGGCCAGGCGCGCGCGTGTAAGATTGCCGATGCCGGGCTCGGTGACAGCCAATACAAGCATGCGCTCAGGGCATAAGTCGGGCGAAAACAGGTCGTAGGTCACCTCGTTGCCGTCGTTGTCAAACACTGCCAGCACTCCGTCGGTTTCCACGGCAATCTGAGCAGGCCGCACGAAGGTCCATGTGCTGTCGGGGAGTGAGTCCATGGCAAATTGGCGTTCTACACCGTCTTTGCTGTACACATAGGCCGGAGGCTCGTCGGCATCCGGGTCGTCGCTCACCAGTGGTTTGCCCACGCCATAAGGCCTGAAGTCTACCACCGGTTGCACCTGCCAGCCCATTGCGGCAATAGTCAGTCCATATATCACAGATATAGTAATCAACAGCCATTGCAGGCCGGGACGATAGAGCGGCTTGGCAGCTTTGCGCCACCAAAGACACAGCACCAACAAGGCCGTTATGACAATATTTTTGACAAAAGTCGCGGTATTGGATATGGTGTACAAGTCGCCGAAGCAACCGCAGTCGGCCACGGGGTTATAGATTGCAATATAGGCCGTAAGCGGCAGCATCACAGCCATTAGCATAAGCCCGAGCGTCGGTGCCGACCGGCGCAGACAGCCGGTGAGCAACAACACTCCTGTAATAAACTCTACAAGCGGTATGAGCAAAGCCGCCAGTATCACGAATGCGTGAGGCATGGCGTGCAGTATGTCCCAGGCGGCCAGATAGTCGTCGATTTTATATACGAATCCTCGCGTATCGACAAGCTTGGCCCAGCCCGACACAGCAAATACACAGCCGGTGGCTACTCGCGCCAGCCATACGGCCAGTATCTTCCACCACGGTGCGCCTGCACTCATTCGGTGAGCTTTATTATGCCAAACACGGCATAGTTTATAATGTCGAGATAGTTGGAATCAATGCCTTCCGACACTTGCACAGAGCCGTCGTGCTCTTCAATTTCTTTTACTCGCTCTATCTTGGTAAGAATAAAGTCGGAGTAGCTCGATACTCGCATACCGCGCCAGGCTTCGTCGTAGTCGTGATTTTTTTTCTGCAATAGGTCGCGAGCCTCGGCCGCCACTTCGTCGTAGAGCGTCATAGCCTCGTCGGGAGTCAGGTCTTTTGTGTCGACAAATCCGTTGCGCAACTGTATTATACCTACAATACCGTAGTTGACAATCGCCATAAATTCAGGCAAAATACCCTCGCCTACAGCCGAATGACCCTTGATTTCGAGCGAGCGAATTCGCTTGGCCTTGATGAATATCTGATCGGTGACACTCGACGGACGCATGATGCGCCACGATGCTCCGTAGTCGTATAGCTTGTTTCGAAATACATTGCGGCAGTCGCCCAATGCTTTGTCAAACTGGCTGTTTGTGTCCATAACTTGTCTTTAATGTTAAAGTTTATGCAAAGTTACTGAAAATTTCACTGAATAGCAAAAAAATGCCTCTCCCCTAATTTTTTAATATAAATACAATATTTCTAAACAAAAAACGTTAACATATTACAAACAAATCATTTCACAATTGCTTTAAGCAGTTATCGACATATATAATCAAATGAATCTAAAATCCATAACGATAAGCCTCCTGGTATCGCTCATTTTTGCATCTTGCAGCTCATCCAAGGACCAATTACCTTATTTCAAAGACCTTACAGCCACAGAGGGCTCAATTCAAAATATAGACTATCCTTCTGAAATCAAGCCCGACGACGAGCTGTTGATTTCAGTAATATCCACCACATTCCCCCAAGCCACCGAGCACTATAACCTTCCGCTCAGCAACCCCTCGACCATATCCGACGTGGCCGCAAAGCGCTCCACCGTGCCCGTGCAGCAGACTTATCTTGTCGACTCAAAGGGCGATATCACGATGCCATCAATCGGCACTCTCCACGTGGCAGGAATGACCACCGAGCAGCTCAAAGACAAGCTCACAGGCATTATTTCGAAAGAAGTGAGCGACGTGGTTGTCAACGTAAAGCTGCTTAATTTCCAAGTAGTTGTAGCCGGCGAAGTGCGCAATCCCCGCACTGTCAAGGTAGAACGTCAGCGCTACTCAATCCTCGACGCGATAAGCGACGCCGGCGACCTGTCGCCCTACGGTCAGCGCGACAATGTACTCATTATACGCGAAGAAAACGGCAAACGCACATACTCGCGCCTCAACCTCAACTCTTCAGAACTACTCAACTCACCCTACTTCTACCTCAAACAGAACGACTATATCTACGTGTCGCCCAACGATATCATAAGCGACAACGCCCGATACAACCAGAACAACGCATTCAAACTCACCGTCGTTTCGACCGTCGTGAGCGCAGCTTCCGTAATCGCTTCGCTCGTAATTGCCCTCACTGTCAAGTAACAAGCCCATGTCACGCATTAAGAAATCAAGCGATCTTATAAACTTTCGCGGCCTTTTCAGAACCTACCTCTCCAAGTGGTATCTCTTTGTAATATCCATTATTGTATGTGCAGTGCTCGGTGTGATGTTCTGCCGCATCTACAATCTTAAGTACGGTGTACGAGCCAACGTGCTCATCCAAACCGAAGAAAAGAGCCCTCTGGCCATGGGCGACCTCAGCGCTCTGCTGGGCTCCTCGGGCGTGGTCGACGATGAAATTTTCATCATCTCCTCTCACTCCATCTACCGCGAAGTTGTGCGCGACCTCGGTATCAACAAGTTGCACTATGTAAAACCCGGATTTTTGCAGAAAGAGCTCGCCTATCCCAAATTTCCCATTGATATTACTGCCAAGGAAGGGGTTATTGACACTCTCCGCACTGCTCTATCATTCAAGGTGTCGCTCGACGCTGATGGAACTGCCACCATTAAAACCAAGGCCAAGGGAAAGACCGTGGCCAAGGACAAGGGCGTTAAACTGCCCTTCACAGTAAAAACCCCATACGGCGACTTTACTGTGGACAAAACCCAGTATTGCCCGGCCAACGACGACGTCACCTCGACCATCGTCGTATCAGGTTATCACGCCGCTGCCGAAGACTTTGCACTCGATATTTCCAGCCAGATAGCAAGCAAAAAGTCCAATGTAATCGAAATGGCCTACGATACCCCCAACCCCGACCTGGGCGAGGCTCTCCTGGCCGAAATTATCAAGAAATACAACCTTTACGGCATTAAAGAAAAGAACCGTCAGGCCGAAAGCACAGCCGAATTCCTCGACAATCGCCTTGCTATTCTTATGAAAGACCTCGACACTGCCGAAGGGGATATTCAGCAATACAAGGAACAGCAGGGTATCGTGGACGTTACTCTCGAAACCAAATATCAGACCGAGAAAAAATCGGGTCTCGAACGCGACATTATCGAACTGGCCACACAGGCCGAAGTGCTCAACATGACTCGCGACTTCCTCAAGGACCCCCGTAACTCACACTCGCTCATACCCCTGTCGGTCTCGACCGGCGAAAAGACCGGCAAAGGCATTAGTGACGCCATCGCCGAGTTCAACAAGCTGGTTCTCGAGCGCGACCACATGTCCAAAAACGTGAGCAGCGACAACCCCGCTCTGCGACGCCTCGACGAAACAATCGCAGCCTCGCGCTCCAACCTCATCACCTCTATCACACAGGCCTACGAACAGATGCAGGCCACCCTCAAGGATCACAAAGCCCTGATGGGCGCCACAACCGGTCGTCTCGGCAAGATTCCCACCCAGGAACGCGCCTATACCGACCTCGCCCGTCAGCGTGCCGTCAAGCAACAGCTTTACCTCTTCCTGCTCGAACGCCAGGAAGAAAATGCCATCATGCTGGCCAATACCACTCCCAAAGGCGTGGTAATCGATGCTCCCTACACCCTCAACAAGCCCGTCAATGCGAGCAAGAAGGTTATTTTGCTGGTATTCCTCATGTTTGGCTTTGTGCTTCCTCCAGTATTCTTATATCTTAAAAAACTGATACGCAACCGTGTGGAAAGCCGCGACGAAATAGACCACCGCACCGACGCTCCTGTGCTCGGCGAAATGTGCATTGACCGCGCCGGCCGTCGCATGGTAGTGTCGCCCACCGACGTATCTTCGGCCACCGAGCTCTTCCGCCTCATGCGCGCCAACCTGCTCTTCATGCTCAGCGGCAACGACGACAAGGTGGTGCTCGTAACTTCCACAACCTCAGGCGAAGGCAAGAGCTTCATCTCAATGAATCTCGCAGCCACTCTTGCTCTGCAAAATCTCAAAGTGCTCGTAATCGGTGCCGACATCCGCGCTCCCAAGCTGGCCGAATACTTTGAAATCAATCCTCAGTTTGGTCTCACACAGTATCTTTCGTCTTCAGAAATTTCTCTCCAGCAGATTATTACCAAGCACGCCAATCCCAATATCCCCTCTCTCGACGTAATTGTGAGCGGCCCTGTGCCCCCCAATCCCTCCGAGCTCCTTGCCACCCGCAAAGTTGACGACATGGTGGCCCAGCTCCGCGGTATGTACGACTACGTAATTATCGACAGCGCCCCAGTGGGCATGGTGAGCGACACTTTCTCGCTCAACCGCGTGGCCGACGCTACCGTATATGTAACACGCCTCGACCACACCAAGGTTTCCGACATCGCTTTCATCGACGAAATCTACACCAACAAGCGCCTCAAGAATATGTCGCTCGTGGTCAACGGCGTTAAGTCCAAGAAAGGCTACGGCTACGGCGGCTACCACACCAAATAAGGTATGACTACAGCAACCGTCTCCTCCGACAATACAACAACCACTGCCAAGGTACCTCTGCGCATCACACGCGAAGAGGTGTTTTGGCCTTTGGCGTTTATGCTGAGCATGTCGATGATAGGCCTGCGGTTTCCGTTGGGCTATCTTTTGGCTCCCGTCATCCTTATAAATCGATTCAAGCACAATCGCTACGACTTCATCATCATGCTCTCCCTGATGATGGGCTTCTACAATCTCTTCTGGATCAATGACACTATCATCAAAAACTATAATGTAGCGTCTATTCTGTCGCTTGGATGCATGGTGGCAATAAAGAAAGCCCCGATACTGCGACGCATAGTGGTGGCCTTGGTTATATATTTCTTTGGACTGCTCTTCTTCTGCCTGATGAGCGATGAATCTATGATTTCGCAGATATTCGGTGTGCGCGACTATCTTCTGATTGCATATCTTTTCGTTCCAATAGCCGCTTTTTCCGGTATGAAATTCGACATCCGTCAATTTTTTCACCGGCTCATGATATTTGCGTTCATATTCTGTTGGTTTTATATTCTCGACAGCATTGTGTTTGGCGGATTCCTGCTGATGCCTGAAGATGCCACTCACACGCTCAAAGAATCTGTGTTTTATGACCTCAACATCCATCCCATATCGGAGATGTTCATACGACGCTGGCCCCAGGGACTTTACATTTTCTCGCTGTGCGCTTACCCTATTGCCCGTTACTACAAACTCAGTCGAGCTCAATGGGCCATCATCGCGGTGGCATTTCTCATAAGCCGCTCGTTCACAGTTACCGTAGGCTTCGTTGTAGCCATATTCCTTGCCCAACGCAACTTTGGCAAACTGCTCAAGTATGCTGCAATCAGCTTGGTGGGAATGGTGGGCCTGTACTTTGTAGACGGCATTATATCCGGCGGCGGAACAACAGTCGTACAGGGCGAGTCTGGTATGCACTACACCTCCACCCCTTTGCGCATCAAGTCTCAAATCGACCAGATAATCGACTTTTGTACGGGTAATTACGACGAGGAAACAGTCGCAGCACTCGGCTCCACCCGCGGTGCTCAGGTTGTACCCAAATTTGAGTTGCTATATGATCTGGGCAAAGAATGGACCGGTTTTGGCTTCCTCGACCGCGAACGTACCACTAATCAGAAATATATTATTATCAATGATTTGTATCTCGACGTTGAGAAATCGGAAGAAGTTGCAACAGGCGTAGAAATCATACCCGCACAGGTCATTCTGTCAATTGGCTATCTGGGCCTGATATTGCACATACTCTTCTTTGTATATCTGTGGCGCGTGCTGCGACGCCTGCCCGAGGCGGGACTTTACCTGTCGAGCGCAGCGTTCTTTGTCGTCGCTGGCATAAGCGGATTCTGTGGCCTCATCGAACCGTCGTCCCTTGTTCTTGTCGGGCTGGCTTGCGGTGTGGCAATCCTTGCCGCCAAGCCCGATTTGCCCGGATTTGCCCCAACTACGGATTGAGAAGGTCGGGGTTGTAAAAATCCATAATTTCGTTGGTCATTTCGAGCCGTATACGTGCAGGCGAATCGGGATCGAGCTCCACGGCCATGTTGAAATCTGTAATGGCCTCGGCACGCATAGACTTGCGCCAATACAACTTGCCCCGCTCGTATAGGAGCGATGCATCGGCGGGATTAGCAGCTATTTCTGCTGTCAATTCAGCTATTTTTGCTGTAATAGTATCGTTCATATTCATTTTTTTCGTACTTTTGCTTTAACTTTGCAAATTTAGTTTATCGAATTGATATGCGCAATATTTTTTTGATTCTCCTGTGCCTTGCAGCCGTTTTAGGCTCCCGCGCTGCCGACCCTATGGCTACGGCATATACCATGGTGGAGTGCGAAGGTTCGCTCACCCCCTATCCCGCTTCGATCAATCCAACACCGTTTCCCGACTCGCTCAAACCGGTGTTTATCAATCATGTGGGACGTCACGGAGCTCGTTTCCCGGCTTCGTCGGCCCACAGTCTTAAGTTGCGTAAAGCCTTGCAGCGTGCCGACTCGCTCGGAACCATAACACCCACCGGACGACAACTCGCCCGCCTCAACGACCTCATCATGGCTCGGAGCGAAAACAACTGGGGCGCCCTCGACTCGCTGGGCGAGGCCGAACAGCGCACTATAGCCACAAGGCTGTTCTATAACTTCGGCGAGATATTCAAAGCCGGAGCAGCAGTATCGGCCACGTCGTCCTACTCGCCCCGCTGCATGATGAGTATGTATGTATTCACACAGCAACTCGACCGCATGGACAATCGTATAAACTTCACCACAACCACCGGTCGCATCAACTCGGCCTCACTGCGCCCCTTCGACACCGACCCCGCCTACAAAGAGTTTCGCGACTCAAAAATATGGGAACCACCTTATGACCAATACTTTACCACGACTTGCCCAGTAACGGCCATAAAGCGTGCACTCGGTGAGCGATATCCCTTTGAGTCAGACGACGATGCTCGCGACCTTGCCATCACCGAGTATTACGTAGTGGCCGGATGCAGCGCCATGGGCATTGACCCTACCGCCTCGCGATTCTTCGACAAAGCCGAATACAATGCCCTGTGGTCGTGCTTCAACCTCCGTCAATACCTCCAGCGCACTGCCACCACCATTTCCACCGTGCCCGCCGACATTGCTGCCGCACTCCTCGGCGACATTGTAGCCACGACCGACGACTTCATAAGTGGCGCATCTCCCACAGTGTGTCACCTCCGATTCGGCCACGCGGAGACGCTCATGCCACTCCTCTCGCTCATGCGCCTCAAGGGTTGCTATTACATGACCAACTACTTTGACACGGTGGCCCAGCATTGGCGCGACTTCTATGTGGTTCCGATGGCCGCAAACCTACAGCTCATCCTCTTCCGCAGCAACAAAGGAAAGTACTATCTGAGAGTCGACCTCAACGAACGACCTGTGCCGCTGATACCCAACTCTACAGATATTTACACTCCTTGGGCCGAAGCCCGCGACTATTTCAATCGCATCATGCCACTGTAACTCAGTCGCCGCACGAATCTAATCCAAGTTGTTCCAATTCCTCGCCTTCTTGTGGCTCGGGGCGTGTTGCACACTGACTTTCGTTGGGAGCCTCAATGGGCTCGATGTTTATAATCTGTTCCATATATATACAACACAATTATTTGAGCCGTTTTTGAGCATTTTGCCAAAATTTATTATTTTTATTTTATGTTATCATTGCTTTTTCGCAAAAAAGCATTAACTTTGCAACACAAACAACACTTCGACATGACACAGCGATTTTATACCGGCCGATTTTTTGGTTTTTATTTTGAAAAGAAATAAAGGCGGGATTTCGCACGTATAAAATTATTTTTGCAAATACATACAGCATCATACGAATCCCGCGATTGAAAACCGCGGGATTTTTTATTATATCTAAAACGAATGAACAAAGTAAAGATTACGATTCAAGGCGTGGCCGGTTGCTATCACGATGCCGCCGCTCGCCGATACTTCGAGGGTTGCGAGGTCGAAACAATTCCTTGCCAATCGTTTCCAGCCCTATTTAGCACTCTGGCTCTCGACGCATCGCTACTTGGAATCGTAGCAATCGAAAATACAATCGCCGGCAGCCTTTTGCCCAATCACGAACTGCTGCGACAGAGCAACCTGCGCATCATCGGCGAGCAAAAGATGCGCATATCGCACGTGCTTGCCGCCCTCCCCGGCCAATCCATCGACTCTCTCCACGAAGTCAATTCTCACCCGATGGCCCTTATGCAATGCGAGCAATTTCTACAACGGCATCCCAACCTTAAAGTCGTGGAACGACTCGACACGGCCGACTCCGCCCGCGAAATAGCCGACGACAGCCTCACCGGCCATGCAGCGATTTGCAGCGAACTCGCCGCCAACCTCTACGGACTCGAAATCCTGGAACGTGGCATCGAAACCAACAAACGCAACTTTACTCGCTTTCTCATCCTCGCCGATCCTCTTACCGCCTCGGAAATCGGACCCAAAGAATGTGATGTAAACAAGTCCTCGATAGTTTTTACGCTCCCTCACAGCCAGGGCGCACTGAGCAAAGTGCTCACTATCTTCTCTTTCTACGATATCAACCTCACCAAGATACAGTCCACCCCCATCGTGGGCCGCGAGTGGGAATACCGCTTCTACGTCGACCTCACCTTCGACAGCCTCGTGCGCTACCATCAGGCCATCGACGCAGTGCGCCCTCTGCTCAACGACCTTCGCATTCTGGGCGAATATACCGAATCCAACCACTATGATCAATAAAATACAACCCGCCACACGTGTGGCTCAAATCAAGGAATATTATTTCTCGCGTAAATTGCGCGAAATTGCCGAGATGCGCGCCTCGGGCATTGATGTGATATCGCTCGGAGTGGGCGGTCCCGACCTTCCACCGCCACCGGCTGTTGCCAATGCCATGACTGAGGCGATCCAACAACCCGGCAATCATGGCTATCAGCCTCACTCAGGCATCGCCGAGCTACGCAACAGCTTTGCGCAGTGGTACAAGAATTGGTATGGCGTGGAGCTCAATCCTGCCACAGAAATTCAACCTCTGATAGGCTCCAAGGAGGGTGTGACCCACATATCGCTCGCCTTCCTCAACCCCGGCGACGGCGTGCTGGTGCCCAATCCCGGCTATCCCACCTACTCGTCGGTAAGCACCATGCTCGGGGCCGAGATATTCCCCTACCCACTCACCCAGCAGGGTGGCTGGCAACCCGATTTCGATGCCATAGAGCGCACCATGCCTCTGCACCGCATCAAGCTCATGTGGCTCAATTATCCGCACATGCCCACAGGCACGCCGGCCTGCCGTGCCACACTCGAGCGCGCCGTGCAGTTTGCCCGAAAGCATGGTATTGTGTTGGTGCACGACAACCCATACTCGTTTATTCTCAATTCCAAGCCAATGAGCATCATGGAAATAGACGGTGCCAAGGATGTCGCTGTCGAAATGAATTCACTCAGCAAGAGCCACAACATGGCCGGCTGGCGTGTGGGAGTGGCTGTGTCCAATCCTACATTCATATCATGGATTCTCAAGGTAAAGAGCAACATCGACTCTGGCCAGTTCAAACCCACCATGCTCGCCGCCGTCGAGGCCCTCAAGCAGACGCGCGAGTGGCACGACAGCCTCAATTCCGTCTACAGCCGCCGCCGTCTCATTGCCGAGCGTATAATGCAAGCTTTGGGTTGCGAATTCGACCCCTCCCAGACCGGACTCTTCCTCTGGGGACGCATAACTCACCCCGGCGTCACATCCGAACAGCTTGCCGACCATATTCTAACTCATACCCGGGTATTTGTCACTCCCGGCAGTATTTTTGGCTCCGAAGGCGAAGGTTACATACGCCTGTCGCTCTGTTGCGATGAGCAACGCCTTGAAGAAGCCTTAACAAGAATCACAAAAGCCTCCCATAAATGAAAGATCTCCAACCCATTATAGCATCGGGCATCGAACTCGACAAGCCCATCATCATCGCTGGCCCCTGCAGTGCCGAGACACCTCAACAAGTCATGGACACAGCCCGTCAATTGGCCCGAACCGGCATCAAAGTATTCCGCGCTGGAGTGTGGAAACCACGCACCAAGCCCGGCGGCTTCGAAGGCATCGGCACACCTGCTCTCGAGTGGCTCCAGCAGGTCAAGGCCGAGACCGGCATGAGCACAGCTGTCGAAGTCGCCACCAAAGAACACACTGAGGCTGCCCTCGAGCACGGCATCGACATACTGTGGATTGGCGCCCGCACATCGGGCAATCCCTTTGCCATGCAGGAAATTGCCAACGTTCTGGCATCGGCTCCCGACACTCCAGTCCTCGTCAAAAACCCCATGAATCCCGACCTTGAGCTGTGGATTGGAGCCCTTGAGCGTCTCTACAATGCCGGACTCCGCCGACTCGGTGCCATCCACCGCGGCTTCAGTGTCTACGGCAAGCACCTTTATCGTAATCAACCCCAATGGAGCCTCCCTCTGGAGCTGTGCCGCCGAGTACCGGGCCTCCCCATTCTCTGCGACCCCAGCCACCTCGGCGGTAAGCGCGAGCTCGTGGCTCCGCTGTCGCAACACGCTATAGATATGGGCTTTGACGGCCTCGTTATCGAAAGCCATTGCAACCCCGACTGCGCATGGAGCGACAAGGACCAGCAGGTTACGCCCGAAGTACTCTCTGTAATTCTCAACCACCTCGTGTATCGCGAAGCGGCCGCCAACGGCGCTGAAAATCTCAGCGAACTGCGTCGACAGATTGACCATCTCGACAATGAATTGCTCGACATTCTCAACCGCCGCATGCAAGTGTGCCGCGAAATAGGCAACTACAAGAAAGCCAATGGCTTGCAGGTGGTTCAAGCCGGTCGTTACGACGCCATCATGAACAGTCGTGTGTCCTCGGCCGCGGCCCTCGGCATGTCAGAAGATTTCATGCGCTCAATCCTCACCGCAATACACGAAGAATCCGTTGCCCAACAGCTTAAAATAATGAAAAGCTAACCTTGGTTGCGCAGGACGAAAAAAAACGTTACCTTTGTGCGTAAATTATACTCTTGATATATGAAGTTTCGCACAGAAATAGGCCCTATAAAGAGCGGATTCAAGATTAGTCACGATGATAGCATTGTGATGCTCGGATCGTGCTTTGCCGACAATATCGGCGCGCGGCTCGAGCGCGACGGTTTCAATTTGGTACACAATCCGCTTGGGCCCTTGTTCAACCCGGCTTCTATTGCGGCTGTACTGTTGCGTGGCGACAAGCCATTTGACATTGACGATTTTGTTGAATATCAGAGTATATGGCATTGCATGTATTTTGCCAACCGCTACCAGGCCTCGACTCCCGAGGCTCTTGCCGATATGGTCAATGCCGATTGGCTGCCGTTGTCTCAGGCCATCGCCAACGCATCGGTGCTGATTGTTACGCTGGGCACCGACAAAGTGTATGAACTAAAAAGCACCCGTCGCATTGTGGGCAATTGTCACAAACTTCCGGGCAATATGTTTGAGGATTACAACCTCTTGCTCGATGAGATTTTTGACTGTCTGCGCAATGTATCGTGGCCGGCAAAGTCCATTCTTACTCTCAGCCCCGTTAAATATCCGGGCGAAGGCCTTGACAGGGGGTTCCTGTCAAAGGCCAATCTCAGAGTTGCAATCGACTATCTGACCCATGAACACGCCATCGACTATTTCCCTTCGTATGAAATAGTTACAGAAGACCTTCGCGACTACAGATTTTATGCACCCGACCTGCGCCATCCCACCGACCAGGCGGCAGATTATATTTACGAACACTTTGCCTCTGCATATTTCACGCCCGATACCCTGCGGCGCGCCGAGGAGTGCCGCCGTCAGTGGCTGCGTGCCGCCCATCGACCTATAAACAATTGAACGATGAAATTTACACTCCAGGAAATAGGCCGTATAACCGGTGCGGCTATCGTGGGCGGCAATCCCACCGACATCGCTGTCGAAAGTATCATTTTTGATTCACGTTCGCTCGCACGTCGTCGCGGTACAATGTTTGCGGCCATTGCCACCGATGCCGCCGACGGTCATCGCTATGTGATGCCTATGTATCGTGCCGGAGTGCGACTCTTTTTGGTGCAGCATGTGTCCGAGGCTATACTCTCCGAGTGTGCCGATGCGATTTTCGTAGTGGTGCCGTCGGTGTTTACAGCCATTGAGCAACTTGGCTCTGCCGCCCGCAACCGCCTGTCGGGCCGGGTGGTGGCCATTACAGGTTCGCAAGGCAAGACTGTTGTCAAGGAGATGCTGTATCGCTCCTTGGCACCTGTGTGTCGCACATGGCGCAGTCCCCGCAGTTGGAATTCCCGTCTCGGTGTGCCCATGTCGCTCATTGAGGCCGACGATACCGCCAGCGTATGCATCGTTGAGTGTGGTATTGACCGCCCGGGCGACATGGCTCATCTGCAACGCATTGTGCGCCCGGACATAGGTATTCTCACAAGCATAACCTCCGAGCACGACAGCGGGTTTGAATCCGACGCTCAGAAGCTTGCCGAGAAGTTGCTTCTCTTTATCGACACACCGACTCTTATTTACAATTCTAATTGCGCAATACAACGTCCCGGCATAGCTGTGCAGGCGCCCGATACCGACAGACTCAACACAGCTTTGTGCCGACAGACTCTCGAGCAGTTGGGTATTGACGCGCAAGTTGATACTACTGCTCTGCATGTGCGCAATCGCATAGACGTGCACGAAGGCGTCAACGACTGTGTGATGCTCTACGACGGGTTTACCCACGATTTGCGCTCGCTGGCCACATCGCTCGACTTTATGCGCCGTCGAGCCACCCACTCTCGCACGTGTACATTGATAAGTTCCGATTTCGATCACTGTGATTATCGCGAGCTTGCCTCCCTACTCGAGCACTTTGGCGTTGCGCGATTCATTGGCATTGGTCCCGGCCTTGCCGAGGCGTCGCAATGTATAAGCTCTGCCGTCAAATTTGAATCTGTAACCTCGGTCGACAACTTCCTCAATACTTACGACATCAATTCTTTCTCGTCAGAAACCATCCTTATTTCGGGAAGTCCGGAGGCTGATTTCCGCCAGATCAAAACCGCACTCGAAGCCCCGCGTCACGACACTATTTTCGAGATAAATCTCGACGCCATATCACACAATTATAATTACTTCCGCTCCATGCTTCGCCCCGATACCGGCCTTGTGGCCATGGTAAAGGCTTCGGGCTATGGAGTCGGAGCGCTCGAACTGAGCCGCACTCTGCAGAGTCGCGGTGCGGCCTACCTTGCCGTGGCAGTTATCGACGAAGCCGTCGAACTGCGCAGAGGTGGCATTACAATGCCCATAATGGTGCTCAATCCCGTAACCACCAATTACAGAGCTCTGTTTAGCAATAATTTAGAACCATCGGTTTTTTCTCTGCGCGAGTTACACACTCTCGTGGCCGAAGCCCGCAAAGCAGGAGTGGCCGAATTTAAAATCCATATAAAGCTCGATACCGGCATGCACAGAGTGGGATTTACCGAGCCCGAAGTCTTCGACCTTATCCACACACTCTCCAGCACACCCGAGCTGAAAGTGGCATCTGTTTTTTCGCACCTCGCCACAGCCGACTGTCCCGACGAGTCGGAATACACGGAAATGCAACTCGACACATTCCGACGACTGTCCGACCGCATAGCGACCTCCTTACCCTACACCATTAAGCGCCACATACTCAACACAGCCGGAATACTCACCCATCCCGACCACCAATACGACATGGTGCGACTCGGCATCGGGCTCTACGGCATCAGCCCTCTGTCCGGCTCCGATCCCAATCTGCAACCTGTCGCCACACTCAAATCCACAATAATATCGCTTAAGGAGTGGGAGCCAGGCACAACCATAGGCTACGGACGTCGGGGAGTGGTGCAACGCCATTCTGTAATCGCTACAATACCTATAGGCTATGCCGACGGCCTCGACCGCCGTCTGAGCCGTGGCAATGCGAGCTTCACGGTGCGCGGTGTGGCATGTCCCACCATCGGCAACATTTGCATGGACCAATGCATGATCGACGTAACCGACGTGCCCGGCGTCGAAATCGGTGACGAAGTCGAAATCTTCGGCACTTCCCCACGCGCAGAGCTCATCGCCGATACTCTCGACACGATTCCCTACGAAATACTCACTTCAGTATCGCCGCGCGTCAAAAGAATTTACTATAGTTCTTGAAAATTTGCATAAGTCAAAATAAAATCGTAACTTTGCACCCGAATTGCGGCAATACCGTAATCAATTGATATAATTAATTTACCAACTCATTCTAACAATGAAGTACGAAACCGTTTTCATTTTAACTCCCGTTTTGTCTGACGTTCAGATGAAGGAAGCGGTAGAAAAGTTCAGCAAGGTGCTCACCGACAACGGTGCCACCATCGTGAACACCGAAGAATGGGGCATGCGCAAACTTGCCTATCCCATTCAGAAGAAGTCGACCGGCTTCTACACCCTCGTAGAATTCGAAGGCGAGCCCACTCTCGTTAAGAAGCTCGAAACAGCTTTCCGCCGCGACGAACGCGTGCTCCGCTTCCTCGTTTTCCGTCAGGACAAGTACGCCGCCGAATACGCCGCCAAGCGTCGTAGCCTCAAGGCCGCCAAAGCAACCGAAGCAACACAACCCGTAGAAGCAAAGGAGGACTAAACCATGGCACAGCAATCAGAAATCCGCTACCTCACTCCCATGTCGGTCGACGTGAAGAAGAAAAAATACTGCCGTTTCAAACGCGCCGGTATCAAGTTTGTAGACTATAAGGACGCAGAATTCCTCAAGAAGTTCCTCAACGAACAGGGCAAGATCCTTCCCCGTCGTATCACCGGCACTTCGCTCAAGTTCCAGCGTCGCGTAGCTCAGGCCGTTAAGCGTGCTCGTCACCTCGCCCTCCTGCCCTACGTAACCGACCTTATGAAATAAACCCTTATACCAGGACCCATTATGAAAATTATTCTCAAAGAAGACGTTCGCGGCCTTGGATACAAGGACGACGTAGTTGAAGTTAAAGACGGCTACGGCCGCAACTACCTCATACCTCAGGGCAAGGCTATCGTAGCTACTACTGCCTCCCTTAAGGTTCTTGCCGAAAACCAGCGTCAGCGCGCTCACAAGCTCGCTCAGATCAAGGCCGACGCCGAAGCTGCTGCTGCTGCCCTCGAAGGCGTAGCTCTTACTATCGGTGCAAAGACCTCTGCAACCGGCACCATCTTCGGTTCCGTTAACGCTATCCAGATTGCCGAAGCCCTCGAAAAGCTCGGCCACAACGTTGACCGCAAGCTCATCTCGCTCAAGGAAAATGTTAAGGAAGTTGGCAAGTACACCGCTACAATCCAGTTCCACAAGGAAGTGGCTGTCGAAGTTCCCTTCGAAGTTGTAGCAGAATAAGCACACATCCCAACAATCTCAAAAGATACCCCCAAAATACCTTTCGTCGCGATGACGAAAGGTATTTTTTATATACTCAATTGAACTTAGATAATAAATTGTAACTAAAATTTGGATAGTTGATGAATAATTACTAAATTTGGCACACCTAACATACCAAACATAAACTAATACCAACAAAAACTCTCTATGGAACTCCCTTTTGCCGAATCTTGGAAAATCAAGATGGTGGAGCCAATACGCATGTCGACCCGTGCCGAGCGCGAGCAGTGGATCAAAGATGCGCATTATAACCTCTTTCAACTCCCGGCCGATCAAGTGTATATTGACTGTCTCACCGACTCGGGCACCGGTGCTATGAGCGACCGCCAATGGGCCGCTCTCATGACCGGCGACGAAAGCTACGCCGGCTCCCGCTCATTCTTTGAACTGCGCGACGTGATAGAACGCCTCACCGGCTTTGAGTATGTAATACCCACTCACCAGGGTCGTGCCGCCGAAAATGTTCTGTTCTCGCACCTCGTGCACGAGGGCGACGTGGTGCCCGGCAACTCACACTTCGACACAACCAAAGGCCACATCGAAGCACGCAAAGCCACTGCCATCGACTGCACTATTGCCGAGGCCCGCGACACTCAGCTCGAACTGCCGTTCAAGGGCAATGTCGACATCAACCTCCTCGACCGTACCCTCGCCGAGCACGCCGATCATGTTGCATTCGTGATAGTTACCGTGACCAACAACACTGCCGGCGGCCAGCCCGTATCCATGCACAACCTGCGCGAGGTGCGTCGTGTGGCCGACAAGTATGGCAAGCGCGTGATTCTCGACTCTGCCCGCTTTGCCGAGAATGCCTTCTTTATCAAGACACGCGAAGAAGGTTATGCCGACAAGACAATTAAGGAAATAACCCACGAAATGTTCTCTTATGCCGACGGCATGACCATGTCGGCCAAGAAGGACGGAATCGTCAATATGGGCGGTTTCATAGCCACACGCCACGCCGATTGGTACGAAGGCGCCAAGAAATACTGCATCCCCTTTGAAGGCTATCTCACCTATGGCGGCATGAATGGCCGCGACATGGCTGCCCTTGCTGTGGGACTTGACGAAAACACAGAGTTCGACAACCTCGCCACACGCATTCGTCAGGTACAGTATCTTGCTTCGCGACTCGACGAATACGGCGTGCCCTACCAACGCCCCGCAGGTGGCCATGCCATCTTTGTCGACGCCCGACTGGTGCTCACACAGGTACCCAAAGAAGAGTTCCCCGCCCAAACCCTTGCCATAGAACTCTATAAGGAAGCCGGTGTGCGTGGTTGCGAAATCGGCTACATCCTCGCCGACCGCGATCCCGTAACCCGCGAAAATCGCTTTGGAGGCATGGACTTCCTCCGTCTATGCATCGCACGCCGCGTCTATACCAACAACCACATGGACGTTATAGCCGCAGCCCTGAAAAATGTGTACGACCGTCGCAACTCCATAACCCGCGGCTATGAAATAACCTGGGAAACCGAGCTCATGCGCCACTTCACAGTCCAACTCGCACCACTGGCATAAACATTCATCCATACACAAGAGAGCCTCACAAGGGCTCTTTTTTTGTATATGATACGAAATCTCGTATAAATTCCCTGATTTCGAAGCAACCAATCATAAATCGTTGTACCTTTGCACAAGATTTAAGCACGAGCCTTTGTATCGTGCAAATTTTGAAACTTTAAAAAAATCTGCAAACGATGAAACGTAAACTTACTGTACCTGTGTGTGCCATTGGATCCCTGGTCGCTTTTGGAAATTCTTCACTTATCAATTCCGATTCTCTCATTTTGCTCGTAGGTAGCTATGCACCTGCGCAGGCCGAAGGCATTGCACTCTATGACTTTAATCAGGTCACTGGACGTGCCAAGCGGCTTTGTGGCTTGTCGGGTGTAGCCAATCCCTCCTATCTCACTGTACGCAACGACAAGGGGATTATTTACTCAGTGGGCGAGGGCGACTTGCTATCATCGACAGTCAGTGCCATAGCCTATACCTTGCAACCTCCTATGCTCAAACTCTTGGTTACTCTTCCCACCGGCGGAGCGTCGCCCTGCCATGTCAACGTGTCGCCCGACGGTACCCAGCTATTCACAGCCAACTACGGAGGTGGCAGTACTACTTGTTACACCCTCGACACAAACGGACTCCCACAAGGCGAGCCATCCATTATCGATTTCAACACACCCGAAAAGGCCGCACGAGCTCACTTTGCCACATTTACCCCAAATGGCAAGCAGATGTGGATAACAGACCTTGGCCGCGACCGAATACACACCCTACCCATGCAAGAAGGCCACGTTGACTGGCACGCGGATAGGGTATCGGATATCGAACTGCCGGCCGGAGCCGGACCTCGCCACATCGACTTCCACCCTCGCCTGCAAAAAGCATACGTAATAGACGAACGCGACGGGTACGTAAACGTCCTCGATTATTCAACTCAGCCAGCTCAAGTTGTACAACGCATATTGGCCGACAGCGTGGGAGCACACGGTAGCGGCGACATCCATGTGTCGCCCGACGGACGGTTCGTATATGCTTCCAATCGCCTCAAAGCCGACGGCATAGCAATCTTTGCCATCGACCAAACTAACGGAATGCTCACACACGCAGGCTATCAACTCACCGGACCTCACCCACGCAATTTCATAATAACCCCCAACGGTCGCTACATGCTCGTAGCCTGTCGCGACAGCAACAGCATCGAGCTCTACAAAATAGACCCCACAACCGGCCTCCTCACCCCCGACTGCCAAACAATGACCTTCTCAAAACCCGTCTGTCTCCGATGGGTAGAATGAACATAAGCTGATAGTATTAAGAGTGTGTTTTAAATATATATTGCCATATTTAAAACACACTCTTAATATTATTCAAAAGTTGAATTGAAACTATTAGTGTTGGAATTTAACTGTGCGTGGCTTTTCGTTGGGAATCTGCCAGTTGACGATTAGGGTTCCGGTGGGAAGATTAGCGATGTCGATACTTGGAGCGACTGGAGCTTCGAGCAGTAGGGTGCCGAGAGTGTTGTAAATCTGCACGGTGCCGGTGAGCTCGGTGTCATCGTGGCTAACGAAGCAGAGTATCTGCTCGGAGGGAACATAGCTCAGATGATATTCAGATGCGGACGCCTTAAGATCGTTGAAACCAAGGCCGCCGTCGGGCACGGGCGACGACTTAGTAACTACCCACTGGCGTGTAGTTTTGCCCGAGTTCTGATTGTCGCTCACCCAGGATATGATTTTGTTGCCATCAACTGCGCTGCCACTGCTGTTGTTCCACAGGAAGCCTGTCTTTTGGTTTACGATGCAGAAGGTATTGGCACCTGCAATGGGAGCAAGCCGCCAAAGTTGGGCTGTGTTGGTACTGTCGGGCGATTGGAATGCTATTTGCTTGCCGGCCACATAGCGCGAACCACTCATGGACGAGAGGTCCGTAGCCGCAAGATTGGTGGCGCGGTTGATAAACATGTAGCATGTATCTACCTGCTTAACTACCCATTCCTGATTGTTGTCGGCAGCATTTGGAGTATAAATCACCATACCCGAGCCGTCGGTGGCCGGCGCGGCAAACTTACCACAACCTTTGTTGGCTATGGTGTAGAAGAATCGTGAGTCGTGTTTGAATGGCGCGGGCACGAGGTCGGCGCGGTCCTGGAATGCGAGGGTAAGAAACTCTGTGTGTTCCGATACGAACGATTTGAGGTAGTCGATGCCTTCTGCATAGGTATTGAAAAGGACAAGTTCATTATAGTAACGCTGGCTGATGGACCATCGGCGGTAATTGCGAGTCTGCGATCGCTCCAGGTAAGCTGCTTTGGCGTCGATAAAATCGAGTACATGCTGTTCTATGCCGCGAGCCACAAGTTCTTTCCATGTGTCGTTGATGAGATGCACAAACCATGGGTCTTGCCACATGCGCTGAATCCACAGTCGTGTGAGGTTGGCTCCGAAGCCGGCATCGGCCATAAGCTGGCATGATACGTCGCCCACACGGTTACAGTTGTTGAAGGCCACGTCATAGTCCCACATTGGACCCCAATAGATTTTATCGTCGTCTTTTTCTTTATAAATGTTTGTGCTCCAGAAGCCGTCGACGTTGCCGGTGAGCTCTGTGCCTATGTACCAACTGGCCAGTGTGGAAGCATCAACATATTTGCGGTAACCTTTTTCGGGGTCGGTAAAATTGTCGGAGAATAATGCGTTCTCAAACGCAGCAATATGGTTTTGAATATAGTTGCGCTGATCCTGATTGATGATTTCAGAATCGGGCGACTTGAGTGTGATGAGCACTCCGCGGGGAGTGTAGAAATGCTCGGGCTCGGGCTCACCAAATCCGTCGACTTCAAGAAAATAGCCGCCCGTGATGTTCGATTCGGGTGTGGCAGGGAGATCCTGTTCGGTTATATCGATGCGCTTTTCGCGTATCTCTATCTGATCGGAAATTTGATAGTTGCCAAGGTAAGTACCATTGAGCACGAGATCGACAAATGTGGCAGCAGCGGTGAAGGGCTGACCCGCAAAGTCGCCTATGGTGGCCGCCACAGCATTGCGTATTAAAGTCTTATCGGCAAAGTTGGCCATTAGGGTCCAGCTTTTGGCCTTAGCGCGTGTCGGACCAAGGAATTCGGTCTTTTTGTCAAACTTGATGCGGTAAGGCTTCTTGGCGAGGTTCCAGGTAGAATTGCCTCGGCCGCGGATACCGAGATTGTTTGCATAGGTCTTTTCGCCGTTTTGGTCCACCCACACTAATGTAGCCTTGACATAATCTACTTTGTTGGTAATGGGCTGGTTGTTTTCTGTGATGATATATACTGTCGGTATATCCGTGAGTTGTGTATATGCAGCGGTTGCCTTGATGCCCAGCGAGGCACATAGCACTGCAACGGAAAGAAAAATGCGCTTGAAAAAGCTTGTATTCATGGTTTTGGAGATATGATTGGAATAATGCTCAAAGGTAGGTAATTATTTGTTTTTTACCAAAAATTTAAAACTATTTATGAGAAAATTTAATAATAATCATTTGCGTTTCATAGTCTGCTGTCCTTGCGAGGTCATCTCGGTAGCATATGCGAGCCGTCCGTGCTGGCGTATGTATGCTATGCAGGCAGGACGGTCGGATTTGAACAATATAGAAAAAATTTTTCCTATCAGATTTGAATATGTCTTGCAGTTGCATACATCCATTTCGCAATCGGCGCAGGAGTTAATGCCTTTTGACTGTACGCATTTGCGTATCTTGCACCACGAAGCTTTCTGATTGAGATGGCAACCGGGGCATTTGCCTGCAAGATGCTTGCGACACGCGGCGCAGTACAGACCGCAGGCCGCGATAAGATTTATATTGATTTCGATATCCTTCATCCTTTTTTAGTTTTGCTCCAAAGTTACAATATTTTCCGTTATAAACAATAAAAACCGCGAAAGACATAGCTCTCGCGGTTGATATGTGATTTTGCTGTCGCAGATTATTCGGCAGTTTCTTCTTCGCCGGCAGGATTGGCGAGTTTGCGGAATTCGTCGAGCGATACAGTCTTTTCGTCGAGTGTGATAGCGTTGCGGAATGCGTCAAACATCTTGAGTTCTTCAACTTCCGAGGCAATGTGGCGACGATAGTTCTTGTCGGCGAGGATGCGCTTGCCCATGTCAGCAACGGTTTCAGCATCCATGTTGTACATGCCGTACTGCTGGAGCTGCTGCTGAGCGATGAAGTTGGCGCGGGCCTGAAGGTCGGCTTCTTCAATCTTGACACCGAGCTTTTCTGATACTTCACCGGAGATGATTTCCCACTTGATACCGGGGATCATCTTGTCGAAGTCTTCGTCGAGCTGAGCTGCATCGGCATTGGAATCCTGAGCAAGTATCCACTTCTTGAGGAGCTCATTGTCGAGGGTCATATTGCCGTAGGTATTCACGAGGTAGTCGTGAGCGTCGCGGTTGAAGAGCTGGAAGCTGTTGGGAGCGAGCGAAGCGGCGATCATGTTGGTGAGGGCTTCGTTATACTCTTCTTCGTTGTGCACCTTGTCCTTGCCAAATACGTCGTTGTAGAAGTCTTCGTTGTGTTCGGCGGGCTTCAGAACGATGATTTCGGAGATAACGAATTCAAAGTTGTCCTTAACTTCGGCTGCCTTGTCCTTGTCGATGTTGAGCATCGAAGCGAGTTCGGCTACAGAACCGTCTGCAGCCTTGAAGGGGTTGTACACCACCTTGTCACCCACATGCTTACCCATAAACTTGTCGGCTTCTTCCTTGTTCTTGAAGAGGAAGGGAGCTACGATGCCCGCTACAACCTGTATGGCATCTTCGTCGGTGCGTACATTACCTTCGGCGTCGAGCTGCATGATCGAACCTTTAATAACGGCTTTGGCGTCGACTTCTTCGCCGGGTACCTGAGCTCCGAAACGTTCGCAGAGGTTTTTGTCCTGTTCGGCCTTCATTTCATCAGTAACTTCGATGGTGTAGAAGGGCAGTGTAACGCTCTTGTCGAGAGTCATGTTGAGCTCAGGCCAGAGAGCTACGTCGTATGTGAAGGTGTAGTCAGACTCCTTCATATCGATTGCGGTAGACTGAGCGGGAAGGGGCTGACCGAGAACCTTAAGATTGTTGTCGCGGATATAGTCGTAAACGGCGTTGAATACGATTTCGTTGATTGCTTCGCTCTTCATTTCGCGGCCGAAGCGCTTACGGAGCTCGCCAATGCTGCAGTGACCTTTGCGGAAACCGGGCACAGTGTGTTTTTTACCGAATTCTTTAAGCTTTTCAGTTACTTTGGCTGCGTAATCGGCTTCAGCAACCGATACGGTGATTACACCGCGTGCTTCGCCGGTTTTTTCAAACTTTATTTCCATTTTTTGAAATAATCTTTATGGTGTTGATGTTTCGTAATTGCAAATAGTGTGCAAAGATAACAATTTTTTGTGACTTACGAGCCGAGTACAACCCTAAATTTCACATTTTTTCGTATAATAAATGTGTAATCCCTAAGCTGTCACTCAAATCACTATAGATGATAGCCAGATGCAACTGAGCATGAAGACAAAAAATGCTACAAATAGGATATATGACATACCAACTACATTGGGGATGCGCTATGAGAACGCAATGATGAATCCCAATATATTAATCATCCGACAGGGAGCACGCATTAGACAATAAGTCGATATTAATGACCCAATCAATGGTCTAATGTATGCAGGTGGGGTCACTTACTGCTCTGTATTCATAGCAGCCTAAACGACTTTGATGCTCCATAAAAAGTCTCCGCTTAATTATGTTGTCAAATCGGCTTCTACGGATGAATAAGGTAATCAGCTTGTCGTCATTTCAAAGATACATAAAATAAAAGAGGCCTGCACATTCATGCAG
>QLIP01028967.1_pt1 | contig 29008 bp, 20 predicted proteins | sample 1769771 | NCBI WGS metagenome assembly QLIP01 (sample SAMN09428762, study PRJNA476227) | Gut metagenome, whole genome shotgun sequencing project. | isolation source: cecum | host: Rhizomys sinensis | place: China: Jinsha town of Minqing, Fujian Province | collected 2013-09-23 | reverse complement strand
CAAAGCAGCCTGAAGCAGCTTAAAAAATCTAAAATAATCTAAACACCCCCGCAGGAGCACAACCGCCCTGCGGGGGTTGTTTCTTGCATGCAAGCATGCCGAAACTGGCTGTTGTATTTCATGCGACTGTGAATAGCAACATATTTAAGAGAAAATTAAGGAAAATAGTGTGTCATTTATGGGCAGATATGTTATACTAAAAGGCAAGGCAGTTTAGGATGAAAGGAACGGCGTATGTATAATGGGGAAAAGCCTGTCATACAGGTAAAGGATTTGTATAAAATCTATCGTGTCGGAGAGAATAAGGTGCGTGCCCTAAACGGGGTCGATTTTGCTATTTATAAAGGAGAATTTTGCTCCATCATCGGGACATCCGGGTCCGGGAAATCGACGCTTTTGAATATGCTGGCGGGGCTGGAAAAGCCCACAAAAGGCGAGGTCATCATTGCCGGGGAGCATATGGAAACGAAGACGGAAAACCAGCTTGTAAAATTCAGGCGGGAGCATATCGGATTTATTTTCCAGTCGTTTAACCTTCTGCCGATGCTAAATGCCATGGAGAACGTGGCGCTTCCGCTTACATTTCAGGGCATGGATAAGAAAAAACGGACGGCGAGGGCCAAAGAAGCGTTGCGGCTTGTTGGGCTGACAAAGCACAGCGGGCATAAGCCGACGCAAATGTCCGGCGGGCAGCAGCAGCGGGTCGGCATTGCAAGGGCGTTAGTCGTAGAGCCGGAGATCATCTTTGCGGACGAGCCGACGGGCAACCTGGATTCGAATACTTCCCGGGAAGTGATGAATTTGATGAAGCAGGTGGTACGGGAGCAGAAACAGACGCTTGTGATGGTAACGCATGATACTTATCTGGCAGGATTTGCCGACAGGATCTTTCATATTAAAGACGGCAAGATCATACGGATTGAAGATAACAGGCAGGATGCCAACAGAGAAATAGAAATGTTTCAGCCAGAATACAGTATTTAGGATGGAGGAAAGAAGATGGATAAGCTATATAAAAACTTGAAAAAATGGATTGTGCCTGTCTGCATGGGCATCTGCATGGGCATTGGCGTAAACTTTTGTGCCAATCTGGCAATGCCGGTTATGACAGTATCGGCATCAGGCAATGATGCGCCCGCAAAAGCAACTGAGGAAGAAATAGGAAAAGCCAGCGTTGAACTGGACAATTATTACCATCAGTTAAACTTTAAAGGATTAGACCGCGAAATAGAAGCCAAATTGCAAAGCGTATTAAGCAATGCCAAAGCCTATATCGCCAACAGCGGCTTACGGCCAGATGAAGTGTCTGCTTATGTTGCAGCCACAAAGGCGCAAATGGATGCGTGCATCGCTTCCCAGCCTTCTTCCACAAAAGAATTTCTCGTTGTAGGAGACTTGTATGATACGCCGACGGTAAAATACGGGCAGGACGCGCTGATCATACTGCCAATCTACAATATGGATGAAACGTGGATCGAAGATTTGACGGTAACGGCGGTCATGTCCCCGGATGTCAATGAATGGCCGTTTGAGATAAGCAAGACAGGCTACGTGGAACGGGTCACCGAGATTCCAGGCAGCAAGACAAAAGAAGAAGCAGTCGCAAACCGCAGGGAAGTGCTTTTTAACTTAAAGGCAAGGGGAAATGTCCTGACAGGCTACTACAAACTCAACTTTAACGTACTGTACCGCAGAAACGGCGCAATCGAAACGGCGACGCTGACTACATATGTCAAAATGATCGGTGCGCCGGGCAGCGGAGAGGTCGGGGCAGACAGCAACGGAAAATCTTCCACGCCAAGGATTATCGTGACGGGCTTTGAAACAGACCCCGGGGAAGTTTTTGCGGGAGATACGTTCAAGCTGACGATCCATGTAAAAAATACATCCAAACGGACGACAGTTTCCAACATTGAATTTGACATGCAGGCGGCAAAAGAAGGCGACAGCGAGAAGACGACTTATGCGGCGTTTCTGCCGACATCCGGCTCAAACACCGTATTTGTGGATTCGATTGCCCCGGGCGGGACGACCGACCTTGTCATTGAGATGACGGCGCGGGCAGAGCTGATCCAAAAACCGTACGTGCTCGATGTGAAGATGCGGTATGAGGATGCCCAGTTTAACCCATTTGAGAGCACGGCAAGCGTTTCCATTCCCATTAGGCAGGAGTCGAAGTTTGACGTTAGCACGCCGGAAGTGATGCCAGGCAATATCAATGTTGGGGACCAGTCCAACGTTATGTTCAGCATTTACAATACAGGCAAGACGACGCTTTATAACGTGCAGGTCAAATATGAGGCAGACAGCATCAGTGGCGGGGAATGCTTTGTCGGGAAAATAGAGTCCGGTGCGACCGGCAATGTGGATTCCATGCTGACGGGTACGGCGCCAACGATGGATGACGGGACGGTCAAGGCGGTCATTTACTACGAGGATGAAGCCGGAAACGTATCGACAAGGGAAGAGATGATCTCGCTGTTTGTATCGGAAGCGATGATGGACGATATGCCGATGGATATGGAGATAACGGATGAGGGCACGAAAGGCCCTGGCGCCATGCTTTATATTCTGATCGGTGTTTTGGCCATCGGGGCGTGTGTGGCGGCAGTAGTCATTTTCAAGCTTAGGAAAAAGAAAAAACAGGCGGCGGCATTGCTGGCAGAAGATTTGGATATGATAGACCGGCAATAGGAAAAAGCGCAGGCAGGAAAAGGAGAAAGGCGTATGAAATTTCTGGATTTATTGCGCATGAGCAGCAGCAGTCTGTGGAAAAGGAAAGTCCGTACCATCCTGACTGTGCTTGGCGTTGTCATCGGAACGGCATCCATCGTCGTTATGATTTCGCTTGGCCTTGGACTGAATAAGGCGACAATGGAGCAGATCGAGCAGTACGGCGGGCTGACAACGATCAATGTATACCAATCCAATGGGGAAACTGTATATTACAGCAGCGGTGGCGGCGGCGTTGTGTTTTCGACGTCGGATAGCGGCGGGAGCAAAGGCGAAGGCGAAGCAAAACGGCTGGATGACGCGCTTGTGGAAACGATCTCCAAAATACCGCATGTGAAAATTGTTTCCCCGGTATTAAACATCGACGTGCTGGCGCAGCGCGGTGCCTACCAGTCTTATTTAAACATAAGGGGCATGTCAATAGAAGCGCTGGAAAAGATGAATATTGAACTGGCGCAGGGGACGCTGCCCAAACAAGGCGATAGTTTAAAGTTTCTTTATGGCAACCGCATCATACAGGATTTTAACAATACAAAGACCGGCGATGGATATTGGGCTACCGGTGAGCTGCCGGATATCGATCTGATGAACGATGCTATTTTTATGATCTTTGATACGAATGCGTATTGGGAGTCGCAATGGTCTGACAATCCAACCCCTGTAAAGCCGCCCAAAAAATATATTGTAGGGACGTGCGGCGTAGTTGCAGGAGGCGTGGATGATTACAATCAGCACAGCTGGAATACGTACTGTGACATAGAGGCGTTAAAGCCACAGCTGCAAAGAATCTTTAAAGGCAAGGCAATCCCGGGGCAGCCTACGACCAAAGCCGGGAAGCCATATAAGGAATTGTACTATAACAGCATTTTTGTCAGCGTGGACGATATGAAGTATATGCAGGAGGTACAAGAGGCGATCACCATGCTTGGCTACCAGGCCGAAAGCAATGCCGAATGGATCAAATCGCAGCAGGAGCAGATGGGGTATATCCAGGCCGTACTTGGCGGCATTGGCGCAGTATCGCTGTTTGTCGCCGCGATTGGCATCGCGAATACGATGATGATGTCTATTTATGAAAGGACAAAAGAGATTGGCATTATGAAAGTGCTTGGCTGCGATTTGCGCAACATCCAGGGGATGTTTTTGATGGAAGCAGGCTATATCGGCCTAATTGGCGGCGTAATCGGGCTAATTTTAAGCGGGATACTGTCGTTTGTCATCAATAAAGTCGTAGAAACGACACAGCTTGGCATCAGCACGCTATCCTACATCCCGCTGTGGCTGACGATGTTGTCTGTTGTGTTTGCGGTGTTCATTGGCATGCTGGCAGGATTTTTCCCAGCACTGCGCGCTATGCGGCTAAGCCCGTTAGCGGCAATCAGAAACGAATAATAATAAAAGGAAAAAAATGGTGCAAAGGAAAAAAAAGACGATACAGTGGATTATGGCTGCTGTCATAGCTGGCATGGCAGCCGTGCTGCTTGGCGGATGCAGCAGCGGGGAAAAGACAAAGATTGTGCTAACGACAGGGTTTGGCAAAGATGAAATTTTCCGGATCGATACGGTTTCCTGTTATAAACCGGAAATTATGGTTTATCTGACAAACACGCAAAACCAATACGAGCAAGTATACGGGGAGCGCATCTGGGAAACACAGTTAAACGGCGTTACCCTGGAAGAAAATGTGAAAGAAACCGTGCTTGCCAAAACAGCGCAGATTAAGACGATGAACCTCCTTGCAAGGCAGAAGGGGGTTGCGCTTTCCGGGGAGGAAAAAGAGCTGGCGGCGCAGGCGGGCAGTGCGTACTTTGCTTCTTTAAACGAGGCAGAGATACAGGCTATGGGCGTCAATGAAGAAACGGTAACCGCGCTTTATGAAGAATACGCGCTGGCACAGAAAGTATACAACAGCATTATCGAAGACATCAACCCTGAGATTAGCGACGATGAAGCGCGCACGATTACGGTGCAGCATATCCTGATTAAAACGTATACGCTTAACGGTAGCGGGATGCGCATCCCCTATACGCAGCAGGCAAAAGAAGACGCTTATGCCAGAGCGTTAGAAGTAGCGGTGAAGGCGAGGGAAGGGCTTGATTTTAACGACCTTGTTTCCGCCTATAATGAAGACAGCAAAAGCACGTACTCTTTTGGCAAAGGGGAAATGCCGCAAGAATATGAAGCGGCGGCGTTTGAACTTGGCACGGGTGAGGTCAGCGGCATTGTGGAAACGGAATACGGCTACCATATCATCCGCTGTATCAGCACATTCAACAAAGAAGAAACGGATGCCAACAAGATTAAGATTGTAAGCCAGCGCAAAAAAGAAGTGTTCGAGGAAGAATACAACAAATTTACCGATTCCCTTATCAAAAACCTGAACAAGACGCTTTGGGAAGAGCTCAAGCTCGTTCATGGAAATGGGGAAATTGCCACATCGGATTTTATGGAGGTATATTACCGGTATTTCCCTCGGGATACTAACTGACCAATGCAAACACAATCCGGGATTTTCTGTCAAAGACTGTCCCGGTTTTTTTCTTGACTTTTCAAAAAGGGCGTACTAAACTTGTTGTTATAAAAATGCTGCAGATGGCAGCAAAGAAAAGAAAGGAATGTGTATCATGGCAGAAAAAAGAGGAAGTTTATCTATTAACAGCGAAAATATTTTTCCTATTATAAAAAAGTGGCTGTATTCAGATCATGACATTTTTTTCAGGGAATTGATTTCTAACGGATGCGACGCGATCACCAAATTAAAAAAGCTGGAAATGATAGGGGAATATGCGTATCCAGAAGGGCACGAACACAAAATCGAGATCATTGCCAGCCCGGAAAGCAGGACTTTGCAGTTTATTGATAACGGCATTGGGATGAACGCGCAGGAAGTAGAAGAATACATTAACCAGATTGCGTTTTCAGGGGCAACGGATTTTATTGAAAAATACAAGGACAAGACAAATGAAGACCAAATTATAGGACACTTCGGCCTAGGCTTTTACTCGGCGTTCATGGTGGCGGATAAAGTGCATATTGACACGCTTTCTTATGAGGCAGGCGCTTTGCCGGTGCACTGGGAATGCGGCGGCGGCACGGAATTTATGATGGGGGAAGGGACGCGCACGCAGGTTGGCACGCAGGTTACCCTCTTTTTAAATGAAGACTGCCTGGAGTTTTGCAATGAATATAAGGCAAGGGAAGTCATAAAAAAATATTGCTCTTTTATGCCGGTGCCCATTTATCTTTCCAAAAAGGACGGGGAGCCGGAAGTTTTAAACGAAACGCACCCGCTTTGGGCAAAACATCCAAACGAATGCACAAAAGAGGAGTATCTTGACTTTTACCGCAAAGTATTCCTTGATTATAAAGAGCCGCTGTTTTGGATCCATCTGAATATGGATTATCCGTTTCACTTAAAAGGCATTTTGTATTTCCCAAAGATCAATACGGCATACGATTCGATCGAAGGGACGATCAAACTGTACAACAGCCAGGTGTTCATTGCGGACAATATAAAAGAAGTCATCCCGGAATTTTTAATGCTCCTAAAAGGCGTCATTGACTGCCCGGACCTGCCGCTAAATGTTTCAAGGAGCGCATTGCAAAACGATGGCTTTGTCAAAAAGATTTCAGACTATATTGCCAAAAAAGTTGCCGACAAACTATCCGGCATGTGCAAGACGCAAAAAGAAGAATATGAGAAATATTGGGACGATATCAGCCCATTTATCAAATATGGCTGCTTAAAAGATGAAAAATTCTGCGAGCGCATGACGGACTATATCCTGTTTAAAAATATTGAGGGCGTCTATAAGACGCTGCCGGAATGCCTGGAAGTCGCGCCAATTGATGTGAAAGAAGAAGACGGCGGGGAGGCAGTCGATGAAGACGGCAATAAGATAGAGGCAAAGATTGTGGAAGATACGCCGGAAAACGGCCAGGAGAGCGAAGCAGAAGATATAGAAGAAACAGAAGAAGAAAAGAAGAAAAAAGTCATTTATTATGTGACGGATGAAAAACAGCAGGGCCAGTATATCAATATGTTCAAGGCGGCAAAGCTAGACGCGGTCATTTTAACGCATACGATTGACCAGCCGTTCGTATCGCAGTTAGAGATGAAAAATGAAGGGATCCAGTTCCAGAGGATCGATGCGGACTTAACCGATGCCTTCCGGGCAAAGACATCCAAAAAGGCGGCACAGGAATTAGAAGAAACAAGCGGCAGGCTTGCGGAAACGTTCCGTAAGGCGTTAAAGAAAAAAGACTTGAAAGTGGCGCTGGAAAAATTAAAAAACAAAAAGATTGCTTCGATGGTCACGCTTTCCGAACAGAGCAGGCGGATGCAGGATATGATGAAAATGTATGGCATGGATGGGGCAGATGCCGGCATGTTTGGAAACGAAGGCGAAACGCTTGTGCTAAATGCAAGCCATCCGCTTGTACAGTATGTGGCAGAACATGACATGGACGATATGGCCAAAGTCATCTGCGAGCAGCTTTATGACCTTGCACTGCTGCAGCATGCGCCGCTTGCCCCGGAGGCCATGGCAAAATTTATCGCAAGAAGCAACGATATTATGTTAATGCTGGCGAAATAGTGCCTTGTTTTTTGTAAAAAAAGCACATGGCGCGGCTGGAAAAATAGAAACATTCAATAATAGTTGACAAAAATACGGAAATTTTATATAATAATTTATAAATAATCTATAAAGAAAGTATATAATTTTTATAAACTTATAAAATGCCGCAAGAGCCAATACCCCGCAGCCTGCAAAAGGGTGTCGATGCAAGACAAAGGAGGGCGCTGTGTTACAGAAATTAAGAGGCATGTTTAAAACCGGCCATTCTGTTATATTGTTATCACCGATAGAAGGGGAAACGGCAGCCATTTCTGAAGTTCCGGATTCTACGTTTAATGAGGAGATTCTAGGCCGGGGATTTGCAATCCGCCCGGCTGTTGGCAGGGTGGTGGCGCCGTTTGACGGCGAGGTGACGCTGGTGTTTGATACCCTGCATGCGCTCATGCTCCTGTCAGAGGAAGGGATGGAACTGCTAATCCACATAGGCATTGAAACGGTAGCTTTAAAAGGAGCGCCGTATAAAGCGCACGTAAGCGCAGGGGATAAGGTAAAAGCAGGAGACCTGCTGATGGAGTTTGATATTGGGGCGATCAGGGATGCGGGCTGCGATACGATATGCCCGGTTGTCATTACCAATTCAGACCATTATATGGGCATTGAGATGCTGCATACAGGGGCTGTCAAAGAATTGGATCCCGTGATGAAACTGACGTAATGCCAGGCATGGCAGGTGAATTTAGGGGGAGAGAAACCCTAAAGATAAAAAAAAGCCGAAAAGGCAGAAGAAAGGAGAAGATGTATTATGAAATATCTTCAGAAACTTGGGAAATCATTGATGCTTCCAGTGGCAATTCTTCCAATTTGCGGTATCCTGATGGGAATTGGATACGCACTTTGCCCGTCCACAATGCAAGGCGGGGAGATGTCCGGCGCACTCAACATGATCGGCTTCTTTTTGGTGAAAGCGGGCGCTGCCTTGATCGACAATATGGCACTCCTGTTTGTCATCGGTGTTGGCGTTGGCATGGCGGATGACCACGATGGGACAGCAGGCCTTGCAGCATTTGCGTCATGGCTTATGATAACGACGCTGCTTGCAACCGGTACGGTAACGGCATTGATGCCGTCTATTGCAGACGATATCAACAAAACAATCGCCTTCAATAAGATTGCCAATCCGTTCATTGCGATTCTCGCAGGCATTATCGGCTCTACATGCTATAACAAATTTAAGAATACGCAATTGCCTGACTGGTTATCGTTCTTTAGCGGCAAGCGCTGCGTAGCAATTGTTTCCGGCGTTGTTTCCATCGCCGTTTCCGCAGTTTTGCTGTTCGTATGGCCGCTCATCTTTGGCGCACTGATTGCAGTTGGCCAGGGAATTGCAGGCATGGGCGCAATTGGCGCAGGCATCTATGCATTCTTAAACCGTCTGTTGATTCCAACAGGCTTGCACCATGCGTTAAACAACGTATTCTGGTTTGACACGATCGGCCTTGGCGACCTGTCCCACTTCTGGGCTGGAGAAACAAGCGCAGACGTTACATGGGATCTTGGCATGTACATGTCCGGTTTCTTCCCTTGTATGATGTTTGGTATCCCGGGCGCAGCACTGGCTATGATCCAGACAGCAAAAGACAATAAGAAGAAAGTGGCAATCGGCCTTGTTGCATCCGCAGCAATCTGTGCGTTTGTCTGCGGCGTTACCGAGCCTTTCGAATTTGGCTTTATGTTCCTGGCGCCGGTACTTTACTTAGTTTATGCATTGTTATACGGTATTTTCACCGTAATCGTATGTGCGGTAGGCTTCAGGGCGGGCTTCTGCTTCTCGGCTGGCGCAACTGACCTTATCTTCTCCGCATCCTTGCCAGCGGCAGCAAATACATGGACGATTATACCGCTTGGCATTGCTGCATTCGTAGTATTCTATGTTGTATTCCGTTTTGCAATCGTAAAATGGGATCTGAAGACTCCGGGCAGGGAAGATGATGACGACGAACTGGATAGAAATGCAAAACTGGAAAGCAACGACTTTACAAAAGTAGCAGAGATTATCTTAGAAGGCCTTGGCGGAAAAGGCAATGTGACGAGCGTGGATAACTGCATTACAAGGCTTCGCCTGGAAATCAAAGATTATACGATGGTCGATGAAAAGAAGATCAAATCAGCAGGCGTTGCCGGTGTCATAAGGCCGGGCAAGAATGCCGTACAGGTAGTCATTGGGCCAAAAGTACAATTTGTAGCTGATGAAATGAAGAAGTTATGCAAATGACATAGCATTATCTGAAGAATACAGGCCATGTATTTCAGATATAATATGTAAAGGGCAACAAGGAAGAGATATTCTGGCCAGAGTCATATTCTGACAAGGATGTGCCAGAATATCTTTTCTGAATGAAACAAAGAAATTTTACAATGACTATGACATAGGAGGTGTTCAAAAAATGAAGGAAATTAAATACACGATCAAAGATGAGCTGGGTATCCATGCAAGACCGGCAGGGCTGCTTGCAAAGCTGGTAAAAGAGTACAGCAGCACCGTAACGCTGACAAAAGAAGGCAAAACAGCGGATGCATCAAAATTGATTGCCATTATGGGCATGGGTGTAAAAAAAGGCGAGGAGATTACGATAACCGTGGATGGGGCAGATGAAGATGCTGCCTTAACAGCAGTGCAGGACTTCTTCACGAAGAATCTGTAATTTGACGAATCAGGAGGAAGAGCTGTTGGAACAATATACTGGGAAATCAATTTATGGTGCGATAGCAATCGGCACAATATTCTATTTGGGGGAAGAAAAACAGCAGACTGACAAACACGAGATTCAAGATGTAGAACAGGAGATCAAGCGTTTTGATGATGCAAGGGCGGAAGCCATCAAACAGCTGCTGGAGTTAAAGGAGAAAGCCGTAGGAGAAGTCGGTGAAGAGAATGCCATGATATTTGAAGTGCATTCCATGCTTTTAGATGACTATGATTATATAGATTCCGTATATAATATAATCAAAGAAGAAAAAGCGAATGCGGAATATGCAGTCAATGAGACCGGCGAGAACTTCTCGAAAATGTTTGCGGCAATGGACAATGCCTATATGCAGGGCAGGGCAGCAGACTTTAAAGATATTTCAGGCAGGGTAGTGACAATCCTTTCGGGCGGCGGCGGCGTTCCTGAAATGAAGGATCCATGCATCCTAGTGGCAGAAGATTTGGCGCCAAGCCAGACGCTGCAGTTGGATAAATCAAAGCTGCTTGCGTTTGTCACAAAGTTAGGCTCGACTAATTCCCATACGGCAATCCTTGCAAGGACGATGGGCATTCCGGCGTTGATTGGGATCAACATCAAAAAAGAATGGAACGGCAGGCTGGCTGTTATCGATGGGTACAGCGGCACGTTCACAATCGATCCGGGCGATGCTTACGTGGAAGAAATGAAAGCAAGGCAGCAGGCGGATATGGAGAAAAAGGCAATGCTGCAAAGCCTAAAGGGCAAAGCAGACGTGACGCAGGATGGCACAGTCGTAAAACTGTATGCAAACATCGGCAATGTAAACGATGTGGCGGCGGTGCTTGAAAACGGCGCGGCAGGCATCGGATTATTTAGAAGCGAATTTCTGTATCTGGCATCGAACGATTTCCCAACGGAAGAAGAACAGTTCGAAGCATATAAGGCAGTTGCGGAAGCGATGAAAGGAAAGAGGGTCATCATCCGCACGCTGGATATTGGTGCAGATAAGCAGGTTGATTATTTCGGCCTGGGAAAAGAAGAAAATCCGGCGCTTGGCTATCGGGCAATCCGTATCTGCTTAAAGCAGAAGGATATTTTTAAAACACAGCTGCGTGCACTCTTTAGGGCGAGCGCGTATGGAAATATTGCCATCATGTATCCGATGATCATTTCCATGGATGAAATACGCCAGATTAAAAATGTTGTGGAAGAAGTCAAGAGGGAACTGTATGAAGAAGGCGTTGCCTATGAGCAGGTAGAGCAGGGCGTTATGATAGAAACCCCCGCCGCTGTCATCATAAGCAAAGAGCTTGCAAAAGAAGTAGATTTCTTTAGTATCGGTACAAACGACCTGACACAATATACGCTGGCAATCGACAGGCAGAACGCGAAGCTGGATGATTTCTACAATGCACATCATCCTGCCGTGTTAAGAATGATCGAAATGGTTGTGAAGAATGCGCATGAAGCTGGCATCTGGGCTGGCATCTGTGGAGAGCTTGGCGCGGATACGACGCTGACAGAAACATTCCTCCGCATGGGCGTAGATGAATTGTCCGTAGCATCTTCGGCACTGCTTGCAGTCCGCAATGAGATCAGGAATACCGATTTGTTAAAAAATTAACAAAAACATAAAGCATGACACACAAAAGCCAGGCTTTCTTTGCCTGGCTTTTGTGTGTCATTTATCTAAGTTCTGCGATTCTGCTGACGCCTACATAGATCTCCGATATTTCATACCAGGTTGGATAATCGACGATGCCAGACTGCGGCAGATGGAAGATGCGCTGGAATGTTCTTACGGCGTTGGCTGTTGCGGGGCCATAGATTCCATCGGCCACAATTTTTGGCAGTGCCGGATAGTTTTGGGAAATACGGTTTAGCTGCTCTTGCATCTGCCGGACTTTGCTGCCGGAGGAGCCGATCGTCAGGTTATAGCCAGGCCAGGAGGAAGGAATGCCGGAAATGCTCTCGCTCGTGTTGATATACATATTGCTTCCATAATAGTGCCGGATAATTTCAATCGGACGGTAGCCCCGGTCGCCTAAATATTTCGAGCCCCACTGGCTTAATCCCGCGCAGCTGACACGCTGCCCGTCACAGTAAGAAGTCAGGATAGGCTGTTTGACGCCTGGCCTTGAGAGATAATTTGCAAAAATGCTGTCTACAATATAATCTATGTTGGCATAGATGTTGCGCCCGCGTATCCATTTCTGGTCATAAGCGGTAGAGGAAGTGATAGTAAAATTATAGCCCTGGTTGCGGTACCACTCCGTATAAACCCTGTTTAATGTAAACGAAAGGATGGCAAGCGTGTTGGCATAGAGCGTGCTTTCGCTCCATGTCGCATAGACTTCGGAAGATACGACATTTTTAATATAATCCCGGTAGCGCACATAGTAGTTTTGCGCGGTAGAATCGGAAGGGGTGCCGTTGTGCACAACTACATATTCAGGAATGACGACGCGGCTTAGGACGATTTCGCCGGTTTCGTCCATCGGCTTAATCTCATCTTCCGGTATTTTGGGCGGATAATCGCCAAAAAGCGTATGCTCGGGAATGACAATATCCTCCATCTGGTTTTGCCTTGCTGCCGCTTCTAGGCGGACCGGCTGGAGCGCGAGCGTATCAGGCAGTATTTCTGTGCCTGCAATTAGGACAGGCTCAAAGCCTTCCGCGCTGATTTGGATATTATATTCAGAATAAGGCTGCTGCCCGGTTGGCTCCATACTGTATTCCACAGGAGGCGCCGGCAGGTCGATGACGACAGTTTCGCCGGAAGAGTCGGTACGCAGTTCTTCTATGATATTGCCGGGTTCGCCGGTATAAGAAATAGAAACCGTTGCATTATCAACAGGGAGTGTGCCAAAAGCAGCGCTGACCTGAATCTGCAGCTGGCCTTTTTGCGGGGTATCCTGCTGCGCGGCACGTAAAGATGTTTTTGCCATAGTGTACCTCATTGCACTGTATCGTTCTTTATGTATACTATATGCTGAGGGAAAAAATATGTGCCCACGCTTGTGCAAGCACTGGCATGGGCACTGAAAAAGGGAGATAGAAAAAAGCGTTAACTTTCGATGAAAATCCTTTCCTGCTTTAACTCCTCTGGAATTTCGATACCGGCAGCGGTGAAACGGTGCAGCAGGTTATCCATCCGGTGGAGCTTTTGCGTCGTCTTAATGTCATAGCGCGTCAGCAGCTCGCGGTAGAGCGGGTTTACCTGAAGGCGTGCACGGATTTGAGATGCAAATGGACAATAGGAGAATAAGATTGTCCTGGAAATCTTATTTAGGCGCGGCGAACCTGCGCTTTCGTACTGCACCCACAGCACATAGTCCATGACGAACATTTCCCGGGTGCTGTTGCGTGCCTTAACGAGCGCCGTCTTGATTTTTTCCTTGGCGTCGGCCGAAAGTTCGTGGTTCTTGCGGTAAAACTGGATATAATCGCAGTATTCGCTTGTCAAGGAAGGGTCGGATAAGTCGTTCCAGCGGCTGCCTTGGATGCGCCTGCAGATCTCCCAGCGGTATTCCCCGGTCAGTCTGACAATGATGTTAAAGAGATCGTTGAGCGCGAAAATAGGAAGCATCATACGCGCCGGGGTATTGCGGTTGCGCCCGGAAATCTCCTGCCACATGCTGCCCCTTGTGCCGACATTGGGGAAGAGGACCACATCAGGCAGAATTTCAATAGGAACAAATTCCTGGTTGATGCCCGCAGCAGGATAAGAAAATCCTGTGTCGCGGTAAAAGGCGGTAAAGTCAATGGCGCGGATTGCATTAAAGGATTCGGTAATCTGCTTTGCGGTGACAAACATGTCTTTTAGTTCTTTTAATACGTTGTGCTCTGAAAATAGCGGGCAGAAAGTAGAAACACGGCCGTATGTAACCTTGTTTGCACTTGGGAAAAGATTTTTTAACTCAAAGAGCACTTTCTGCGCATTGTCCTGGAGCATCTGTTTTTCGACTTCGACGGTAATCTCCCCGGAAGTGCGCAGTTCGCGCACGTAGGCCGGGAAGTCGGCGTCAAAGGCGTTGCGGCTGGGTTCTTTTTCCCCAGAATAGATTGTCTTTAACCATTCAAACAGGGTATAAACGCCATGATCGGGATCCGGTTTTATCGTATTGACAACGGAAGCAAGGTAGGCGGCATTGGCAGCGCCCGCAAGCTCCTCGTCCACATAGCCGAAAGTCAAAAACATCTTGACAGGAAGCGGGATATTCTGATCAGGAAGGGCAACCTGGAATACCGTATTGTAAATTTCATAAAAATCTTTTGTGAGCGCGTGGCGGAGTTTGGCAACTTCGTCCGTTTGCGCATTCCGGTCTTGCTGCTGTTTGTATGCTAAAATGTTGGCCTTAAAGGCAGTGGCGGTGTTCGTTTCAATCTCGCCGTAGCGCAGTATCGTTTCTAGCGAGCCTTTTAACGATACGTCCGCAGAAGATGCGCCCGCCTGGGAAGTCCCCTCTTTGGATGCTTCCAATGCCGTGCGGTATTGCATGCTTCTTTGTTTGTACAATTCCCGGCTGATGGAAATGAGCCCTTCCATGTAAGCCAGCATGTGGCTGATTGTCGCAGAAAGCGCGGAAGTATCTGCGCCTGTCCTGTCTGCCTGGTCTAATAGGCCGGTGTAAAGGTCGAGGAAGTCAAGATGCTCCTCGTTAAGCAGCATAAAAGAAAGCGATTTTTCATATTCATAGTGCATATGGGCAATGGAAAAAATGACATGCATGTCAATACTTGCTTTTAACAGCAGGCCCTTTAATAGTTCACGGGAAGCGATCAGTGCTTTTTTGTTTGGCGCAGGAAGTTTGTTTAGCGCCTCATAATATGAGCAAAGCCACTTTTCGAGCGATTCTTCGCCGGAGAAAGGCTGCAGTGCGTCAAAACCGGGCAGCGTCTTTGGCGAAATAATGTACTGCGCACATAAAGCCACGTATTCCTCATGGCGTTCCTGCAAGTATTGATACAGTGCGCCGCTGTTATGTTCCAGCGAAACGAGCGCATCAACAAAGCCGCATGTCTGGCGCAGCATAGAGTTGAATAAAAGCATGTCATAATCGCCCGTGCCCGGAAGCGCCAGAGTATCCCTGCCGGGGGTGAGTTTGTAGGCCAATACCGTCGTATCTTCCGTGGCTGTGTAAGTACAAGTGTGGCTGCCATAGGCAAGATCGCACAAGCCTATGCAATCTCCTTTTCCAAGATGTATTTCGCAGCCTTCATAATAAGCATTGACACTGCCTTCCGCGATGAGCAAAAGTTCGGTTAACCCGCTTTCTTTTTGTATCATGATTGTACCTTTTGTATATTTTTGCGTAGCCATATAGCCCCTCCTGTTTTCTTGTTTACCTCTATTATACCTTCGTTTTAAAAATATTACAATGCAAGAAAGAAATTTCATAACTTTACTGGACGATAAATTTGTGATAGAATGTACTATAAAGCGGCCTGGCGGAGTGAAAATGGCGTTTTAGCGGCTTTTTTGGGCTTTGGCGGCCGGTGTTGTGATACAATGATTTAGGAGGATTACCATGCAGGATAAATTAAGCAGGGGGGAATTGATGCAAAAATATACTCCCGAAGTAAAAAGATTGATGAAATATCTGCCGTGGCTGAAGTCGAAAGCGGGCGGGAGCGTCAGCTCCACATATTCTGGCAGCGGCATAGAGGGCAACTCGATTACGTTTCCAGTGTATGACGGTACGCTGATGTCGTTTGTCAAAGATGTCAAAAGAAGCCCGTTCATTGATAAAAATTATGTTTATGTGTATTCACGGCTGCATATCGTCACGCCACGGGACGAACGCCGCACCATTGACACGATAAAGCTGCAGGACATGCAGGTGCTGTGGGGGATTCTTGCCAAGTATGTGCTTGGCGGCATGACGAAATCGTCGCTGTGGGCGCAGGGGGTGCAGGATGGCATTTTTCTTGCCCTGCTGCTAAAAATGAAAGAGCTGTTAGAGATAAAAGAGGGATCAAGGGCATAACGCCAGGTATGAGAGTGAGATAGGGGTAGGGACTGTTTATGGGTGAGAAGTCAATGCAAAAGAGGGAGCATATACTGGCCGTGGCACGGGAAGTATTTGCAAAAAAGGGGTACAAAGGCGTGACGATGAAGGATATTGTGGAAGCATGCAATATTAGCCGTGGCGGCCTGTATTTGTATTTTGAAAGCACAAAAGAGCTGTTTCTTGAAGTCCTGCAAAAGGAAGCACAGGAAACAGACGATGTGTTTGCGCGGGAAATTACAAAGGAAGCGGGTGCGGGAGATATTCTTGCCCTTTTCTTAAAAGAGCAAAAAAGAGAACTGCTGCGCAGGAAGCATCATATGACGGCAGCCGTTTACGAGTATTTTTTTGAGAATAGGGCGTCAGAGGAAGAAAACCTGATCCGCACACGCTTTGAGGAGGCGGTTTCTGTCATAGAGCAGCTGATCCAAATGGGCGTGGAAAACGGTGAGTTTTATCCTGTGGATCCAACGGTGGTGGCGCGTAATATTATGTATGTCATTGAGGGCATGAAAGTCGCCGCTGAAACGATGGGGCTTACAGGAGAAGCGGTAGACCAGCAGTTTTTGCATATCATGCAGGGGCTTGTCATAGAAGAATAGCAAAATGGGAAACAGCGGCATTATGATTTGCGGGAGCGCGTTTTGCAAGCGGCAAAGGAGCAACGGCCAATGGGGAAAGTAAGACGTATTTATGTAGAAAAAAAGGAGCCTTTTGCGATTAAGGCAAAGGAGCTGCAAGAAGATATCATCAGCTATCTTGGCATACAAAGCATACGCAGCGTCAGAATTCTGATCCGTTATGATATGGAAAATGTGTCGGAGGAGATTTTTGAAGCGGCGTGCTCTACTATTTTTTCCGAACCGCCGGTTGATCTTTTATATAAGGAAGAATTTCCGATGCCGTCTGGTGCGCTTGCGTTTACGGTGGAATACCTTCCCGGGCAGTTTGACCAGCGGGCGGATTCTGCCATACAGTGCGTGAAGCTCTTAAAAGAAGAAGAGGAGCCGCTCATTAAAACAGCGGTCACTTATTTGCTGGAAGGCACACTAGATGACAAAGAGCTTGCAAAGATCAAGGCGTATTGCATCAATCCGGTCGATTCTAGGGAGGCAGCCATGGAAAAGCCGGACACGCTTGCCGAAGTCTTTGTCCAGCCGGAAAGTGTGTCCGTGCTGGATGGTTTCTGCCATATGCCTGATCCGGAGTTTGAACAATTGTACGCCTCTTTGGGGCTTGCCATGACATTCCGGGACTTTTTGCACATCCGGCAATATTTCCGGGAAGAGGATAGGGATCCGACGATAACGGAGGTTTGCGTGCTGGATACGTACTGGTCGGATCACTGCCGCCATACGACGTTTTCAACTGAGTTAAAAAACATTGCATTTGAGGAAGGCTATTATAAGACGCCGATTGAAACAACTTACCAAAGCTATTTAGACACGCGGGAAGAACTTTATGCGGGCACCGACAGCAAAAACAAATTTGTCTGCCTGATGGATCTTGCGCTAATAGCGATGAAGAAATTAAAAAGGGACGGCAAATTAAATGATGTGGAAGAATCAAAGGAAGTCAACGCCTGCTCCATCGTCGTGCCCGTGGAAATTGACAAAGAGGACGGCACTGGACGGGTAACGGAAGAATGGCTGGTAAGTTTTAAAAATGAAACGCACAACCATCCGACGGAGATTGAGCCGTTTGGCGGTGCGGCAACATGCCTAGGCGGCGCAATCCGCGATCCGCTTTCCGGGCGTTCTTATGTATACCAGGCAATGCGCGTGACAGGGGCGGCGGATCCGACAGTTCCTATGGAAGATACGCTGCCAGGGAAACTTCCGCAAAAGAAACTGGTGCGCGGCGCGGCTGCCGGCTATTCTTCTTATGGCAACCAGATCGGCCTTGCGACAGGGCTGGTCAAAGAAATTTACCATCCTGGCTATGTGGCAAAAAGAATGGAGATCGGCGCAGTCATTGGCGCGGCGCCAAGAAGCAGCGTCGTGCGGGAAAACGCTGCGCCCGGGGATGTCATCATCCTGCTTGGCGGACAGACGGGGCGCGACGGATGCGGCGGCGCGACAGGCTCTTCTAAAGCGCATACACGTTCTTCCATCCAGATATGCGGGGCGCAAGTCCAAAAAGGCAACGCACCGACAGAACGGAAGATCCAACGGCTTTTTAGGAGAAACGAAGTCAGCAGGCTGATAAAAAAATGCAATGATTTTGGCGCGGGCGGCGTATCTGTTGCAATCGGTGAACTGGCAGACGGCATTTTAGTGGATTTAGACAAGATTCCAAAAAAATACGCGGGCTTAGACGGTACAGAGCTGGCAATTTCCGAATCGCAGGAGAGAATGGCGGTCGTTACAGCCCCGGAGCATGTGGAAGAATTTTTGGCATACGCCGCGCAGGAAAATTTAGAGGCAATAGCAGCTGCCACGGTGACGAAAGAGCCAAGGCTTGTGCTCTTATGGCGCGGGCAGGAGATCGTCAATATTAAGCGGGCATTTTTGGATACCAATGGCGCACATCAGGAAACGTCCGTCATTGTCCAGATGCCAAAGGAAGAAGACAATTATTTTAAGAAAATTGCAATAGAGGCAGTGGATAAGCGTTTGCAGGAAGGGGATGTCAAAGGGGCGTGGCTGGCGCTGCTTGGAGATTTGAATGTCTGCTCGCAAAAGGGCCTTGTGGAAATGTTTGACGCTTCAATTGGCGCGGGCAGCGTGCTGATGCCATACGGCGGGAAGTATCAGCTGACGGAAACACAGGTGATGGCGGCAAAACTGCCCATCTTATACGGGAAAACAGATGCCATAACGCTAATGAGCTACGGTTTTGATCCTTTCTTGTCTGCCTGGAGCCCGTACCATGGCGCGGTTTACGCTGTGCTGGAATCGATTGCGAAAATTGTGGCTTGCGGCGGCGACTACAAAAAGATCCATTTTACGTTCCAGGAATATTTTAAGCGCATGGGCAGCGAGCCAGAACGCTGGGGGCAGCCGTTTGCCGCCCTGCTTGGCGCATATGATGCACAGATGGGTTTTGCGCTTGCATCGATTGGCGGCAAGGACAGCATGTCGGGAACATTCCATGACAGGGACGTTCCGCCGACACTCGTTTCGTTTGCCGTGGATGTTGCCGGCTGTAAGGATATCATTACGCCGGAATTAAAAGAAGCGGGCAGCCGCCTTGTCCTGTTTGAAATTGAAAAAGATGAATACGGCCTTCCGGTTTATGAAAAGGCCATGGAATTATACAGCAGCATTACCGGCTTAATCGCAGAGGGCAAGATTGTATCTGCCTATGCGCTAAATGCCAGCGGAATTGCGGCGGCAGTGGGCAAGATGGCATTTGGCAGCCGCCTTGGCGTTACGATTGCAAAGCATGTAGGCGCAGCAGGCTTGTTTGAAAATGCCATCGGCGCCATCCTTGCGGAGATGCCTGTGGAGGCGGCCGATTCGTTAGAGGAAAGAGAAATCGGCCATACGGTCATTGGCACGGTGACGGCAGAGCCGGTATTTTGCTATCGGGATATTGTGGTCACGATGGAAGAAGCACTGCAGGCATGGACGGCAAAGCTGGAAAAAGTATTTCCGACAAAAACAAGAAACGACCTATCTTCTGCGGCCACGTACCGCTATCAGGCAGAAAAGGTCTACTTATGTAAACAAAAAACAGCGAAGCCGACTGTCTTTATCCCGGTATTTCCGGGCACAAACTGTGAATACGACAGCGCGAAGGCGTTTGCGTGCGCGGGTGCCAATGTTGTTACAAAAGTATTCCGCAATCTGACGCCGGACGATATCAGGCAGTCCGTTACAGTGTTTGAAAAAGCGATCAGCCAGGCGCAGATTATCATGTTTCCGGGCGGTTTTTCCGCAGGGGACGAGCCAGACGGCAGCGCAAAGTTTTTTGCGACGGCGTTTCGGAATGCCAAAATACAAGAGGCGGTAAGAAAACTCTTAGAGGAGAGGGACGGGCTTGCGCTTGGCATCTGCAACGGCTTTCAGGCATTGATCAAGCTGGGGCTTTTGCCGCACGGGCAGATTACGCCGCAGACGCAAGACTCCCCTACGCTGACATTTAATACGTTAGGCCGCCACATTTCGAAAATGGTATATACAAAAGTCGTATCAAACCGCTCGCCCTGGCTGGCACAGGCGGAGCTTGGAAAAACTTATGTTAACCCGGCCTCCCATGGGGAGGGGAGGTTTGTTGCCCCTAAAGAATGGATGGACAGGCTGTTTGCCAATGGGCAGGTAGCGACGCAGTATGCAGATGCAGAGGGGTGCATTCTCATGGACGAGGAATGGAATGTCAATGGCTCTTATGCTGCCATTGAAGGCATTACGTCGCCTGACGGCAGGTGTTTTGGCAAGATGGCACATGCCGAGCGTAAAGGCAGGGCAGTCGCATTAAACATTTATGGCATGCAGGATATGAAAATTTTTGAGTCCGGCATCGCATATTTCCAATAAAAACAGCAAAAGAAACACAGGCAAAGGCAGCCACCGATAGAATGGGATCGGTGGCTGTTGACTGGAGTCCGGCACAAACAATACAAACAAAGGAGCATGGCGCAAATGAAAGCATTTTTGATTCTGGAAGATGGCACAGTACTAGAAGGCGTTTCTATTGGCGCAGAAAAAGAAGTCATCAGCGAAATCGTTTTTCATACCTCCATGGCAGGATACCCGGAAGTGCTGACAGACCCCTCCTATGCGGGCCAGACAGTCTGCATGACATACCCGCTAATTGGCAATTATGGCGTGTGCATGGAAGACATGGAATCGGGGCGGATATGGCCGGATGCCCTGATCATACGGGAACTCTCCCGGATGCCTAGCAACTTTCGCTGCGACATGCCGCTTGCGGAATTCCTGCAAAAATACGAGACACCCGGCATTGCGGGCGTAGACACCCGCGCATTGACCAAAATCCTACGGGAAAAAGGTACAATGAACGGCATGATTACGACAAATGCCAATTACTGCATGGAAGAAATCATGCCGCGCCTAAAAGCATACCGCACCTGCGGCGTTGTAGAAAAAGTGACATGCGCAAAAAAATATGAAATTAACAGCACGCCTGATTCAGAAAAAAACAGCACACACCCCCTTCGTGGAAAAGGCAAAAAAGTCGCCCTCCTGGATTTTGGCGCGAAAGGAAATATTGCAAAATCCCTGATAAAAAGAGGGTGCGATGTGACCATCTATCCGGCCTTTACAAAAGCAGAAGAAATACTCGCGGATGCGCCGGATGGCATCATGCTCTCAAACGGGCCAGGCGACCCAAAAGAATGCACCAGCATCATTGCACAGATTAAAAAACTGTATGATGCGGACATTCCGATCTTTGCCATTTGCTTAGGACACCAGCTCATGGCGCTTGCAGTGGGTGCGGACACCTACAAAATGAAATACGGCCATAGGGGCGCTAACCATCCGGTCAAAGACATTGCGACGGGCCGCGTCTACATATCCTCCCAAAACCACGGCTACGTCGTCGATGTGGATACCATAGGGAGCGGTATAGCAAAACCGGCCTTTGTCAACGTCAACGACGGGACGAACGAAGGACTTTCTTATATTGGAAAACGCATCTTCACCGTACAGTTCCATCCCGAAGCGTGCCCGGGGCCTAAGGAGAGCGCGTACCTGTTTGAAAAATTCATGGAAATGATGGAGGTGCCGCAAAATGCCTAAAAATCCGAATATTAAAAAAGTACTGCTCATCGGCTCAGGCCCTATTGTCATCGGACAGGCGGCAGAATTTGATTATGCGGGCACACAGGCGTGCCGCTCCTTAAAAGAAGAAGGCGTAGAAGTCGTGCTCGTCAATTCCAACCCTGCAACGATCATGACAGACAAAGACATTGCGGATAAAGTCTATATCGAGCCTTTGACCGTGCGCACACTGGAAAAAATCATAGAAAAAGAAAAACCGGACAGCTTACTTCCGACGCTTGGCGGGCAGGCTGGCCTAAACCTTGGCATGGAACTGGAAGAATCAGGGTTTCTTGCCAAATGCGGCGTCAGACTGCTTGGAACGGGCGCGGCGGCAATCAAAAAAGCGGAAGACAGACAGGAATTTAAAAATACGATGGAAAAGATCCACGAACCCTGTGCGCCTTCCCTTGTCGTGGAAACAGTGGCAGACGGCGTTGCCTTTACGAATACGATAGGCTACCCGGTTGTGCTGCGTCCTGCTTATACGCTTGGCGGAAGCGGCGGCGGCATTGCGCATAACCAGGCACAGCTGGAAGAAATATTAGAAAACGGCCTGCGCCTCTCACGCGTTGGGCAAGTGCTGGTAGAACAGTGCATTGCGGGCTGGAAAGAGATTGAGTATGAAGTGATGCGCGATGCCGCTGGCAACTGCATTACCGTCTGCAATATGGAAAATATCGATCCGGTCGGCGTGCATACGGGCGATAGCATTGTCGTTGCGCCATCCCAGACGCTAGGGGACAAAGAATACCAAATGCTACGCAGCGCGGCGTTAAATATTATAGAAGAATTAAACATTGCCGGAGGCTGCAACGTACAGTTTGCCTTACACCCTAAGAGCTTTGCATACTGCGTCATCGAAGTCAACCCGCGTGTCAGCCGCTCTTCTGCCCTAGCCTCTAAGGCGACAGGATACCCGATTGCCAGAGTCGCCGCAAAGATTGCGCTTGGCTATACGCTTGATGAAATTGCAAACGCGGTGACAGGCAAAACCTATGCCAGCTTTGAGCCGGCGTTAGACTACTGCGTTGTAAAAATACCGCGTCTGCCGTTTGATAAATTTTTGACAGCAAAAAGGATGCTGACGACGCAAATGAAAGCGACGGGGGAAGTCATGGGCATCTGCAATCATTTTGAAGGCGCCCTTATGAAAGCGATCCGCTCGCTGGAACAGCATACGGACTGCCTAAGAAGCTATGATTTTTCAGCGTGTGGCATACAGGAACTGAAAGAACGCTTACAGGTTGCAGACGACCGGCGCATCTACGTCATTGCAGAGGCGATCCGCAAAGGCATTTCTTATGCCGACATCCATGCGCTGACAAAGATCGATCCGTGGTTTCTTGATAAGATCGCGCACCTTGTAGAAATGGAGTGCGCGTTAGAGAAAGGCCCGCTTACAATAGCACTGTTAAAAGAGGCAAAGCGCCTGGAATTTCCAGACAGCGCCATTGCGCGTCTTACCGGCCAGACGCCAGAAGACATCAAACATCTGCGCTATGCAAACGGCATCGAGGCGGCATTTCAAATGGTGGATACGTGCGCGGCGGAATTTGCGGCAGTTACGCCCTACTATTATTCCTGCTTTGGCAGCCAAAACGAAGCGGCACTAACGAGCGGCAGGAAGAAAGCGCTCGTGCTTGGGTCAGGCCCAATCCGCATCGGGCAGGGCATTGAATTTGATTACTGCAGCGTACATGCGACATGGGCATTTGCGAAAGAAGGGTATGAAACAATCATCATCAACAACAACCCGGAAACGGTCAGCACAGATTTTGACATTGCGGACAAACTTTATTTTGAGCCTTTGACGCCGGAAGACGTGGAAAATATCGTGCGCTTTGAAAAACCAGACGGTGCCATCGTGCAATTTGGCGGACAGACGGCGATTAAACTGACGGCTGCCCTGTTAGGGATGGGCGTGCCAATCCTTGGCACAAGCGCGAAAGATGTGGACGCGGCAGAAGACAGGGAGCTCTTTGACGCTATTTTGGAGGCGTGCGCCATTCCAAGACCGGCGGGCGATACGGTATATACGGCAAAAGAGGCAAAGCGCGTGGCAAAAAAACTTGGCTATCCAGTGCTTGTGCGCCCCTCTTATGTGCTTGGCGGGCAAGGGATGCAAATCGCGCTTTCTGATGCGGAAATCGAAGAATTTATGGCGGTCATCAACCAGACGGCGCAAGAACACCCCATCCTTGTTGATAAATACTTAATCGGGAAAGAAATGGAAGTAGACGCTGTATGCGACGGGATAGATGTGCTGATTCCCGGCATTATGGAGCATATCGAGCGTGCCGGGGTGCATTCGGGCGACAGCATTTCCGTATACCCCGCGCAGACTGTTGCAGAAAGCGTAAAAGAAACGATTGTCGAATATACGAAACGGCTTGCAAAATCATTGCATGTCGTCGGGCTTATCAACATCCAGTTTATCGTGTGCGGGGAGGAAGTCTATGTGATTGAAGTAAACCCCCGCTCTTCGCGCACCGTGCCATATATCAGCAAAGTGACGGGCATTCCGATCGTGCACCTTGCCGTGGGAGCCATGACAGGGCATACGATACGGGGGATGGGTTATACGCCGGGGCTGGCGCCGGAAGCGGCGTATGTGGCAGTCAAAATGCCGGTCTTTTCCTTTGAAAAAATCCGGGGCGCGGAAATCAGCTTAGGCCCTGAGATGAAATCTACCGGCGAGTGCCTTGGCATTGCAAAAACGTTTGAGGAAGCACTGTATAAGGCGTTTCTTGGCGCGGGCGTTGACCTGCCAAAGCATAAACAGATGATCATTACAGTAAAAGATGCCGACAAAGGGGAAGCGGTCGGGATAGGGAAACGTTTTGAGCAGCTTGGCTATACAATCTATGCGACAAGAAGCACGGCGGCGGCGTTAAAAGAGGCCGGCATCAAGGCGCGTAAAGTCAATAAAATCCAGCAGGAATCCCCAACGGTCATGGACTTGATCTTAGGGCACAGGATCGACCTTGTCATCGATACGCCAACGCAGGGGCGCGATAAGTCAAGGGATGGATTTTTAATCCGGCGGACTTCCATAGAAACGGGCGTAAACTGCCTGACATCGTTAGATACGGCGCGTGCGCTTGTAACGAGTCTGGAAAACGCCAAGATGCGGGAAAATTTGTCAATCGTTGACATTGCGCAAATAGGCAGTGCCATATAGAAAGGGTGAGATAATGGGCGGCATGCGAAATTATCAAAAAGAACTGGATGCAATTTTGGCGAAGCTTAAGGGAAATGGTGCGCCGCGCCTTTTGCTGCACAGCTGCTGTGCGCCATGCAGCAGCTATGTTTTGGCATATTTGCGGCGTTATTTTCAAATCACAGTATTTTTTTACAATCCGAACATTTCTGCCAAAGCGGAATACGAAAAGCGTCTGGCAGAACAAAAACGCCTGATTGACGCGTATAATAGGGGAGAGGGGTATAAAACCGCGCTCATGGAAGGCGCGTATGAGCCAGACTGTTTTTATGAGGCTGTTAAAGGGATGGAAGACTGCCCGGAAGGCGGGGAACGCTGCTTTGCCTGCTACCGCCTGCGCCTTGCAAAGACAGCGGCTGCAGCTAAGGCGGGAGAGTTTGCCTACTTTGCGACGACACTGACTGTCAGCCCGTTAAAAAATGCAGGAAAACTAAATGCCATCGGGGAGGAATTAGCAAAAGGGCAAGGCATCATGTGGCTTCCTTCTGATTTTAAGAAAAAGGGCGGCTATCAGCAGTCCGTTGCGCTCTCGCGTGAATATGGCTTATACCGCCAGAATTACTGCGGCTGCATATATTCGCAATAAGTCTTGCGCAATTGGAAACAGGCGGCTATAATGAAACAATGGCAGCAACATATTAGCATAACGGAAAGGTCAGCATATGGAGAAATTACTGGATTTGATTTCTAACGAAATAAAACAGGCGTTTGCACAAGCCGGATACGAGGCGCAGCTTGGCAAGGCAATGCCCTCTAACCGGCCGGATTTGTGCGAATTTCAATGCAACGGCGCGATGGCGGGCGCAAAAAAATATAGAAAGGCGCCGCTTGCCATTGCAGAAGATGTGGCAGAAAAACTGCAAGGAAGCAAAGTCTTAGCGGATGTATGGGCGGTGGCGCCGGGTTTTTTGAATGTAACGCTGCAGCCGCAGTTTTTAAAAGGGTACCTTGCCAGGATGCGAGGCGCAGAAAAGTTTGGCTTAGAAATGCCCCAAAAGCCGCTTACTGTCATCTTGGATTACGGCGGGCCCAACGTGGCAAAGCCGCTGCATGTAGGGCATCTGCGCTCTGCCATTATCGGGGAGAGCATAAAACGCATTATCCGCTATGCGGGGCATACGGTCGTTGGGGATATCCATTTAGGCGACTGGGGGCTGCAGATGGGGCTGATTATGACGCAGTTAAAGAGCATCCAGCCGGAACTTGTCTATTTTGACGAAAATTACAGAGGGGAATATCCAAAAGAGCCGCCGTTTGCCATTTCTGACCTGGAGAAAATCTATCCAGAGGCGAGCGCAAAATCCAAAGAAGACGCCGCGTACAAAGAGGCGGCGATGGAGGCGACTTATAAGCTGCAAAACGGCGAACGGGGATACCGTGCGCTCTGGCAGCAGATCATTGCCGTATCAGTTGCGGATTTAAAGAAAAATTATGACAGCCTGCAGGTGGCATTCGATCTGTGGAAAGGGGAATCTGACGTACAGGATAGAATTCCTGCCATGGCTGCCTATATGCGGGAGAAAGGCTACGCTTATGAAAGCGAGGGCGCACTTGTCGTGGACGTAAAGGAAGAAACGGATACAAAAGAAATGCCCCCTTGCATGATTTTAAAATCGGACGGCGCCGCTTTATACCAGACGACGGACTTAGCGACAATCCAAGACCGCATGGAGGAGTTTTCGCCGGATCATATCATTTATGTCGCGGACAAGCGGCAGGAACTTCATTTCGAACAGGTGTTCCGATGCGCGAGAAAGACAAAGCTCGTTCATGATAAAACAAACTTGCAGTTTGTAGGCTTTGGGACGATGAACGGGAAAGACGGCAGGCCCTATAAGACAAGGGAAGGCGGCGTAATGCGCTTAGCGGATCTGCTTTTGGAAGTCAATGAGGAAATGTATGCTAAGATTAGGACAAACCCTGCGATCGGAAAAGAAAATAACGAGGCAGAAGATATCGCGGAAATGGTGGCATTATCTGCGATCAAATACGGCGACCTTGCAAACCAGGCATCTAAAGATTACATTTTTGACATTGACAGGTTTACTTCTTTTGAGGGGGATACTGGCCCGTATATTTTGTATACGATCGTCAGGATCAAATCGATTTTAAACAAATACCAGGAACAGGGCGGCGGGGCATCCTCGTTAAAAGAGCCGCAGGGCGCTTCAGAAAAGGCACTGATGCTGGAACTTGCCAGGTGCAATGCCGTATTTGAGGCAGCTTATGAAGAGCTTGCGCCGCATAAAATCTGCGGGTATATTTACGCGCTGGCAAACGCGTTTAACCGCTTTTACCATGAAACGAAGATTCTCTCGGAAACGGACGAAGAAAAAAAGAGCGGCTGGATCGCTTTGCTGCTTCTGACAAAAAACGTGCTGGAAACAGGCATTGGCCTGTTAGGCTTTCAGGCACCGGAGCGGATGTGAGATTGCTAACGAAGAAAGGCAGGAGAAAACATATGGAAAGGATTGTGGCGGACGTTCATACGCATACGTTAGCAAGCGGGCATGCTTATGGGACAATCCGGGAAATGGCGCAGGCGGCGGCAGAGCGCAGACTGGAAATTCTTGGCATAACGGAACATGCCCCAGGGATACCGGGTGCGCCGGATGCTTTATATTATTGCAACCTGACGGCGGTGCCCAGGATGCTATACGGCGTGCACCTGCTTCACGGATGCGAGATCAACGTATTAGACGATGGCTATCTTTCATTGGAGCAGCGCTGGATTGACAAACTGGATTATGCAATCGTTGGCCTGCACGCGCTGTGCTATCAGGACGCGGGACGGCTGCAGAATACGCGCAATTTAATCCGCTGCATGCAAAATGCAAAAGTGCGCCTTGTATCCCATCCTGACGATGACCACATCCCGCTTGATTATAAAGAGCTGGTGCGGGCAGCAAAGGAATGCCATACGGCGCTTGAAGTCAATAACAGTTCCTTTATTAAAAAGGACAGGCGGTGGAACTGCCTGGAAAATTATGAGACGATGCTGCGTTACTGTGAGCAGTTTGGTGTTCCTGTCATCCTTAATTCGGACGCCCATGACCCAAGCAGCGTCGGGGAAGTTTCGCTTGCCTGGGAGTTTGTGGAAAATCTGGAATTTGATAAGGGGCTTATTTTAAATACAGATACAAAAAAACTCCTGCCATTTTTGCTAGATGACATAAACGGATGAGGGCGGCAGAAAAAAGGCGCGAAGTTGTGTGCGAAAAAGGAAAAATTTCCTACACATTGACAAGAAAGCCTGTAAAAAACGTGAATCTGCGCATAAAGCCTGACGGTGCCGTGCTTGTATCGGCAAGCCCCCGCGTGCCCGTAAAATTCATAGACGGTTTTATACGGCAGAAGCAGGACTATATTTTTGCCGCGTTAGAAATGTATGGGAAAAGGCGCGAGTCTATGGCAAGCGTTCTGGTACAGTATGCAGATGGTGAAATTTATACGCTGCTTGGAGAAAAATTCCTGCTGCGGGTGGAAGAATCCAGGCAGGAGGCAGTATTTCTTGACGGCCCGCACATTGTCCTTAGGGTAAAAGATGCCACGGATGCCGGCCGCAAGGAAAAACTGATGGAGGCATGGCTGAAAAAATACCAGATGAGGGTATTTGAAGAAACGCTTCGGGCATGGTATCCGCACTTTGCCCCTTATGGCGTGCCGTACCCTGCGTTAAAAGTAAGGAATATGAAATCGCGGTGGGGGTCATGCCATACGGCAAAGGGCATTATTACGCTCAATGCCCAGCTGATCCAAAAGCCTAAGCGGTGCATTGATTATGTGGCAGTGCATGAATACAGCCATTTGATCCATCCAAACCACTCTAAGCAGTTTTGGGAGTTTGTGGCAGGGGTGATGCCTGACTGGAAAGAGCAAAAAAGAAAGCTGCAGGCAACTGAAATTATGTGAACCGCAAAAAAGCGCGAACCCTAAAAAAGCACTTGACAAAAGCGGCCGTTTTGTTGTATAGTATGAGAGCGGGTCATTGGTGGATCCGCAGCTA